>WNGA01000824.1_pt1 | contig 47394 bp, 39 predicted proteins | sample 5400061 | NCBI WGS metagenome assembly WNGA01 (sample SAMN13153366, study PRJNA577476) | soil metagenome | isolation source: 100 cm soil or saprolite under grassland replicate 2 | place: USA:California | collected 2016-06-15
GCCAAACGGCGAGGCGATGTAGTTCAGCACCCGCAATAGCAGTTTGACCCGATCTGCGCTGCCCTTCTTGATGAAGCTCATGCCGAAGTTGCTCGGGCCCGTGTGGTAAATCGGCTTGCTTTTGCCATCAGCTGAAAACGGATGGATCACCCGCAAGCGCGCGGCCGGGTTTTCGGTCGCCAATATCGGCCACTGCGCGATGAGCGCGCCGAAGGAGTGCGAAGCCACCGCCGTCTGGCCTCCCCGCAGCGCCGTCGACAGCGTGGTCCCATTCAACGTGCGCGTGTCCGGGTGGTACACCCCGACCGACCACAGGTCGCGCGCAAAGCCGACCGCCGCCTTGAATTCCTCGGTCTCGAAGTCCTTGACGAGCTTGCCGCTCTTATCGAGCGCCCAGTTGTTCGGCGCACCGAAGATCATGAGCAGCGGCGCCTGGCTGCCCAGCCCAAACGCGGGCGGCGTGGCCGCCGCCAGGCCGAAGCGGTTCTGCTGCGGTCTGGTCAGCGCCGTGAGGTACTTCTTGAAGTCGTCGGCGGACGTGGGTGGCTGCAGCTGTGCCTGATCCACCAGGTCCTGTCGCACCAGGAGCGCATTCAGGAACGGCGCCCGCGGCACCGGTACGGCATAGATGGCGCCGCTGAACACCGTCTCGGCCCAGCACGGCGACGGAATATTGGCCAGGTTGGGATAGTCCTTGACCGCGTCGCCGCCGATGTTCGACGTCAGGTCGGCGCACTGCGACTGCAGAAACGACGGCAGATTGGCGATGTAATTGGTCGGGTTGTTGTAGAGGGTGTCGGGCAGCTCACCACCGGCGATGGTGGTGTTTAGTCCCGCGCGGTAGTCGCCCGAGCCGTATAGCCGCTGGCGGATGGTGAGCCCCATGTCCTTGTTGACGGCTTGCCAGGCGGAATTCTGCTCGAGCGCTACGACGGAGCCCTGGATGAGGTTCGTCATCAGGGTCACCTCGTCACTTTTGCCCGGCGCTTCCTTGACGGACTTGAACAGCGTCTGTGGAAAGCCGAAGTAGCCTGCGTCGACGCCGTCCGCGCGGCCCGGGAGATCGGCCTTGGGGCCGTCCTGGATGGCGAGGTATGACGGAATCCTGGTCTTGCCGGCGGTCGCCGCGCCACCGCCCGTGGCTGGCGCAGCGGCGGGGCGCGGCGCGAGGCTGCACGCCGCCAAGAGCGGCAGCGTCAGCGTCGCGGCCGCGAGCTCGCTGCCTCTGGTAAGAAAGCCTCGCCGGGTCAACGATGTCATGCCGTGCCCCACTCCCGTATTTCGCTACCCCGACGTAGCGATAGTCAACCGATCGCCTCGATCATCACCCGCGATGCGTGCAGCGTATAGCGCACTGACCAGCATATCGACGGGAGGTGCCGCGGCGTGGTGCGAAGTATCGTTACGTGAGCCATGGCCGAGACCTATGAGGTTGCGATCGTGGGCGGCGGGCCCGTCGGGGTGGGCCTCGCGGTGGAGCTGGGACAGCGTGGCATTGGCTGTGTCCTGGTCGAGCGTCACCTGACGCCACAGCCGATCCCCAAGGGCCAGGGCCTGACCAATCGAACCCTCGAGCACTTCTACTTCTGGCGATGCGTCGACCAGCTGCGCGCGGCGCGCATCATGCCGCCCGGCTACCCCATCGGCAACGTGACCACCTATGGCAATCTGACGAGCTCTTATTTCCACGCCCTCGGCACCCGCAGCAGCCAGGGCCGCGGCGCGGAGGTGCAGGAGTACTACTTCCAGAGCAACGAGCGACTGCCGCAGTACTGCACCGAGGCGGTGCTGCGCGAGCGCCTGCAACAGCTGCCCTCGGTCACGACACTATTTGGCTGGACTGCCGAGCGAGTCGAACAGGACGCTGCCGGCGCCAGCATCACGATCCACCCATCGAGCGCTGCTGAGGAGCCGTTCTACAGTTGGTCGGCCGACACCGAGCGGCAGCTCAACCAGGACACGTCCGCGCCCGAGGGTCGCCGCGTCCTGCGCAGCACGTACGTGGTGGGCTGTGATGGCGGCAAGTCGCTGGTACGGGAGAGCATGGGCATCGACCGTGGCGGGCGCAACTTCGCCCAGCGCATGGTGCTGGCCGTGTTCCGCTCCAGGGAGCTGCACGAGTTTCTCAACCGTTTTCCGCCAGCTACGACCTACCGCGTGATGAAGCCCGAGCTGCAAGGCTACTGGCAGTTCTTCGGCCGCGTCGATGTGGGCGAGGGCTTCTTCTTTCACGCACCGGTGCCCAGCGACGCCAGCCCGGACAACTTCGATTTTCTCGGGTTGCTCCATCAGGCGGCCGGCTTCGAATTCGCCGCGGAGTTCGATCACATCGGCTTCTGGGACCTGCGCATCATGGTCGCCAGCCAGTACAGCCTGGGCCGCATATTCATTGCCGGCGATGCCTGCCACCAGCACCCACCCTACGGTGGCTTCGGTCTGAACACTGGCCTGGAGGACGCCGTCAATCTCGGCTGGAAGCTGGCGGCCGGGCTGCAGGGCTGGGGCGGCCAGCGCCTGCTGGACTCGTACGACGAGGAACGGCGGCCGATCTTCGAAGAAACAGGCGAAGCGATGATCGCCGGTGGCATCGAGCGCGATCGCGCCTGGCTCGAGCGATACAACCCGGCGAAAGACAGGGCCGAGTTCGAGCATGCCTGGGCCGAGTATGGCGGCTCATGGGGGATGCGACCGCAGGCGTACGAGCCGCACTACGAAGGCTCGTCGGTGGTGATCGGTCCCGAGGGTGGGGTGTGCAGCATCCACGGGCGAATGGCATTCAAGGCCGAGGCGGGGCACCACCTGGTGCCGAAGCCGCTCAGCAACGGCCGCAACGTGTTCGAGGAATTGAGCGACGGCTTCACGTTGCTCGCCCTCGATGCCGAGGACAGCGCGGTCCGCGCGCTGGTGGAAGGCGCTCGCCAGCGGAACGTGCCTCTGAACGTGGTTCGCGACAGTTACGGCGGCGGCCGCGAGCGGTATGAGTCGCATCTGGTGCTGGTGCGCCCCGACCAGTACGTCGTGTGGGCCGCCGATGCCGTGCCCGACGATCCGTCGGCACTGTTCGCCCGCGTCACGGGCCAGGCGCATTAGCCGCCGAAGAGTCGTTCGGCGGTGCCGTGGGCGAGCTGCGCGGCCACCTCCGGCGGGAGCTGCTGTAGCCAGGATTTCATGACTTCATGCGTCCGCGGGAGCGCGGTCCAATCGCGCGGCAGCCACGTATCCGAGCCGAGCATGACGCGATCGGCGTAGTCCACGAACAGCCGACGCCATTCGCGGTCGAGCACGCCGTCGGGTGCGATCTCCGCCGAGCGGAGCGACAGCTCGACCCACACGTTCGGGTAGTCCAGCAGCACTTGCTCGACCTCGGCTGGCATGGCATCGATGCCTGCGTGGGCCCACAGGATGCGAACGTCGGGACGGATACTGGCGAGCTCGCGCAGTGCGACCGGCCCGGCGTGCGCGTGCAGCCACAGTCCGCGGTCGGCGGCGATGTCGATCAGTCGGCGCACCACGACGTGTTCTGCCTGGCCTGGTGCGAGCTCGAACTCGCCGATGCCACGGTACGGGACGCCCCACGTCAGGCGCTCTTCGACATATGCCAGCACGTCTGCGTCGCCCGTCCACGTCGCGAAGTCGGACGCGCTGCGATACGGACGCAGAAATGGCACCACCACATCGGGCGCCAGCTCATACAAACTGAGTGTCCCGTCGTCGGGCGTGCTCGACACCAGCGCCCAGGCGATGCCGGCCTCGCGCATGAGCGCCAGCGCCTCTTCGGGTGTGTAGACGCTCCAGGATTCGCGGTTGTAGTGGACGTGCGTATCCACCACGCGCGGATTGGCGTCCTGCGCCCGTGCGGCCGTCGGCAAGAGCAGAGCTAGGCACAGCAGCGCGCGACTCAGAATCAGGAAGCGCAACTACCCAAAGGCTATGACCTGGCGCGCGACTTCGCCCGCTTTCATCGCGCGGAAGGCATCGTTGAGATCGTCGAGGGATACGGTCCGCGTGATCATCTCGTCCAGCTTCAGCCGGCCCTGGCGGTAGAAGTCGATGTATTTGGGCATGTCGACCTTGAAGCGATTGGAGCCCATGTTGCAGCCCTGAATTTTCTTCTCGCGCAAGAAGACGCTGCCTTCGAGCTCGATTTTCTGGCCCACCGGGATCATGCCAATGATCGTGGCGGTCCCGCCTGATGCGAGGCTCTCGAAACACTGCTCGGCCGCACGCTTGAGGCCGATCGCTTCGAATGCGTAGTCGACGCCGCCGTTGGTCATCTCGCGAATCGTCTCGACCGGATCGGACTTCGACCCATTCACGGTATCCGTCGCGCCAAGCTCGCGCGCCTTTTCGAGCTTGTGGTCGTAGACGTCCACGGCGATGATTCGGCGCGCGCCTGCGATCCGCGCGCCCTGGATGGCGGACAGGCCGACGCCGCCGCAGCCGAAGATGGCGACCACGGACCCGGCCTCGATCCGCGCGGTGTTCAGCACCGCGCCGACACCGGTGGTCACGCCGCAGCCGATGAGCGCCAGCCGATCCAGCGGCAGATCGTCGTCGACTTTGACCAGGGCGTTGCTGTGCACCAGCATCCGCTCGGCGTAGGCGGCGAGATTGGCGAACTGCACGACAGGCTCGCGCATCCAACTGAGCCTGGGCGGTGCGCCCTTGCCACGGATCGGTCGCGACTGGCACAGGAACGTGCGCCCGGTCAGGCAGTAGGTGCAGCGGCCGCAGAACAAGGACAGGCAGGCGATGACGTGGTCGCCGGGCTGGAGGTCATCCACCTGGGGCCCAACAGCCTCGACGATACCCGCCGCCTCGTGGCCGAGGATGGCCGGCGCTGGGATGTCGTAATAGCCGTCGATGAAGTGCAGGTCGCTGTGGCACACACCACTGCCGACGACGCGCACCAGAACCTCGTGGTCGATCGGCTCGTCGATGTCCACGTCTTCGATGGTCAGCAGTTGTTTCGCCCCGTGAAAAATGGCGGCCTTCATCCGGCGACGACTCCCTTCGGCGGGCCTACCTTAACAGCCATCGCCCGCCGAGCGCTTGCCGAGCTACCGAGCCCGAGGCAGGTCACCGGGTTGACAGCGGCACACCCGGCCCCATTCCCGATCACTGTGCCAGTGTTTCCGCCATCTCCCTGCCACTGACGGGCGCGTCGTCCTTGTACAGATAGCACGCAACCGCGCGATCGTCACTGGTGCGATACAGCGGCGGAGGAAGCTCCCAACACTCCGCCATCACGTAGGGACAGCGGTTCGCGAACTTGCAACCGTGGATCTCCTTCACCGGCACGGTCGGCGCCGCGGCTTTTGTCTCCGCAGCGGCGTCCCCACCCCAGTGCATGTCCGGGTCCGGCAGTGGGATCGAGTTGACGAGCAGGCGTGTATACGGGTGTTTCGGGTCGCGGATGACCTTGTCGACACTGCCCACTTCGGCGACGGAGCCGCGATAGAGAATGTAGATGTTCTGGCTCACCTGATACGCCGTCGTCAGGTCGTGAGTGATATAGACGAGGGAGATCCCGAGGTCGCGCTTCAAGCGCACAAGACTCTCGAGAATGGTCGCTCGCAATGACGCGTCGACCATGGACACCGGCTCATCGGCCAGGATGACGCGCGGGTTCAGCAGCAGTGCTCGAGCCACCATGATCCGCTGCCGCTGCCCACCGCTCAACTGGTGCGGGTAGCGTCCCAGCGTCTCCTCTGGACGCAGGCCGGCCAGCCGCAAGCTGTCCTCGATACGCCGCTGTGCATCTTCCTTCGAGCGAACCAGCCCGAGCTTCCGCACTGGCGTCGTCAGCGTCTGGTCCACCTTGTAGACCGGGTTATAGGCCTCGTAGGGATCCTGAAAAATCGCCTGCACCTCGCGGCGGAATTTTCGCCGCGCATGGCGATCCATCCTGGTCAGATTCTCGCCGCGGTACAGGATCGAGCCGCGCGTTGGCTGAATCACCCCCAGCAGCAGGCGCGCCAGGGTGGTCTTGCCACTGCCGCTCTCACCCGCGATGGTCGTAATGGACGGCTTGTCCTCGTTGATCACCAGCGACACGCCGTCCACCGCGACGGTGCCGCCCCTCTGCAGCAGCCCCCCACCAAAGACCCGGGTGACGTGCTGAGCTTCCAGGAGCGATGTCACGGCTGCTGCACCCCGTGGAGCGAAGCGGAGCGTGGGCGCCCGTCGTACAAGTGGCACGCCACCCAGTGGTCGGGTTTGACTTCTTCCAGCGCGGGGATGTCGAACGCACACCGCTGCATGACCTGTGGACAACGGGGATGGAACATGCAGCCGGGAGGCGGCGCCAGCAGGGATGGCGTCATTCCAGGAACGCCACGGAAATCCTCTTTCGTCTGCAAGTTCGGCAAGCTCTTGATCAGCAGCTGGGTATAGGGATGAAGGGGTTCCTTGAAGATGCCGCGCACCGGCCCCACCTCAACCAGCTTGCCGCCATACATGACCCCGACGCGGTCGACGAACTGGGCCATCAGGCCCATGTCGTGCCCGACCAGGATCACCGAAGCCCTGAGAGCTTCCTGCACCCGCCGTAACGTCTCCATGACCTGGCGCTGCACCACGACGTCCAGAGCGCTGGTCGGTTCGTCGGCAATGATGACTTTGGGATTGAGCAGGATGGCCATGGCGATGCACACACGCTGCTTCATGCCGCCGCTCAGCTCATGCGGATACCTGTCCATCACCGCGGGGTGCAGCTCCACCGAGCGCAGCACTTCATGAATCCGGGGGTCAATCGTGGCCTTGGAATGCCCGCCGTTCCGATGAGCGCGGATGGTTTCCCGAAGCTGCTCGCCTATCTTCATCATCGGGTTGAGCGAGTTCATGGCGCCCTGGGGGATGAGAGAAATGTCGGCAAACCGCGCCAGGCGCATCTCTTCTTCCGAGAGCCCCAGCAGGTTGACGCCATCCAACAGCACCTCGCCGCCTTCGATAACTGCGGACTCTTGCAGCAGTCGCATCAAGCTCAGCGCGGTGGTGGTCTTGCCCGAACCGGACTCACCCACCAATCCCAACCGTTCGCCCGGTCGGAGAAAGAAGGTGACGCCGTTGACCGCGCGCACCGGCCCGTCCGCCGTGTGATAGCTCACCCGCAGGCCCTTTACATCCAGTACGTTGGCGAGGCTGCTATTCATCATCTATCCACACGGGTCGGTGCACTCTGGCTGGGTGAGCTTGTCCGGGTCGGGGGAGCGCTGCGCGCCCCCCGCCGCCAGTCGCTGCTGCGCTCGCAAGCTCGCTGCGCGCTCCTTCCCGCGGCGACCCCCCGCATGATGCGCCTTCGGCGATGCACACGTGCCAGCCACCTGGTAGGCGCGGACGCAAGCGATGGCACTGGGCGACCGGTATTCGAGCGGCAGGCTTCCCGGAATGTCGGCGTCGCAAGGCTGCATGGCGGCTCGAGCGTAGTCGGCTGGCGAAGCCCAAGCCCAGCGCGTGCCCCCCGTGCGTTCCCCACGGCTGGGACGCCCTCATCTGCCGAAGGCCCATCAAGCGGGGGGTCGCCGCGGGAAGGAGCGCGTAGCGAGCCTGCGAGCGCAGCAGCGACTGGCGGCGGGGGGCGCGCAGCGCTCCCCCGACCCGGACAAGCTCAGGCAGCCAGAGTCCGCGCAGCGCTCCCCCGACCCGGACACGCTCAGGCAGCCAGAGTCCGCGCACCGCTCCCCCGACCCGGACAAGCTCAAGCAGGCGAATGAGTTACCCACGCCCGGAGTTCTTGAGCCGAGGATTGGCGTACTTGTCCAGGGACATGCTCATCCAGAACAGGCCGGTGAAGATGATGGCCAGGGTCACGACGGGTGGCAGCCACCACCACCACATGCCGCGGAACAGCGCCGTGTATTTGAAGGCGTAGAAGAGCGTGCGGCCGATGGTTGGCACGTTCTGAGGCCCCAGACCAAGCACTTCCAAACTGACGGAAGCCAGGATGCCGCCGCTGACCGCGCCCACGAACGACGCCGCCAGGTAGGCCGTCAGGTTGGGCAGGATCTGCCGCCCGATAATCTCGAGGTCGTTCTCGCCCGAGAGCTTGGCCACCTGCACGAAGAGCCGCTCGCGCAGGCTGAGCGTCTGCGAGCGAATCACCCGCGCTGGCAGCGGCCAGGCCAGCAGCCCCACGATCACCGCCATGACTTCCACGGTGACCACCCGCACATAGGCGGAGACGGTAATCAGAATGGCCAGGGTGGGGATCACCAGCATCACGTCGGCGAAGCTGCTGAAAATCGTGTCCACGTAGCCTCGGTAGTAGCCCGCGACCAGGCCGATGATCGTCCCGATGACGACCCCCACGGCGCCCGCGAGGAAGCCGATTCTGAAGCTGTTGGGTATGCCGAGCACCATCACCGCGAACATGTCGCGGCCCAGGCCATCGGTCCCCAGGAGATACTTCGCGGACGGAGCCTGATTCAGCGGTACCGCCCCCAGGTCGGCGCTCTTGGGGCTGACCATCAACGACCCGATGAATCCGAACAGGTAGAGCGCCACGAGCAGCACCACCCCGGCCGTAAACAATCGGTTGTCTCTGAAGAACGCGCCCAGCGGGCGCAGCGCACCCCAGAAGGTTGATACAGGCTTGACCGGCGTGGTTCGCGGAAGCGTCGCGGTACTCATCAGCCCGAGGACTCGGCTACGTACGTCACCCGCGGATCCAGTCGTGGATAGATCAGATCGATGAGGAGCACGCCGAGGCCGACCGAGATGGCCAGGATCAGCGTGATGCCCTGGATGACCGTGTAGTCGCTGTTCACGATCGACTGGTAGAGCTGGTAGCCAAGGCCCGGGTAGGAGAAGACAATCTCCACCAGGATCGCGCCCGACACCACGTAGCCCAGTGCAATGCCGAGGTGCGTCACCTGCGGCGGGATGGCGTTGCGCACTGAGTACCACCACAGGATGCGCCACTTTGGCAGGCCCTTGGCATCCGCCAGCAGCATGTAGTCCTCGCCAATCGAGTTCACCATCAATCCGCGCATGGTCAGCGCCCACGTCCCGAGGCTGGTGAGCATGATAGACAGCGCCGGCAGCACCGCGTGGCGGGCGATGTTGGTGATGTATGGCCAACTGAGCTCAATCCGAGTCCCGCTGTCGTAGGCGCCGCTCATGGGCAACACGCGGCTGGTGAAGGCAAAGACATACAGCAACAGCATGGCCAGGAGGTAGTACGGCAGCACGCCCCCGATCAAGGTCACGGGGAGCAACGCTCGCACAAGCTTCGGCGTCCCCTTCCACGCCAGCAAGGCGCCGATCGTGATCCCCAACCCAAAAGTCAGGACCACGCTGGTGCCGATGAGGCCCATGGACCACCCGATGGCCGGCCGAATGATCTCTGAGACGTCCGCGGGGTACGCGGACAGAGATTGGCCGAAGTCGAAGCGAATGGTGTTCCACATGTACTTGCCGTACTGGACATACAGCGGCTCATCCAGTCCAAAGCGCTTGCGGTAGGCCTCGAACATGGCCTGGCCGTTCTCGATCCCAGCGCTGGCCTGCGACATGCGCGACGTGATCGCGCCGATGGGGTTCCCTGGCGCCAGGCGCGGGATGAAGAAGTTGAATGAAGCAGCGACAAAGATGACCAGGAAAAACATGCCAATGCGGCGCACGAAGTAGGTCACGTCTAGCCCGCGCATAACGGGGCGATTGTACGAGGCGAGCGCGCACAGGCGTAGTCCGCGCCCACGCGCTCGGTTCGAATCGATACACTGCCCGAGCACATGGGCCTGGGCGTGGCACTCGTCGGCATGGGGCGCATCGGCAGAGTGCATCTCCAGGCGCTCGGCGCCGCCCATGCGGCGGAAGTCGTCGGCGTGTTCGATCTAAACGCGGAGCTCGCGCGCGAGCGCGCCGAAGCAGCCCACGTGCAACGTGTGTTCAAGAGCTGGCCTGAAGTCTTGAACGATCCGGATGTGGACTGTGTCGGCGTGCTACTGCCGCACGACGTCCACGAACAGTACGCCATCGAAGCACTCGAGGCGGGTAAGCACGTCGTCTGTGAAAAGCCCCTCGCGCCAACGCTCCCCGAGTGCGACCGGATGCTGCAGGCAGCGCGGCGCGCAGGGCGCATGCTCTTCCCCGTACATAACAGGGTCTACAGCTCCGCGGTCGCGAAAATGGGCGAGATCCTGGGCCAGGACGGCATCGGCGAGGTCTTTCTCGCGCAAACGACCGGATTCGAAGCACCGCCAACTGTCCAGACCTGGCTGGCCACCCCGCGCGGAGGCGGCGGTGTCTTGATGTCGCAAGCAGTCCATCCAATGTACGTGTTGCGCTGGCTGCTCGGCGATGTCGCGCGGGTGAGCTGTGTCTTCGGTGACCGCAAAGTGGTTGATATGAGCGCGGAGGATCATGCAGTCGTGCTGTTGAAGTTCGGCAACGGCATCGCCGCGGAGATGACGTGCACATTTGGCATCGCCCATGGTCCGCTCGACCACTCCATCACGTTGCATGGACGTGACGGCTACCTCCAATTGAGTGGTCAGCGTCTGCGCGCGATTGCCCCACGACTGTTCGGCGACACCGAGCTGCGCGAGATTCCGTTGTCCGAGACGGATAACATCGCGGCGTTCCGGAATATGTGGGACGACTACGCCCGCGGCATGGTGGACGGTGTGCCGACCCGCCAGACGGGTGAAGACGGTAAGCGAGCCGTCGAGATCATCCAGGCGGCCTACCGGTCCAACGCCACGGGACGCACGATCGATCTCCCACTTACGATCGACTGATGGCCCGATACAGGACGGCGATTATCGCCTGCGGCACCATTGCCCGAGTCCACGCCCGCGCCTGGCTTGGGGTGCCCGATCAACCGGTGGCGCTTGCCGCACTGGCGGATACGCATCCGGATGCGCGACGCGAGTTCGGCGACTTCTTCGGTGTTCCCGAAGACAAGCGCTACACCGACTTTCGCGAGATGTTGGACGCGGAACGCCCCGACTTCGTCGACGTGTGCTCATGGCACCAACAACACGCTGAAATGGTCATCGCCGCGGCCGCGCGTCGACCGAAAGCCATCCTGTGCCAGAAGCCAATGGCCGTCGATCTCGGCGAGGCGGATGCAATGCTGACTGCATGCGAGCGCAACGGTGTCAAGCTGATCGTTGCCTTCCAGCGACCGCACCATGCGACATGGCTCGCGGCGCGTGACCTCATCCGCTCTGGTGCGATTGGCACCGTCCGCCAGATTCAAATGGATGATGGTGGCAACCTGCTGAACACCAACTCGCACAACATTCGCCTCGCGCTGTTCCTGATGGATGAGCCGGCAGTCGAATGGGTGCTCGGTGCGGTGGAACGGACCACTGACGGAGTGGAACGCGGCCTACCGGCGGAAGATGCGTGCCTCGGGGTAGTCGGGCTGGCCAACGGCGCGACCATTCTGATTCAGGGCAACCTGGTGCGTGGATTGGGCCAGGGGTGTCGGGTGATTGGGAGTGAGGGAGTGATGGAGCTCGACACCACGCTTCCTCCGGCTGATGAGATCCCGAGCGATGCGCCGATGTACATGCCCGAGGGGCCGTCTGCGCGCTACAACGCCGAGATCGGGAGGGTCCGCTATCTCAGTACGTCGACGAGCGGCTGGGTGGCGGTGGAAGCGGCGTGGCACGACGCGTGGGCGCACCAGTGTCAGGAAGCGATCGAGTGGGTGGAAGGCCGCGAGTCGTCGCCGATCAGTTCTGGTGAGCGTGGTCGTGCGGTGCAGGAAATCATGATGGCCCTGTACGAGTCGGCGCGGAAGAGACAGCGGGTCTATTTGCCGCTGAAGACGCGCGTCAATCCACTCCGGCTGATGGTCGAGGATGGCTCATTACCGGTGGAATGGCCGGGCACGTATGAGCGGCGCGCGCGCATCGTGCGCGGCGAGGGTATGTCCTGGCACCAGTAACTCACTAATTGCAACCCAATTCGGGTCGGGTTAGCGCCGAGCGGACTTTTCTATGCGTGAACGTAGCCGGGTCGGGGGAGCCCTGCTCCCCCGACCCGGCTACGTTCTTAATTCCGGCTACGTTCCTACTAATTGCGTTATTGCGCTGGTTGGAGCTCTACGAGCACGCGGAGGAAGTGCTCCCAGTGCGCCGGCGGCTGGACGTAGTTGTTTGTTTTGGTCGGCCAGCCTGTCCAGTACGTGGTGTTGAAGAGCGTGTACGCAGGCGTCTGCACCAGCGGGATGTCGGGCATCTCATCGACCCAGATCGCCAGCGCCTGCTGGTACAGGTCCATGACCCGCGGATCGCCCAGCGGCAGGGAGCCCATCTCGTCCATCAGCGCCGAGTACTGGTCGTTCACCCAGCGCCCCGCGTTGTTGGTGTTGTCGACGTACTCGGTGCCGGGTGTGCCGATCGGGTTGACCCACGACTTGTTGTAGCGGTTCATGCCGAACCACGGTTCGACGGTGCTGCCGCAGCCATCCCAATCGGTGGCGGCCTGGAACTGGCCGCGGCCGGTCTGGTCGCGGAAGACGCCCCATTCCTGGATGCGCAGCGCGGCGTCGACGCCGCCCGCGTTTAGCTGTTGCACGACCAGGCGTGCCCACGGCTCCATGAATGGCGGCGCCATGACGTCGAGCGAGAGGGTCTTACCGTCGGTACCGACGTACTTGCCGCTGCTGTCGAGCTTATAGCCCTGGCTCTCGATCAACTGCTTCGACTTGTCCAGGTTGAATTCGCCAACTGGTGCAAGCGTGGCCTGCGCCGCATCGAGGTACGGCATCAGCGCCGGGTAGATGGGGAAGATGAACGAGGACGTCACACCGGCGCCTTCATTGACCACATCCACAATCTGCTGGCGGTTCATGGCGTAGGAGAGCGCCCAGCGCATCTCCTTCTTATTCCACGGGGCAATCGTCGTGTTGACCGTGAGCATGCGTGGGCAAGGGTCAATCCAGCCGAAGGGCGGCTGGTCGGTGTAGGCCAGCGCGTTCGGGTTTTGCGCCTGAAGCGCCTTCAGCGTGCTCGGGGTCAACCCCGAGGCCCCGGCGTCGGAATCGTTGTTCGCGAGCATCTGTTGCGAGGTCGCGTCATCGCCGACCCACGGTCGCCTGATCTCGAGCGGCGCGGGCAGCTTGAAGGCGCCCGTCTTGGCACCCCACCAGTTGTCGTTGCGCTTGTAGTCGAACTCGGTCGAGGAGAAGCGCGCGACCGTGTACGGACCGCTGAAGATCGGCGCGCCCGAATCCGCGTTATAGGGGTTCCTGAAGGTGATCGGATCTTGCCCATCCCAAACGTGCTTCGGCAAGGGGACGATGGCTTGTGACGTGGTGCCTGCCAGGTTCTCCAGGACGAAACGCGGGTTGGGCCCGGTCAGCGTGAACTTGACCGTTCGATCGTCGACCGCCTCGACCGTGCTGACCCACTTCTTGACCGCACCCGACCAGTTGAGCTGCGGCGCGTACTGCTTCAGCATGTCGATCGTGAAGACGATGTCGTCGGAGGTCAGCGGAACGCCGTCGCTCCACTCGGTGCCGGGCCGAAGGGTGACCAACCATTCGGTCTGATCGTCACTGTGGCTGAAGCTCTGCGCCAGCCAGCCGTCGACGTTGCCCGTCTCATAGTTCAACATGAAGAGGGGCTCCATCATGTTCTGGTTCATCCCCTGCAAGATGAAGGTGCCAGGGATGTACGGGTTCCATATATCAGGAGCCGGGACGTTGACGTTCGAGGGAATGATGAGAATGTCCTTGCGGGCCGCCTGAGCGGCAGGGGCATGGGCGGGCGCGGCTTGCGCCGGGGTCCCGACCAGAGCACCCAGAATCAACGTGAGGACGCCAACCCGTCGAATCAGCATCCCGAAACGAGGTGCGGTCGCAGCCACGCGATACCTCCTGAGCTTTCGAGTGCCTGGATTGATACCAGCAACGCTCACGCGCTGTAAACTCTGGCCCGCCTCGGCATCAGCTGGCCGCCACGGGTGGCGTCATCAACCAGCTTGTGCGGCAGTCGCTCGACGCACGGGCGCCACGGTAGGCACTGAGTCGTTGGTCAGGAAGTCGAGGATGATCGCGTTGCACAGCGCCGCCTTCTCTTGCATCAGGAAGTGCGACGTGCCCGGCACGACCGCGAGCTCGGAGTTCGGGAGTGCGCGATAGAACTCCAGTGCGTGCTCGAGGGTCAGGATGTCGTCGTCGGCGACCATGACCAGGGTTCGGTGCTTGACACCGCCGATCTCCTGGGCGGTGTACGCGGGCTCGTGGGCGCTCAGCTCAAATTCCTTCCGTACCACGACCGCGAAGTGGTCCTCGCCATCCGGGGATACTTCGCCATAACGCGCACCCAGGAACGCGACCGTTCCTTCGACCATCTGGTCGATGCCCATGCCCTCCATGGTGATTTCGGCCTCGTGGCTGAAGCCGCCGCTGACCTGCACCAGCTTTCGCACTAGCTCGGGACGGCGAAGCGCCAGGGCGAGCGCCACCACGGACCCGATGCTATGGCCCAACACATGCGCTGGTCCGCCAACCACGCGCTCGATCAGCTCGCCGACATCGGTCGCAAACGAGTCGAGCGAGAACGGTCCCTCGCGGTCGGCCGTGCGCCCGTGGCCCCACAGGTCGGTCGCGATCACCCGGAACCGCTCGGCCAACGCGCCGACATTCTGGTCGAAGAACCGCGAGTCGACCGCACCGCCGTGCACGAGGACGAGTGGCTCCCCTTGCCCGTGCTCGTCGTACCACACGGGTCCACCCGACAGTTCTGCATATTCGCCCATGCGCCGATGATAGGGACCTCCCCCGAGCAGACCTGGCAAGTCCTTCTGCTAGCCTGCCAGGGTGCCGTCGAGCCGCGCGATCGGGTTGATGCTGATCGCCCTGTCGGCGGTGTGCTTCGCTGCCATGCCGGTTTTTGCCCGCGCGGTATACGCCGCTGGGGGCGACCCCGGCACCTTGCTCACGCTGCGCTTTGCGGGCGCCGCCGTCGTCTTGCTGCTACTGGCGTTCGGTCGAGGCGCGGCCATTCCAACGGGCCGCAGCCTGGTCGGCCTGCTGCTCATGGGCGGTGTCGGCTAGGTCAGCCAATCGCTGAGTTACTTCACCGCGCTCACCATGACGTCGGCGGCGCTGCTCGGCTACTCGTATATCTGTACTCGGCCACGGTGGCGATCCTGGCCCGATTCTTCTTTGGCGTGGCGCTCACGCGCACGCGGGTACTGTCGTTGACGCTGGCGTTGGTCGGCGCCGGGCTGGCGATCGGCCCACTGGGTGGCGGCGGCAGTTGGGTCGGCATCGGCCTGGGCCTGCTCTCGGCACTGATCTATTCCTTCTACATCCTGGCGGCCACGCGTGTAACACGGGACGTGGAGGCGTTGAGCTGCGGTTGCCGTGGCTCGCGCCGGCCCACCGGGCTCGCTCGCTCCGACCGCGCAGGCGTTTGCTGTTCCGCGGGACCAGTCAACGTGAGCTGAGCGCGCGCCTGCCCGGCTCGGGGTGGGCTACTATTGGCGCCCGTGGCAGCCGACGTCTTGCGCGTGGAGGACCTGCGTGTCTGGTACCACACGCCCCGGGGCCCGGTGAAGGCGGTCGACGGGGTGAGCTTCGGACTGCTGGCCGACGAACGGCTCGGACTGGTCGGTGAGTCCGGCTCGGGCAAGTCGACCATCGCGCTCGCGCTCATGCGGCTCATCCGCCCACCCGGCAAGATCGAGTCGGGCGAAGTGCACCTGGACGGTGTCAACCTCCTGCAGGTGTCGGACGAGCAGATGCGCCGGTTGCGCCTTGCGGCGATCGCGCTGGTAGCGCAGGGAGCGATGAACTCGCTGAATCCGGTCGTTCGGGTGCGCGAACAAATCGTCGATGCCATGCGCGATCACGGTGAGCGCTTGTCCAAGCAAGCCGAGAACGAACGGGTTGCGTCACTGCTCGAACAGGTCGGCCTGCGACCGGAAATCGCGGAGCGCTTTCCACACGAGCTGAGCGGCGGCATGAAGCAACGCGTGTGCATCGCGATCGCTATCTGCCTCCGACCAAAGGTGATCGTCGCCGACGAGCCAACGAGTGCGCTCGATGTGGTCGTCCAACGACAGGTCATGGACACGCTGCGTCGGGTTCAGGAGCAGTTGGGCGCGTCCGTGGTGCTCGTGGGCCATGACATGGGGTTGATGGCCCAGTTCGCCAGCCGGCTGGGTGTGATGTACGCCGGACGGCTGGTGGAGGTCTCGCCCGTCCGCGAGATCTTCAGCGACCCACTTCACCCATACACGAAGCTGCTGATCGCCAGTTTGCCATCGCTGGAGGAGAAGGGCAGCTTCCGCGGTATTCCGGGCCTACCCCCGTCGTTGCTCGAACGCCCGACGGGCTGTTCGTTTCACCCGCGTTGTCCGCATGCGATGCCCCGCTGCTCAGTCGACGACCCCCAGCTCCAGGAGGTGCGGCCCGAGCGCTGGGTGGCGTGCCACCTGTATGACGAGGACCCGCCGCGGAACGACCAATGAGCGCTCTGCTCGAGGCGCGACAGGTTTCGAAGATCTTTGGCGGCGGCCTGTTCGATAAACGTGTGACCGTCGCGCTCGACGATTTCTCTCTGGCCATCGAGAACGAGCCACCCCGCGTCACAGCCATCGTGGGCGAGAGCGGCAGCGGCAAGACGACCCTTGCCCGACTCCTGCTCGGGCTCATCAGCCCGACCGCCGGCCAGGTGCTCTATAACGGCACCCAGCTACAGAACCTGCGGCGCGAGGAACGGCGCACGTTCCTGCGCGATGTCCAGATGATCTTTCAGGACCCCTACGAGGTCTACAACCCCTTCTATCGCGTCGACCACGTACTGGAGCTGCCGATCACTGAGTTCAAGCTGGCCAACTCACCAGCGGCTCGCCGTGCTCTTATGGAGGAGTCCCTGCGCGCTGTCGGCTTACGGCCTGAGGAAACGCTCGGTAGGTACCCGCACCAGTTGAGCGGCGGTCAGCGACAGCGCATCATGGTTGCTCGCGCGGTGCTGCTGCGCCCGCGGCTGATCATTGCCGACGAGCCGGTCTCGATGGTCGATGCCTCGCTGCGCGCGACCATCCTCGATAGCCTGCGGCAGCTCAATCGTGAGTACGGCATGTCGATCGTGTACATCACACACGATCTGACAACGGCTTTTCAGATCAGTGATTCGATTGTCGTGCTGTACCGCGGCGCTGTCGCCGAGGCGGGCACCGTTGACCTCGTGGTGCGCAACCCGCGGCATCCGTACACGCAGTTGCTCATCAATTCCGTGCCGCAGCCCGATCCAGAGCGCGAGTGGGGTGCTGTCCGGGTTCGGGACGACGCCGCCGACGACGCCAACGGCGCGGCACAGGTCGAAGTCGCAGGCGGCCTGCTGCCAACGGCGATCGCAGCCAGCGCCGTGGCGCGAGCGCACGGTGGCCACCTGCTGGCAGGCTGCGCGTTTGCCGATCGCTGCCCGTACGTGATGCCGATGTGCACTGAGAGCGTGCCGCCGCTGTATCGCCTCGATGGGGCGCGCGCTGCGTCATGCTTCCTGTATCGCGATCGGGGTACGGCTCTCGCCTCCGAGCGATTAAACGAAGTGATGGGCGCCGCGGGCTAAATACCGCGGCGACTGCGCGGGTTGGCCCACTCGTCCAGCCCGGCGGACAGGCTGAACAGGCCGCTGAACAGCACGACCACGATGGCGATGGGCGGTAGGAACCACCACCACATCCCTTGCAGCAGCGCGCCGAAGAAGATGACCCAATAAACGGTCATCCCGATGGTCGGTGCGTCCACGGCGCCCAGGCCGAGCGCCTCGAGGCCCAGAGAGGCCAGAATCGCAGCCGCCACCGCCGCGACGAGCGACGCCGCGAGATAGGGCACCAGATTAGGCATGAGCTCGAAGAAGATGATCTTGAGGTTGCTCGCGCCACTCAGCCTGGCTACGTGAACATAGGAACGCTCGCGCATCGTCAGCACCTGCGCGCGTATGGTGCGGGTTGGCCACAGCCACGCGAGCCCGGCGATGACCAGGGCCATCTGCTCGACGGTCATCGCCGAGTGGATCGTGATGGCGACGATGATGAGCACCAGGAATGTCGGGATAGTCAGGCCGACATCCACGACGCCGCGCACAATTGCGTCGAGTAGTCCGCCGTAATAGGCGCCCACAAACGCGAGGATGGTCCCGATGGCCACGCCGAGGATCCCTGCGAGCAGGCCCATCCGCACCGTAAGCGGGGTGCCAGCGATCATGACCGCCAGGATGTCGCGGCCCTGGCTGTCGGTACCGAGCGGGAACTCTGCCGATGGCGGCCTGCCGGGCAGGACCGACAACGGTCGGTACTTACTGACGTCGTAGAACAGGTTGCCGAGGATCACGAACAAAATCAGCAGGCCAAGCAGGACGATCCCGAGCGTCAGCTGGCGGTTATGCGCCAGGTAGCGCAGCCCGACGCGCACCCGACTGTCGGCTGGTCGCGGCGCCATCGCGAGCTCGAGGCTTGGCGCGGGTTGTCCGACAGCGATGCCCATGCTTAGTGTTGGAGGCGCGGCGGCGCGCTACGAGCGGACATACGTGATCCGTGGGTCAATCTTCGGGTAGATCAGATCAAGAACGAGCGTTGCCAGCGTGATGGACACGATCACGCCAAAGACGATGCCCTCGATGGTGAAGTAGTCGTACGACCTGATCGAGTGGTAGAGAACGCTACCGATGCCCGGGTAACTGAAGACGATCTCGACGAGCAGCGCCCCCGAGAGGATGTGGCCGATAGTGATGCCAAGCGCTGTTACCTGCGGCAGCAATGCATTGCGGGCGGCATAGCGGTAGAACACGGTACTGCTTTTCAGCCCTTTGGCTTCGGCGTACTGGACGAAATCGTCATGTTGCACCGTGACCATCATCGCCCGCATGCCCAGTGCCCAGAAGCCAACTGCCGACAGGATGATCGACAGCGCTGGCAGCACCATATGTATGGCTACGTCTTTCAGAAACTCAGGGTCTGACCAGTCTGGAATGGTGCCTGGCGTGTACGCGCCAAAGATCGGAAACAGATGGAACTGGAAGGCCAGGATCCACAGCAGGATCAGCGCGAGCATGTAGTACGGCACCGCCGATAGCGTCAGAAACGGCGGCAGCAACACGTTGACGATGAACCGCGGTGTCTTCGGCCAGGCGAGCAGCGCACCGAGAAAGACACCCGCCCCAAAAGCGATGGCCGTAGACATCCCAAGCAGCGCCAGCGTCCAGGGCAGAGCGTTCACCATGAGGGTGCTCACACGCGTCGGGTAGTTCGCCATCGAAAAGCCGAATTCCAGGTGCGAGATATCCCACATGTACGCGAGGTATTGCTGCCAGAGCGGTTTATCCAGCCCGAACTCCTTGTCGAACTCCGCCACCATCGCATCGATATTGGACTGCACGTAGCCGCCAGCGGCGGCCTGCTGCATCAGTTGACTGCGGATGGCGTTGCCGCCCGACAGTCGCGGCAGCACGAAATTGATCGTGGCCGCTACCCACACCACGATCAGGAACAGGGCGAGACGCCTGAGAAGATAGCCGAGTCGCATGAGGATGCGTCATCGCGGGCGAAGTCGAAGGCTCTGTGTCATGCGCAGATCCTTCGCTTCGCCACGGATGAAGTTGCCTTTCTACGCCTGTGCGGGCTTCAACTCGTTGAGGATCAACTGGAACGTCAGGTGCCAGAAAGCGCCGTTGACGTACGCGTTGTCCTTGCTCGGCCAGCCGGTCCAGTAGTTATTGTTGTACGGAATACGGTGGTACCACTGCTGGATCGGAATGTCCGGCAGCTCCGGTAGCCAGATGGCCATTGCACGCTTGAACTGATCCATCAGCTTGGCCTGGTCGGTACTGGCGGTGACCGCCATCTCGTCAACGATCTTGTCGTACTCGGCATTCTTCCACTTCGAGAAGTTGACCGCGTGGCTGCCCGGGATGGCTACCGAGGCGCTCTGGTACAGCCGCATGGTGTCATACGGATCGGCGTTCACGCTGCCACCATGGCCGAACAGCATGCCGATGTAGTCGCCCTGCTGGAAGCGATCGATCATGTCCGGCGGTTTGACGTAGGTGGCGTCGACGCCGCCCCTCTTGAACATCTCGACCAGCACCGGGCCCATGTCGTCGAACACGGCCCAGCCACCGACCTCCAGCTTCAGGTGGCCATCGGCGTTCGCCCAGTATCCATCGCTGCCCTTGGTGTACCCCTTGCCTTGCAGGCGCTGCGCAGCTTTGTCGGGGCTGTACTCGTTGGTGTTGTACTGATCGAGCAAGCCCGAGACGCTGTCCTGGAACGGCTTGAGGCCGGGGTACTGCGCAGGATCGGGCAGCGGCAGCTTGGTTGGTGTGCTGGCGCCGCTGAACGCGACGTCGATCAATTGCTGGCGATCGATCAGATAACTGAGCGCCCAGCGCAGATCTTTGTCGGTCCACGGCGCCTTGGTGGTGTCGACGTACAGTGACGTCGGCCACCAGTCGGTGTAGCCGTACGGCGGATTGTTGCCTGCCCAGCCCTGCAGCTTCGGGTTCTGCGCCAGGATCTGCTTCATCGTGTTCGGCCGCAGATCGAGTGAGCAATCGACGGCATTGGTGATGAGCGCCTGCGCGGTCTGTGTCTCACCGGGGAACGGCAGGTACACGATGCGCTGCACCTGCGGCATCTGCTTGACCAGGCCCGCCTTGACCGCCCACCAGTCGTCGCGACGATCGATGATGTACTGGTCGGGCGTGGCTGATATCAGCTTCCACGGGCCAGTGGTGACAGGCTGGCCACTGGCGATGTCGTTGTTCGTGAACTTCGACCAGTCGTCCGAGTTGCTGAAAATGTGCTGCGGCGCGATATACAGCCCGTTATCGAACTTGTACGTCATCGAGTACATGAACTTCGGGGCCGGCACCTTGAAGTTCACGACTACGGTGTTGTCGTCTTTCGCGCTCGCCTCCTGGACGAAGGTCGCCACGTCGGACCCGTAGCGGATCTTGTTGCCTTGTCGAGCCGCTTCAGTAATGGTGAAGGCGACGTCTTTGGCACTGAACGGCTGACCGTCACTCCAGCTGATGCCGGAGCGGGTCTTGATGGTCAGGCTCTTGAAATCGGGGGCGAACTGATAGCTCTCAGCCAGCCACGGGATCTCCTTGTTGGCGAACGCGCTGTAGTACACCAGCGGCTCGAAGAACAGACCTGACCCGTCCTGGTGCGTAGACGCCGGGATGAACGGGTTCCACAGTTGGTATTTGTCGTACTTGCCTTCCTTGCCTGACCACATGAGGATCAGCTGGCGGTTACGTGGCACTTGCGCCGGTTGGCCCGCCGGTTTCGCGGCCGGCGCCGTTGTGGGCGCCGCGGCTGGTGCGGTCGTGGGCGCGGCGGCGGGTGCCGCCGTTGGCTTGGCGGCCGCTGCCGCGGTCGGCTGGGCAGCTGGCGCGGCTGGCGCGGCAGTCGTCGGCTGCGGTGTCGGCGTAGCTGGGGCGCACGCCGCCAGGAGTGCAGCCGTGCCGCCCAGGGCGGCGAACCGCAGCAACTGCCTGCGGCTAATCAGGGATTCGTCCAGGGTCCTGCGATCCGGCATAGTGGTGCTCCTCGCCTTGGCGTTCAGCCCCCGTGGGCGGTCCGCTCGAAAACCCAGTGCGGCAGGATAGGTCGATACCGCAAGGGTGTCAAAAGTGAGCTGCCCCTTACAAGCCGCACCTCGATCTAGTTGCTCGTCGCGCCGGCGCGGCCGCTACGAACGTGTGAGCGCGGCGGCGGACACCAGCTCGATCCGATCGCCCACACGGATCATTCCACCCTCGACCACCCGCGCGCGCACCCCGCCGCTTTCCACCAACGGCCGCATGACCGGCTTGCCAACCAGGCTTTCGAGATGCTCGCACGGCGGGCAGTCCTTGACGCCTTCCAGCACGACCTCGCCGACACGGAAGCGCTTCCCGAGCAGCTCGCGCAAGCGCACGCCACGGGTGGTCAGGTTGCGACGGTGCTCGGTTGGGGCAAGCTCCAGCCCGTGTTCCTGGCGAAGCTGATCCAATGCCTCGGCTTCGATCAACGTCACTTCGCGAGCGCCAGGATCCGTCGGACGCGGAGAGTAGAACCCGATAGCCGCGCAGTAACGATCCCCGCTGAGACCGGCGCCTGCGATCGCCTCCGCTTCCCTCAGCGACTCCATGGGTGCGCTTGCCGTGCGCGCAAGGCAGATCGCCTCGACAGAAGCGTGCATAGCCCGCAGCATAGCAGCCACTTGGGTGTTCGTGACCTCCGCGCCCACCGCGTGTGCAGTGCGTGCGAGCGGCGCCCGCGGACGCCAGCCGCTGCGCTGACAGCCCGCTGTCTATACTCCGCCCAGGTGGCTCACTTCGACCTGATCCTGCGCGGTGGACACGTGATCGATCCGGCCAATGGGCGCGACGGCGTGATGGATGTCGCCATCACCGACACGCGCATCGCTCGCGTCGCGCCGGGGATCACGGACGGGGCGGACACGGTCCTGGATGTCGCGGGGCTGTACGTGACACCCGGACTGATCGACATCCACGTGCATGTGTACCCGCGTCGAGGTGACCACGGCCCGACGTGGCAGGCGTCGATCGTGCCGGACGCCCACTCGTTCAGAGCTGGCGTGACGACCTTCGTCGACGCGGGCACCAGCGGCGCCGAGCACTTCGCGGACTTCAAGCGCAAGTGGATCGACCGCTCCCAGACCCGCGTGCTGGCGTGGCTGAATATCGCCGCCGGCGGAATGGGCGACGCCGAGCAGGACCCGACGCAGTTCGACGTGCAGCGCGCCGTCGAGACGCACGCAGCCCATCCCAGCGTGATCGTGGGTTTCAAGACCGCGCACTTCTGGACGCACGATCCCTGGGACGACGCCCATCCCGACCCGTGGGCCGCGGTCGACGCCGCGGTCGCGGCCGGCGAGCGCGCCAGCCGCCCGGTCATGGTCGACTTCTGGCCGCGTCCGCCGGAGCGCTCCTATGAGGACCTCATTCTGAAACACATGCGACCGGGCGATGTCCACACCCACGTGTTCGCGCAGCAATTTCCGATCGTCCACGCCGACGGACGCCTTCAGGATCATATGTCGCAGGCCCGCGAGCGCGGAGTGCTGTTCGATCTCGGTCACGGCGGTGCCAGCTTCTGGTTCCGCAATGCTGCTCCGGCATATGCCGCCGGTTTCCCACCTGACAGCATCAGCACCGATCTGCACCTGAGCAGTCTCAACGGTGCCGCGCTGGATACGTTGCACACGGTGTCGAAGTGCATCGCCTTCGGCATGCCGCTCGGCGAGGCCATCTATCGCGCCACCGTGACGCCGGCGCGAGCCATCCGACGCCCGGATCTCGGCTCGCTTTCGGAGGGCGCGGAAGCAGACGTGGCTGTGTTGCGTTGGATCGACCAGCCGCGCGGCTTTGCCGACTGCGGCCGCGCCAAACTCGTCGGCCAGGGCGAGCTCGCATGCTTGCTGACGCTTCGCGCTGGGAGGGTCGTGTGGGATCCGTCTGGGATCGGAATGCCGATCTGGCAAGACGCGCCAGCGCCGTACTGGCAGGTTCCGGCGTTGCAGCGCTGATGCGCACAGCTGCATTGGGAAGGGCGACGTCCAGGCGACGACCCCAAACGCCAGGCACCCGCTAATGTAGGTCGCGATGCGACCACTAGCCCTCGGCGTGCAGCTCATTTCGCGTAGCAATGGAGATCCAGCCACCACGCCATTTCCCAGCCACCGCGTCATGTCCGACGACGCCGTCCGAGTCGAACAGCTCGGCTTCGATTCCGTCTGGCTGCCGGACCACTTCTACTTCGAGCGCGACTCAGGCATCACGACCTTCCCCGAGGCCTGGACGCTGTTGACCGCGATCGCGGTCAAGACCGAACGCCTGGCGCTGGGCACCAACGTGCTGGCGGCGACGTTTCGGCACCCAGGTCTGATGGCCAAAATGGCTGGCGCGGTGCAGGAGCTTTCGGGTGGACGATTCATCCTGGGCATCGGGGCTGGCAATCAGACGCACGAGCACGCCGCGTTTGGGCTGGATTTCGCACACCGCATTGGCAGCTTCAAGGAGTATCTGCCGATCATGTCCGACCTGCTGGCGGGCAACACGGTGACGTTCAACGGCCGCTATTTCACGTTGCAGGACGCCAGCTTGCGCACGGTGGTGCCGTTTGTGCCGGTGTGGGTTGCCGCGGGCGGCCCGCAGATGTTCGAGCTGACGGCGCGCTACGCGCATGGTTGGAACATGGCTGGCGGCGGCACCGAGGTGGAGACGGTGCGGGCGAAGTACGACGAGTTCGCGGCCGCGTGTCGCCGCGTGGGCCGCGACGCCTCGGAGTTTGACGTAGCGAAACTGGTGTTCATCGGGCTCTCGGCAGATGCTGCGGGCGTCAGCCCCATGCTCGAAGAGCTGGCGACTCAGAGCCATACGACGCCCGCTGCGATCGCTGCGCGGATGCTGGTGGGCACTCCAGATCAGGTCGCGGCAAAGCTACGGGGCTACGCCGAGGTCGGCGTCAATCATTTCATGTGCTCGATCTCGCCCTCCGCTCAATGGCCGGACTATTTCGACGCGATTGAGCTGCTCGCCCGCGAGGTAAGCCCACGGCTTCGCGCTTGAGCTGGTCCTCGAGCTTGTCGGAGATACGGGAGGCCTACCATCTATCGTTAGAGAGAGACTTATGCAGGTCGAGATCTGGTCCGACGTCGTCTGCCCGTGGTGCTATGTCGGGAAGCGCCGCTTCGAAAGTGCCCTGCATCGCTTCGCGCATCGCGAGAGCGTCGACGTGCGATGGCGAAGCTTCGAGCTCGACCCGTCGGCTCCGCCGATCAGAACGGGTGACGCGGCCCAGCGACTGGCGGACAAGTACGGCATGAGTCTGGAGCAGGCGCGCCAGCGACAGGGCCACATCGTTCAGCTGGCGGCCGCGGAGGGGCTGCACTTCCGCTTCGACGTCGCGCAGTCCGGCAATACGTTCGATGCCCACCGCCTGCTGCACCTGGCGCACGACCGCGGTGTGCAGGACGAGGTCAAGGAGCGACTGTTTCGCGCGTACTTCACCGAGGGCGAGCCGGTTGGCGACCGGGAAACGCTTGTCCGCCTGGTCCCGGACGCGGGCATCGCTGCCGACGATGTTCGCACCGTCCTCGAGTCCGACAGCTTCGCCGACGAGGTGCGCGCCGACGAGCGCGAGGCGCACGAGCTCGGCATCAATGGCGTGCCCTTCTTCGTACTCGATCGCCGCTACGGCGTCTCGGGCGCTCAGCCGGCCGAGGTGCTGCTGCAAGCGCTCGATCAAACCTGGGCGGAAACGCACGCGGCGCACGTGCTGACCCCGGTTGGCGCCGGTGAGAGCGGCGCGGTGTGCACGGACGAGACGTGCGCCACTTGACGAGGTAACGCCCTCCCTCGATGCCGATGGCCGAGTCGTCCACGAGATTTCCGCCGCCGCCACGTGATCGACCGCGCGTCTTGCTGACCGGCGCGACGGGCTACATCGCCCGCCAGCTCCTGCCCGTGTTTCGAGAGCGCTACGACCTGGTGCCGCTCGACGTGCGCACCACCGACGCGCTGGGCAACGAGGTTGAAGGCACACGCGTGGCCGATCTGATCGAGGAGCCACTCGATCGACTCGCGCGCCATTTCGTGGGCATCAACAGTGTCGTGCACCTGGGCTATTACCGACCGGCCGGAACGGACGTGACCGGCGGCGGCAAGGGCTATCTCGACGAACGACCCAATGTCGACATGGCCGAGCACGTGTATCGGCTCGCACTCGAAGCCGGCGTCCAGCGCGTGGTCGTCGCCAGCTCGAATCACGCCGCCGACTGGTACGAGCCATTGCTGCACACGCGGCGCCTGGAGTCGATCGGTCCGCGGGACCTGCCGCGGTCCGACAACTACTACGGGTGGGCCAAGATCGCCTACGAGGCACTCGGGTTTATGTACGCCTGCGGCGCGTTTGGCCGAAAGCTGGACGTCGTGCAAGTGCGCATCGGCGCCCCGCGCGAGATCGATGCCGCGCTGTTCGAGGGCCAACCAGCGGCGTACAAGCGCGACCTGGGCGCGTTCATCAGTCAACGCGACCTGCAGCAGCTGTTCGTGCGGTCCCTTGAGTGCGGCCCGCTCGAGGACGAGTGGGGCGTGCCCTTTCAGATCTTCTACGGCGTGTCCAACAATGCGCGCGCGTTCTGGAGCATCGCCAACGCCCGTCAGGTCATCGGCTATCACCCCGAAGACGACTCCGAGCTGCGCTACGCGAGCGACATCGCCCGCCTCATGGCCGACTCCCCAGGCCGCCTCGGCCCGCCCGATCCAGGCCAGTAATCGTCGTCGCCACGCGCGGCGTGAATGACTGGGTCGACACGTTCGATAACAACGCTAACTCGATAACCCAACTCAACGATCGTGACATGAGTTATCGCGTCTTCGACGAGTTCATAGGACCTCCAGGCAGCTTTGCCAGAGGCTATTTCGTCAACGTCGACCACTGGATGATCGACCTGGCCGAATCAGCCCGTACCGTCCGTCAGGCGGTGTCCTGATCTCATGCGACAAGCAGTTCCACGGGGTCGGGTCGAGCATCTGGGTCCCATCCGGGTTCAGCAGCGGCCGAAAATGCCCGGCCTCGTCCCTCGGCACCCACTGTGTTGGCCCGAAGCGTCCGTCATCCTCCCGTGCGGCGATCATGGCCTCGGCCGCGGCGGTGCGGGCGGCGATCCCCTGGGTCTTGATCGGCCCGCCCGGTATTGCCGCTAGCGAGGTTTCATACTCCGTGTCCAGGGACTGCAACAGATCGTCCCTGTTCGGGAAGGCAATGCTCTCCGGCACGGTCGACACGATGCTCGAGAGGACGTGGTGTGCCGCGGTCGCCGCGGCAGCCTCCCTTCGACGCAGTCGAGGCGAAACGGGTTTCGAGGAGATATGGCCGATGCCGCGGCTCGATCGCGTTGACCGCGTCGTAGACGGCGCCCTGGACCATTCCCATGTTGACCTGGAGCGCCGGCGGTGCGCCGCTCGCCGCTGGAGGAAACGCGACCAGTGTGGTAACCGCGATCCGGTTCCAGTTCGTGAGCTCGCGGGTCGGTGTCGCCGCGGGCGAGTCGAGGACGGCGTAAGTCCCACGCTCGTTCCGTTGGCTCTCCGCGACGATCCACCAGTCGACGCCCACCGACGTGGGCGATCCCCCGATCGCCGCGCCTGGCTCTTGGACAGGTGAGCCGCCGGCTATGGCGCTCGTGATCGCGTATGCGAGCGTGGCCGAGGCAAACAACACGGCGATCCACGGCAGCAGCCAGCGAACCAAAGCGTTTGAATGTGCCATTGCGCGTCCCCTCCATTCGGGACGCGGGCCACATTAGGTACGCGCCAACCATCCGGGCATCGGCTATCCACCAGGTCCACCAATGATTGGCAGACTGCCAATGTCGTTAAGTGATCAGACCCTGGTTGGCCGCCCAGTCGCCGACTTGATGACGCGAGGCGAAGCCAAGTTTGTTGAGGATGTGCTCGATGTGAGCAGCCACTGTGCGTTCGGTGACCACCAAGTGCTCGGCAATCTGACGATTGCTCAGCCCGTCTGCAAGCAACGCGGCGACCTCCTGCTCACGTGGACTCAGGTTGGCTACCCGTTTCGGTTGCGTGGGCGAGGCTTCCGTGGCGGCAAACGCCTTCTCCAGCACCTTGTCGATCGAGGTTGTGCGCCCTGCCTCCCAGGCCAGTGTGGTCGCCTCCTCGCCCAGGCGTTTCCGCAGCGGAACGAGCCACCGATCGAGCCTGGCACGCCCGTGTGGAGACAGTGGGAGTGCTGAGGCTTCACGGACACCCGCGGCTGCTCCCACGAACTGGACGGCGTTCTCCGGCTGCTCCTCGGCAGCAGCCAACGCGGCGATGCTCTCCAGGGACTCAGCCAGCAACGGGTCACCCATCTCGTCACGAAGCCGCACGCTCTCGCGCAACGCGACTCTGGCCTCAGCAAAGTTGCTCTCCGCGGTCGCGAGCTGGCCAAGCGCATCCAGGCTCATCGCAAGTGTGAAACGATCGCCTACCTGTCGATGCAAATCCACGCCCTCTTCCAGCAGCCGTCTCGCGGCTGGGAGCTTGCCCTGGAGCAGATGTGTGTGCCCCAACAGCGCGAGCGAGATACTTATCGCCCAGGTATCGCGAACCGCACGCGAGACAGCCAGGCCTTCCTCGCATCGAGCACGCGCCGTTGCATAGTCCCCCACCAAGCGAGCAACCCAGCCCAGGCCGTTTAGTGCGAGAGACTCATTGATGCGATGACCGGAGGCTCGCGCGGTACGCAGCGATTCCTCCCAGTGCGCCGCCGCGGCTTCAAAGTCCTGCTGATACATGGCCATGCTGGCAAGGTCCATGAGCGCGACTTCCAGCACCCACGCGTCATCAGCTTGCCGCAATAGCGGCAACACCTCCTCGTAGATCCGCACCGCGGTGGCGACGTCGCCCTGCCGATAGGTGAGCGTTGCGGCGATGCTCAGCGCCACTGCGCGCATCATCGGCTTCTTGTCGGCGTCGGGCAACGCGGTCAACTGTGTCGCCCAGGCACGCCCCTCGGTGAATCGTCCTCGCACAACCCACAGATTCCAATGCGCGCGGACCAGGCCTAGCCCGGTCTCGGCCTCGCCCTGCTCCAGGCACCAGCGCATGGCCGCACGCAGGTTGTCCTGCTCGTGCTCCAGCGCGGCGCTAGCACCCTGGCGGCCTGGCCCACCGACGTTGGCGTCGGTCTCCCAACGCTGTGCGAACGACGCGAAGAAGTTGGCGTGCTGGCGGCGAATGACATCCAGCTCACCGGAGCTGATCAGACACCCATGAGCATATTGGCGGACCGGCTCGAGCAGCCGGTAGCGGGCGCGGCCTTTAACGTCGTCAACTTGCACCAGCGACGCGTCGACGAGGCGCACGACGCGGCCGAGCACGTCCGCCTGCGCGATCACGCCGCCCGAGCAGACCGCCTCGGCGGCCTCCAGACTCCAGCCACCCGCAAATGCCGCCAACCGCTGAAAGACGACGCGCTCGGGCTTCCCCAGAAGACCATAGCTCCAGTCCAGCGTGGCCCGCATGGTCTGTTGACGACTCGGTGCCGATCGGCCGCCGCCGACGAGCAATGCAGATGTATTCGCGAGGCGCTCCAGGATCTGCTCCAGCCCAAGTGCGCGGACCCACGCCGCGGCTAGCTCGATTGCGAGAGGAAGGCCCTCGAGTTGGGCGCAGATGGCGCCCACAGTCGCTGAGCCAGGTTGCGTCAGCGTGAAGTCCGATTGGACCGCTCGCGCGCGCTCGACGAACAGCTGCACCGCCGGATAGCGCTTAACTTCGTCGGGAGACTGACTCGAACTCGGATCGGGAGTGGCCAGCGACGGTACGCGCCAGGCCCGTTCGCCCGAAATGCGCAACGGCTCGCGGCTGGTCGCCAGCACTCGCACGCTTGGGCAACTCAGCAAGACCTTGCCAGTGAGTTCAGCACACGCTTCGAGGGCGTGCTCGCAATTGTCGAGCACGAGCAGCAGCTGTCGCTTTTCCAGGTAGGCGACGAGCCCGTCGAGCAGCGACCGATCCGATCGCTCTCGCACACCGAGAACGGAAGCGACTGCTTGCGGGACAAGCAACGGGTCCGCCACCGGCGCAAGGGCTACCAGGCACACGCCGTCCTTGAACGAGTCCTCCAGTGTGGTCGCGACCCCGAGAGCCAGCCGAGTCTTGCCACACCCTCCGACGCCGGTCAGGGTGACGAGGCGACCCTCATCCCCGAGCACCAGCTCGTGCACGTTGACGATGTCCTGATCGCGTCCGACGAGTGCCGTGGGCTGAGCGGGCAGGTCGTGGTGGCCGTGGCGCCGCGCGGCCGAGCGAGCCATCGGAGATCTCAGGGTCAAGGTACCACTGCCCCTGTGGCTCGCCAAGGCCGACAACTCTTGGCGACCGACTTCAGAAGCTGACCGTTGGCGCGGGTGCCCGCACGTTGTGCACAGCCGAGCGATACGCTGGTGCTGATCATGATTCGCGCATCCCGCGTGGTAGCAGCTCTGTTCGCCCTGGCCCTGCTCGCTGGCTGTGCGCCCTCGGCCGCCCCATCACCGCCCGCCGCGGCTGCGTCACCGAGTCCGGCTGCTGCCGCTTCCCAACCAACCCCTGTTCCGCGCAGCGGCTCTGAGAAAGACATCATCCTGGCGACGACGACGAGCACTCAGGACAGCGGCCTGCTCGATGTGCTCGTGCCGATGTTCCAGCAGCAGACCGGATACCAGGTCAAAACCGTCAGCGTCGGTACGGGTGCGGCACTGGCATTGGGTGGTCGCGGTGAAGCGGACGTCGTTCTCGTGCATGCACCGCCGAGCGAGCTCCAGTGGATGCAGCAAGGCAACGGCACCGAACGCCTGCTGGTCATGCACAACGACTTCATCATCATCGGCCCCGCCGAAGACCCCGCGAAGATCAAGGGCGAGACCGACGGTTTGGCAGCGCTCAAAAAGATCGCCGATGCCAGAGCACCGTTCGTCAGCCGCGGTGACAACTCCGGTACCCAGCAGCTCGAGCTCAGCCTGTGGCAGAAGATCAACATCACGCCCAGGGGGCAGCCCTGGTACATCGAGAGCGGCACCGGCATGGGCCAAACGCTGACGATTGCTGATCAGCGCCAGGCGTACACGATCAGCGATCGAGCGACATGGCTGTCGTTTAGCGGCCGCATTCAGCTGCCGATCATGGTCGAGCGCGATCCCGTGCTGCTCAACGTCTACCACGTCATGCCCGTGAACCCGGCCAGGTTCCCGAACGTGCGGATCAACACGGCCGGCGGCAAGGCCTTCGCCGACTTCATGGTTTCTCCGGAGACACAGAAGGTGATCGGCGAGTTTGGTAAGGACAAGTACGGCGAGGCGCTCTTCGTCCCGGACGCCGGCAAATCCGAAGCCGAGGTTGGCCTCTAGGTCGCAAGCGGCGCGCGCGGTGAAGCGGCGACCACGCCGAGCAGCGCGTTTACGCTGAGCGCCAATAACAGCAGAATGAAGCCGAGCGCCAGCGCCAGCGCGAACTCGCCGCGGCCTGACTCCAGCGCGATCGACGTCGTGAGGATGCGTGTCTGGCCGACGATGTTGCCACCGACCATCAGGCTCGCGCCGACCTCGCTGATCGCGCGCCCGAAGCCTGCGGCGACGGCGACCAGCACCTGAGCGCCTGCCGCCCTCGCCAGCTCGAGCCCAATACGTGCTTCGCCGGCGCCGTCGGCGCGCATCGCCAGGACGAGGTCGGGATCGAGCAAACTCACGGCCGCGCGGGAAAAGCCGGCGATCAACGGCAGAGCCACGATGACCTGGGCAATGACCATCGCCGGCGGCGTGAACAGGAGTCGCAGCGAGCCGAGCGGTCCGGTGCGCCACAGCACCAGCATGACCAGCAGCCCGACGACAACTGGGGGCAGCGCCATGCCCGCGTTCACCAGCACCGCCGCTGGCGCGCGGCCCGGAAAACGCCCCATGTACAAGGCGATGCCGAGCGGGATACCGAGCACAGCAGCAAGCAACGTGGCGGTGCCCGAAACCATCAACGACAAACCGGCAATGCGCATGAGCTCGGCGTCAGCACGCACGATCAACCGGATCGCATCGCCGAGGGCCTGCCAGATCAGGTCCACGCTTCCTGACTAGGGCAGCGCCGACAGCACGTTCAACAGCAGTGGATCGTCTAACAGCCCTGGTTCTACAGGCCCGATCGTGCTCGCGAAGCGGAACGGTCTGCGGTTATGCACCAGCAGACTGTACGGTAGGCAGTGCGCTCGGCCGCGGCCTGGTCGTCGGGCGTGTTCACGGAATGCCGATCATGACCATCGTTTCGCGATGCCGTCGGCAGGGTAACGGCACCCTCGGAAGACGGCATTCCGCTGATCCCGCGAGTCGGACCAACGAAGTACGGGTTGATGTACTCCCAGACGACCTAGACCGTCCACCGTCACCTCGAGAAGGCGACCATTCGCCCCCTCGTTGATCAGGGTGTTGCCATTCTTGAGATGCCGGGTCCGTCACCGTCCCGTGCCGCGATTATGGCCTCGGTTCGATCGCGTTCGCCGCGTCGTAGACCGCGCCCTGGACCTTCGCCCTGTTGATCTGGAGCGCCGGCGGTGCGCTGGCACGTCAGGGCGCCCCTTGTCCGCAGGCGATTCGGCGGCTTTCGGCGACGATTAACGAGTCGACGTAGCTACCATAACCACCACCGATTGGCGGGCAGCGCTCCCCGGTCGCTTCGCCAGTGGACACGCCGACCTGAATACCCGGCCGCGGATCGACCGCCGATGCATCACTAGCAGGCGCCACGTTGATTGCGTGCGCGATGGCGGCCCACGCGAAGACTACGACCACCCATGGCAGCAGCCAGTGACCGACCCTCAGCAATGGCGAAAGTGCATGTGTCACGACGCGTCCCCTCCATGAAGGACGACCGCGACACTAAGAGCCGGCGCTGGATCCGGTCATCGGGATCCTCCCAATCCCGGACGGAAATTGGGATTCTCCCAATACCCAATACCCGCGCCGACGTCAGGCGCGCAGACCGTGCTCGTCCGCCCAGGCGCCGACCTGATGCCGTGAGGCAAACCCCAATTTGTCGAGAATGTGCTCGACGTGGGCGCCTACCGTGCGCTCGGTGACCACCAACCGCTGCGCGATCTGACGATTGGTCAGCCCGAGCGCCAGCAATGCGGCCACCTCCCGCTCCCGCGGGCTCAGTCCCGCGGCCTGCTGTGCCGAACGCTCGGCCGTCCAGTCCGATGGCGCGACTGGAGCCTCGGTGGCGTCCAGCGCCAGGTCCACCGCCTGCTCGTCATTCAGGTCAACCCCCGTTTTCCAGGCTAGCGTGGTCGTTTCCGCGCCGAGCGCTCGCCGGAGTGGGATGAGCCAGCGGTCGAGCATGGCACGCCTCATCGGGAGCAGCGCCGCGCCAATCTGCCCACGGGTGCCTGCTGCCGCTCCTGCCAGCTTGATGGCTCGCTCCGACTGCGCCTCGGTGGCAGCGAGCGCAGCGATGCTCTCCAGCGTGTCAGCGAAGCCTGCCCGATTGCCCAGCTCGTGGTGGAGATGCAGGCTCTCACGCAACGCCGCGCGCGCTCTTACGTTGTCCTTGTCCGCAATCGCCACCTGTCCGACAAGCTCGAGACTGTGCGCCAGCAGAAAGCGCTCGCCGATCTGCCGACACAAGGTCACACACTCCTCAACGAACCTTCTGGCGGTCGCGAGGTCGCCGCGCCGCAGCGCTACTTCCGCTACGCTGGCGAGCGAGAAGCTCACGACGCGGGTGTCGCCGGCGGTACGCGCGAGGGCCAGGCTCGCCTCGCATAACGCGTACGCGGCGGCATAGTCCTCCTGTGTAAGGGCGAGCTGCCCCTGGGCCCGCACCGCGATGGCCTCGTGCACGCGATCGCCAGCCGCACGCGCGACAGCCAGCATCTCGTCGAAATGCGCCTGCGCGGCGCGATAGTCGCCCAGGTACAGCGCAATCCAGCCGAGATCGGCGAGCGCGGCGAGTAACGGCCACGCGTCGTGCGCCTGCCGCAACAGCGGCAGCGCCTCCTTCTGTAGCTCCAGAGCTCGGGCATAGTCCCCCTGCCGCCACGCCAGAGTCGACTCCAGGCTCTGGACTACCGCCCGCAAGGCGGGATAGTTTGCCGTATCCGGTAGGGTCGCCAGCTCGGTCAGCCACGCACGGCCCTCGGTGAGGGCGCCTCTGATAACCCAGATATTCCAATGCGCTCTGGCGAGCCGCAGGCCCGTCAGTGCGTCGCCAAGGTCAAAACACCAGCGCAGCGCCGTTCGCAGGTTGTCCAGCTCGTGTTCAAGCGCGGCGAGAGCTGCCTGGCGACCAGGCCCGCCGACGTTGGCGTTGGTCTCCCATCGTTCGGCGAAGCGCTCATACCAGGTGGCATGCAGGCGTCGAACCGCGTCCAGCTCTCCAGAAGCTCCGAGTCGCTCGTAGGCGTACTGGCGCACTGGCTCCAGCAACCGATAGCGGGCCCGCCCATCCCGCTCGTCCACTTGAACCAGGGACATATCCACCAGACGGGTGAGCAGGCCGAGCACTTCCTGTCGCCCAACTCCGCCACCCAAGCAGACCTCTTCAGCTGCCTCCAGGCTCCAGCCGCCGCCGAATACTGCGGACTGCCGAAGCCGGCCGTGCGCAGGATGCGCCGCACACTGGCGACCGAGAGCTGCAGCTGTTCGTGCTCGGCCAAGAGCTCGCAGAAGTGCTGGTGGTTCAGGCCGCGGTAGATGGTCTGATAGAGCCGGACGACGTGCTGGCGGAGGGTTGGGCTGAAGCGGCGGGGTGAGGCGCGACCACGATTGGCATGCGCCAGCGCCGCCGGACCCTCGCGCACCAGGGCGCGTTTGAGACGGCGTGCCTGACGGACCGACAGACCGAGCACCACGGCGGCTTCCCAGAGCTTCAGCTCACCAGCTATGACCCGGGCAAGTACGTGCGCCCGCCGCTGCTCCCGGGCGGTCATCGTGATCCACTCCCGCTGCTGCATAGACGGACAAAATCACAGATCGCTTGACGGCGGACAGTTTCATTGATCGTCCACACCGTCCACACGGGCCCTTGACATCGAGCTGAGCCTGCGTATGCTGGCATAGCTCGTCGCGGACTGGGGAAGCGTCCGCCGCGAGATACCCGCGGCATGGGGGCAAGTGTCGTTCGATGTACCTCCTTCTCGGTAGTGAGCGTGACCCCTGTTGCTCCGGCGTACGTCGGGCCTTGCACGCCCGCGGGTATACCGCGCGGATCGTCGAAAACCCGCTGATCCAGCCCGCGCGGTTCTCCTGGCGCTTGGATAGCGCGCATTCGGTCAGCCGTCTTGCTTGGGATGATGAACAAGCGGAGATCGCAACCATTGAGGGCGTTTTGGTGCGAGGCGGGGGGTGGATTGATCCCGCGGGCTGGAGGTTGGATGACCTTGCGTATGTGCAGGCCGAGACGCAAGCGGCATTGCTCGCGTGGCTGGCGAGTCTGTCGTGTCCAGTTGTCAATCGATATCAGCCCGCGCTGTGGTATCGGCCACAGCTTTCGATAGTCTTTTGGCGACCCTGGCTCAGGGCATGCGGCCTATTGACACCACCCACGCTCGTGAGCAACGTCGAACAGGACACCCTGGCCTTTCGGCGGGGTCTGGCGGCCGAGGGCAATCCCGGAGCAATCCTTCGGCCACTCACGAGCGATCAACAATACCTACTGGCGAGGGACGAAGACTGGACCGGCGTGGTGGCCGTTCAGACCCGGACGCCTGTCTGCCTCACCTACCCTCACGACGAACCGGTGACGGTGTGTGTTGTCGGCGATCAGTTCGTGTGGAATGTGGATCCGCCGGCCGACGCGACCGCAGTAGAACAAGCTCTCTATCGTTTTGCTACAGCGTCAGGGTTGGCTTTTGTGGAGATCGCGTTGGCACGCGCGTCGGACGCTCTCCACGTCGTTGCAGTTGAGCACTTCCCGCATTTCGAGCGTTTTACAAAGGCTGCCCAAGAAGGCATCGTCGCAGCTCTCGTAGAGCTGCTTGTCGGACCAGGCGCCAGGTCGCAGCTTGGTTCGATGGCACAGGCCACAACATGATCCTGGTTTGTGGAGGTTTAGCTGATGTCGTAACCGAATTGGTTTGTGCGCGTCTCAGCGCATGCGAATACGCCTATCGGTTCCTTGATCTTGGGGTGTATCCCGCGGGCTTTCAGGTGAATTGGTACTGCCATGATGCGTATCCCGAGGGGTATCTGAGTGGCCCCGACTGGCGAATCGATCTAGCCGAGCTCACGGGCGTTTACGTGCGTTATCTGGGTGCCGAAGGACGGGTGCCGCTACCCAATGTGCCGCAGGAGAGCGTGCCGGCACTCTATGCCGAGTACGACGCTGGGATAAGCCTGTTGCTCGAGGACTTGCCGTGCCTGGTTGTAAATCGCTTGGGACCCGGCATGTCCAATCACAGTAAGCCCTACCAGGCGCTGCTTGTGCGAGAGTGCGGCCTGCTCACGCCACCAACGCTTGTGACGAACGACCCGGACTCTGCGAGGCGCTTCTTCGATGAATGGCAGGGTGAGGTGATCTACAAATCCCTGAGCGGCGTCCGTTCAATCGTCAGGCGTTTGGGACCGGAGCAACTCGAGCGCCTTCCCCTTCTGCGTTACGGGCCGGCGCAGTTCCAAGCCTACATACCGGGTGACAATGTACGGGTGCACACCGTCGACGATCGTGTGTTCGCAACCCGCGTCCGTTCGACGGCTGTTGACTATCGGTACGCTCGACGCGAAGGCGCCGACGTGCAGATGGATGCCGTCGAACTACCGCCGCATGTCGCCGAATCGTGCCTGCGCCTCGCGCGACAAATGGGCCTACATTTTGCCGGCATCGACCTGAAGCTTACACCGCGTGATGAATACTACTGTTTCGAGGTGAATCCGTCACCGGGCTTCCTGTTCTACGAGCAACATACATACCAGCCAATCAGTGCAGCGCTGGCCGATCTTCTGCATCAGGGCGAATTGACGAGTCCGACAGTCTGACATTCAGAGAAAGAGGACGACGCGATGGCAGAACAATCATCCAAAGAACCCTTCGTGTCACAGGCAGACCGGCCCGAGGTCAGAATCAATCCGGATACCCCGCTTAGCGAACTGCGAGTTCGAGATCTACAAGCGATATTAGGGCCGGCGGCTGCAGCCAAGAGTCCCTTTGAGGTTGGCAAAACGCCGCTCAAGGACTTCTTCGACAAGGACTTCCCTGAAGTGGTGAAGGACTTCATCAAGGAAATCAAACCCGAGAAACTTGAAAAACCGGAGATCAAAGAATTCAAGGGCGAGAAGAACGAGAAGTTCGAGAAGCATGAAAAGTTCGAAAAACCAGAGATCAAGGAAGTCAAGAACGAGAAGCTGGAACAAGAGCCAGCGTTCGATCCCCGCCGACTACCGCAGCCAGATCCTCGAATCGATCGCCTCATTGAGGCCATGTCGACTCTCGTGACGCAAGTGACTCTGCTCACCAACCAGATGGAGGAGTTGCGCAAGAGAGGTGGGAACTAGGACCCGCTCTCAGCCTGCGGCATTGATGCCCGCGTCCCGTGCACGCGTCACCGTCGAGGATCAGGTCATCTGGCACAGAGGTAGCGGTTGGTCCACCAGTAGGTGAGGATCTTTTTGACGTAGTCGGTTTCCGACCAAAAACGACCGATCCGATCCTTTCACAGACGTACAACCTTGCCGAAGCGCGGCTATGCCGAGGCGAGGGCGGCGGCGCTCCAGCAATTTCGGCCATCGGTGCGCTCGGTCGTCAATCAGACCAAGCAAGCGTACAGGGCGATCCGCAGTCCAACCTTAGCGCTGGCCCATGCTCGTTCTGGCGTTGTCACAACGCGAAGGACGACCTCGATCACCAATTTGCAGGGGTACCCATGCATCGGGACGATCGTGATGACACTGATCTGGGGGCTGCGGGCTGGTTGAGGCGTATGCGGGCCGACTTGCTGCTTTCGCCCAGACGCGACAGCGGTGGATGCCTTCTGTGTCCCAGCAACCGATAACCGGAGTCGCTATTTAACCCGCTTGGCGTTGCTTGTGGTAGCTGCAGTTGACGCCATACGCGAACCAGGAGTTCACGATCAGCTGCGGCGGCATGAACGCCTGCATTGGGCGATGGCGTTGTGGGTTATCGCAGGATCGTCGCGCTCGCCGCGCATCTCAGCCGAGTAGCTCCTCGGCCAGCTCGTTGGCGGACTTGACGAGGACAGCCGTGTGGCTCGACCCGATGTTGGACAGACTCCTGGTCACCGGGTAGTCCAGACGGACCCACCGCGGTATCCCGAGCCACTGCGTTTCGCGACCATCGGCGGTGCCCACGAGCACACGTGCGAACGACGTGCACAGGGACAGGTTGTAGAAGCAATCACTCTGGTTTCCCCACGCACTGACGCGCGTACCAGCCGACGCGAGCTCCGCGGCGCGTGCCGCGTTGGTGCGTTCCACAGCCGGCGCGTTGGCGTACAGGTCAGCCAGGTAGTTCGCCACGGAGCCATCGGTGCAATAGCCGATGTCGATACACGTTTGAATGACTCGCTCGGGTACGCCGCCGAGCGGGCTGTCGACTGTCACGAGGTCACTGATTGCTGGCTCTGTTAGCCCCTCCGCGGCCTCGAATGCAATAAGTCCACCGAGGCTATGGCCGACAATCGCGATGCGCTCAACATCGCAAGCAGCGTGCAGCGCGGCGAGCGTCTCTCGCAGGCGGGCTTTGCTTACTTCGATGTCCTGAGCGGTATCGGCAGGTCCGTACGGTGACGGCGTCACCGTACACCCGCTGAAGCTGGTTCCCGTGTAGCTGTAGTGGACCACCAGCACGTCGGGATTGCGATCGCTCAGCGCCTTGCGTAAAGCGGAGAACTGTCCAATGGTGAAAGCGAGATCGCTGCCATAGCCGCCAACAAGCACGACAGCGACGCGGCCTTTGGGTGGCTCGCACGCTACTTCACCACCACTGGCTCGCCCATACGCAACCGCCACTGAGGCTCTGTCCCACGGCCCGGTGTAGCCGGCCGCGCGGACCTCATCCTCGAGTTGGTTCGTGGTGCGCGAACCATTGTGGGTCGCGCACACGAACGCTTCGCGCGCGGTCGCGACGGTCGCCGGCAGCACTGCTAGCACCGCCGCCAGCACCAACGCCAGGGATACAACCCTCACGGTCGGGCGATCAAGACGGTGAGGTGGGCGTGGACATCGCCCTGATCCTCGACCTCCGACGAGAGGCCAATTGCCCGAAAGAGACTAGCCGTGGCCAGCTCGTCACTCAACGGCAGCTGAGTAGCAATGATCGACTGGATCGCGTCCAGACTGACGTACAGGTTGGCCCCATTCTGACGGAATCCCTGCCGCGTCCACTGATAGAGCCGGTCAGACGCGAGCAAATCCTCGGGCAACGCCTCCAGCGAGGCCGGCGCGGGTACTGCATTGAATGCCAGCCAATCGTCGTCGAATGTGACTTCGGCTTGCCAGGTACTGTCACCCGCTTCGTTCTTGGCAACGAGATCGGCAAGACTGGTGAAGCTGTCGGCGAGCTCTGCAGAGTCGACATCGGGCGCCACTTTGGCGATCACGAACACACCGCCAAGAAACCTGCTGACCAGGTTGGCAAAGTCGTCCTCTTCAGCGAGTTCATCGAGCCCTGCCGGCTGAATGGTTGTGGGCGCCGCGACCCCGAACGCGTGCGGTCCGGCGAAGTGGGCGAGAATAAACCGCAATCCGGCGACCGACTCCTTGTTGTCAGTCAGGTCGCTCAGCGCATCGAGCGATTCCGAATAGATGTTGAAACTCGGTCCGGCGAACGCCACCATCGTGGCTTTCGGCAGTCGATCCATGGCTGCCAGGGCATCACCGGCGCCGGTCGACTGACCACCGCGCGGCGTGTCAGGCATGTACTCGATGCGGAGGCCAAGAACGTGCACGCCGGCGGCAGGGCCGTCTTCGAAGCCGAATGAATAGGCCAGTCGACCGCTCGTCTCTAGCGTGTCAGTGAAAAAGTCGGGGGCGCCGAACGACGATTGCTCGAGAATGTGCGCCACATTCGCGTAGCCAAAGCCGAGTCGATCGCCGCTGAGCCGCTCGATGGCAGAACGGTAGCCGGCATCACTGGCCAGACTCGGTCCGCCTTTGCCGTCGATTCGATCCAGCGTCTGGTCACGCAGCGCCGCGGTAGTGGCGTACACGATCCAGTTCTTGTAGCCGGCGACGAACGCGTCTACTTCCGACGACTCGTAGTGGGTCACGCCACGCGCGTCTTTGGTGAAGCGCGGCTGCGGTTCCCGCGCGAACAGGCGCAGCGTGCCCTCGATGTCGTTGGTGTGCACCAGCACTGTGTATTGCGGCGCGCGGATCGGGCCGCTCGCGGCCACGACGACCTCTCCGTCGAGACGGGGCAGCACGTCTTTTTCGACGTCGACGATGCGGCCCGAGGGCGTCGGCAGGCGTCGCACGTCGATCCCAGCAGCGCTGGCTGGACCGGCGAAATGATCGAGGACCTCGCTCGTGCGGAAAGCTTGCAGCAGCGACGGGCGCATCGTCACATCGGTAAACGACCAGGTGTCGGCCCCCACGAGGGCAGCGGCCTGAAACTGCGGCTCGAGCGAAATCGAGGGCAGTAGGCCGCACCCGCTCAGAACCAGCGCACAGACAATCCCGAGGCTCACCGACTTCGAGCGGACCAGAGCCATGCCGACCTCCCTCACGCCGCATAAGCCCAGTAGCCGGTGCAGCGGCGGCACACTAAGTGTCGCAGACAGGACCTGAGCACGAGCGACCGATAGCCGGGAGCCGCTATTTCAGACTTTCGAGGGCTCAAGCGCGAGATCGAAGACGATTTCGAGTCGAGCTCCTGCTCAGGCCAGCTGGACTCGCCGCGTGATCTGACCGTTACTCTCCGAGTACGTCCGCTTGTTCGCAATCCGCGGGTCGGTCATGGCCGGCTGGACGTCACCCGCGACGTTCGTCGCCCGTGACGTTACGCTGTGCTCACCGGGGGTCGCGTCTGGCCAGGCTACGGACCAGAACTTCCAGGCGAAGTCGGACCCGAGTCCCTCGTTGATCGTAGCCGGGATCCACGGCCCATTGTCGACTCCGACCTCGATACCGGCGATCGGGGGCGCCCCATGCTGCGCCCATGATCCGATGCGCGCCATCTGTTCGCGTCACGCGGGCCGGCGCCGACTTGAGAAGCGCCTTGCCGACCGAGGTTTCGGTCCACACCGGCTGCCCGTCGCGCTGCTCCTCGCGGATGGTCACATAGTCGCGTGCCATGAAGTGGCCCATGAACCGCGTATCGAGCACCCCGATACGGTCCAGCCACTTCACGTTGCGACTCCGTACCAGCCCGGCGCGAGCAGCCGCACGGGCGCCCGTGCTCAGCCGGCAGCGACTCGCCATTCATCTCGTAGCACAACAGGTTGTTCCGATTCATCGCATCCGCGACCGACATCGCGCGCGCGAACGGCGTCGTCAACTCGAAATCCCGCACCGTCTGCTTTCCGACCAGTCCACTGATATCGAGGCGCCACGCCTGTATGTCGTCCGTCGGCTGGCCGAAGTGCTTGATGGTGAAGAACTTGTCATTCGGAGTTATCCACGCATCCAGCTCTTCCCAGACGAGTTGCTGACCGATGACGCTCCGCGCTGGCGGAGGCAACTCCGCACGCTGGTCGAGCCACGAGAGGACTTCTTCGCCTGGCTGCAGCGGAGCCGCCGCAACCAACCGATCGAGGCGGAGGAACGCCACAGCCGCGAGCGCAGTGCTGCCTGTCAGCAGCAATTCCCTGCATGATATGCCTTGTGTATCGACTTCATGTACTCCCTCAGAAGCTACAGATGCCGAGGCCTTCGACGTCGATGCGCCGCGGCCCGGAATCCGCCGGAAACAGCTGAACAGTGATCAGGATGAGGTCGACGTCACCCTCGTTTCTCACCAGGTGCACGTGACCATTGCCCCTGTCTATAAAGCCGCTCCCCATCTCGTACACGCGCGGCGTGCAGGTGGGGTCATCGCCGTCATAGAAGCTTGCAGTACCCGACTTCACAGTCACCAGGCTCGGGCCAGGGTGAGTGTGCCAGCCCGAAAATCCCCCAGGAGTGACCGTATTCTCCACGACGTAGAAGTCAGACTCCCCAGTTGCTTCGAGCCGCACCAGTTTGGGATCCTCGGCGGTGGTGTTGACGGCGATTTCTTCGAAGCGTCCCTTCGACATATCCACGCTGGTGAACCCCGATCCCGGTGTGGCAAATGCGCCTGCAACGTACACGGCGGCGATCGCGCTGCCCAGGATTGAACCCAAAGCTACTTTGCGAAACATGCATATCCCCATTTCTCGGTGGCCTCTGAGTGTCGTGCTCCGCGCAACATCCGGCATCCACCGAAGCAGTCATCTTCGGGCAATACAAAAGGGCGCCGCCGAGCGCCCGGTGCCTGCGATGACTGAATTCAGTCAGTTCACACGAGGATTCCTACCTGGTGCGCATATGACGCCGCCTGCGTGCGATTGGCCAGGCCTGTTTTGCTGAGGATGCTCCCGACGTGGCGCTGCACAGTGTTCACGCTGATGACGAGCTCGGCAGCAATCTGCGTGTTACTCTTGCCCGACGCGACCAGACGCAGCACCTCGACCTCTCGGTCCGAGAGACCCGCCGGGTAACTTGGCCGTTGCTCGCGATGTCGCGAGTGCGGACCACGCGTGCTGTGGATGAACTGCACTGCCTCCGAAGCTTCAAAGCAAAGCAGCGTACGTGGGTTCGACACGGCGTCGAGAATGCGGCGGATGGACTGGTGAGCTTCGTCGGCGAGCGAAGCGTCGGGCTCGACACGGAGCATCGTCGCCGCGGCGCGCACGAACAGCGCAGGATCGGCCGTGCCTCGTGCGACCCCAATGGCCGCGGTCAGATCCGCGATGGCCTCTTTCTTTCGGCCGAGTGCGACAAGAGCCTGGGCGCGTGTCGCCAGCGCGGCTGACTCGTACTTCGGGCGCATTCGGGCGCGACTCGCGTCGATCGAGCCGGTCGCCAGCCGCACGGCTTCCCGCCAATCGTTGCGGGCCACGGCAGCCTCTGCTTCAGCCTGGGCCAGCCGGAGGCCCCAAAGCCAGCCGTGCAGCCATGTTCCATCGGCGTTCACTTCGTTGGCGACCAATCCTCGGACAGCGGGTAGTAGGTCTAATGCGCGTCCCGGGTTGCCGCTGCGGAGGCGAATAAACAGGCAATCGATGGCTGCGCTAACACGCGCTGAAACGAAGTTGAACTCGCGACCCAACTCGCTCGCTTCCTCAGCGATTTGCAGCGCACCGTCGAAGTCGAACAAATCGAGATGCGGTGTTGCCGACATCGAAATTGCGCGGGCAAGGTAGCCTTCGATGCCGTACTGACTTCCAACGCGTCGCGCTTCAGCGAACGCTTCTTCCGCTTCGCTGTAGCGGCCAATGGCGGACAGCGACAGACCGAGCGGCCCTAACGCGAACGTCAGCGTGGCCATGTCGCTCAACTCACGCGCGAGGCTCACGGCCTGGAAGCCGTGCTCTATTGACTCATCGTGTTTGGCACTGAGATACAGCAGATGGGCGTAACCCGCCTGGGCTGTCTTCGCGACCGACCGATCCACGCCACGGGCACGTTCGATGGCGGTTCGATAGCTGGTTGCGCCTCTGGCGATCTCTCCCTCAGAGAACTCCAGCAATGCCATGCTCGCCAGTGCTCCCGCCTGGAGGTCTTGCCTGCCCACCCCCTCGGCAAGCACCCGGGCGTCTTCTGCATACCGCCGGCCGCTCTTCAAGTCGCCGTCCCAACGACAGGCGACTGCGAGGTCGATGAGCAGCGCGGAGCGCTTTTCCGTTGGCGCGTCCGCCAGCATATCCAACGCAGCTTCGAGCTCGCGTCTTGCGGCCGCCCATTTCCCGAGGCCGATGTACGCCCGCCCGCAATCGCGGTGAAGGTCGGCCAGTCCGCTGCCGGACAGTGCGTGTCCATTTCGGGCCTGGACCGCCGCGATGGCTTCGCCGAGAAGCCCAATGCTTTCGTCATACGCTCGTACGTCGAGCGCATGCAGTCCAGCGCGAGTGAGATACTCGATCAGTTTTGCGGAGTCGGCGGCTCCACCTGCCATACGATAGTGGCCGGCAATCTCCGCAAGATGGGCATCCGTGATGGCCCCGGGCAACTGCTCAATCGCTTGGGCCGCGTGCAGATGGAACTGCTGACGCCGAAGCGCCGTTAGGCCGCTGAGCAGTGTTTGCCGAATCAGCTCGTGGGCGAACGTGAGGCGCCTGCGGTCGTCCGAGAAGAGGAGGTGCGCCGCTTCCGCCTCGTCCAATACCGCGAGCAGCGCGTCTTCGGACATCTCCGAAGTGGCCCGCAGCAACTCGTACTCGAATGTCCGACCGAGCACGGCTGCCAGGCCGAGCACGGTATGGCATTCAGTACTTAGCCGATCCAACCGCCGGCCAAGGACAAGTCTGACGGACTGCGGCACGTCGGTTGCGCCGACCTGAAGGTCGCTCCGCCAGAGACCAGCAGGATCGAACAAGCGTCCTTGATCCGCCAGGTAGTCAAACACCTCGTGGACGAAAAACGGATTGCCTTCGGTCTCTGCGTAAACGGCTCCCACGAGAGCCGGTGGCGGGTCAGGCCGGCCAAGTCCAGCAAGCATCAAACGAACGCCATCATCGTCGAGCCCTTTGACTTCGAGGCGTTGAGTCGAGTGCTGACGGGTCAATTGCTCCAGGGTGCGGGCCAGCGGGCCACCCACGTCGAGCTCGGTATCTCGATAGGTGGCAAGCACCAGCAGGCGCGCGTTCCTCAATCGTCTGCACAGGTGCTCGAGCAGGAGCAGAGTGGAACCATCCGCCCACTGGAGGTCCTCGAGGCACAGCAGCAGACCGCTTTCTTTCTCGCGCGCGATTGCACCGATGAACTCGGAGAGCTTGTCGAACAGCCGGTAGCGCTGGCCTTCTGGTTCGAGGCGATTACTTGCTGGGAGGTCAGGCAGCCTGCGGGCGACTTCGGGTAGGACGAGAGCGACTTCGGGTGCACTGTCGCCAAGCTGCGTCCTCAGGTCGTCGACAGCACAGAGCCGAACGTGTTCGTGCAGGGCCTCGACGAACGGGAGATACGGAGGCATGCCTTCCGAGTCGAGGGCTCGGCCGACGAGCACCCACCAGCCTTTCGCCGCCGCGTGGTCGGCTAGTTCAGTCAGCAGGCGCGTCTTGCCCACACCGGGCTCGCCGCTGAGCACGACAATGCTGGACTCACCTCGACCGGCCGCGGTGAGCCGCTCGGTAAGCAAAGAAAGTTCCCGCGCGCGTCCTACGAGTGGTGGCTGACGCGACCTGTCGAGTACGGCGTGAGGCCATCGGTGCCGAGGTCCAGCAGGTGGCGATGCCATGGCCGGGCGATCATCACGCTCGTCAGAGAACTTGTCAATCTCAGCGGCAGGCCCAGGATCAGGTCATCTGGCCCAGAGGTAGCGGTTGGTCCACCAGTAGGAGCGGCGCTCATCATCGACATGACCTTCAGTGCGTAGCGTCGGCGCCTGGAGTCTGACTACACAACCGAGCAGCGGCCTCGGCGAACGCGCGGGCCGCGGGCGAACGGTAGCGCGCATCAGCATCGGCAGAATGTGCGTACTGACGCTCTGGTACGTCCCGACCCGCAGCACGCCCAACGCCCCCTCGGAGAACGCAGTAAAGTCGGCGTGGGCCGCCAACAATCGAGCAATGACCGCCTCGGCAGTGCCAGCAGGCGTCGACTCGCGGCGGCTCGACGAGCGGCACTGGCCCTACACAGTTCCCGTGGATCGTTGACCACAGCCGCCCGCCGCAATAGGCTCACCTTGTTCACGGGTGCGAACGGCCGCAACGGAAGGGGTAAGGACGGTGAGCGACGATCTCCGGTGGCAGAGCGCGCGGCTTAGCCGGCGCACTCTCTTGAAGGGACTGGCGATATCGGCGAGCACCGGGGTGCTGGTGGCTTGCGGGGGTGGCGGCACTACCGCTGGCGGTGGCGCGGCACCGACCCCGGCCGCCGCGACCGGCGCGGCTACAGCAGCACCGGCAGTGCAGAGTTCCGGGACCGCGAAGACGGTGGTCTGGTTCGCCGGCCGCGACACAACCGGTTACACGCCAAAACAGGTCGAGGCATTCAACAAAGCGAACAAGACCATCCAGATCGACTACCAGGAACAGGGCGCGGTCACGCAGGACCTGCACGACAAGTTCGTGACCGTGGCGGGCGCCAAGGACTCCAGCGTGGACATCGTCTCCATGGACGTGCCGTACGTACCGGAGTTCGCCGCCGCTGGCTGGACAATCGCGGTGGACGAGATTCTGCCCAAGGACGAGCAGGCGAAGTTCTTCCAGGGGACGCTCCACGGCGCGACCTACGAGGGCAAGCTGGGTGCTGTGCCCTGGTTCAACAATGGCCCGGGCCTGTACTACCGCAAGGACCTTTTCGCGGCGAAGGGACTGAAGCCGCCGAAGACGTACGACGAGCTGCTCAACGCGGCGAAGACGTTGCAGACCGCCGATGTGGCCGGCTTCGCGATGCAACTGCCCCAGTCCGAGGGCGGGATCATCAGCTGGATGGAGTACCTCTGGGGCTACGGCGGAGACCTTGTGGACGACAAGGTGAACGTGGTGGTTGACCAGGGCACCGCCGGCGTCGACGGGATGCAGAAGATCCTCGACTTCGTCTACAAGGACAAGATCCTCCCTGAGGCAGCCCTGCAGTTCAAGCTCGGCGCGGACGTGATGAACCTCTTCCGCGGCGGCAAGGCGGCGATGATCCGGTTGTGGTTCTCCAACGCCGGCGACCTGTACAAGGACGACTCCGCCATCAAGCAGGAGCAGTGGGATGTCTCGCCACTGCCCTCCAAGGACGGCGCGAAGCCCGGGCCGGGCTGCCTCGGCGACTGGAATCTGGGTGTCTCCAAGTTCTCGACAAAGCAGAAGGAGGCGCTGGAGGCGGTCAGAATCCTCACCAGTCTTGAGTTCCAACGGATGCGCTTCCTCGACGGCGGCTTCCTCCCAGCCCGCCCGGCAGTTTTCGACGACCCCGAGATCCAGAAGAAGTACCCGTACGCGAAGGCAGCGCAGGCCTCCTTCGAGAACCTGAAGCCACGTCCGGTGACCCCGTTCTACCCGGACATGTCGGCCAACGCCATCCAGCCCGCCTTCGGGCAGGCTATGGCGAAGCAGATCACGCCCGATCAGGCGATCAAGCAGATGGCCGATAAAATGCGCCAGATCCTCAAGACGGGCTAGCTTTGGCGGTCGTCGACCTGCTGGGGGCGAGGCGACGCTGGCGCACCCAGGAGAGCGCCGAGGCTCGCCTTGGGCTGCTGCTGGCCGCGCCTGCTATCGCCACCATCCTGCTGATCGCGATCATCCCGCTCGGGCAGACCATCCTCGACAGCCTGTTTCAGATCAGCCTGAGGTTTGAGAACGCACCGCGCCCCTTCGTCGGACTCCAGAACTACGGCACACTTCTGGGCGACGACAGCTGGTTCAATGCGCTGCGCGTAACAGGCCTGGTGTCCGGGGCCTCGGTGGCGGCTGAGCTGGTCCTCGGCATGCTCATCGCCCTGCTGATCGATCGGTCCTTTCATGGGCGGGGAATCGTGCGCGCCTCGGTGCTGGTGCCGTGGGCACTGACGACGGTCGTCTCGGCGAAGATGTGGGCCTGGATCTACGACGGGCGCTACGGCATCGTCAACGACCTGCTGACCAGGCTGCACGTGATCGATCAGCCGATCATCTTCCTGGTCAGGCCGGAGGTGACGATCTGGGCGATGGTCGCCGCCGAGATCTGGAAGACGACGCCGTTCATGGCCCTGCTGCTCCTGGCTGGGTTGCAGTTGATTCCGCACGAGCTCTACGAGGCAGCCGCACTCGACG
>WNGA01000825.1_pt1 | contig 47359 bp, 52 predicted proteins | sample 5400061 | NCBI WGS metagenome assembly WNGA01 (sample SAMN13153366, study PRJNA577476) | soil metagenome | isolation source: 100 cm soil or saprolite under grassland replicate 2 | place: USA:California | collected 2016-06-15
CGACAAGGTGGTGAAGGTCCGCGGCATGGACATCACGATCGTCACCACGGCGACCACGAACGAGGAGGGCCGGGCGCTCCTGCTCGCCCTGGGGTTCCCGCTGCAGGGGGCCCCGGCGGTGACGCAGGTGGCGTCCTAGGCCGGCCGGAAGGAACGAGATGGCGAAGAAGGCACTGGTCAACAAGCAGCAGGCCCAGGCGAAGTTCGGCGTGCGCGAGTACACGCGGTGCAACCGGTGCGGGCGGTCCCGCGCCGTGTTCCGCAAGTTCATGCTGTGCCGGATCTGCTTCCGAGAGCTGGCGCACGCCGGCGAGCTGCCGGGGGTGACGAAGTCGTCATGGTGAGGCTGGCCACGAACGTCACGGATCCCATCGGGGACATGCTGACCAGGATTCGCAATGCGAACCTGGCCACGAAGGACGAGCTGCTGGTGCCGGCCTCGAAGATGAACGAGGCCCTGGCCGGGCTCCTGGCCCGGGAGGGCTACATCGAGTCGTTCGCCCGGGAGGGCGAGGGTGTGGAGTCCGTGATCCGGATCGCGCTGAAGTACGGCAAGGGCCGGGAGCGAGTCATCACGGGCCTCAAGCGCGTGTCCAAGCCCGGACGGAGGGTGTACGCGAAGCGCGACGCCCTGCCCCGGGTCATGGGGGGCCTGGGCGTGGCGATCGTGTCCACGTCGAAGGGCCTGATGACCGACCGCGACGCCTCCCGCGCCGGCCTGGGCGGCGAGGTCATGGCGTTCGTCTGGTAGGTGTGAGGGAGCAATGAGTCGGATCGGGAAGCAGCCAATCGAGATTCCGGGGAGCGTCGACGTGGTCGTCGACGGCTCTCGCGTGGCCGTGACCGGGCCCCGGGGCTCCCTGGAGCAGACGTTCCACCCGGAGGTCCAGATCACCAAGGACGACGGGACCGTGGTGGTGCAGCGGACGTCGGACGACGGGTTCCACCGTGGTCTCCACGGGCTCACCCGCACGCTCATCGCGAACATGGTGGAGGGCGTGACCAACGGGTACGAGAAGCGCCTGGAGATCGTGGGCGTGGGGTACCGGGCCACGCTGAAGGGCACGGACCTCGAGTTGGCCCTGGGGTTCTCCCATCCGGTCCACGTGCCGGCGCCCAAGGGGATCGAGTTCGAGGTCCCCGCGCCGACCCGGATCACCATCCGGGGGATCGACAAGCAACTGGTGGGGGAGACCGCCGCGAACATCCGGAAGATCCGCAAGCCCGAGCCGTACAAGGGCAAGGGGGTCCGGTACGAGGGCGAGTTCGTCCGCAAGAAGGCCGGCAAGGCCGCCAAGGGGGCGAAGTAGTGGACGCCGAGACGAAGCGCCGGGCCCGCGTGCGCCGCCACGAGCGGGTGCGCAAGCAGGTCACGGGTTCGGCCGCCGTGCCCCGCCTGGCCGTGTACCGGTCGAACCGCCACATCTACGCGCAGCTCATCGACGACGTCGCGGCCCGCACGCTGGCGGCGGCCTCGGACTCCGGTGCGAAGGGCGACGGCGACAAGACCGCCCGGGCCAAGGCGGTGGGCGAGGCCCTGGCCAAGCGGGCCAGGGACGCCGGGATCGAGCGCGCGGTGTTCGACCGCGGGGGCCGGCAGTACCACGGCCGTGTGGCCGCCGTGGCCGACGGGGCACGAGAGGGAGGCCTGACGATTTGAGACGGTACGACGCGCCGACCGGCGAGCGAAGCGGCGGCCTGGAGGAACGGGTGGTCATGATCAACCGCGTGGCCAAGGTGGTGAAGGGCGGCCGCCGGTTCTCGTTCGCCGCGCTCGTGGTGCTGGGCGACGGCGCCGGGCGGGTGGGCGTCGGCTACGGCAAGGCCAAGGAGGTGCCCGCGGCCATCGCCAAGGGCTCCGAGGAGGCCAAGAAGAGGATGTTCGACGTCCCGCTGATGGGCTCGACCATCCCCCACCAGGTCATGGGCAGGGACGGCGCCGGCATGGTGCTCCTGAAGCCGGCGGCGCCGGGGACCGGTGTCATCGCCGGCGGACCGGTGCGGGCCGTGGTGGAGTGCGCGGGCATCACCGACATCCTGTCGAAGTCGCTGGGCTCGGGGAACCCCATCAACATCGTGCACGCCACCGTGGAGGGGCTGAAGCAGCTCCGGCGGCCCGAGCACGTCGCCCGCCTGCGGGGCCGCGAGGTCCACCAGGTGGCCCCCCGGCCCATGCTCGAGGCCGTGGCCGCGGCGGAGGCCCGCCGGGAGGCCCGCCGCGCCGAGAGCCAGGTCTTCGACCCGAACGAGGGTCAGGCGTAACGATGGCCAGGCTGAAGGTGACACAGCGCCGGAGCGTGATCGGCCGGCCCCGCGACCAGAAGGACACGGTCCGCCGGCTCGGGCTGAAGCGCATCAACGACTCCGTGGTGAAGGACGATCGCCCGGAGATCCGGGGCATGATCGCCAAGGTTCGCCATCTCGTGGACGTGGAAGAGACCGAGGATGTGAATTCGGAATGAAGCTGCATCACCTGAAGCCGGCTCCCGGGTCCCGCCGCAAGCGCAAGCGCGTGGGTCGGGGCGAGGCCGCCGGGCAGGGCAAGACGGCCGGCCGGGGCACCAAGGGCTACAAGGCCCGCCACCAGTCCAAGCAGGGGTTCGAGGGTGGCCAGATGCCCCTGGCCCGCCGGGTGCCCAAGCTGAAGGGGTTCACGAGCCCCAACCGGGTCGAGTATCAGGTGGTGAACCTGGAGCGGCTCACGCAGGTGTTCGATGCGAAGTCGGAGGTCGATCCCGGGGTCATGCACGAGCGGGGCCTGGTCCGGGCCGGCCTCCCGGTGAAGGTGCTGGCCCGGGGCGACATCGACCGGGCGCTCACCGTGAGGGCGCACGCGTTCTCCGCCGCCGCCCGTCAGAAGATCGAGGGGGCCGGAGGTTCGGCCGAGGTCATCGTCTAGCCCGGAGGAGGGGCCGGTCGGGTACCATTCGGGGGAAGCCGCGTGCTGAGAGCCTTCGTCAACGCCTTCAAGATTCCGGATCTTCGAAAGAAGATCCTGTTCACGCTGGCCATCATCACGGTCTACCGTTTCGGGTCGCACCTCCCGATCCCGGTGATCGACGTGAACGCGCTCAAGGCCGACGTCGCGGGGGCAAAGGCCACGGACCAGGGATTCCTGTCGTTCATCGACCTGTTCTCGGGCGGGGCGCTCACCCGGATGGCCGTGTTCGCGCTGGGGATCATGCCGTACATCACCAGCTCGATCATCATGCAGCTGCTGGTCGTGGTGATCCCCAAGCTCGAACAGTGGCAGAAGCAGGGCGAGGTGGGGATCAAGAAGATCACCCAGTGGACCCGCTACATGACCGTGACCCTGGCCATCCTGCAGTCCACCGGGCTGGTGTTCCTGTTCAACAACACGTTCAACGACCCCCTGCCGATCATCCCGCCTCAGGACTTCGACGCCGCGCACATCTCGCTGATGGTGCTCACGCTGGCGGCCGGCACCGCCATGATCATGTGGATGGGTGAGCTCATCACCCAGCGTGGGATCGGCAACGGGATGTCGATCCTGATCTTCACCAGCGTGATCTCGAGGCTGCCCCAGGAGGGCAGCGCGATCTACCGGACGACCGGGGCCCTCAAGTTCTACGTGATCCTGGGCCTGGCGTTCCTGATCATCCTGGCGGTGGTGTTCATCGAACAGGGCCAACGCCGGATCCCGGTGCAGTACGCGAAACGTGTGGTGGGCCGGCGGATGATGGGGGGCCAGAGCACGTACATCCCGCTGAAGGTGAACCAGGCGGGGGTCATCCCGATCATCTTCGCGTCCTCGGTCCTGTACTTCCCCACGCTGCTCGCGTCGGCGTGGCACTGGGCTCCGTTCAAGAACTTCGTGGACCGCTACCTCAACAACTCCAGCAGCTGGGTGTACCTGTTGATGTACGGCCTGCTGGTGGTGTTCTTCGCGTACTTCTACACGGCCATCACGTTCAACCCCGTGGACACCGCGGACAACATCCGGAAGTACGGCGGGTTCATCCCCGGCATCCGGCCGGGACGGCCGACCGCCGACTACCTCAACAACATCCTGGTCCGCATCACCCTGCCCGGGTCGCTGTTCCTGGCGTCGATCGCCCTGCTGCCCTCGATCTTCCTGGCCCTGTACTCGATCCAGCAGTTCCCGTTCGGTGGCACGGCGATCCTCATCACCGTCGGGGTGGCACTCGAGACCATGAAACAGCTGGAGTCCCAGCTGCTCATGCGCCACTACGAAGGCTTCCTGAGGTAGCCCGTGCACCCTCCGGTGAGCACGGTCGCATTCGCGCACCCCCGCATCCCCGCGGGCTGCCTTGCTCGTCGCTCGCGTACCGGCCGGTACGCGTCGGTCCTCTCGCCTCACCCGCAGGGCGCGGTGGCGCGCTCGGTACAGACCGTGCCCACGGGAGGGAGCACCTAGTGCGCGTCGTTCTCTTCGGCCCACCCGGCGCCGGGAAGGGCACACAGGCCCACCGGCTGGCGGACCGCATGGACCTGGCCCTCATCGCCACCGGCGACATCTTCCGGGCCAACGTGGCCAACGACACCGATATGGGCCGCGAGGCCAAGTCGTACATGGACAAGGGCGAGCTGGTCCCGGACGACGTGGTGGTTCGAATGGTCGTCGACCGGCTCGACGAGGAGGACGCGCACCGCGGGTTCATCCTCGACGGGTTCCCCCGCACCCTGCCCCAGGCCCAGGCCCTGGAGAACGAGCTGGCCGAACGGAACCGCCCCCTCTCCGCCGTCCTGAAGTTCTCCGTGCCGGACGAGGTGGCGGTGAAGCGTCTGGCCGGCCGCCGGACGTGCCGGCGGTGCCAGCGGAGCTACAACGTCGAGTTCAAGCCCCCCATGGGCCAGGGCGTCTGCGACGTGTGCGGCGGGGAGCTGTATCAGCGGGACGACGACCACGAGGACACGATTCGCCACCGGCTCGAGGTGTATCACCACGACACCGAGCCCCTGGAGTTCTACTTCTGGGAGCGTGGGCTGTTCCGGCAGGTCGAGGCGGAGGGGACCGAGGACGAGGTCACGAACCGGGCCCTGGAAGCCATCTCCGACCTCCTCGAGGACGCGTAGTGCTCCTGGGGCGGTGGACTCGTCGGGGTGGGGCCCGCGGCCCCGGCCGGCCATGATCTTCCTCAAGACTCCCGAGGAGATCGCGCGGATGCGCCGGGCGGGGCGCATCGTGGCCGGCACCATCGACCGGGTGGTGGCGGCGGTGCGGCCGGGCCGGACCACCGCCGACCTGGACCGGGTGGCCGAGGCCTACATCGCGGAGCAGGAGGCCACGCCGTCGTTCCTGGGCTACCGGGGGTTCCCGGCGTCGATCTGCGCGTCGCTGAACTCAGAGGTAGTCCACGGGATCCCCTCGCCGAAGCGGGTCCTGTCCGAGGGCGACCTCCTGTCGCTCGACTTCGGCGCCATCTGGGAGGGCTACCACGCCGACTCCGCCGTGACGGTGTTCGTCGGCGAGCCCCCGTCCGGCGAGGCCGAGAAGCTGGTCCGGGTCACCGAGGAGTCCCTGGAGGCCGGGATCGGCCAGATCCGGGAGGGGGCCAGGCTCGGCGACATCGGCCACGCCGTCCAGCAGGTGGTGGAGGGGGCCGGGTTCAGCGTGGTCAGGGAATACGTTGGCCACGGGATCGGCCGGTCCCTGCACGAGGATCCACAGATCCCGAACTACGGCCAGCCCGGGAAGGGCCTCCCCATGAAGCCGGGCATGGTCCTCGCCGTCGAGCCCATGGTGAACCTGGGGGACTGGCCCACCAGGGTCCTGGCCGACGACTGGACCGTGGTCACCGCCGACGGGTCACTCAGCGCCCACTTCGAGCACACCATCGCCCTCACCGCCGACGGCCCCGAGGTCCTCACCGCGAGGGGCCTGGAGCCCGGGGCAGTGTGACGCAGGCACGGAATCCCCCGTATACTGTGCCTTCGGCCCCGCCGGGGCCGTTTTCGGCTCGTCTCCCTTCTCGAATCGGGCGGCGGGTGGTGTTGTGCGAAAAGGACAACTGGAGCGTGGCGAAGAAGGACGCGATCGAGGTCGAGGGGGCGGTGGTCGAACCGCTGCCCAACGCCATGTTCCGGGTGGAGCTGGACAACGGGCACAGGGTGCTCGCTCACATCTCCGGGAAGATGCGGATGCACTACATCCGGATCCTCCCCGGGGACCGGGTGCTGGTGGAGCTCTCGCCGTACGACCTCACGCGAGGGCGCATCGTCTACCGGTACCGGTAAGCTGGAGGGCCGCGTCCGGCGGACGCGGGCGAGATGAGACGAGGAACGGGCAGATGAAGGTACGGCCGTCGGTGAAGAGGGTGTGCGACCGGTGCAAGATCATCCGGCGCCGCGGCCGCGTGCTCGTGATCTGCTCGAACAACCCGCGGCACAAGCAGCGCCAGGGCTAGGCCAGGGCGAAGAGACAGGAAAGGACGGCATCAGGTGGCACGGATCGCAGGCGTCGACCTCCCCCGAGACAAGCGGGTGGACATCGCGCTCCGCTACATCTACGGCGTCGGCCCCGAGCGGTCCTCGAAGATCGTCGAGGGGGCCAAGGTCGATCCGGGGACCAGGGTCCGCGACCTCTCCGAGGAGGAAGTCGTCCGGATCCGCGACTACATCGACCGCAACTTCAAGGTGGAGGGTGACCTCCGCCGGGACGTGGCCCAGGACATCAAGCGCAAGATCGAGATCGGCTGCTACCAGGGCCTCCGGCACCGCCGTTCGCTCCCGGTCCGGGGCCAGCGGACCCACACCAACGCCCGGACCCGCAAGGGCCCGAAGAAGACCGTGGGCGTGAAGAGGAAGAAGGGAAAGTAGGCCGCACGTGGCGAAGCCCAAGGCGAAGAAGGCCCGGAAGCGCGAACGCAAGAACGTCGCGCACGGGCAGGCTCACATCAAGTCCACGTTCAACAACACGATCGTCACGATCACGGACCTCCAGGGGAACACCCTGTCGTGGGCGAGCGCCGGCAACGTCGGGTTCAAGGGCTCCCGGAAGTCCACCCCGTTCGCCGCGCAGCTCGCCGCCGAGGCCGCCGCCCGCCGGGCCCAGGAGCACGGCCTGCAGCGGGTCGACGTGTTCGTGAAGGGCCCGGGATCCGGGCGGGAGACCGCCATCCGGTCGCTCGCCGCGACCGGACTCGAGATCGCCGGGATCCAGGACGTTACGCCGGTGCCGCACAACGGGTGCCGGCCCCGCAAGCGCCGCCGCGTCTAGCGCGCGGGGCGAGCACCATCCCCCGGGGGCGCGCTCGCGCGCCGGGGCAACACAACGGAACGGGCGGGGCAGAAATGGATGATCCCCCGCCGAGGAGGTAGATCGAGTTGCTGATCGTCGCCAGGCCGCAGATCCAGGAGACGCCCGTGTCTCCGAACCGGTCCAAGTTCGCCATCGAACCGCTGGAGCCGGGGTTCGGCTACACACTGGGAAACTCGCTCCGGAGGACCCTGCTGTCCTCGATCCCGGGGGCCGCCATCTCGTCGGTCCGGATCGAGGGCGTGCTCCACGAGTTCGCCTCGGTCCCGAAGGTGACCGAGGACGTCACCGACATCATCCTGAACCTCAAGGGCCTCGTGCTCCGCTGCGAGCTCGACGAGCCGGCCACCGTGTACCTCAAGGCGAAGGGGCCCGGTTCGGTCACGGCCGGTGACGTCTCGCCGCCCGCCGGCGTCGAGATCCTCAACACGGACATGCACATCGCCACCCTGGGCAGGGGCGCCACGCTCGAGATGGAGATGGTGGTGGAGCGGGGCGTCGGGTACCGCCCCGCCGAGAAGAACAAGAAGCCCCGGGACCCGATCGGCGTGATCCCGGTGGACTCGATCTTCTCGCCCGTCCGCCGGGTCTCCTACTCGGTGGAGAACACCCGGGTCGAGCAGATGACGGACCGGGACCGGCTGATCCTCGACGTCGAGACCGATGGCTCGGTCACGGCGCGGGAGGCCCTGGCCTCCGCGGGTTCCACGCTCCTCGAGCTGGTCACCCTGTTCTCCGAGCTGGCCGAGAGCCAGGGCCTGGCGATCGGCCCCGCCGAGGACGAGACCGCGCTGTCCGGCGACCTCGCCATCACCATCGAGGAGCTGAACCTGTCGGTGCGGTCGTACAACTGCCTGAAGCGCGAGGGAATCAACACCGTGGGCGACCTGGTGCAGCGCAGCGAGGCCGAGCTCATGGACATCCGGAACTTCGGGCAGAAGTCCATCGACGAGGTCAAGGCCAAGCTCGAGGAGCTCGGTCTCGGATTGCGGGAGGAGTAGATGCCGACGCCGAAGAGGGGCCCCCGGCTGGGGTCGGGGCCGGCGCACCAGCGCCACCTGCTGTCCGGCCAGGCCGCCGCCCTGTTCACGCACGAGGCCATCACCACCACCGAGGCCAAGGCCAAGATGCTCCGGCCGTACGCCGAGAAGCTGATCACGTTCGCCAAGCGCGGCGACGTGCAGGCCAGGCGCGAGGTCCTCAAGGACGTCCCGGACCGGGACGTCGTGCACAAGCTGTTCAGCGACATCGGACCTCGGTTCGCCGAGCGCAACGGGGGATACACGCGGATCCTCAAACTCGGGCAGCGCCAGGGCGACGGCGCCCCCATGGCGCGGATCGAGCTGGTCGAGCGGGGCGAGGAGTAACACCCCTTCGGTGGTTGCGTCCTGCGGTCGGTTGCGGCTGGGTCCTCGCTCCCCGGCCGTGTGCCGCGCGGTCTCGGCATCCGTGCATCGTCGCGTAGCCTGCCCTCTGGTATGGGGGTGATGCGGCTCGATCTCGCGTACGACGGGACCGACTTCCATGGGTGGGCTCGGCAGCGTGGGGTGCGAACGGTACAGGGCGTGCTGGAGGAGGCGCTGGGGCGCGTGCTTCGGACGCGGCCCGTGTTGGCGGTGGCGGGGCGCACCGATGCCGGCGTGCATGCGCGGGGGCAGGTGGTGTCGTTCGGTTCAGAGCCGGATGTCGATCCTGTGCGGGTCATCCGGGCAGTGAACTCGATGTTGGCGCCGGAAGTCGTTGTGACGCAGGCGAGATGGGCGGGGCCGGGGTTCGATGCTCGGAGGTCGGCGAGCGCTCGGGTGTATCGGTACCGGATTTGGACGGGAGATGTGCCGGATCCGTTCACGGCTCGGTTCACGTGGCATCGGCCGGGGCGGTTGGCGGTCGGGGCCATGCGGCGGGCGGCGCGGGACCTGGTGGGGGAGCACGACTTCGCGTCGTTCTGCCGGCGGCTGGCGGATGGTTCGTCCACGGTGAGGCACCTGCAGCGTCTTGCAGTTGCAGGCAGTGGCGAGAGCATCGAGGTGCAGGCGCGAGCCGATGCGTTCCTCCACCAGATGGTTCGTTCGCTGGTGGGGACCCTCGTGGCCGTCGGGGACGGCAGGCTCGATGCGGGGTCGATGCCCGCCGTGCTGGAGGCCGGAGACCGTTCGGCCGCCGGGGCCGTCGCGCCGCCGCACGGGCTCACCCTGGAGCGGGTGGTCTACGGGCGCCGCGCAGCGCGGCGATCGTCGCCCGAGGTTTGACGCTCGCCGATCCGTCGGATATGGTCCCCAGGACTGGCTGACCAGACAACTGGAGGCCGCGACATGTTTGTCGCGGCCTTTCTTCGTGTCGGGAAAGGGCATACCAACGCATGCACCTCGACCTGTACGTCTCGATCGCCGGGATGATCGTGGGATTCGTCGTGGGCCTCACCGGGATGGGCGGCGGCGCGCTCATGACGCCGATCCTGGTGCTGATCTTCGGCGTCGAGCCCCTGACCGCCGTATCCAGCGACCTGGTGGCCGCCCTGGTGATGAAGCCGGTGGGCGGCGCCGTCCATTTCCGCCGCGGCAACGTGAACACCACGCTGGTGAAGTGGCTGATGCTGGGATCGGTCCCCGCCGCGTTCGCCGGGGTGCTGGTGCTCCGGATGCTCGGCAACAGCGAGGTCCTTCAGACCAACCTGAAGATCGTGCTCGGTGTGGCCCTCCTCGTGGCCTGCGGATCCATGCTGGCCAAGGGGTTCGTGCAGCGCCGCCGCGAGGCCGGCGGACTGCGCGACGGCGAGCGGGGCCGCCTCAAGGAACTCCGGGTCATGCGCCTCCCCACGGTCCTCATCGGGGCCCTGGGCGGGCTGGTGGTGGGGATGACCTCGGTGGGGTCGGGCTCGCTGATCATCGTGATGCTGCTGATCCTGTACCCCAGGCTCACCGCCTCTTCGCTGGTGGGCACGGATCTGGTGCAGGCCGTGCCCCTGGTCGCCTCCGCCGCGCTGGGGCACATCCTGTTCGGCGACTTCGCGCTGGGCCTGACCGCCTCGATGCTCCTGGGGAGCATCCCCGGTGTCTACGTCGGCGCCCGGCTCTCGGCGAGGGCCCCGGACGTGGTGGTCCGCAAGGCCCTCGTCTTCGTGCTGCTGGCCTCTGGCCTCAAGCTGGTGAACGTGAGCACGATCGGACTGGCCTGGATCATGGGATCGGTCGCGCTGGTGTGGTTCGTGCTGCCGTTCGTCCTGCGCAGGGCCGGGGTCCCGCTGGACCGGTTCGCGGAGCGGGCCAGGGTCATCCGGCACAGGGTGCTCGAGGGGCTGGTCGGGGCGCTGCGGGGCGCCGGCGGCGTGGCCAGGGCCTACGTCTCGGCGGTCCGTCCCAAGCTCCTGAGGACCGAGCGAACGCCGGACTGACCGGTCCCCGAGGGGGCCGTCGGCGGCCACTCCCGCCTTTGACGGTGGTGCGTCCACGCAGGTAGCATTGGGCGTCGGCCGCCCCGGCCGCTTTCTTTTCGTATGAAGACCTACTCACCCAGACCGAATGACATCGAACGGCGCTGGTATGTCGTGGATGCTGACGGCGCCGTGCTGGGACGCCTGGCGTCCGAGGTCGCCTCGATCCTGCGGGGCAAGCACAAGCCCATCTTCGCGCCCCACGCCGACACCGGCGACCACGTCATCGTGATCAACGCGAAGGGCGTGCGTCTCACCGGGGGCAAGGAGGCCACGAAGGTGGCCTACCGGCACTCCGGGTATCCGGGCGGCCTGACGGCCACCGGTTACTCCCGGCTGATGAGCGAGCGGCCCGCGTTCGTGGTGGAGAAGGCCATCAAGGGCATGCTTCCCCACAACCGTCTGGGCAGGGCCATCGCCCGCAAGCTGCTCGTCTATCCCGGTCCCGAGCATCCGCACGCCGCACAGCAGCCCCAGTCGCTGAAGCTGGGAGATGTGCCGCAGTGGACCGGCCTGCCCGAGCCGAAGGCCCGGCCGGCCAGGGCCGAGGAGCCGAAGAAGTCCGCGCCGAAGGGCCGCGCCGAGGCGTCCGCCCCGCCGGCCAAGGCGGGGGGCCGCTCGGGCACCCCTCGCACCCGACCGGATGCGGCGAAGCGGACCACGGCGAAGGCCGCTGCGAAGCGGACGTCGGCGCGGACGTCGGCGAAGCGGACGGGGTCGGCGACCCCCGGGGCCACGTCCGGGACCGCAGCGAAGCCGGCCGCGACCGAAGGGGAGCCCCGCACGAAGGGCCGCCGGTCCGCACGGTCCTCGTCGGGCGAGAAAGCCACCCAGACCGCGGCCGAGCCGCAGAAGACGCCCCGCCGCTCGCGGGCCAAGAAGGAGAAGGAGTAGCAGGTGGCGGACACCACGATCAGCAATGGGACCGGCCGGCGCAAGGAGGCCGTGGCCCGGGTCCGGGTGATCCCGGGCACCGGGCGCTTCGAGCTGAACGGCCGCTCGCTCGAGGAATACTTCCCCACGCGGGCGCATCGGATGATCGTCATCACGCCCCTTCGGATCGCGGGGAAGGAGCGGGAGGTGGACGTCATCGCCCGTCTCGACGGCGGGGGCGTGAGCGGCCAGGCCGGCGCGCTCCGCCACGGCATCGCCCGGGCCCTCATCGAGATCGACCCGTCCCTGCGCGGCGAGCTGAAGTCCGAGGGACTCCTCACCCGCGACGCCCGGGAGAAGGAGCGTCGCAAGTACGGCCTGAAGAAGGCCCGCAAGGCCCCGCAGTACTCCAAGCGGTAGTCCCCGGGCCTAGGGCTCGGGGCGGGGCTCGGCCTCCGGTTCGGTCTCGGCCTGGCTCCAGTCGGTCTCGGAGACGAGGTCCTGCCCCTCGAACAGCCGCAGGCGTCCCGACCGGATGGCCTCGATCACCATCAGGGCCTGCACCTCGAACTCCGTCGGGACGAGGACGTGCACCGGGCCCATGCGATACGGCCCCTCGCCCTCGCCCTTGGTCATCACCGGGATCCCCTCGGCCTCGAGCCGGCCCCGCACCAGATGGCCGTCCGTGATCGACCGCGTGCTGTACACCAGCGCGAACACGCCGGACAGCCTCGTGGGGTCTTGACCCATGGGCCCATTGTGACCCCACCCCCGGCCGACGGGAACCCCGGACCCCACGGCGGTTGGGGTTCGGCCCGCGCGATAGGCTGACGGCCTCATGGGGAGGCTGTTCGGGACCGACGGCGTGCGCGGCGTGGCCGGGCGCGAGCTGACCGGCGAGCTCGCGTACGCACTGGGGGCGGCGGCGGTCCGCGTGCTGGGGCGGCACGGCGGCCGGCGACCGACCGTGGTCGTGGGCAGGGACACCAGGGCCTCCGGCGACTTCCTGGAGGCGGCGCTCGCGGCCGGCATCTGCTCGGCGGGGGGCGACGTCCTCCTGGCCGGGGTCCAGACCACCCCGGCCGTGGCGTTCCTCACCACCAACCTGGGGTCGAACGCCGGCGTGATGGTCTCGGCCTCGCACAACCCGCCCCAGTACAACGGGATCAAGTTCTTCTCCCGGGACGGCTACAAGCTCCCCGACGCCCTCGAGGATGAGATCGAGTCCTCCGTCGAGGAGACGTCCGGGCGCTCCGAGGGCCTGGACGTGGGCCGGATCCACCCGGTGCCCGATGCCCGGGAGCGCTACGTCGACCACCTGGTGGCCGCCGCCGAGGCGCCGCTGTCGGGCCTTCGCGTGGTGGTGGACTGCGCGAACGGCTCCGCCGCGATCGTGGCCCCCGAGGCCCTCCGGTGGCTGGGCGCGGAGGTCCACGTGATCGCCGACCAGCCGGACGGCCGGAACATCAACGTCGGGGTCGGGGCGATGCATCCGGAGGTGGTCGCGGCCGAGGTGGTCCGCCTGGGGGCCGACGCCGGAGTGGCCCACGACGGCGACGCCGACCGGGCTCTCTTCGCCGACGCGGACGGGAACGTGGTGGATGGCGACCAGGTCCTCGCGGCGTGCGCCCTGGCGCTCCGGGAGGCCGGCCGGCTGACAGGGAACACCGTGGTCACCACCGTGATGGCCAACCTGGGGTTCCGCCGGTGCATGGAGGAGGCCGGCATCGAGGTCCGAACCACGAAGGTGGGGGACCGCTACGTCCTGGAGGAGATGCTCCGCGCCGGCTCGGTGGTCGGCGGCGAGCAGTCCGGCCACCTCATCTTCGCCGAGCACGCCACCACCGGCGACGGCGTCCTCACGGCCATCGTGTTCCTGTCCCTGGCGGCGAAGGCCGGTGTGTCGGTGGCCGACCTCGCCGGCCGGATGCAGCGCTTCCCCCAGGTCCTCGAGAACGTCCGGGTGACGGACCTCGCCGCCCTCGACGCCGCCGGCGACGTGTGGACCGCGGTACGGGCGGCGGAGACCGATCTGGGCGACCGCGGCCGGATCCTGGTCCGGCCCTCCGGCACCGAGCCCCTGGTCCGGGTCATGGTCGAGGCGCAGACCGAGGAGGAGGCCCGAACCCACGTCGCGGCGATCGCCGACGCCGTGCGCCGAACCCTGGCTTGAGGTCCGCACGAGGGGCCACGGGTCCCGGCCCGGTCGGCCCTTCGTCGCGAGACCTTCGGCTGATTGAGCGGAAGCGCCCCACTGGTAGGATCGACCGGTCATGTGCGGAATCGTCGGGTACGTCGGTTCCGACGAGGCCCTCCCCATCATCCTTGACGGGCTTCGCCGGCTCGAATATCGGGGCTACGACTCCGCGGGTGTCGCCGTCGTGGACGGCGCCCTCACCGTGCGCAAGCGCCAGGGCAAGCTGGCCCAGCTGGAGTCGTTCCTGGAGCACGACCCCATGCCCTCCGGCACCGTCGGGATGGGTCACACACGGTGGGCGACCCACGGCGTCCCCTCGGATCGCAACGCCCACCCGCACGCGGACTGCACCGGCAAGGTGGCCGTGATCCACAACGGCATCATCGAGAACTTCGCCGAGCTCAAGCGGGACCTGGAGAAGGATGGGCACGTGTTCACCTCCGACACCGACACCGAGGTCGTCGCCCACCTGCTGGAGGACACGTTCGACGGGGACCTGGGCGAGGCCGTCCGCCGGGTGGTCCTGCAGCTGGAGGGGGCCTACGCGATCGTGGTCCTGCACGCCGACGAGCCCGACGCGGTGGTGGGGGCGAAGGTGTCGAGCCCGCTGATCGTGGGCCTGGGCAGGGGCGAGAACCTCCTGGCCTCCGACATCCCGGCGGTCCTGTCGCGCACCCGCTCGGTGATCCCCGTGGAGGAAGGGCAGGTCGTGGAGCTCCGCCCCGGGGTGGTCCGGATCACCGACTTCCAGGGCAACGACGTGGCCGTGACCCCGCTCGAGATCGACTGGGACGTGGCCCGGGCCCAGAAGTCCGGCTACGACGACTTCATGCTGAAGGAGATCCACGAGCAGCCCGCCGCCGTGCGCGACACGCTGGTCGGGCGGATCGACGCCGCGGGGCACCTCGCCCTCGACGAGCTCCACATGAGCGAGGACCGCCTCCGCGACGTCGACAAGGTGTTCGTGGTGGCCTGCGGGACCGCGTTCCACTCCGGGCTCGTGGCGAAGTACGCCATCGAGCACTGGGCCCGGCTCCCCGTGGAGATCGAGATCGCCAGCGAGTTCCGGTACCGGGATCCCGTGCTGGACTCGAACACGCTGACGCTCGGCGTCTCGCAGTCCGGCGAGACGATCGACACGCTGGAGGCGGTGCGCCACGCGCGCCACCAGCAGTCCCACGTCATCGCCATCACGAACACGGTGGGTTCCTCGATCTCGCGCGAAGCCGACGGCATCCTGTACACCCACGCCGGTCCGGAGGTCGGGGTGGCCGCCACGAAGACGTTCGCCACGCAGATGGTGGCCCTGGACCTGGTGGCCCTGTACCTGGCCCAGATCCGGGGCACGAAATTCCCCCACGAGATCGCGGAGATCGTGGCGGAGCTCCGCACGTTGCCCGAGAAGGTGGAGCGGGCCCTGGAGCTGGAGGATCAGACGAAGGAGCTGGCGGAGCGGTACGCGGGCGCCCGCGACGTCCTGTTCATCGGCCGCCACACCGGTTACCCGGCGGCCCTGGAGGGCGCGCTGAAGCTCAAGGAGATCTCCTACATCCACGCCGAGGGATACCCGGCGGGCGAGCTCAAGCACGGGCCCATCGCGCTCATCGAGGACGGCGTGCCGGTGGTGGCCGTAGCCACGGAATGCCACGTCTACCCCAAGGTCCTGTCGAACATCCAGGAGGTCAAGGCCCGCGGGGCCGAGGTCATCGCGGTGGCCACCGAGGGCGATACCCGCATCGCCTCGCTGGCAGACCACGTCCTGTACGTCCCGAGGACCCCCGAGCTGCTCTCGCCGGTGGTTGTGACCGTCCCCCTCCAGCTCCTCGCGTACCACATCGCCAAGCTCCGGGGATGCGACGTGGACCAGCCCCGCAACCTGGCCAAGAGCGTCACGGTGGAGTAGCGCCGGACAGGGCGCCTCGGTTCGTCACCTCACCACGAACGCGTTCGAACGGCACACCCCTCCGCTGGTCTCGAACACCACCCGGTCGCCCGCCCGCAGCCGGATCACGCGCGCCGCCTCCTCCAGGCCGGCCAGCTTCACGTGCATCTCGAACGCGTACGCCGAGCCCGGGAACGGGAGGGCCAGCCGGGCCACGTTCTCCCGGTCCCCCCTCGACACGACGGCCTCCACGGTGACCGACGGCGTCCGGCGGTTCGGCTGGCACAGGTGGCCGACCAGGGTGAGCGGCTCCGAGACGGACCCAGACTCCGGCCGGACCTCGAGGGCGTGGTGCCGAACGAGAGACTCCCGCTGGCGGGTGAAGGCGCGTTCGATGACATAGAACGCCGGTGCGCGGAAGGCCCCGACGTCGACCGTGACAGTTTCGCCGGTGGCTGGTCCCGAGGCCGGGGCGATGCGGTAGGGGCTCACCTCGGCCTCGCCGATCACGCGGGTGTTCGCGCCGAGGGACACGGCCCGGTCCTTCAGGGCGATCGCATCCGAGGTCCAGGTGAGCTGCCCGGTCCGGGTGATGGGGAGGAGGACGCCCCGGGCGAAGTCGTACAGCGCCCCGGGCTCGGGGCCGGGCCCCGACGACGACACCAGGTCCACGGTCGTGCCGCTCGCGGCGGTGGCCCCATGGCCAGGGTCCTGTTCGAGCACGATCCCGGCCGGGGTGTCGATGCTCCGGCGAAGGCCCACCAACCCCAGCCCCAAACCGAATGCAACCAGCACCGTCTGGGCGTCCTGCACCGAGAGGTCCCGGATGTCCGGCACCCGGACCCTCGCCGTGGTCGGCTCCGGCCTGAACGGGGGCGTCCGGTTCGGTCTCCCGATCACGTATCCCAGGCCGGCCCCGAGCACGAACGTCACCGTGGCCAGCGCCGCGATCCGCCACGGCCGGCCGAGCACGGGAGTCCGCGGAGCAGTCGTGGGATCCATCCGGCCGAGTATCCCATCGGGTCTTCCCGGGTTCGGCCCGGCCGGGGAGTGCGGGCCTGTGCGATCCTTCCCCGGATGAACGTGGTGGGGCTCGGGGTGGATGTCGTGGACGTCGCTCGGGTGGAGCGGATCCTGGAGCGGCGGCCGGGGTGGGTTCGGCGGTACTTCTCCGAGGCGGAGATCGAGCACTGCGAGGGGTCGGGGCAGCGGGCACGGTGCTACGCGGCCCGGTGGGCTGCCCGGGAGGCCTGCGCGAAGGCCCTGGGGGGCATCCCCGGCGGGCGGTGGCGGGAGATTCGGGTGGTCCGGGGCGGCGACGGGCAGGTGGCCATCGAGCTGGACGGCGCCGCCCGGGAACGGGCCGCGGCCGTCGGCGCCGACCGCGTGCTGGTGTCGTTCTCGCACGAACGGGGGATCGCGGTGGCCAGCTGCCTGGCGGTGGGGCTGTGACCGCGCCGGCCGGGGCCGTCGAAGCGTTCCCGGGGGCCGGCCGATGAAGCCGGTCCTGACGCCCGCGGAGAGCGCGGCGCTCGACCGGGCCAGCGCCGAACGGGGGATCTCGGTCGAGTCGCTGATGGAGCGGGCCGGACGGGCTGTGGCCCGCGCCGCGGTGACCCTGACCGGCGGCGCGTACGGGCGCCGCGCCGTGGTGGTGTGCGGGAAGGGCAACAACGGGGGCGACGGGCTGGTCGCCGCCCGGTACCTGTCCCGGTGGGGGATGCACGTGTCCGCCGTCCTGCTGGCCGAACCGGAGGAGTACGGGGGCGCCGCAGCAGCCAACCTGGACCCGGCCAGGTCCGCCGGCGTGGAGGTCCGCCCGGCATCCGGGGACCTCCCGGCCCGCGAGCTGGAGCGGGCCGACGTGGCCGTGGACGCGGTGGTGGGCACGGGCTTCCACGGCGCGCCCCGGGGACGGGTCGGCGAGGCCATCGCGACGCTGGACGGTTCGCCCGCGCCGGTGGTGGCCGTGGACATCGCCTCCGGCGTTGACGGCGAGACGGGGGCCGTGGCCGGACCCGCCGTGGACGCCACCGTGACGATCACGTTCGGCTCCCTGAAGCCGGGGCACCTGCTCCACCCCGGCGCGGGGTACGCCGGGGCCGTGGAGGTGGCCGACATCGGGTTCCCGCAGGATCTGGTGACGAGCGACCTGTGGCTGGTGGAGCCGGGCGACGTGGCCTCGATCTGGCCCGTGCGGGACGCCGAGACCCACAAGCGCTCGTCGGGGGTTGTCCTGGTGGTGGGGGGGTCCCGGACCATGACCGGCGCGGTCCGGCTGATGGCGGGGGCGGCCTCCCGGACCGGAGCGGGCCTGGTCCAGGTGGCCGCGCCCGAGGGCGTGATGGCCGTGATCCAGGGCGGGACCGCCGAGGCCACGTTCGTCGCGCTGCCGGAGACCGCCGATGGAGCGGTCGCCGCCGACGCGGTGGAGGCCCTCCGCGACCGCCTGGCGGGAGTCGACGCGCTGGGCCTGGGGCCGGGCCTGGGCCGGGCGGCCGAGACGCTGGAGTTCGTCCGGGCGGTGGTCCGGGAGAGCCCGGTGCCGACGGTGGTCGACGCCGACGGGCTCGCCGCGTTCGCTGGGCGTCCGGAGGAGCTCATGAACTCGAACGCCCCCGCCCTGGTCCTTACGCCCCACGCCGGGGAGTTCGTCCGGCTGGCCGGGATCGAACCCGATGACCTGGCCCACGACCGCATCGGCCACGTCCGCAAGCTCGCCGCCGAGACGGGGGCCACGATCCTGCTGAAGGGCAACCCCACGCTCGTCGCTCTCCCCGGCGGCGAGGTCCGGATCAACTCCACCGGGGGCCCGGCCCTGGCCACCGGGGGGACCGGCGACGTCCTCACCGGCGCCATCGCCGCGCTCCTGGCCAGGGGCCTGCCTCCGGGGGACGCCGCTACCGCCGGGGCCTACGCCCACGGCCTGGCGGGCGACATGGCCGGCGCCCGGCTGGGCGAGGGCGCCACCTCCCTCGACGTCCAGGCCCTCCTGCCGGCCGCCGTGCGGGCCGTCCGGGAGGGGGCGTGACCCGGGTGGCCGCGGGGGAGACACCGCCGTCCGGCGTGCCGGGCCCGGGCGACCCGTCCGGGTTCCGGCCCACGGTGGCCGAGGTGGACCTCGATGCAATCCGGCACAACGCGCGGGCCATGACGCCGGCCGGGACCGAGCTCATGGCCGTGGTGAAGGCCGACGGCTACGGGCACGGGGCCCTCCCCGCGGCCCGGGCCGCGATCGAGGCCGGGGCCACGTGGCTGGGGGTGGCCCTCCTGGAGGAGGCCCTGGAGCTCAGGACCGCCGGGGTCGACGCGCCCATCCTGGTGCTGTCCGAGGTCCCGCCGGGGGCCGAACGGGACCTCCTGCGGGCGGAGGTCTCCGCGTCGCTGTACACGGACCGGGAGCTGGCCGCCCTGGCGGCGGCGGGCGAGGCCACCGGCATCGCTCCCCGGGTCCACGTGAAGGCGGACACCGGTATGCACCGCGTGGGGGCGTATCCCCCCGAACGGGCCGTGGACCTGGCGAGGACAGCGCAGGCGGCCGGGTTCGTGGTGGAGGGCCTGTGGACGCACTTCGCCCGGTCCGAGGACGACCCGGAGACGACCGGCCGCCAGCTCGAGGTCTTCCTCGACGTGTGCCGTCGGGCCGAGTCGGCGGGCGTTCGCCCCCGGTACCGTCACGCGGCCAACAGCGGCGCGGTGATCCTCCACCCCGAGACGCACCTGGACCTGGTCCGGGTGGGGGTCGCGCTGTACGGGCTGTCCCCCGGACCGGGCCTGGGCGAACGGGCCGGCCTCCGGCCCGCCATGGCCTGGCGGAGCGCGGTCTCGATGGTCCGCGGGCTCCCCGCCGGCGAGGCCGTCTCGTACGGCCACACGTACCACCTGGAGCGCGACGCCACCGTGGCCACGGTCCCGGTGGGGTACGCGGACGGGTACCGCCGGGGGCTGTCGTCCCGGGCCGACGTGCTGATCGGGGGACGGCGGCACCGCGTGGCCGGTACGGTGACCATGGACCAGATCGTGGTGGACTGCGGGGACGCCGACGTCGACGAGGGCGACGAGGTGGTCCTGCTGGGAACCCAGGGCGACGAGCGGATCACCGCCGGCGAGCTGGCGGGCCTCCTGGACACCATCGAATACGAGATCGCGTGCGGGGTGGGCGCCCGGGTCCCCCGCACGTACACGGGAGGGCGCGAGTGAACTGGAAGCGAACGGCCGCGGTCCTGGCCGGGGTCACCGTGGGCACGGCGGCCGGTGTGATCGCCACCCGTGCGGCCATTCACCGGGACCGCCGGCGGATCGACCCGGAGGAAGGCGAACGCCTGGCCGAGCTCCCGCCCGACGACCTGGGGCCGGTGGTGACCGAGGACGGCACCCTGCTCTCCGTCCGGGCCGCCGGCGATCAGTCGGCCCCCGCGGTGATCATGGCCCACGGGTTCAGCCTGGACATGACCACGTGGCACTACCAGTGGAAGGAGTGGTCGGCCCGGTACCGGTGCATCCTGTACGACCATCGGGGCCACGGGCGGAGCGGGACCTCGCACGACCGCGACTACACCCTCCAGGCCATGGGCCGTGACCTCCGGCGCGTCCTCGAGGCCACCGTGCCCGAGGGCCCGGCCGTGCTGGTGGGCCACAGCATGGGCGGCATGGCCATCATGGCCATGGCCGAGGCCCACCCCGAGGAGTTCGGCGAACGGGTGGCCGGTGTGATCCTGGCCGACACCGCCGCCGCCGAGCTGGTCCGGGGCGCCATCGGCGGCATCCTGGGCCGGCTCACCGGGTTCAAGGTCCCCGACACCCGCGCCGAGAGGATCCACGCCTTCATGAAAGGGGGCCGTTCGGACCTCTCGTACCTGGTGGCCCGCCTGACGAACTTCGGGCACCACCCCTCGCCGTGGCTGGTCGACTACATCAGCGCGATCTCGGGGCAGGCTCCGGTGGAGGTGTGGACCGACGCCCTGAGCGGGGTCCTGCAACTTGACTTCCGCCACGCCCTGGAGCACATCCGGGTCCCGGCCCTGGTCATCGTGGGGGACGTCGACCGGATCACCCCGCCCACCAGCGCCGAGGCCCTGGCCGACGCCCTTCCCGACGCGGAGCTCGTGGTGCTCGAGGGGGCCGGACATCTCACGATGCTCGAACGCCACGAGCAGTTCAACGCGGTGGTATTGCCGTTTCTTGATCGGGTGCTGAGAGGCCGACCTGCCGGGGAGAATGCCGCAACGTCGGGTTCCGCCGCCACGGGGGGTCCCGCCGCGTGACCGGGGGTCCCGCCGAGCCCGAGGGCGCCGTCACCGACGTCCCGGGGATCCTGGTCGGGAGCTGGACCGACCTGGAGGGGCTCACCGGGTGCACGGTGGTGCTGTGCCCGCCGGGGACGGTGGGGTCCGGCGAGGTCCGGGGGGGTGCGCCGGGGACCCGCGAGACCGACCTCCTGCGACCCGGCATGCTGGTCCACGAGGTCCATGCCGTCCTGCTCACCGGGGGGAGCGCGTTCGGCCTGGCCGCGGCCGACGGCGTGGTCCGGTTCCTGGAGGAACGGGGGATCGGGTTCGACGCCGGCGTGGCCCGGGTCCCCATCGTGCCGGCGGCGGTCCTGTTCGACCTCGGCGTGGGCGATCCGAACGCCCGCCCCGGGCCGGGGGAGGGCGCGCAGGCGTGCAGCTCTGCCTCCACCGACGTTCCCCAGGGGAACGTGGGAGCCGGGGCCGGCGCCACCGTGGCCAAGCTCCACGGGCCCCACCGCGCTGTGAAGGGCGGCCTGGGAACGGCGTCCGCCCGGCGGGGCGAGCTGGTGGTGGGCGCCCTGGCCGCGGTGAACGCCCTCGGCGAGATCCTGGACGACGCCGGCGACATCCTGGCCGGCGCGCTTCCGGACCCCGACTCGGAGGACGCCCCGACCGGTCTCCCGCCGGGAGGTTCCCCCAACGGCCACGGGCAGGCCGATGCGCCGCCCGCCCTGCCGTTCGCGAACACGACGATCGCGGTGGTGGCCACGAACGCCCGCCTGTCCAGGGAGCGTGCCCACCTCCTTGCCCTGGCGGCCCACGACGCCCTGGACATCGCCATCCGCCCCGCGCATACAATGCACGACGGGGACACCGTCTTCTCCCTCGCCACCGGCGAGACGGATGCCTCGCAATCCGAGCTGGAGGAGCTGGCGGTGGAGGTCCTGGCCCGAGCCATCAGGAACGCGGTTCGCCATGCCGCGCCCGTCGCGGGGATCCCCGCCGCCACCGGTGGACCCGGAGGGACCGCATGAGCACGTTCCACACGACCGAGACCCGCACGCTTGCCGAAGCCGCCGTCGCGGCGTCCACCTGCACCAGGTGCCGCCTCTCGGCCGGCCGGACCCAGGTCGTGTACGGCACCGGCAGCCCCGACGCCGACCTCATGTTCATCGGGGAGGGCCCGGGCTACCACGAGGACAAGCAGGGCATCCCGTTCGTGGGCGCCGCCGGCCAGCTGCTGAACACGATGCTCGAGGAGATCGGCATCCGCCGGGAGGACGTGTACATCGCGAACGTGATCAAGTGCCGCCCGCCCGGGAACCGCGACCCGATGCCGGACGAGATCGAGTCCTGCAAGCCTTGGCTCGAGGAGCAGCTCCGGCTGATCGACCCGGCGGTGATCGTGACGCTCGGGAACTTCGCCACCCGGTTCGTGCTGGACCGCCAGGTCGCCATCAGCAGAGTCCGGGGGGAGCGGTTCACGGTCGACGGGCGCGTGGTCATCCCGACCTTCCACCCCGCGGCGATCCTGCACGGCGGTGGCATGGCCTCGAAGCAGATGGAGTCGCTCCGGGCGGACTTCGCGGAGGTCCGCCGAGCCCTCGACGAGCGCCCCCAGCCGGCCGAGGAGCAGCTCGGACTGTTCTGACCGAGCGCCCCGTCCGAGTTGGCCGACCCGGCCGCGCGCGGGTACCGTCACATCCGATGGAGCGGATCCTGGAGCTCATCGTTCCGGGTCCCGAGGACATGAGGTCCTTCGGGGAGGCCGTGGCGTCGGTGCTCGTCCGAGGCGACGTCGTGGCCCTGACCGGCGACCTCGGCGCGGGGAAGACCACCTTCGTCCAGGGGGCCGCCCGGGGCCTCGGGGTGACCGATGGCCACGTGGCCTCGCCCACGTTCACCCTGGTCCGGGAGTACCGGGGGCGCCTGCCCATCTACCACGTCGACGTGTACCGGCTGGACCGGGTCCAGGAGGTCATCGACCTCGGGGTGGAGGAGCTGCTCGACCCCGACGGCGTCGCGTTCGTCGAGTGGGGCGACGCCATCGAGGGGCTCCTCCCGGACAGCCACATCGAGATCGAGCTGTGGAGCCGGCCCGAGGACGAGGGGCGCATCGCGCTGGTCTCGGCCCGGGGGACGTCGTGGGCCGCCCGGTGGGAGCGCCTGGAGGCGGCCGTGGATTCGTGGCTGTCCCCCAGCCAGGCCGGCGGGACGGAGCGGGAACCGGGGGGGGCCGCGTGATCGTCCTCGGGATCGAGACCTCGACGCCCCAGACCTCCGTGGCCCTCGGCTCGGAGCGGGGCTCGGTGGCGTCGGTGCTGCTCTCGGCCGGCCGTTCGAACCACGAGATGGTGATCCCCGCGGTCGAGCACATCCTGCGATGGTCGAACACGCCCGTCTCGCACGTGGGCGGCATCGCCGTGGGGATCGGGCCGGGGCTGTTCACCGGCCTCCGGGTGGGCGTGCAGACGGCGAAGTCGCTGGCCCAGGTGCTCCAGATCCCGGTGGTGGGGCTGGTGTCGCTGGACGTCCTGGCGTTCGCCGTCCGGTACACCTCGCGGATCATCGGGTCGGTGATCGACGCCCGCCGGAGCGAGGTCTTCTACTGCTTCTACCGTCCGGTTCCCGGCGGGGTGACCCGGGTCACGGAGTTCCAGGTGGGGCCCCCGTCCCACCTGGCCGCCGAGCTCGAGGCCAAGCCGGACGAGATCCTGCTGGTGGGCGACGGCGCGTACCGGTACCACCACGAGCTGGCCGAAGCCGGTCCCCATGTGGACTTCGCCTCACCCGCACTGGGGTACCCTCACGCGGACGAACTCGTCGAGCTTTCGATTCCCCGATTCCACCGGGAAGAATTCGACCGGGTGGCCGACGTGGTCCCCCTGTATCTGAGGAAGTCGGATGCGGAGATCGCTTGGGACGAGAGAGCCCGGACCGGCTGAGCTCGAGATCGGCCGGATGCGCCGGCGCCACCTGAAGGGGATCATGGCCATCGAGCGCCAGGTGTACCCGCGGCCGTGGAGTCCCAGCCTGTTCCTGGCCGAGATGTCCGAGCAGTCGAACCGGACCTACCTGGTGGCGCGGATCGGCCGGGATGTGGTGGGCTACGCCGGGTTGATCTGCTACGGCGACGAGGCCCACGTGACCACGATCGCCGTGGACCCGAACCACCACCGCCGCAAGATCGGCACGCGGCTGATGTACGAGCTGGCCCAGGCGGCGGTGGACATGGGGGCCCGGGCGGTGTCGCTGGAGGTGGGGGTGTCGAACTGGGGCGCGCAGCGGATGTACGGGCGGTTCGGGTTCCGCCCGGTCGGCGTGCGCAAGAACTACTACCAGGAGACGAACGAGGACGCCCTGATCATGTGGGTGGACGACGTGAACGGGACCGAGTACCAGGACCTCCTGGAACGCCTCGCCGATCTGGCGGCGCCGAGCTGGGAAGGCAGCCCGGCGTGACCGGGGGGCGCGACGGGGAGGGACCGGCCGGGTGAACGTCCTCGGTATCGAGACGTCCTGCGACGAGACCGCCGTCGCCGTGGTGGAGGACGGCGTCCGGATCCGTTCGAACCTGGTGTCGAGCCAGCACGACGTCCACGGGCGGTTCGGCGGGGTGGTCCCGGAGCTGGCCTCCCGGGCCCACGTGGAGCTCCTGACCCCCATGCTCGAACGGGCGCTGGAGGAGTCGTCCCTGCGCTTCGCCGATCTCGACGGGGTGGCCGTGACCGTGGGGCCCGGTCTGGTGGGGGCCCTCCTGGTGGGCCTGGCCGCGGCGAAGTCCGTGGCCCTGGCCACCGGGGCCCCGTTCATCGGGGTGAACCACCTCGAGGGGCACGTGTATGCGAACTTCCTGGAGTCCTCTCCGCCGGAGCACCCGTACGTCGCGTTCGTGGTGTCGGGCGGGCACACGCTGCTGGCGCACATGCCCGAGCCCCACCGCTACGAGATCCTCGGACAGACCGTGGACGACGCGGCGGGGGAGGCGTTCGACAAGGTTGCCCGGTTCCTCGGCCTGGGGTACCCGGGCGGGCCCCTCCTGGACCGCCTGGCCACGCAGGGGAACCCCGACGCCGTGCGGTTCCCCCGGTCCATGGTGGGACAGGGCTACGACTTCTCGCTGTCGGGGCTGAAGACCGCGGTGATCCGCCACGTCCGGGCCGAACGCGCCGCCGGCCGCGAACCGGACCCGGCCGACCTGGCCGCCTCGTTCCAGGAGGCCGTGGTCGACGTCCAGGTCCAGAAGACCATGGCGGCGGCCGCGGACCGGGGGGTGCAGCGGATCCTCATGGGGGGCGGGGTCGTGGCGAACTCCCGCCTCCGGGAACGGATGGCCGCCGCGGCGCAGGCGGCCGGGCTGGAGCTCCGTGTCCCGCCGCTCGAGCTCTGCACGGACAACGCCGCGATGATCGCCTGCGCGGGCTCCCACCGGCTGGCGCGGGGGGAACGGACGCCGCTCGACGTGGGTGCGGATCCCGGGCTCGAGCTGAGCGCCGCATGAGCGAGGCCGGAAGGGACCATGGGCCCGGTGGAGCACAGCCGAGCGTTCGGCCCCCAGTCACGAGCGTTCGGCCCCCAGTCAGATGAGCACGATCTTCGTCACCGGGGGGGCGGGTTTCATCGGCTCCCACCTCTCGGACCGGCTCCTGGCGGAGAGCCATCGCGTCGTCGCCATCGACGACCTGTCCACCGGGCGGATCTCGAACCTGGGCGAGGCCCGAGGGTACGGCCAGGAGTTCACGTTCTACAACATGGACATCCGCTCCGAGGGGTTCCGGACCCTGTTCGAACGGCACCGCCCGGAGGTGGTCATGCACCTCGCCGCGCAGTCCGGGGTCCGCCCGTCGATGGAGTCGCCGGCGCACGACGCCTCGGTGAACGTCCTCGGCCTGCTGAACCTCCTGGAGTGCTCGGCGGGAACCGGCGTGCGCAAGGTGGTGTTCGCGTCCTCGGGGGGCACCATCTACGGCGAGCCTCGACGCCTCCCGGTGAAGGAGACGGCCACGTCGGGCTCCCATCCGCTCTCGCCGTACGGGATCACGAAGAAGATGGCCCAGGACTACCTGCGGTTCTACCAGCGGTACCGGGGCCTGGACTACACCGCGCTCGCCCTGGGGAACGTGTACGGGCCCCGTCAGGACCCCCACGGAGAGGCCGGGGTGGTGTCCATCTTCGCCTCGAAGATGCTGGTGGGGGAGACCCCCACGATCTACGGCGACGGCAACCAGACCCGTGACTACGTGTTCATCGACGACGTGGTGCACGCATTCGCCCTCGCCGCCGAACGGGGCTCGGGCCGGCTGGTGAACGTCGGCACAGGCCTCGAGACCAGCGTGAACGGCCTGTTCCGGATGCTCGCGGAGATCACCGGGTTCCGGGGCCAGCCGCTGTACGGGGCCCTGCCCGGTGGCGAGCTCCGCCGGATCTGCCTGGACAACGACCTGGCGGGCGAGCAGCTCGGGTGGCGTCCCTGGACCCACCTGGAGGACGGCCTCAAGGAGACCGTGGCCTTCCTCCGGGACGGCTGATCCCTCTAGCGTTTTCCAGCCGGTCCCGGGTACCATCGCCCCCTTCGTCACCAATGGGGAGGTTCGATATGGCTCGGCGCGTCCCACGTCTCCGCATGCTCACCCTGCTCGCCGGGGTCCTGGTGGTCGGATTGCCGTCGATCTCGGCTCGAGCCAGCACCGAGGTGTGTACGAACGAACAGGACGCGGCCCAGCGTTTCTGCGTGACCGTGGATGCCCTGGGGGTGTCGACCACCGTGGCTCGGGCTCCGTTCGGCGTGGATCTCGAGGCGACGAACACCACGCCGGCATTCCAGTCGAACATGAGCAACGAGGACAACTGGCTCGACCACATGACGCTGACCCTCCCGGGGGCGTGGCGTCATTCCCGCGGCTCACCCCGTCGCCCGACCTCCCCGACAATCTCATCCTGGCGGGAGAGGACGGGTGCGCGCCCGGGGCGGACCACACGTTCTCCGCGTGCTCGGCCGGGCACGGGCAGTGGGTGGTGGAGTTCCACGACAGCACCGTGCCCGGGACGTACCACAGCTCGTTCGGCATCGACCGGATCGTCAGCCACGACGACCCGGGGTTCATCGTGAACTGGGTGGTGACGGTGCACCTGTGCATCCCGAACCCGCTCGACCCCGGCGACACCTGCGTCTTCCAGACCACGCAGGACGTCCCGGTCCAGGTCCCGGCGGCCTCGGCTGCCCCCGCCGGCCGCGCGTCGGTGATCGCGCCGACGATCGACGTCCCGCTGTTCGGACCCATCGACAAGACGTTCTTGGGCTTCCACGAGCAGGGCGAGTTCTCGCTGTGGCAGGTCGGGGTCCACCTCCAGGGCGAGTCGGACAGGATCCTCGGCGGGTCAGACCTGGCCGACCCCGTCGCGCTCGACGCGCTCCCGGCGAAGTGCCAGTCGCTGAGCGGCTCGGCGGAGCTCTTCTCGCACGCGGCGACCCCGAGATCGGTCACGTTCCCGCTGGGGCCGATCACGCTCACCGGGTGCCCGACCGCCGTCTTCGGACTGACCGCGATCACCGGGACGAGGGCGACGTTCGACGGTTCGGCGTCGACGACGCCGCTCGGGCCGGACCGGACGGTGGCCAGGTACCACTGGCGGTTCGGGGACGGGAGGACGCGGGTCACCACCACGCCGACCGTTCAGCACCTCTACCCGGCGGCGCCGCTGACGCCGCCGGCGTACGCGGTCCGCCTGGTCGTGGAGGATTCGGCCGGGGCGCTGAGCCACGCGGCCACCCTGACCGTGAACGGGACCGCGATGTCGATGCTGGTGAGCAAGGTCGACAACAACACGAAGATCAAGGCCGTGGGCGGGGTGTCGCCGTCGGAGGCCGGCAGGGACGTGACGGTGCGGCTGTTCCGCAAGCCGTCGGGTGGGGTGTTCCACCTGGTCACGTCGGTGACGAAGACGCTGAACGGGTCGAGCCGGTTCGCGGCGCTCTTCCCCCGGCCGGCGGCCGGCCAGTGCAAGGTCGTCGCGAGGTTCGGCGGCGAGTCAACCCACCTGGGGAGCTCGGTGACCAAGCTGACGACCTGCTGAAGCCCGGCGTACCATCCGGTCCTCGATCCGGGAGGTCTGCCCACGATGCCCACACGACGCCGCCGCCCCCTCCGGGGGATCGCGCTCCTGGCCGCCGCGGCGTCCGTCGCGCTGTCGCCGTGGGTCGTCCCGCCGGCCGGGGCGATCTCCCCGCCGGCGAAGACGGAGTGTGACCCCCCGGCGGGCGCGGACCAGTTCTGCGTCCGGTTCCAGTACACGTTCCCGGACCCCCTGAACGCCGCCGACCCGGTGGGTCTCGACCTCTCGGCCACGAACACCTCCCAGAACGCCTCGGGGGCCGGGGCCAAGGAGGCCGCGTGGATCGATCACCTGAGGCTCCAGCTGCTGTTCACGGTGTCGCCGATGCGGGTCACGCCCTCGCAGCTCATGCCCGCGGGCCTGCTGGTGGCGGGGGGCGACAACGACTGCGCCCCCGGCGCCGACGGCAGCGGCTACGCGAGTTGCGACGCCGGACACGGGACCGTCCTGCTCCGCCTCTCGGGCTCCCCGCTCGGGGTGTTCGACGGGTTCACCTCGGCCCCGTTCGGGATCACGAAGATCGTGAACGTGCACGACGCCGACCCGGACACGAACACGGCGTACGACCTCCACCTCTCGTACTGCGTGCCGGCCCCGTCCGGGTGCTCGTCCACCGACACCGCGGTGCTCCACGCGACCGGCAGGCCCGGCGACTCCCTGACCGCGCCGAGCATCACGGTTCCGACGATGTTCCAGCGGACCGGTGTGGCGTGCGGCGCGGCGTGCACCGTGGACGTGGACGGCTCTCCGGGATCGTTCTCGCTGCGCACGTCGGGCCTGTCGAACGCGCTGGAGGGGGGTCCGGCGGACCGCACCTACACGATCATGTCGCTCCCGAGGCACTGCGGCACGGCCGGCGGGGGAGCGCTGTTCACCTCCCACGGGCCGGTCGCCGGGCAGGCATCCGCCTCGACCGTGTCCTTCCTGCTCCAGCCCCCCGTCGACCACTGCCCGGTGGCGAGGTTCAGGAGGACCATCCACGGCAGCACCGTGGATTTCGACGGCTCCAGCTCGTTCAGCCCCGTCACCGGACGAACCGTCACCCGGTGGGCGTGGAACTTCGACGACGGCAGCGCCCCCGTCACGCTCGTCGGCACGGCCTCCCACCCGTTTCCCCCGGCGCCCAAGACCCCGCCCTCGTACGACGTCCGCCTCACGGTGACTGACTCCGCGGGCGCGGTGAGCGACCCGGTGGTCGTGACCGTCCGCGGGACCGCCACCACGCTCTCGCTGTCGAAGACCGCTGACCACAGGAAGATCCGGGCCGCCGGGAAGGTGCTTCCCTGGCACGCCGGCCGCCAGATCCTCGTCCAGCTGTTCCGGCGGAAGGCCGGGGGGACGTTCGCCCAGGTGGCCACCGCCACCCGGACGCTGTCATCGACGAGCGGCTATGCGGTGCTGTTCCCGCGCCCGGATCCCGGCACGTGCAGGGTCGTGGCGCGGTTCGGCGGCCACGTGGACCACATCGGCAGCCGCGTGGCCAAGCTCACCCCCTGCTGAAGCCGGTCAGCCGGGGAAGGGGTCGCGCTCGTCCGTCCGCTCGAACACCCTCCGGGCCTTTCCCAGCTCCTGGCGCGGCACGGAGCCGGGGTCCCCGACCAGCACCTCGACCCGCAGGCGGAGCCGCTCGGCCAGGCGCCCCCGGAGGCGGCCGGCAACCTCGTCCCGGGCCGGTGCGATGTCCGCGGAGGACAGCTCCACCCGGACCTCCAGCTCGGGGAGGATCTCCCGGCGGTCCACGACGATCGCGTACTGACCGCCCAATGCGGCGTCGTCCAGGATCACGGCCTCGATCTCGCTGGGGAACACGTTGATGCCCCGGATCACCAGCATGTCGTCCACCCGGCCGGAGAACCGCGCGATCCGGCGATGGGTCCGCCCGCACGGGCAGTCGCCGTCCACGAACGAGGTGACGTCCCCGGTCCGGTACCGGATCACCGGGAGGGCCTCCTTGGTCAGCGTGGTGAGCACCAGCTCGCCCTGGGCGCCGGGCTCGACCGGCTCCCCTGTTTTCGGGTCCACCACCTCCGGGAGGAAGTGGTCGTCGAACACGTGCATGGCCCCCTTGCCCTCCCGGCACTCCGCGGCCACCCCCGGGCCCATGACCTCGGACAGGCCGTAGATGTCGCACGCGTCGATCCCGCCCCAGGCCTCCTCCAGCTTGGCCCGGAAGGCCTCGGACCACGGCTCCGCCCCGAACACGCCGTACCGCAGCCGGATGGCGTCCCGGAGGCCGTCCTCGGCGGCGCGTTCGGCCAGCAGCATCGCGAACGACGGCGTGCAGCACAGGCCCGAGGCGCCCAGGTCCGCCATGAGCTGGACCTGGAGGCCGGGATTGCCCCCGGAGGCCGGCACCACGGTCGCGCCGAGGCGCTCGCCCCCGTAGTGCAGCCCCAGGCCGCCGGTGAACAGGCCGTAGCCGTACGCGACGTGGAGGACGTCCTGGGCCGTCCCGCCCGCACACGCGATGGAGCGGGCGTTCACCTCGGCGAACGCGGCGATGTCGTTCGCCGTGTACGCCACCACGGTGGGCTTGCCCCGGGTCCCCGAGGACGCGTGGATTCGGACGGTGTCGCCGAGCGGGACCGCCAGCATGCCGTAGGGGAACGTATCGCGGAGCTCGGCCTTCACGGTGAACGGCACGCCCGAGAGGTCGTCGAGCGAACGCACGCCGGCCGGGTCCACGCCGGACAGCTTGTCCCGCCAGTACGCCGAGTCCGTGGCCCGGAGGCGTTCGAGGAGCCCCCGGAGGCGTTCCATCTGCAGCCTGGCCCGGTCCGTCCCGGCCATGGTCTCGAGCTCCGGCTGCAGCATCGTGGCGATTGTGCAGCAGTTCCGTCCGAGGCGTTGAAATATTTCGCCTGGCTAAGTAGTTTGGAATGTCGTGAGTTCCCGAGACCCTTCCCCCGCACCCCGCCGCCGGCGTGAGTCCGGCGATCCCCTGGCCGGGGAGCTCCGGCTCGCCGTGACCCGCCTGGCCAGGCGGCTCCGCCAGCACGCCGACACCGGCATCAGCCCCTCGATGCTCTCGGCGCTGTCCACCATCGAGCGGCGCGGCCCCATGACCCTGGGCGCCCTGGCCGCGGCCGAGCACGTCCAGCCGCCCACGGTCACCGCCGTGGTCGCCCGGCTGGAGGAGTCGGGCCTGGTGACGCGGGCCACGCACGAGCGCGACCGGCGGATCAGCCTGGTGGCGGTGACGTCGGCCGGAGCGGAGCTGCTGCGCACCAGCAGGCGGGCCAAGGAGGCCTACCTGGCCCGTGAGCTGTCGCGGATGTCCCCGGATGACCGCCTGATCCTGGAGCGGGCCGCCGGGCTGCTGGAGGACATGCTGGAGAGGCCGGAGGAGCCGCGGGAAGCGCAGCCCGGGGCCGAGGAGGCCGCCTCGTGAACCCCCGCGACGCGGCCCGCGCAGCCGCGGAGCGGGCCACGGCGGGAGCGAGGACGGCGGCCGGCCGCGCCGCCACCGGCGCCCGGGTGGCGGCGAACCGGACCTTTCGGTCGCTGTACGTCCGGAACTACCGCCTGTACTTCGTCGGGCAGGCCGTCTCCATGGCCGGGACGTGGATGCAGGCCGTGGCCCAGGCCTGGCTGGTCCTGCAGCTCACCGGGAGCGGCCTCGCGGTGGGGCTGTCCACCGCGTTGCAGTTCGGGCCCATCCTGGTGCTGGGGCCGTTCGGCGGCGTGCTGGCCGACCGTCTGGACAAGCGCCGGATCCTGATGACGACGCAGGCGGCGATGGCCCTGCTGGCCCTGGTCCTGGGCGTCCTCACCGTGGCCGGCGTCGTGGAGGTGTGGATGGTCTATGTGCTGGCCGGCGCGTACGGCCTGGTCACCGCCATCGACAATCCCGCCCGCCAGTCGTTCGTGTTCGAGATGGTGGGCCGTGAGGATCTCGCGAACGCGGTGAGCCTGAACAGCGTGCTGCTGAACGCGGCGCGGGTGGTGGGCCCGGCGGTGGCCGGCGTGCTCATCGCCACCGTGGGCACGGGACCGTGCTTCCTGCTGAACGCGGGGTCGTTCGTCGCGGTGATCGCCGCGCTGTGGATGATGCGACCCGAGGAGCTCCACACCACCGAACGGCCCGCCCGGGCCCCCCGGCAGATGCGCGAGGGCCTCAGCTACGCGGCCCGGACCCCGGAGCTCCGGCGGCCGCTGCTGCTGATGCTGGTGGTGGGCGCGCTGGGCTTCAACTTCTCGACCCTCCTCCCGCTGTTCGCGACGGGCTCGTTGCACGCCGGCCCCTGGGGATACGGGGCCCTGTTCTCGGTGATGGGGGTGGGGGCGGTGGGCGGGGGGCTGGCCATCGCGTTCCGGGGCCGGGTGGGGGACCGCACGCTGGTGGCCGGGGCGGGGGCGTTCGGGGTCACGCTCGTCCTCCTGGCGGTCATGCCGAACCTCCTCGGCGCCCTGCTGGCGATGATCCCCTGCGGGATCGCCAACACGGTGTTCATCTCGTCATCGAGCTCGCTGCTCCAGGACCACGCCACGCCGGCCATGCGCGGCCGGGTCATGGCCCTGTTCGGCGTCGTGTTCCTGGGAACGACCCCCATCGGGGCCCCCGTCGCCGGGTTCCTGGCAGAGACCCTCGACCCCCGCGCGGCCCTCGCCATCGGCGGCGGGGCCGTGATCCTGGCCTCGGCGGCGACGTGGTGGGCCATCCGGCGGGCATCGCGGGCCCGTCCGGCCTCCGCGGCCCTCGAGACCGTCAAAGCCGTCGAGGCCACCGTTCCCTCGCGTTGACCATTCGGCCCCCGCTCCGCTATCCTTAGCACTCGCAAGCTCAGAGTGCTAGCAATCAGGCCGCACGAGTCGGAACGAGGAGGGTGAAGGTGGCGAAGTTCAACCTGGAACCGCTGGACGACCGCATCGTGGTCAAGCCCAGCGAGGAGGAGCAGACCACGGTCTCGGGCATCGTGATCCCCGACACCGCCAAGGAGAAGCCCCAGGAGGGCGAGGTCATCGCCGTCGGTCCGGGCAAGTTCGAGGACGGGCAGCGGACCCCCATGGACGTGAAGGTCGGGGACAAGGTCATCTACTCGAAGTACGGCGGCACCGAGGTGAAGGTCGAGGGCGAGGAGTACCTCATCCTGTCGGCCCGCGACGTGCTGGCCGTCATCCGGAAGTAGCGCCGGGAGGCGCCCTTCGAGCCGGGGACCGCAGGCGGCGTCATCGCCCGCCGGGGTCCCCGATTCGTGAACCCACGTGTTGTGAACAGGAGGTGCTGACCAGGTGGCAGCCAAGATGCTGAAGTTCGACGAGGACGCCCGCCGGGCCCTCGAGGCCGGCGTGAACAAGCTGGCCGACGCGGTATCGATCACGCTGGGGCCGAAGGGCCGCAACGTGGTCCTCGACAAGAAGTGGGGCGCCCCCACGATCACCAACGACGGCGTGACCATCGCCAAGGAGATCGAGCTGGAGGACCCCTACGAGAACATGGGGGCCCAGCTGGCCAAGGAGGTCGCCACCAAGACCAACGACGTGGCCGGCGACGGCACGACCACGGCCACGGTCCTGGCCCGGGCCATGGTGAAGCGGGGCATGAAGAACGTCGCGGCGGGCGCCAACCCGATGGCCCTCAAGCGGGGCATCGAGAAGGCCGTGGCCGCTGCCGTGGAGGCCCTCAAGGACCAGTCGAAGGAGATCGAGTCCAAGGAGGAGATCGCCCACGTGGCCACTATCTCGGCGGCCTCGCCGGAGATCGGCCAGTCCATCGCCGACGCCCTCGACAAGGTGGGCAAGGACGGCGTGGTCACGGTCGAGGAGTCGAACACGTTCGGCATCGAGCTCGAGTTCGTCGAGGGGATGCAGTTCGACAAGGGCTACATCTCGCCGTACTTCGTGACCGACCCCGAGCGCATGGAGGCGGTCCTGGAGGAGCCCTACATCCTGCTGGCGAACAAGAAGATCTCCAGCGTGCAGGAGATCCTGCCGGTGCTGGAGAAGGTCCTGCAGGGCGGCAAGGCGCTGGCGATCATCGCCGAGGACGTCGAGGGCGAGGCCCTGGCCACGCTCGTGGTGAACAAGATCCGGGGAACGTTCTCCGCCATCGCGGTGAAGGCCCCCGGGTTCGGCGACCGCCGCAAGGCGATGCTCCAGGACATGGCCATCCTCACGGGCGCCCAGGTCATCTCCGAGGAGGTCGGGCTGAAGCTGGAGAACGCCACGCTCGACCTGCTGGGCAAGGCCCGGCGCATCGTGGTGACCAAGGACGACACCACGATCGTCGAGGGCCAGGGCGACGCCGAGCAGATCAAGGGCCGCGTGAACCAGATCAAGGCCGAGATCGAGAAGACGGACTCGGACTGGGACCGCGAGAAGCTTCAGGAGCGGCTGGCCAAGCTGGCCGGGGGCGTGGCGCTGATCAAGGTGGGCGCCGCGACCGAGGTCGAGCTCAAGGAGAAGAAGCACCGCATCGAGGACGCCGTGTCCGCGACGAAGGCCGCGGTGGAGGAGGGTATCGTCGCCGGAGGCGGCGTCGCCTTGCTCCGCGTCGAGTCGGCGCTCGAGAAGCTCGACCTGACCGGCGACGAGGCCACCGGTGCTCGCATCGTGAAGGAGTCGCTGGCCGACCCCGCCCGCATCATCGCGGAGAACGCCGGCTACGAGGGCGCGGTGATCGTGGAGCGGATCCGCTCCGAGGGGGAGCACCGAGGGTTCGACGCCGCCAAGGGCGACTGGGTGGACATGTTCAAGGTCGGGATCATCGACCCGGCCAAAGTCACCCGTTCCGCGCTGCAGAACGCGGCTTCCATCGCCGCCCTCGTGCTCACCACCGAGAGCGCCGTTGTGGAGAAGCCGGAGGAGGAGGAGCCGGCTGCCGGAGCCGGCGGCCACGGCCACGTGCACTGATCGTCCGTCGGTCACGGACGAGGTTCCCCGAAGGGGGGCGGCGACGATGCCGCCCCCCTTCGCCGTATCAGGCGGTCGCATGCCGCGGCGCGTGCGCGGATTCCCGCGTTCGGGCTTATCGTGCGGTCCGCATCCGCTTGCGCGCAGTGGAGGAGGACCGATGCGAAGGTTCGTGGTCTCGTCTGCCGTTTCCGTCCTGCTGGCCGCCTCGGTGGGAGGCGCCGCTCCCCGGGCTGCGGCCACCACGTCCTGGACCTTCAGCGGCCCGGAGGGGGGACGGGTCGCGAACATCGCGGTGGCCGCTTCGCACCCCGCAACGATCTACGTGACGCTGGACGACGAGTCCGGGCATCCCCTGGTCAGCAAGTCCACCGACAGCGGCGCCACCTGGTCGGACGCGGGCACCGGCATCGGCGCGGCGAGCTTCGAGCTCGAAGCGGTGGTCGTCGACCCGACCGACGAGGACCGCGCGTACCTGGCGGCGTTCGACACGGTGTACCGGACGACGAACGGCGGCGGGCTGTGGACGATGCCGAGCACCGACCTGTCGGGTCAGTTCGTCCTCGACCTGGTCATCAACCCGGACGACCCCGACATCCTGTACGCGGCCACGGCCACTTCCGGCGTGTGGAAGACGACGAACGGCGGAGACGACTGGCACCAGAAGGACAGCGGACTCCCCGCCCATTCGAACGTGCAGGACCTGGCGATCAGCGCGTCGAACCCCGCCGTGGTGTACGCGGGAACGCTCGACGCCGTGTACAAGACGAACGACGGCGCGGCCTCCTGGACGAAGAAGAACTCCGGGATCTCGGGCAGCACGCGGGCCCTCGCCGTGGACCCCGACCACTCGCAGACCGCCTACGCCGGGACGGACTCAGGCGTCTACCTGACCACGGACGGCGGGTCGAGCTGGTCGAAGTCGAACTCGGGCATCCCCTCCGGAAAGCGCAACGTGTACTCCCTGCTGGTCGACCCCGACCACACCAACCGCGTGTACGCGGGCACCCTCCCCGGCGGGCTCTACGCCTCGACCGACGGCGCCGACACCTGGGAGGCCCGGAACACCGGGCTCACGTACAAGGGCCCGCTCGCGCTCGCCCTGAACCCGAACAACACGGGCGTCCTGTACGCGGGCACGCAGGGGGGACTGTTCAAGTCCACGGATCACGGGAACGACTGGGACGGCAGCAGCACGGGGATGGAGCGGACCCACACGAACGTGCTGGCCGTGAACCCGGGGGACGCGGACGAGGTCTTCCAGGCCGTCGAGGGCGGCGGCTTCCTCAAGAGCACGAACGGCGGGGATTCGTGGTCGGTCCACAACAGCACGATCGGTTCTGGCGGCGTGCGGCTCCGGACGGTGGCCGAGAACCCGAACAACCACTCGATCCTGTACGTCGGCGGGCTGATGGGCGACACAAACATCGCGAAGTCCACCGACAAGGGCTCGACGTGGGACCTCCAGGACAGCGCCACGCTGTTCAACCCCGAGCACATCGAGATCTCGCCGTCCGACCCGAGCGTCGTCTGGGCCGGGGACTCCTTCGAGGGGGTGTGGCGGACCACGGACGGCGGCTCGCACTGGAAGGAACGGTCGGACGGCCTGACGAACACGTCGGTCAGCGACATTGCGGTCCATCCCCAGAATGAGGACGTGGCCTACGCGGCCACCCGGGGCGGGGTGTTCCGGACGTCGGACGGCGGCGGGTCGTGGTCGCCGAAGAAATCGGGGCTGACCGACCTGAACGTCTTCACGATCGCGATCGACCCCGACCATCCCAAGCACCTCCTGGCCGGAACCCTCACCGGCGTGTTCGAGACCGCGGACTCGGGCTCATCGTGGGCGCCGAAGAACACCGGCATCGCGGGGTCCGTGCAGGCGCTCGCGTTCGATCCGAGTGACTCCGACGTCGTCTACGCCGGGCTCGACGGCGGGGGGGTATTCGTCTCGACGAACGGCTCCGATTCCTGGGCGGACTTCAACACCGGGCTGCCCACGGGCGTCGTGCGGGACATCCAGGACGTCGCCGTGAGCTCGGACGGCTCTCGGGTGTACGTGGGGACCCCCGGCGGTGTGTACCGCCGCGACACCTGAGGCCGAACGAGGGCCGTCGTCCCCTGCGACGCTCGCGGATCGAGCACCGCGCGGCGGGGGAGGCTCAGGCCCGGACGCGCTCGACGGTGAGATGCCAGTCGGACACCTCGATGACCATGAGCGCCGAGGTCACCTTGATCTGGGCTCGCACCGAGTAGGTCCCCGGCCCGAGCACCGCGGACGAACGGTCGAGCGCCGCGGACCGGATCCCGGCTCCGTGCCCGGCGGACACGGTGTCGATGACGGTTCCGCCGGTGGCCGGCTGCATCTCGTGGCCGTTCACCGCGATCCGGGCCAGGCAGCTCCCGCTCGGCGAACCGTCGCCGACGTTGCAGTCCTCCTGCGTGGTGAACCGGGCCACCAGGATCGCGTGCTGCCCGTCGGGCACGGTGATCTTCACGCTGGCCCCGGTCACGTCCTGGAACGCCGTGGAGCTGGTGTTCGTCGGGGTGCTGCCTCGCGCCGCGCCGACCCGTTCGACGGCGCCGCCGGAGACGGTGGACCTCCCGGTCCCGGCGATGGCGGTCGCGGTGACCGCGCCGGCGATGAAGAGCCCGATCCCCACGGCAACGAGGGCCGGACGAACCCGAATGCTCATCGATGGCTCCTTTCCGGGCGGGTGAGCCGCCCAGACCGTCATGCCCCCCTCAGGTACTCCGCGGTCATCATCCCCGAGTCGAGGTGGAGGTGTTCGTGCTGCTGCTCGGGGAGCCGCCGCTTGTGAGGCCTACGGGAGCGGGCGCTCCTGGCCGGTGCGGCCGATGCCCCACAGCAGGGCGGCCGTGAACACGGCGTTCACGCCGGCCACGAGCCACCACAGGACGCTGGAGGACCCGGGGACCAGCCCGAAGACCGCGTTGAGGGCGGCGATCACCGCGACGAGCCCCTCGACGAACACGAACGCCCACGACCACCACCACACCTCGCCGGCCCGGTGGGCCACCAGGACCTGGAACATGGCCAGCGCGATGGCCTCCACGCCGGCGATCCGGACCCACGCGTACTCGGGGTAGGGCACCTGGGAGAACAGCGTCTTCGTGACGAACTTGGGAACGGCGGCCAGGGCCAGTCCGGTCAAGGCGTTGACCGCCGCGAGCAGGTAGAGCGTTCGTCTGAGGATGCGCACCGGGAGAGGATTCTATGGGTTCGCACTTTTCCGGCCCCGGGAGCATGATTCCCGGCGGCTCCGGCGCACCAGGCCGGCCCGAGCTCACGGAGGAACGGACATGAGACGACGCGCCCCCCGAGCGTTGACCCTCCTGCTGGTCGCGGGACTGATCGCCGCGCTGACCCCCGGTGGGACCGCCCACGCCGGCGGCCCCGGCACGTGGACGAAGATCGCCAAGGTCGACAACGGGTTCGACTATCCGGGCCTGTTCCGGACCGCCGACGGCAAGCTCCATGTGGTCTGGCGCAAGGTCCTCCAGAACCACCACTTCGCCTACGGCTACACGACGATCGCGCTGACCGGCTCCATCGCCAACAGCGGGACGGCCCTGAACGACTGGGAGTCGCTCGAGGAGGATCCCGTGCTCGTCCACCACGGGAGCGGCATGCGTCTGCTCTTCAAGGGGGCCATCGACACGAGCGGGACGTTCTTCTCGCGGGGCTCGGTGTACACGCTGACCAGCACGGCGGCCGGGACATCCTGGCAGCTCCCGATGCAGTCCGTGATGCAGCGCACCGCCCTGAACGGCACCTTCACTGGAACCGCGGAGCAGGATGACACACCCGTGGCCGTCGCCGCGGAGAACGCGACGATCTTCTTCCACGAGGGCACCGACCCGAACGCCCCGGCATCCACGCCGGACGACACGGTGTCGCTGAACTCGGGTGACTACTTCAACCAATCGGCGGTGACGGCGAGCAATGACTCGGTCTGGATCGCGTACTTCCGGGCGTTCTCGAACCCGCAGTCCCTGGACGGCTACTACGTCCGGGAGATCCTGCCGAACAAGGGCCAGCCGATGAAGGCCCCCAACTCCCATGTCAACAACATCGACAACGAACCGCGCCAGGCGGTGGCGCTCGCCGCTCGCGACCAGGGCGGGGTGTACCTCGCCTACTGCGCGCCCTCGCAGACGAAGCCGTGCGCGCACGTCGACCTGTGGAAGGCGGGGTCACAGGCGCCGATGGTGGTGCCTGGGACGACCAGCGGCACCATCACGCGCGTCGCGCTGGCCGACGGCCTCCAGGGCAGGATCTCTGTCGTGACGATGGACCCGACCAAGGGGACGATCAACGCGGTTCGCACGAACACCAAGGCCACCGCGTTCGGCCCCGTGCGAACGATCAAGCTGCCGAAGGGGCAGATCCAGTTCAACACCCTCGAGGCTGAAGGGACGTTCGGCCGCCTGGACGTCGTGGTGAACCTCACGACCTCCGCCAGCCCCAACCCGATCTACCTGTGGCACACCCAGATCCTGGCCGGCTTGACCTTGACCGCGAACCCCACGACGTGGAGCCACACCGTGCAGAAGACGGTGACGTTCAAGGTGACCGACGCGGGCCAGGCGGTGCAGGGCGCCAACGTCTCCTGTCTCGGCAAACACGACACCACGAACGCCCAGGGCGTGGCGACGATCACGTTCCCGAAGGGCGAGCCGGTCGGCAAGCACGTCTGCACGGCGGGCAAGGCGAACTACAACCCGGGCAAGGTCACGATCAAGATCACCTGAGCGGAGCCGGGTCCCCGTTCGCCGGCCCGCGGGCTCGGGCCGGTCGGGGCCCCTGACCAGCGGGTACAATGGGCCCGCTTCCGGAGCGCGGCCCCCATCGGCCACGCTCCTTTTCATGAGTCGACACGCGAAAGGCACGACCGGATGACCCAAGGACCCCGCATCGCGGTGATCGGGCTGGACTGCGGGACCCCGCAGCTGCTGTTCCGCGACCTGGCGGACGAGATCCCGAACATCCGCAAGCTCATGGAGTCCGGGATGCACGGCGACCTGGCCAGCATCACTCCGCCCATCACGGTGCCGGCATGGGCCTGCGCCATGACCGGGAAGACGCCTGGCCAGCTCGGCATCTACGGCTTCCGCAACCGCAAGGACACCACGTACGAGGGCCTGTCGATCGCCACCAGCGACAAGATCACCGAACCCACGGTGTGGGACCTCCTGGGGGAGCGCGGCCTCAAGTCGCTGCTGATCGGCGTGCCGCCCGGGTACCCGCCGAAGGCGGTGGAGGGGTGGCGGGTGTCGTGCTTCCTCACGCCCCCGTCGGCCAAGGCCTACACGGCGCCAGCCGGGCTCCAGACCGAGATCGAGGAGGAGCTGGCCGGCGACCCCTACATCTTCGACATCCCGAACTTCCGCGAGCAGGGCTTCGAGTTCGTACTGGACCAGGTGTTCAAGATGACCGAACGCCGGTTCAAGGTGGCCCGGCGGCTGGTGAAGAACAAGCCGTGGGACTACTTCATGTTCGTGGAGATCGGGGTCGACCGCCTCCACCACGTGTTCTGGCAGTTCTACGACCCCACCCACCCGAAGTTCGAGCCGGGGAACCGTTTCGAGACGGCGTTCCAGGACTATTACCGGTTCCTGGACCGCGAGGTGGGCGCGCTGCTCGAGCTGCTCCCGGACGACGTGATCACGATCCTCATGTCCGACCACGGCGCACGGCCCATGATCGGCGGCGTCTGCTTCAACGACTGGTTGATCCGGGAGGGGTATCTGGCGCTGTCGGAGCCCGTCACCGAACCCACGGCGATCGCGAAGGCCCCCATCGACTGGTCGCGCACGGTGGCCTGGGGCGACGGGGGGTACTACGGCCGGCTGTTCCTCAACGTGAAGGGGCGCGAGCCTCAGGGGATCGTGGAACCGTCGGACTACGAGTCCACGCGCGACGAGATGATCCAGCGCCTGGAGGCCATGGCCGGCCCGGACGGGGAGTCCCTGGGGACCAGGGTCATCAAGCCCCAGGACGTGTACACGGAGGTCAAGGGCGTGGCCCCCGACCTCATCGTGTACTTCGGCGACCTGGCCTGGCGCTCCGTGGGCACGGTGGCCGCCGGCGCGGTGGGCGGCGTGTTCACCTACGAGAACGACACCGGGCCCGACGGGGCCAACCACGACCGCACCGGCATCTTCGTGCTGAACGGCCTGCCCGGGCAGACCGTGGGGCGCGTGGAGGGCCTGAGCCTCGTGGACGTGGGCCCGTCGATCCTGAAGCTGTACGACATCGAGGCGCCGGAGGGCGCAGTTGGAAGGAGCTTCCTGTGACCCACCATCCCGACCAGAAAGGCTTCACGGTCTGGTTCACCGGCCTGTCCGGCGCCGGCAAGTCCACGCTCGCCGAGATGCTCTACCACGAGCTGAAGGCGCGGGGGTTGAGCTCCGAGATGCTCGACGGCGACGTCGTGCGCCAGAACCTGTCGAAGGGCCTGGGGTTCTCCAAGGAGGACCGCGACACGAACATCCGCCGGATCGGGTTCGTGGCGAACCTCCTGACTCGCAACGGCGTGGCCACCATCACGTGCGCGATCTCGCCGTACCGGGAGATCCGCGACGAGTGCCGAGCCCTGATCGGTGAGTTCGTGGAGGTCTACGTGTACGCGACGGTCGAGGAGATCGCGGCACACCGCGACCCGAAGGGGCTGTACGCGAAGGCCCTGGCGGGGGAGATCACGGGCTTCACCGGGGTCGACGACCCGTACGAGGCGCCCGAGGATCCCGAGATCGTGGTGAACACCCTGGAGCAGGAGCCGCTGGAGTCCCTGCAGTTGATCCTGGACCGGCTGAAGGAGATGGGCCGGATCGACGACTCGACGATCCTGGTGGAGGGGCAACGGCTCCATTCCGGGATGACCGACCTCCGCCTCACCGAGTCCGGCCACGTGGCCCACGGCCGGTAGCGGCTCGCTCACCGGGCTCCGGACCGGTCAGGGGCACGCCCGCTGCGGGAGGACGAGCGGCGGCCGTGGATCGTGGTCGAAATTGAATGCTCCCAGGAGGTCGGCGGCAGCGGCGTCGCGGTTCCCGAGCGGCTTCAACCGCCACAGGCGTTCGATCAGGCGCAGGACCGACGAGAACTCGTAGGTGGTGTGGTCCACGAATGCCCTGCGGGCCCACGGCGAGATGATCAGCGCCGGGACCCGGGGGCCGAGGCCGTAGAGGTCGTCGTGGGGGGGCGCCACGTGGTCGTAGAAGCCGCCGAAGTCGTCCCACACCAGGATCACGGCGGTGGTGTCCCAGGCCGGGCTCCGCATGAGCGAGTCCAGCAGGCGGACGCTCCAGTTCTCTCCCGCGCAGACGCTGTTCGGTGGGTGGTCCGAGAACTGGACCGCCGGGACCACCCACGACACCGCCGGGAGGCGGCCGGCGGCCAGGTCCTGTTCGAACTGGGGGCCGCCGACCACGTGCTGCCACATGGGCCCGTACCTGACGTGCCGGATCAGGCGCAGGGGCTGCGCCCATCCCCCCGCGCCCGAGTAGTACCGCCACGTGATCCCGCGGGCGTTGAGGCGGTCGGGCAGCACCGGGATGTCCGTGCAGGCCCTCCGCGTTATCCAGTACGCGTGGAGGGCTGAGATCCGAGCCTCCTCCTCCAGGTCGAAGGCCCGGGCGATCCCCTGGGCGCCGAGCCGCCTGAACGACAGGGCCCGCTCGTCGGCGTCGTCGCAGTACTCGATGGGCGCGGGGTAGGTCTCGGTGGGTCCCAGGAACCGGTCGGACTGCCCGGCCACCGACCACAGGTGCTCGATCATCGTGTGGCCGTATACCGAGCTGAAGAAGTGGTCGGCCAGCGTGAACCGTTCCGCGTAGCGCCAGTAGCTCGGGATCTGCCACCGCCGGTACTGGACGTAGGACTCCAGGTGGCCCCCGTCCCACAGCGCGTCGAAGCAGTTCATCTTCCCCCCGTTCACCACCGTGATCCCGGCGGCGAACGAGTGGGCGGCGCCGGCCTCCCGGTCATGGGCCTGCCGGAGCGGCACCGAGGATCCGTCGCACGTCCGGCCCCGCGTGGCCCCGTCCGCCCCCGGGAACCGGCCGAAGTAGTTGTCGAAGGTCCGGTTCTCCTTGATCAGGAACACCACGTGCTTCAGGTGCTGCCGGGCCTGCTGGATCGGCGTGGGCGTCGTCCCGGCGGACGCGACCGGCTGGGGGAGCGCCATGGCGGCCGAGAGCGCGAGGAGCACGGCTCCCAGCCAGCTCCGGGCTCGTTCTCTCAGCCGGCGGATGCGAATGCCCGATCGATCGACGGCACCGACACGGCCGGCCGCGGAGCTCCCATGGCGCCCGGATGGTATGCCCGTGACGCCGCGCCGATCAACGTGCTCCGGCGCAGGGACCGGGGCACGAGCGGGGTCACGCCGCCTGGCACCGGGGCCGGCCGACGGCCGAAGGGGAGAGCCTGATCGACTTCGGCCCCCGCGGCCGGTAACATTCCGTCATGGAACGCTCGAACGCCTGCCCATTCCCGGGCGGGCGTTTTGCGTATCGGGACCGTTCGGACAGGTAGGAGGCTCGCGTGGAGATCGAGATCGGGATCGGGAAGCAGGCCCGGAGGGCGTACGGGTTCGACGAAGTGGCCATCGTGCCCTCCCGGCGGACGAGGGACCCCGACGACGTCGACATCTCCTGGGAGGTCGACGCGTACACGTTCGCGCTCCCGATGATGGCGTCGGCGATGGACGGGGTGGTGTCGCCGGCCACGGCCGTGGAGATCGGGAGGCTCGGCGGCCTCGCCGTCCTGAACCTCGAGGGGCTCCAGACGCGCTACGAGGACCCCGACCCAGTGTTCGACGAGATCGCCGCCCTGCCCGACGAGAAGGCCACCCCGCGGATGCAGGAGCTGTACCAGGAGCCGATCAAGGAGGAGCTGATCGTCCGACGGATCCGGGAGATCAAGGAGGGCGGCGTCGTCGCCGCGGCCTCGCTCACGCCGCAGCGGGTCCGGCAGTTCGCCCACCTGGTCCTGGAGGCCGAGCTGGACGTCCTGGTGATCCAGGGGACCGTCGTCTCCGCGGAGCACGTCTCCACGAGGACCGAGCCCCTCAACCTCAAGGAGTTCATCGCCTCGTTCGACCTGCCGGTGATCGTCGGCGGCGTGGCGTCGTACTCCACCGCCCTGCACCTCATGCGAACCGGCGCGGTGGGTGTCCTGGTGGGCGTGGGCCCGGGGGCGGCGTGCACCACGCGCGGGGTGATCGGGGTGGGCGTTCCCCAGGCCACCGCGATCGCCGACGCCGCCGGGGCCCGCATGCAGCACCTCCACGAGACCGGCCGGTACTGCCACGTGATCGCCGACGGCGGCATGCGGACGGGGGGCGATATCGCGAAGGCCATCGCGTGCGGCGCCGACGCCGTCATGATCGGCTCGCCCCTCACGCGGGCGTACGAGGCACCCGGGCGGGGGTTCCACTGGGGGATGGCCACGTTCCATCCCACGCTCCCGCGCGGGGCGCGCGTCCGCACCCGGCAGGTGGCCTCGCTGAAGGAGATCCTGGTCGGTCCGGCCCACGAGAACGACGGCACGCTGAACCTGTTCGGCGCGCTGAACATGTCGATGGCCACCACGGGCTACGCGAACATCCGGGAGTTCCAGAAGGCCGAGCTGGTGATCGCCCCCTCGATCAAGTCCGAGGGCAAGACGTACCAGCGCTCCCAGGGAGTTGGGATGGCGTGATCGGGGGGGTTCGGGGGCTCAAGAGCGAGGCCCTGACCGGGACGATGATCGGCACGTGAAGCCGAGCGTCAGCCCCCCGATCGAGGAGGAGCCGCTGACCACGGGGGCCGCCGACCCGCGGCCGGTGCTGGTCCTGGACTTCGGCGCGCAGTACGCGCAGCTCATCGCCCGGCGCATCAGGGAGGCCCATGTCTACTCCGAGATCGTGCCGTTCGATGCGACGGTCGAGGACCTCCGGGCCAGGCGGCCGGCCGGGCTGGTGCTCTCGGGCGGGCCGGCCAGCGTCTACGAGCCGGGGGCGCCCTCGATCGACCCGGCGGTGTTCGGCATCGGCGTCCCGATCCTGGGCATCTGCTACGGGCAGCAGGTCATGGCCCGGGCCCTCGGCGGCGAGGTCGCCCCGACCGGCGTGCGGGAGTACGGCCGCACGGACCTGACCGTCACGTCGCCCGGGGTGCTCCTGGCGGACCTCCCGGAGCACGAGACGGTGTGGATGAGCCACGGCGACGCGGTGGAGCGTGTGCCGGAGGGGTTCCGGGTCACCGCGCGCACCGACGCCATCCCGGTGGCGGCCATGGAGGACCCGGAGCGGGGCCTGTACGCCGTGCAGTTCCATCCCGAGGTGGCCCACACCCCCCGGGGGCAGGACGTCATGAAGCGGTTCCTGTACGACGGGTGCGGGCTCCTCCCGGACTGGACGCCGGCGAACGTGATCGAACGGAGCGTGGAGCGCATCCGGGACCAGGTCGGCTCCGAGGAGGCCATCTGCGCGCTGTCCGGCGGGGTGGACTCGGCCGTGGCGGCGCTGCTCGTGTACAAGGCCATCGGGGACCGCTTGACCTGCGTGTTCGTCGACACGGGCCTGCTTCGCGAGGGCGAGGCCGGACAGGTCGAGGACACGTTCGCCCGGCACTTCCACGTGCCGCTGGTCCACGTGAAGGCGGCGGACCGGTTCCTGGCGAAGCTGGGCGGCGTGGAGGACCCCGAGCGCAAACGCCTGATCATCGGCGAGGAGTTCATCCGGGTGTTCGAGGAGGTGGCCCGGGACCATCGGGGAGCCCGGTTCCTGGTCCAGGGGACCCTGTACCCGGATGTGATCGAGAGCGGCTCCGCGACCGCGGCGAAGATCAAGAGCCACCACAACGTGGGGGGCCTGCCGGAGGACATGGACCTGGAGCTGGTCGAACCGCTCCGCGACCTGTTCAAGGACGAGGTTCGGAAGGTCGGCGCCGAGCTGGGCCTGCCGGAGGAGATCACCCAGCGCCAGCCGTTCCCGGGGCCGGGGCTGGCCGTGCGGGTGATCGGCGAGGTCACCGCCGATCGCCTGGCGCTGGTCCGGGCGGCCGACCACATCCTCCGGGAGGAGATCCGCCGGGCCGGCCTGGACCGTGAGCTGTGGCAGTGGTACGCCGCGCTCCTGGCCGGCGTGCGGTCGGTCGGCGTGATGGGCGACGGCCGGACCTACCAGCACCCCGTGGTGATCCGGGCCGTGACCAGCGAGGACGCCATGACCGCGGACTGGGCCCGGCTCCCCTACGAGGTCCTCGAACGCATCTCCAGCCGCGTCATCGCCGAGGTCCCCGGCGTCAACCGCGTGGTCTACGACGTGAGCTCGAAGCCCCCCGCCACCATCGAGTGGGAGTAGCCCCGCCGCGGGCGTCCGGATCTACGACGCGTTCGAGACCGTCACCGTGACCGGCCGCGACCACGCGGCGTTCCCGGCGGATCCGTAGGGGTCCAGGTAGGCGTGCACCCGCACCTGAACGGGCCCGTTCCCGAACTGCGAGGTGTTCCACGTCCGGTGGAACCCGTCGCCGGGGGTCGAGTCGGTCCCCAGGGACAGCCCGTTGGCGAAGAACTCGACCGCGGTGACCTGTTGGCCTGCGGGCTTCGTCACCGTCGCGGTGACGCTGACCGAGCCGGAGACGTGGTCGCCTCCGTCCGGCGACGTGACCGTCGCCAAGAGTCCCGGCGGGTTCGCCACCACGATCGGCGTCCCACCGGCCCCGACGCTCTCGATGTCGTCGAACGTGTCGTCGTTGCTGAAATCGGCGATCGCCGAGATCACGTGGGTGCCGTTGCCGACGCTGAGGGAGTCCCACCCGGGGTCGTCCCCGAAGTCCGACAGCTCCCATGGGGCCGAGTCCGCCTCCCCGGCCCACACGTCGTCGACGAAGAAGGTCACGTGGTCGGCGTGACGGCCCGGCCCGGGCTGTGGGTTCGCCCGGACGGTGACCCTGCCGTCGACCGGATCCTGGAGGGTGGAGGTGTCGATCTCCACCGCGTCGTCCACGCCGTGGAGCACGTTGAACCGGAGCTCGTTGAAGGGGGCGAGCTCCGTCATGCCGCCGGTGTCCGTGGCGGTCACCCGCACGCCGACGCCGCCGGAGAACCCGTTCGGCGGATTCCACGTGACCACGTACGGCGCGTCGTTCACCACGATCGGGTCGACGTTCGGGATGGGCTGCCCGGCGTGAAGGAGCCGGAACGTGACGTGGTCGATCTCCAGCCCCGGCCACGCGTCGGCCACCGCGAACAGCGTGACCGGCCCCTCGATGTCCAGCTGGAGATTCGAGGAGGGGAACACCGCTGTGGCCCGGGGATCGTTCGACACCAGGGTCTTGGGCTCGCTCGTCCGGGAGACCCCGTCCGTTTGGGTGACCTTGGCCATGATGGGGAACTGGGATCCCGGGAACTGGACGTTCGCCATGCCGCCGAACGGCGACGAGGTGTCGGTGGCCGCCAGCACCCCGTTCACGAACAGCTGCACGTTCTTGATGGGCTTCGCGGCGTGCACCGTGGCCGACCACGACA
>WNGA01001815.1_pt1 | contig 47337 bp, 42 predicted proteins | sample 5400061 | NCBI WGS metagenome assembly WNGA01 (sample SAMN13153366, study PRJNA577476) | soil metagenome | isolation source: 100 cm soil or saprolite under grassland replicate 2 | place: USA:California | collected 2016-06-15
GAAAATACCGAACCGGCGTTGAGATCACGAAAGCTCAAATGAGCGATCTTGCTTTGCACCCTCACGAGTTCCACGGCGAGTGGAACTACGAACTGCAACCGCGCGAGTTGAAAAACTAATATGGATCAAGCGCCTTAGCGCTGCCGTGAGCGCTGCCCTAGCCGAGGCCACGAAAATCTGTCGGGGCCCGGGCCAACGGATCCGAAATTCCCAGCCCGGCGGTTCGACTGCCGCAGAGCGGGCCGAGATCGGAGATTGGCGCTCTGATTGCACTACTTGGGCCCATGACCCACAAACCTTCGTCGTCGCGCGTGCGCTTGGCCGTCGTCTCGCTCTGCGTCTCGCTGATGGCGGCGGTCGCCTCGTGCGACAGCGGCGGCGATCTCGGCGGTGGCGTCTTCGCGACGGAAGCCGGCGCCAGCGTGGTGACCTCCCGGGTCGATGCCATCGTCGCCAAGTCGGACGGCGGCGGCTTCGTCGGTCCGGCGCCCGCAGGCGCGGCCTGCGATCGACAGATCTGGAGTTACAGCTTCGTGCTGTCGAACGGCATGCTGACCTGGTCGCGCTGCGCGGTCACGGGGACCGGCGCCAACGCGAGCGACTATGTCCCCGAGACCGGCGCGCGCACGCTGACTACGAGCGAGCGTGACGCTGCTCGCGCGGCCGCGAACGCCGTCAAGGTGTCATCGCGAAACATCTGCGGCGCCGACAAGCCGACGCTGTCGGTGGAGGTCCGCGCCGGCCAGACCTCGAAAGCCTACGGCGACGACTTCTATTCCTGCACCACGATGTTCGACATCTACGTCGAGTCCGAAGGCCTCGACGCGTTGGCGGCGATGCTCTCGTCGCTCGCGCATCAGTGAAAGTCGTGTGACACGTCGATCGCGCCCGGGCGGCCGTCGAGCGCCTCGAACCGATCGGCTTTGATGGACACGACGCCGCTCTGGTTCTGGACCACACCTTCGAAGATCAGCGCGTTGGCGCCGACGATCGTGCGCCGGTGGCGTTCGAAGCGGGGCGGGGTGACGATGGCGTTGGCGAAGCCGGTCTCGTCCTCCACGGTGATGAACACGAAGCCCTTGGCGGTCCCCGGGCGTTGCCGCACCACCACCACGCCCGCCACCTTGGCCCGCTGCCCGTTCGGGACCTGCGCGAGGTCACATGCGCGCAGCACCCCGCGGCGCGTGAGATCACGCCGCGCGAACGCCATCGGGTGCGGTCCGGTCGACAGGCCCGTGCCGCCGAAGTCCGCGGTCATTTCTTCCGCCTCCGACATCTCCGGCAGCGGCGACGCCGCGGGCGCGGTCACGGTTGCGAACAGCGCCCCCGATTTTCCGAGCGCCTCGACTTGCCACATCGCCTCGCGCCGGGTGCCGCCGAGCGCCGCGAACGCGCCGACGTCGGCCAGGGTGGCCAGCTCGGCGGTGTTGGCACCCGAGCGCAGCGCGAACTCCGCCAGCGACGCGAACGGCGCCGCCGCGCGCGCCGCCTCGGCCCGCCGCCCGATCTCCTCACGCAGTCCGGAGGCGTAGCGCAGCCCGAGCCGCACGTTGCGGCCGCCGTCCTCGAGATCGCACAGCCAGCCCGAGCGGGTGACGTCGATCGGGCGCACGCCCACGCCGTGGCGGACGGCGTCGGTCACCAACGTCGACGGGTGATAGAAGCCCATCGGCCAGTTGTTGAGCAGCGCGGCCAGAAACGCCGCCGGGTGGTGGGCCTTGAGGTACGCCGACGCGTACGCGATCAGCGCGAATGACGCCGCGTGCGACTCGGGGAATCCGTACAACGCGAACGACTTGATGCCGGCGACGATCTCGTCCTGCGCGGCGCCGTGGATGCCGTTCTTCGCCATCCCCGCGCGCAGGTCGGTTTCGATGTCGTTCATGCGCTGTTCCGAGCGCTTGAACCCCATCGCCCGCCGCAGCGCCTCGGCCTGGCCGCCGGTGAAGCCGGCCGCGACCATCGCCATCTTGATGAGCTGCTCCTGGAACAGCGGCACGCCCAGCGTGCGCGCCAGGATCGGCTCCAGCGACGGGTGCGCGTAGTGCACCTTCTCGCGGCCGTTTCGCCGCTCGAGATACGGGTTCACCATCTTGCCGACGATCGGCCCGGGCCGGATGATCGCGACCTCGACCACCAGGTCGTAGAACCGTTCCGGTTTCATGCGCGGCAGCGTCGCCATCTGCGCGCGCGACTCGACCTGGAACACGCCCACGGTGTCGGCGGCGCGCAGCATCCCGTACACCTTCGGATCGTCTGGCGGCAGGCGCGCGTAATCGACGTGCACGCCCTCGTGGCGCTCGACCAGCGGCGCCGCCTCCGCGAGCACGGCCAGCATCCCGAGCCCGAGCAGGTCGACCTTGACGATGCCGAGATCGGCGCAGTCATCCTTGTCCCACTGCACGACCACACGTCCGGGCATGCTGGCGGGCTCGAGCGGTACCACCTCGTCGAGCCGTCCCGCCGCGATCACCATCCCGCCCGAGTGCTGGCCGAGGTGGCGCGGCAAGCCGAGCAGCGCGGTCGCGACCTCGGCGGTCAGCCGTGTGCGCCGCTCCTTGGTCGAGAACCCTGCCATCTCTAGATAGCCGATCATCGGCATCTCGTCGCTGCCGTTGTGGCTGTGCTCGGGGAGCAAGGGCCCCGTGGCGACACGCTCGTGGATCCATGCGGGCAGGTTCTTGGTAATCCGCGTGAGCTGCTCCTCGGAGAACCCGAGCGCGCGGCCGGCCGTGCGCATCGCCAGCCGCGGCCGGTACGTGATCACGTTGGCGGTCATCGCCGCGCCGAGCGCGCCATACTTGGCGTAGACGTGCTGGATGACCGCCTCGCGCGCGTCGCCCGACGGCAGGTCGAGGTCGATGTCGGGCATGCGATCGGCGGCGTTGCTCGCGGTGGCGACCCGCTCCTCGGAGAGAAAACGCTCGAACAGCAGATCCATACGCACCGGGTCCACCGCGGTGATGCCGAGGACGTAGCAACACGCCGAATTCGCGGCCGAGCCACGACCCTGGATCATGATTTGTCTGCTTCGCGCGTATTCGACGATGTCCCACACCACCAGGAAGTAGCCGGCCAGTCCCAGCCGCCCGATGATCGACAGCTCGCGAGCGAGCTGCCTCCGCACCTTGGACAGGATTGGGTCATCGGTCGCATACCGGGTACCGACGCCGCGCCAGCACAGCGTCTCGAGCAGGCTCTGCTCGGTGCCGCCATCGGGAACTGGAAACCGCGGGAACGTGTAGCCGAGATCGGCGAGCGTGAACGCGCAGCGCTCGGCGATCGCGCGTGTCGCGCTCACCCACGCCGGGCGATCGCGAAACGCCGCCGCCATCACCGCCGGCGGCTTCAACCAGCGCTCGCCGTTCGGGTGCAGGCGGCGGCCGATCTCGTCGACGGTCGACTTCTCTCGCGCGCACGTGAGCACGTCGTGGACGATGCGCTGCCGCGGCGTCGCGTAGCGGACGTCGTTGCTCGCGACCATCGCTATCCCGACGGCCTCCGCCTGCGCGGCGGTCGCGCGCTCGCGCCAGCCGTCGGCCAGGTCCAGGTGGCGGTGCGCTTCGAGGAAAACGTTGCCGCGACCGAACGCGCCGACGATCGCGTCGAGATCGGCGCGCGGCGCCGCGCCTGCGAGCGCGATGAGGCCGCCCGCGTGCTCGGCCAGCAGCGTGTGTGTGGCCTGCGGCCGATCCACTTTCTCGAGCCCCACGCGCGCCGCCGTCAGCAGGCGGCAGAGGTTCCGGTAGCCGGCGCGGCTCTCGACCAGCAACAGCAGGGGAGGGCCGCCTGCGAGGGTGACGTCCACACCCACGATCGGCCGCAAACCCGCCGCGCGCGCCGCCGCGAAGAACCGCGGCGCCCCATACACCCCATCACGATCTCCGAGCGCGAGCGCGTCAGCGCCCACCTCGGCCGCTGCCGCGATCAGCTCTTCGGGCGACGACGCGCCATCGAGAAAGCTGAACGCCGACCGGCAACGGAGCTCGACGTAATCACCGCCCACGCCCGTAGTCTGAACATATGTTCAGCCATGAGCAAGGGCGGCGATTTCAACTTGGTGAGCGCTACCAGCTGCCACCTGCGGGCGCCTTCGCGCCCGGCGCTTCGCCCGGCTTGCCGCCGCCAGGCGCTGCGGGCTTGGTCGCGGTGCCGGTCGGCGGCCTGACCGCCGCCGGATCGACGGCGCCGGCCTTCGCCTCTTCCTTGGTGTGGCAGTTGTAGCAGCCGAACCCGTTGGGCTTGTTCGGCTCCCACTCCTCGAGGCTCAGCAGCGACGCCATCGTCGGCTTCACCTTGGTGCCCATGAACTTCGCCACCTCGGGCTTCTTCTGCTGTAACGCCATGAAGCCCTCCCGGTCGGTCGGCTGCGGCAGCTTGGGCAGCTCGGCGCTCGGCATCTTGAACTTCACCACGGCCGCCTTCTTGCCGTGACAGGTGGCGCAGGTCATCGACTTGTAGTGCTTGGCGTCGAACTCGACGAACAGTTTCTTCATCGATGGGAGCACGACCGTCTTCATGTGTTTCTTCTTCTCGGCGACGGTCATCTTCGCCCAGTCGATCTTCTTCGCGTCGGCGGCGGGCTTGACGGCTGGGGCGGCAGGGGGAGGAGGATCGGCGGCGTTCGCGATCGCGGCCGAGAGGGAAACGAAAGCAAACATCGTCAATATGGGGGCCTTCATGCGCGGGCTCCTTTTCGTGGCGTCACGGGGTCGTGACGTGGGTTGCCGTCTAGATGCGCATCGCCCCCTCACGTTTCAAGAATTTGTTGCCCGTTTTCGATCAACGTTCCCTCGGAACGTCAGCGAGATCGCAAAATACGCGCGCTCGACTACGGGCCGACGACGCTGAGCTCGTCGATGTAGATCGTCCCCTCGTAACCGCTCGACGAGAACGCCTGCACGCTGATGCCACGTACGGTGTCCATCCCGACGACGCCGGCGTCGGCCGCCAGGGTGACAGTTTCGGTGTTCCAGGTCGACGTCACCGGTCGGAAGGTCGGCAGGACGATCTTGTCGCCGCTGTCGGTCTCGAGCGCGATCGCGATCCCGAGGTCGGTGCTGCAGCCCGGGACCGCCATGAACTGAACCGTGAGCGTCTTGCCGGTGAAATCCCGATCGGCGGCGGCGACCGGGATCTCCACCACGCCCTTGGTGTTGATCCCGGCCATGCCGTTGAAGCTGGCGGTGATCGCGAGCGCGCCCGCGCCGCAGAACGTCTGCCCGCCGCTAACCGTCACCGCGCTGAACGCGCCCTGGCCGGTGGCGGCGATCACCGCGCCTTGCGCGCCTGCTTCGAAGTTGTACTTGGCGGTGCAGACCGCGCCGCCGTCGTGCGGGACCGGCGCGGCGCAGCCGGCATCCATGCCACCCGTTCCGCTGCTGCCGCCGGTCGCGCTGCTGCCGCCACGCCCGCCGCCTGCGGTCGTGCCGCCGTTGCCGCTCGGTCCACCGTCGGTGGGCGCGTGCATGCCGCGGTTGGCGCACCCTATCCCGAGCAACCAGGCCAACACGAATGGTAGAGCGTGGCCCGGGGAGGTTGCCCGCATCAGGATTCTTGAAAGCATAATCGAAAAACATTTAGTCGTAATAGCCGTCGAGGTAGAAGCGGCCGTCACGGACGTCGCGGTGCAGGCGGTAGACGGCGCCATCGGAGGCGTGCACGTCCCAGTACTCGCGCGCCCAGCCTCCGGGCGTCTCCTGCCACCATTCCCCCGACAGCCGGTACGGGCCCGCGGCGACGAGCACGCGCGCGGTGGTCTGCTTGCCGCGCAGTGCGGTCGGCCCGTCGCGTCCCATCAACACCTCGATCTCCTCGGGGGGACGCCGGCGGCGAATGGCGAGGTGCGAGGTCCCGAGGCGCGTCGCCGTCACACCACCATCGCGGCCGTCATCGCCGCGTTCGCCGCCGCGTTCGGCGCCGCGCTCGCCACCGGCTTCGCCGCCGTCGTAGCGGGTCATCGCCGCCGCCTCCTCGCGCCAGCTGTCGACCAGCGCGGGCGCGCCGACGTTTTCGGGGCCGACCAGCGCCGCCAGCCGCGCGAGCGTCGTCGCCAACCGATCGGGGGCGGGGCCGGCGGGGCGGAGGATGTCGAGCTGGGTCGCGCGCACGCGCGCGGGCAGCGCGATCACGTGCACGCCGATCACCGGCGCGTCGGGCGGCCGGCGCGCGAGGTCGAGCCGCACCAGCTCGAGCAACGTCTTCGCCTCGCGCGTGGGCGCAGCGATCGGCACGGTGCGCACGTCCAGCCCGCGCGGATCGAGCGAGAGCCGCAGCGTCAGCCCCACGCATGCGAGGCTGCGCGCCTCCAGGCGGGCGAGCGCGCGATCCACCAGCCCGCGCAGCACGAACGCGAGCGGCTCGATCTCGGCGATCGGGTACTCGAGATCGATCGCTTCCTCGAGCGCGTCGGGCGGCAACCAGGGCACGAACGGCTCGTCGTCCTTGCCGCGCGCGAGCCGCGCCACCGCCGCACCTGCCGGCCCGAGCCGCAGCCCGACCGCGTCGGCGGGTAGCGCCGCCACCGCGCCCGCCGTGCGCGTCCCCCAGCGCCGGAACGACGCACGAAGCTCTTCGTCGTCGGTGAACACCTCGATCGGCAGCGGCGCGAGGAACCGGCGCGCAGCATCCGCCGCGGTGCGGCCGTCGCCGTCGCCATCGCCGTTGCCGTTTTGGGGCACCACCGCGCGGGCGTGGGCCCGGGTGACCACGCGCGCCACCCCCTTCGACGACGCGATCGCGACCCGCGCGCCGAACCCGACGCGCGCGGCCGCGGCCTCGATCGCCTGCGCGATCCCGAGCTCGCCCGCCGGGTACAGCCGCCCGAGATCTGCGACATCGAAGAACACCCGCTCGCGCTCCTGCTCGACCCGGGGCGCGAACGCGAAGCCGACGTCGGCGAGCGCTGCCGCACCCGCCTCGCGATCGGCGGCGGTCGCGGTCAGCAGGCGAACGCCGGGGCAGATCGCGCATGCCTGCGCCCCGGTCATCCCCGGCCGCACGCCCGCGCGCCGCGCGTCCGCGCAGAGCTCACTGACCCGCGGCTTGCGCTTACCGTCATCGATCCGGAACCCTCGAAGGGTTCCAGACCTCCCGCGATGAAACCCATCGGGCAAAGCCCGCTGGGTTTCGACACGACTCATCAACGCCGCCGGCCCCGAGCGCGCGTCGGGTTCCCGGCGCAGCGCGGACTGCAACGCTAGCTGCGGGACGTAAACGCAAGCGAGACGCATTGGATGTTTTCTCCCGGTGACGGCGCGCGCCGATCGCGCACGCGCGTGGCGCGCACGCGGATTTCGGCCAGCAGCGGCGGGCCGTCGTGGAGGAAGGAGGGCGCGACGTCACCCAGCTCCAGCGCCGCCGTGGCGTTCGTACCGGCGGCACGCGTCGTACTCGCGACCAGCACCGTCGTTCCTTGGTTGCGGGCCTGATGCGCAAGCCGCATCCAAGACGCGTCGGGGGTGCGCAGCCGGGCGTCGCACAGGTCGAGTCCGACCATTCCGAACCCCCCCGCGGCCACCACCAGGTCGGCGGCCTTGAACGCCTGTGCGGGCGCGCATCGAATCCAGAGCAGCGCGGGGAGCGTCAGCCCGACGGCGGTGGCCGCGCGCGGGTCCAGTGCGCCGCCGGTGTCGACAAGCGCAGTGGCCTCGCCGGCGGCGATCGCTTCGGCGAGGGAGGCCAGCAAGATCGAGGTTCGACCCGACGATCGCCGGCCGGAAATCTCGCACAGCGCGGCCCGCGGCCAGCCGCCGCCGAACAAGTCATCCAACGCCGGGATCCCGGTCCGCCGCCGCTGCCGACCAGCCCCCCGCGCTTCCTCCAGTCGCTCGCCGCTGACCAGCTTGGCCCGCAGCTCGGGCGCGAGAACAAACGAAAGCGACGAACGCACATCGATCGAGGTTACCTGAACATGGGTTCAGGTTCCACCGATCTTTCGCTCTCGTGGAGGTTGATTGCTGCGCCTCGGGGTCCGGTTCTCCTCGTCGCTGACCGAACGCCGGAGGTCGGTTAGACCGCGACCACCGTCAAAGACAAACGCCGTAGACGGTGTTGTCGCTGACGGGGGTGCAGGTGGTGGCGCCGGCGTCGGCCGCCTTGCTGCAGGTGTCGGTCGTGCAGGCGCCGGCACTATTCTTGTTGCAGCGGCAGATGGCGCGGCAGGTGCGGACGCCGCTCACGACGTTGCAGATGAACCCGGGCGCACAGTCCGCGGCGCCGTTGCAGGGCTCACCGGCGGTCTTGGTCCGCGTCGGCTCGGGGCAGGCGCAGTCGACCTTATCCATGCTCGCGGGCATCAGGCACTTGAGTGTGCCGGGGCAGTTGCCGAGGGCGCTGGCCGCGGGTGCGGTCGGATCGCAGTTGAAGGTGCAGGTGTGGTACGCGGTGTCGACACCGCTGCAGACGACGCGCCCCTCGCACACGCTGCCCGGGCCACCGCCGCCGTTGCCGAACGCGACGCAGTCTGGGGTGCCGCCGCAGAACCGTAGGCAGACCTTGGTCGCGCACCCGGTGCCGCTGTAGTCGAAACATTGCGTGCCGGGCTGGCAATCGGCGTTGGTCATGCAGGGCGAGCCGGGCGGGTTGGTGCCACCCATGATGCACTCGTTGCGTTGGGCCGCGCAGTTGACCTGGCAAGTCTGGATGGCGCTGCAGGTCATCACGCCGGCGTCGCGGGTCGCGGGGCTGACCGGGAGGCAGCCCGCGAACATAGCGCCGGTGCCGGCGTCCGGGACGCCACCGTCGGTGCTGCAGTCGTGCGCCGACGTCATCGCGACCTTCAACTCGATCGCGCCACCTTTGCGGATCTGATTCGTGGCGGTGCCCATGCCGACGATGCAGGGGCCGGCGTCGAATGCGAATACGTCGAACATGATGGCGCCGGTCTCGGCGCCCGAGAAGCTGATCGACAGCGTGCGGTCGCCGTCTTTGGTGACGGTCAAGCTGCCGCCGTCGAGCACGGTCGCGTCATAGGTCAGCGTGCGCGGCGAGTGGATCGGGATCACCTCCCGCACCACGACTGAGACCGAGGTGATGCCGGCGATCTCGGTCGCGAGATCGCCGTCCGCGAGGTGCAGGTTGAGCACGATGAACGACTGCGGGCTCGAGCACGCGCCCGTGAACACGAACGTCAACACGAACGCGAGCGCCATCCCCCGCGCCCGCGATTGGTCAAAACGCATGCATGTCCCCGAGGGTGGTGTTGGGGGTCGCGGCGCCGGAAGAGCCGGCGCTGGTGACGAGGACCACTGCGGCGGTGACCAGCACGACGCCCACCACGCCCCAGAACCAGCCCTTGCGATAGACCGGCTCGCGAGCCGCCGGTTGCGGCGTCGTGGTCGAGCGGTCTTCGAGCAGCGGCGGGGGCGGGGCCGGCGACGCCTCGAATCCGAGCGTGGTCGGTGCGGTCGCGGCCGGCGGGGCGGGGGGAGGTGGCGGTTCGGCGGTGGCCGGCGGGCCGGCTGCCGCGGGCGGTGCGGTGCCCGATGTGGACGGCGGCGTGTCCGGGGGCGGGGCAGGCGGTACCACCGACGGCGGGGGCGATACGCCGGGCGCGGACGCAGGCAGATCCGCCGGCGACGTGGCAGGCGGCGGCGAGTCGGAGGTCGACGGGGCCGCTGTCGCCTTGTCATCTGGCTTGGCCTTGGACGACTTCACCTTGGCCGGTTTCGCCTTGGCCTTGGCCGGCGGCGAAGGGGTCGCGTCGGCAGGCGACGTTGCGGTGGGTTCCTCGGCGCGCACGGCCGCGGTGACGAGAACGATGGTCACCGCGACGACGGCCGGGAGCAGTCTGCGCATCGCGCGCCATTTGCTCACGAGCCGGGCGACGCGTCCAGCATGTGTTTTGCGTCGTGTGTTTGCTTCGTGTGTTTGCGTCGCTGTGTTGGTTGCTAGGGCGGAAGCCCCCCAGCTCTGTTCTCGGCCGCCCAGTCGACGCGGGCGCGCATGTCGAGCGCGCGCAGCCGATCGGCTTCCTCGCCTGCTTCGGCGGCGAGGCGTTCGAGCGCGGCGCGGGCGCGGGGGAAGTCGCCGCTGCGATAGGCGGCGTCGGTGGTCATGCGGCGGCACTCGCGCAGGAATTCGGTCGGAAGTGGGCGCAGCGTCGACGGTGAGCTCTCGTCGCCGCAGGCGCGCGCCAGATAGGGAAGCGCGCGCGCGGCGTCGCGCGCCAGCAGCTGCCGGCCGACGAGATACGGTCCGAGCGCGGCGTCCGGAAACAGGCGCGCGTACTCCTGCACGAAGAAGAACAGCAACACCGGGTCGGACGCGCGCCCGAGCGCATCACCGAACAGCGCGCGCCCCAGCGTCGCCCGCGCGCTCGGATCCGCGAGCGCTTCGATCTTGGCGAGCGCCTGACGTCGCTCGGCCTCGGTCGACCCCCACTCGGCGGAGCGTCGGACCTCGGCGAGCGCGTTGCCGTAGTCGTGCGCGTGGAAAGCGACGTCGCCCGCCAGCCCGGCGGCCTGCGCGCGCACGGGCTGGGTGAGCTCGCGGTCGAGCTCGAGCCGGCCGAGTCGCACCAGCGCGGGCCCGGTTGCCCCCGCGTGCGCCTCGGCCTCCGCGAGCGCGATCTGGTAGGTCGGCTCGTCGGGATCGTCGCGGCAGGTCGCCTCGAGCAGCGCGCGCGCGGCGGCGGGATCGACGTAGAGTAGGTTGCGCGCTTCGGCCACGCGCGCGCCCAGCTCGCGCGCGCACACGCGACTGAAGATGGCGGGGCGGCGGAAGGTCTCGGTCGCGTGCGCGCGCTGCCGCGCCGACACCGGCTGGGTCGCTAGGAACGCGCGCCAGTCGCGTTCGAGATCGCCGAGCGGCACGCGGTAGACGTCGCTGAAGTTGCCGCCGCTGCGATAGAGCGCGCGCAGCTTCTCCGCGCCGCGGGTGGCGAGCAGGAAGCTCGTGAACGAACCCGCCATCGTGTAGGCGCGGGCTCCCGCCACGGCGCTGAACCCAGCCCCTACCACCGACGAAAGCGGGGGTGCGAGGCCGGCCGCGATCATCGCGGCCGCCTCCTGGTGAATCGTGGCGTCGCCGTGGGGTGCGCCCTGGTCGGCCGCCTCCGCCACGCCCTCCACGAGACCGAACGCCAGCGTCGGGACCGGCAGCGGACCTCGCCAGCGTACCGCGAACGCGATGCCCAGCACGGGATCGCCGAACGCCCCGGCGAACACGTGCGCCATCTCGTGGCGCAGCCGGCCCGACGGGAAGCGATCGCCCTGGACGAAGATCTCGCGCGTCCACGGCTTGGCGTACAGCGTGCCGCCCGCGCCCACGAGCTGCTTCTTGGCCTCGGGCGAGGGAAACTCCCACACCGTGATGGGCAACTTGGGCTCGACGCCGAGGATGTGCGCCAGCTGCTGGTATCGGAACTCGAGGTCCTCACCCGCGAGCGCGATGTCGGCCGGGGTCTTGCCCGCGCCGCCGGCGTAGTGCATGTGGAAGTGATCGGTGGTCAGCGTCTTGTCGAGCACTTGCTCGAGGTCATGGCTGTCGATCCGGAAGCCCCGCGCGCCGCCCTGCGCGTAGCCCGCGATCGACGCCGCGACCAGCGCCACCGCGCCGGCGAGCAGGCCGCGGCGCCAGCGGCGCGGATCGCGGCCGCGTCCGGCGGCGGCCAACGCGATCACGATCGCGGTCGCGATCCACACCAGGTTGACGGCGCGGAACCAGGTCAGGCTCGCGGGCGGGCGCAGCGCTTCGTCGTAGATCGGCCCCGGGAAGTAGCCGCCGAACGGATCGAACGCGAACACGGGCGGGTCGCGGTAGAGGCGCACGAAGGTCCACGCGAGCGACGCGAGCGGAAGCGCGAGCGCGTAGCGCCGCGCCCGCCGGCGCACCGCGAGGCCGACGAGCACTCCAGCTGGCGCGGCGTAGACCACGGTCGCGACCGGCAGCAGCAGGAAGAACCCGAGCCCGGAGGCGAGACTGCAGTTGCGGACGCGGAGCGCGTTGGCGAGCGAGAACAGCAAGGGCAGGGCGAGCGTGGCGAGCGCGAGCGCGACCGCGCGGCCGACCAGCGCGAGCAGCACGCGCGGCTCGGGCATCGTGGCCGCCTGGGGAGCGATCTCCGCGCGGTGGCGGGCGACGACACCGGCGCCGATGTCGGCGGCGGCGAGCGCCGCGACGAGGCCGATCACGAACGAAAAGTCGTAGCCGAGCACGTCGAACAGCGGCACGAAGTCGAGCACCGCCGCGGCGACCGCCAGTAGGCCCCCCCAGACCGCCACCCGCACCCCGAAACGCCCCGTAAAAACGCGGGCTTCGTTGACGGCTCTGCGCAGGGGCTCTAACATGGACGGTCGGGGGCGCAGGGAATGTCCGACGACGATGATGATGATCGACGCCGAGAGGCGCGCGCGCCCATCGAGCTCAAGGTCGAATACAAGCGCCTCAACACGTTCTTTTACGATTACACGAAGAACATTTCCAAGGGGGGAACCTTCATCAAGACCGAGAAGCCCCTCGACATCGGCACCATCTTCCTTTTCAAGCTGATGCTCCCGTTGCAGACCGATCCGCTGGCGCTGCGCGGGGAGGTACGCTGGGTCGTGAAGGAAGGCGAGCCGCTGCCGCCGCAGGTGCCGGCCGGACACGAAGCGGGCATGGGCATCAAGTTCGTGTACGACAGCCCGGAGCAGCGCCGCGACCTCGAGGTGTCGGTCGAGCGCATGATGATCGACAGCTTGGGCCCGCTCATCTATCAGCGCCTGGTCAAGCAGATGGCGGGGCCACTGGCGCCACGCCCGACGCGGATCAAGACCAAGCCCCGCATCAAGACCAAGAGCTGACGCGCGCGGGAGGGTCAGGCCCCTCCCGCGGGCCCACACTCGACGAGAGCCGTGCCCGGATCCTGCTCGGCATGCAAGTCTCCGGCGAGCAAAGCTCGCCTCCGATCAACTAGCCGATGAACATGTCTTCGCGGTTTGATGTCGGCTTGCCGGATGCGAAGCGGTCGGCGCGCCAGGTGGTGAACATCTCGTGGCTGGCGGTGCCGCGCAGGTACGCCGCGTAGTGGTGGCCGACGACCGGGGCCATCATGAAGCCGTGACCGCGGAAGCCGCAGGCGACGTAGAAGCCGGGCACGCCGGGTAGCTCGCCGACCAGCGGATCCGCGTCGGGAGAGAGGTCGTAGGGACCCGCCCACTGGCGCACCACCTTGACGTGCCCGAGGATCGGCATGAGCGCCGTGAGGCCGCGCGCCATGGCGGTCGTGAACGCCAGCCGCGAGCCGAGGCGCACGTCGTGCTCGCCGTCGTCGGGCATCGAGATCCCGCCCACCAGCTCGCCCCGCAGCGACTGCGAGACGTAGAGCCCGGTCTCGAGCAGCGACACCATCGGGCGCAGGAACGGCTTGAGCGGCTCGGTCGACAGGATCTCGTGGCGTGACGGGCGGGTGGGCAGCGCGCCGCCGGCGAGGCGCGCGATCTCGGGCGACCACGCGCCCGCCGCGCACACGATGCGCTCCGCTGTGAACGTGCCGCGCGCGGTGCGCAGCCGAAACCCACCGCGCGTGCGCTCGATCGCCGTCACCGGCGCGCGGGTGATGATCGCGATCCCACGCTTCTCCGCGGCGCGCGCGTACCCCCACAGGAACGGCCACGGGAACACGATGCCGTCGGTCGGGTTGTAGCAGCCGGCGACGAGGCCGCCGACCTCGAGCTCGGGCACGAGCTCGCGCGCCTCGGCGGGCGTGATCATCCGCGTCGGCAGGCCGCAACGCTCCTGGACCTCGACGTTGCGCTCGAGCCGCCGCGCGGTCGCCCGGGTGCGGGCCAGGAAAAGGTAGCCGCCCCGCCGCATCCATATGTTGACGCGCATCCGCTTGGCGAACCCTGCGCAGATCTCCATCGACTCCTGCATCAGCCGGACGTTCATTTCGGTCGACCACTGCTGCCGCACGCCGCCGCCGTTCCGGCCCGATGCCCCCCACGCCAGCGTGTGGGCATCGAGCACGACGATCTGCTTGCCGGGCGTGCCCTGCGCCGCGAGGTTGTACGCGATCGAAAGCCCCATCACCCCCGCACCGACGATGACGGTCTCGACGGACGCCTCGCCCATCTTCATCTCTTTCCCTCTCCCCGCCTGGCGGCTCGCGAAGCGGGAAGAGGGTTAGGACGGTTAGGGAGAGGGGTCCGCCCTCGCGTTCGCCCCGCGAGGACCCGGAGCTCCGTCGGCACCAGCGGCGGCCGCGAGGTGAACGGCACCAGCTCCGCTTCGCGCGTGCCGGCCGCGGCCGCCGCCGCGACCACGACCGCGCGCAGGCACTCCTTACCCTGGCAGGGCCCGGTCCCGAATCCGGTGTAGCGCTTCACCTCTTCGATGTCGGTGTAGCCGAGCGCCACCGCGTGCTGCACGTCGGCCAGGGTGACGTCCTCGCAGCGGCACAGGATGACCTTGCGGGACATGCCGGCCGCCCGTCACTTGCGCGCGGGGGCGGCGGGCATCGGCGGCTCGAACATCTTGTCGTCCATCGGTTCGTCGAAGCTCACGTTCTTGATCTTCACGATCAGCGTCACCGGACCGACCTGGGTCTCGGCGAGGAACGGCATCTTGACCCCACCCACGCTGTGCCAGTCCGACATCGTCGCCCGAAAAGGCACGTCTCCCTGGGGGGTTGCGCGGATTCCCGACTGTGACACTTGAAGGTGCGTGGTGCGGTCGTAGCAGCTCTTCATCGGCTTGCCGATCTTCGGCGTCCCGGTCACGCACTCGAGCTTGCCGCCGTCCGCGGCGGTCTCGCTAGACGCCGCCAGCTTCACGAAGTACTTCTTCGCGTCGAGCTCGGCGTTCCACGCCGACTCGAGCCGCGCCGACTCCGCCTCCGCGCCTTCGAGAAACCGGAACCCGAGCAGCGGGTCCTGCGACCACGCCCGCTTGCCGTTGTGGCCCTCGCGCACGGTCCCGAGCCCGGTCAGCTCGCTCACCACGAGCGACTTGCCGGTCGCGGTCAGGAAACGGTCGCCGGTGCCGCCCATGCCCATGCCCTGGAACGTGGTCTCGACCTTGAACCGCGCGGTCTTGTGGCTGCGCCACGCCGCCTCGCCGCCGGTCGCGGCCACGGAGTCGGCGAGGATGGCCTCGGGCGCGCGCGCCTGCGAGGCCGCGAGCATGGCGAGCGCGAGCGCGGCGACGTGGGTCATGGCCGTCGCGATGCTCTGACGGCCACGAGGGCGGCGTCAAGGACCGGATCGCGCCCCGTGCGCAGGCCGGCGCGCGTCTCGACGACGCGCCGGTCCGGCTGCACGCCGCGGCCCTCGAGCAGCACGCCCTTTTCGGTCTTGAAGTCCGCCACCACGTATTGCATCACCGCGCCGCCGGGCAGCGACTCGATCACGGACGGCAGCACCGCGCCCAGCGACGCGTCGCCGACGACCACCGCGCGCTTCGCCTCCTGCAGGCCGGCGGCGAGCATCTCGGCCGCCGACGCCGTGCCCTCGTCGGTCAGGATCGCGAGCGGCCCGGAAAACGGCTTGGCGCCCATCTCGGGCTTGGCGATCAGCGTCTGGTTGAAGTCGCGGAACTTGAGCGTCCCCAGCGTCACCGGCGCAGCGACGAACAGCGACCCGACCGGGATCGCCATCGCCCCCTGGCCGCCCGGATTGCCGCGCAGGTCGAGCACGATCGCTTGCACATGGTGCGCGACGAACCGGGCCACCGCGCGCTTGAGATCCTCCAGCACCGGCTGCACCAGGAACACGTTGAACGAGACGATGCCGACGCCGTTGACCTCGACCGCGCGCACCTCGGGGTAGAGCGGTGGCAGGTAGCCGAGGCGCACGGGCGGGGTCTTGGGCTGCTCGCGCACGAGCACGGCGTTGCCCGGCTTGTCCTTGTCGTCGAGGTACGCGACCGTCACGCGGGTGCCGGTCGCGCCGTGCAGCCGGCGCGAGGCCGCGCGCCGCATCGCGAACCGCTCCTCGACCGGTCGCAGCGAACGGCCCGTGGAACGTGGCGCCGCCAGCGGCCGTCCCGCGATCGCCGTGACCAGGAACCCGGGACGGATCCCTGCGCGCTCGGCGGATGATCCCTCACGCACCTGCGTGACCGTCGGCCGGCCCTCGATCACGCGCACCGTGAGCCCCGGGTCGCCGACGCCGTCGAGCGACTGCGGGCCACCCGCCGGCCCCGCGGCCGCATCCGCACCCGGGTTGGTGGTCGCTCCGGTCGCCGCCGGCCGCGCCCCGGCGGTGCCGGCTTCGGCGGTCGCGGCGAGGTCCTGCGCGTCGTCATCATCGTCGTCGCCCGGCCCCGTCACCAGCATGTGCGACTGCCCGAGCTCGCCGATCATCTGGTTGACCACCCGATAGAACGCCGGCTCCGACGGCGCCCCGAGCGCCATCGGCTCGTACTTCGCGCGCGTCGCCGTCCAGTCGAGCCCGCCCAGCGTCTTGTCATAGTGCTTGTCGCGGACCGTGCGCCAGGCCGCGTCCAGGATCGAGCGACGTAGCTCCGTCCGCGCCTCCGCCGTCGCCTGTTTCGTCACCGGCGCAGCCGCCGCGAACGGCGGCGGCTGGAGCGCCGCGCCGGAAGGCGCGGCCGGCGTGGGCTCGGCTGGCGGCGGTGGCGGCTGCGACGCGCACGCCGTCGCGAAGAGCACGGATATGAGAGCGGGGAGTCTCCAGGCACGAAGCGCGAGCGGCACGGACCTTCATCATGCCCGAAGAGACGCCGCCACGCGAAGGACGGCGACGAGGCAACAACGACCAAGACCGCCCGAGAACATTTCTGCCCAATTCAAGATGACTCGCCGTTCACGCCCACAGCTCGAGTTGCCAGTACCCGTCGGCTGGGGAGGTCGACGTGAAGGCGCCGGCCGCACCCGCTGCCCAACCGCCAGGGTCCGCGACATCACGCGCGACCGGCGCACGACGGCCGCTACCCAGTCCACGCAACCTTGCGCGCCAGGCGTGGACTGCCATCCCTCCGGTCAGAGACGGTGTTCGGCGCGCTCCGCAATGCGCTGGTGGTTTCCAGCCGTGCTGACTTCCGCATTCTCCATTTCTCCGTTCAGACCGATCACATTCATCTGATCGTCGAGGCGCTGACCGCCCGTGAGCTGATTCGTGGCCTGCAGGGCCTCGCCATCCGATGCGCTCGCGCCCTCAATCGCACGGCGCACCGGTCAGGCTCGGTGTGGAAAGCGCGCTACCATGCGCGGCCGATGAAGACGCCGAGGGAGGTTCGCTGGGACTCGTCTACGTCCTGCTCAACTTCCGAAAGCACCTGCGGGCGTCTCCTGGAATCGATCCGCGCAGCTCGGGTCCGTGGTTCGACGGGTGGGCGCAGGCCCACGTCGTGCCCAATACAGTTTGCCCTGTCGCTCCTCCGTCGACGTGGTTGGCCAGGGTGGGCTGGCGGCGCGCGGGTGGTCCCCTCGACTGGAACGAGCAACCAGCCGGTGTGCCTCGAAACAAGCAGCCACGGCGCTCGCAGCAGGTAGCAGGTGAGTCGAGGACGAACATCGCGCGCACACCCGAACCTCCCGCGATGAGCTCCGCGGCGGCGAACCCGCGCTGCGCTCGACGCGTCCTTGCGACGCCGCTACCGGAGCATGACCATCGCGCGCACGCCCATGGTCAGGTTTCCATGCAACGAGCGGTCGAGGTCTGGTTCGTGACCCTGACAGCTGCCCGTGAATGTGCTGGTGCGAAACAGGCCCACGGCGTAGCTCGCGAACGGGCCGACGACCAGATTGTTCCCCAGCCGCGCACCACCTCCAGCTTCCAGATGGCCAAGCTCGACACCGTCATCCGTTCTCGAGGTGGGACCCCCGAAGCACCCCGAATCGAACCGGACGATGAGCCGCTCGAGGCCGAACCCACCGTCAACCCATCCGAGCAGTCGCGGCGTCAACGGGACGCGCCACTGCGCGTTCGCCGCCAGCCGGTACGTCGAACCCGAACAGTCGCCAGGGCCGTCGACGGCGACCGTATTGCACTGCAGCCCACTCTTGTCCATCCGCAGCCGCCCGTATGATACGAGCACGCCGGCGTACAGCTCGGGCGTCAGCCGAAATCCCACGTCGATGGCCAGCGGCATCGACCCGTCGAACGTCTGCCCGAGCGGCTCGCTGTCGAAGCGGTTACCGAACGGGATGCCGTATCCGGCGCGCAGCCCGATCTCGACGCCGGTCAGCTCGGGGGTGGCGGTTTGGACCGCCGCGGGTGCGGCGAAGCAGAGGCTAGCGGCGGACGCGAGCAGGAACGCGGACGGCGCAACCATGCGGGTCATGGGCACAAGCTTCCCACCGCACGTGAATCGAAGGAAGTAACTTCGATCATACGGTTTTGCCGTAGACCGGGTGGCCTTCGAAGCGGTGGCGCGCGCGGAGGAAGCGGACGGTGCCCGAGCGGGAGCGCATGACGATCGAGTGGGTCTCGGCGCCGGTGGCGGTGAAGCGGACGCCGCGAAGCATGAAGCCATCGGTGACGCCGGTGGCGGCGAACATGACGTCGCCGCTCGCGAGCTCGTCGACCGCGAACACGTGGTCGAGGTCGGCGATGCCCATGCGCTCGGCGCGCGCCCGCTCGTCTTCGTTGCGGATCTTGAGCACGCCCTGCATGTCGCCGCCCACGCAGCGGAGCGCGGCCGCCGCCAGCACGCCTTCGGGCGCGCCGCCGATGCCGAGCAGCACGTCGATGCCGGTCGCGTCGTCGGCGGTCGCGATCGCGCCCCCCACGTCGCCGTCCGAGATGAGGCGGATGCGCACACCCGCCTTGCGCACCTCGGCGACCAGCGCGTCGTGGCGGGGGCGATCGAGGATCACGGCGGTCAGGTCGGCGACCCGGACGCGTTTGGCCTCGGCGATCGCCGCGAGGTTGTGGGTTGCGCTGCGGCGGATGTCGATCGTGCCGCGCGCCGCGGGGCCGACCGCGATCTTGTCCATGTACGTGTCGGGGGCGTTCAAGAATCGGCCCTGCTCGGCCATCGCGACCACGGCCATCGCGTCGCCGATGCCGTTCGCGCACAGGTTGGTGCCCTCCAGCGGATCGACGGCGATGTCGAGCTCGGGCGCGTCGGCCGCGCCGTCGCCGAGCGCTTCGCCGATGTACAACATCGGCGCCTCGTCGCGCTCGCCCTCGCCGATCACGACCTCACCGCGCATGTGCATGTACGCGAACGTGTCGCGCATCGCCTCGGTGGCGGCGCGGTCAGCGCTGTCGCGATCGCCGAGCCCGACGAACCGCGCCGCCGCCAGCGCGGCGGCCTCGGTGACCCGGGCGACCTCGAGCGCGAGATTTCGATCCATGCCTTGCGCTAACATCCCTCGCGCGTGCACGCAATCCTCACCGCAGTCGTGCTCGCGGCGTTGACCGCCGCGGCCCCCACCGGACCGCTGCGCGTGCGGGGCGCGCAAATTGTCGACGCCAAGGGCAAACCGGTGACGCTGACCGGCGTCGCGTTCGGCAACGACGTGTGGAGCAACGTGCGCCTGCCGCGTAAGCACCACGACGACGCGGATTTCGAGCGCGTCGCCCGCATGGGAATGAACGCCGTCCGCTTCTACATGAACTACCGGACGTTCGAGGCGGACGCCGCGCCCGGCAAGTACCTCGATGACGGCTGGCAGTGGCTGGACGACAACGTCGCGTGGGCCAAGAAGCACGGCGTCTATCTGATCCTGAACATGCATGTACCGCCGGGCGGGTTTCAGTCGAACGGCGGCGGCAAGGCGCTATGGGAGAAGCCCGAGAACCAGGACCGGCTCGTCAAGCTGTGGACGGCGATCGCCGCGCGTTGCAAGGGCGAGGCGGCGGTCGCCGGCTACGATCTGCTGAACGAGCCGGTCACCACGCGCAGCAAGGGGCAGTGGCAGGAGCTCGCGGGGCGAATCGCCGCCGGGATCCGGACCGCCGACCCCGACCACATGTTGTTCGTCGAGCGCGTGAACGCGATCGCGGGCGAGTGGAGCGAGGACGCCGACCGCAACTTCTTCCGCATCGACGACCCCAACACCGTCTACGAGTTTCACTTCTACAAACCCTTTCACTTCACCCACCAAAAAGCGTCGTGGGTGTCGTTCACCGCCGAGGACGTCCACTATCCCGATCCCGCGCGCGCCGAGGTGGAGTGGTTCCTGCTCGACCGTCGCGCCGGCACCGACGCCAGCCCCAAGCTGCCGCCCGGCGACAGTCCGTGGACGTTCTACGAGGGCGCGCCGTTTCTGGTCGACGATCCGGCGATCGTCCTGGGCAAGCCGATCCTGGTCGTCAACAAGAACTCCGGGCGTGTGTACTTCGACGATCTCGTGCTCGAGGAGCTGGGCCCGGCCGGCAAAGACGGCAAAGCCGGCAAGGTTGCGCGGGTCATCTGGAAGCAGAACCTCACCGGCACGCGCGGCTGGTACTTCTGGAACAAGCCCGGCAAGGGCGGGGCGGTGCCGGCCTCCGACGGCCACGGCGACGCCGCGTCGATCGTGGCGGCCGGTACGGTGGGCGAGGCGAACCTGGGGGCGGACGTGTTGCGGTTTCGCACCAGGAAGGGGGCGTCCTACCGACTGTCGGGCTGGATGCGCGGCGACAAGATCCCGCCCGAGGCGACCTGCCAGATCCGGCTCGACTTCTTCAGCGCCCGCGCGCCGGTGCAGAACAGCGACCGCGCGTTCCTCGAGCAGGAGATCGACGCCTACGTCGCGTGGGGCAAGCGCGAGAAGGTGCCGCTTTACCTGGGAGAGTGGGGCACGATCCGATTCTCGTTCGACGACGACCGCGGCGGCCTGCGGTGGGTGTCCGACATGCTGGACATCATCCGTGCCCGCGGTCTGTCATGGAGCTACCACGCCTATCACGAAGACAGCTTCGGCGTGTACCGCGGGACCGGCGCGCTCCCAGACGAGACCAGGGCCAATGCTCCCTTGATCCAAATGTTCACGAAGAAGCTCGCCGGGCGCACGCCGACGGTTCGAGAACCGGTAAAATCTAAATAGACGTCTGTCTATTTTAATTGACAGACCGCGACCGAGGCATTACCTCTGGGAGCATGAATCGACGTGCTTCGCTCCCGCTAGCGCTGCTCGCGACCCTCTCGTGGGGCGCGCTTGCGTGCAAGGACCCGAGCCCCACTTTCGTTTTCGACGCCGGAAACAGCGACGGCAACAAGGACAGCGGTTCGGGAGGCGCCAGCGGCGCCGCGGGCGGTGCAGGGGCGGGCGGAGGGGCGGGGCGCGGTGGCACCGTCGGTAGCGCAGGTTCCTCCGGGAACGGCGGCGCCGGGGCGAGCGCCGGCGCGGGCGGGAACATTGGTTTGGGTGGCGGGGCGGGGGGCTCCACCGGTGCTTCGGGCACCGGTGGGGCCGGCGGGGGTTCCGGCGCGTCAGGAGCTCCGGGGGCCGCCGGCACCGGAACGCTTGCGGACGCGGGAGGGGGCCAATGACCACCTCGCGCCATGTTCAGTATAAGAGACGCGGGTCGGCGTTGACGCTGCTCGCCCTGGTCGCGTCGGGGGGCGCGGCCAGGGGCGAGCCAGCGCCCGCCGCGCCGGTGCCACCCGCGGTGCCTTTGCCCGAGGCTGTCGCACCCGCGGCGGCGCCGCCCGCCGACGCGCTACCGGCGCCGCCCGCGTCGGCGCTCACGCCGGCCGACGTTGCGCGCCTCGACGAGGTCGAGCAGCTCGCCCGAATCGCCGACCGCAAACACGAGCTCTTGGAGGAGGCGGCGGAGAAGCGGGCCAAGGAGGCCCCCAAGCTCGGCGTCGACGACAAGGGCTTCTCGATCGGGCTCCCGGACAAGTCGTATTCGCTGAAGATTCGCGGGCTGCTGCAAACCGACGGGCGGTTCTTCTATGACAGCGACGCGCTCCAGGCCAACGACACCTTTCTCATCCGCCGGTTTCGGCCCTCGATCGAGGGCACACTGTTCAATCTCGTCGACTATCGGTTGCTTCCTGAGTTCGCGGGCACGGTCCAGATCATGGACGCGTACCTCGACCTTCACCCGCGTCCCTGGCTGCGGTTGCGGGCCGGCAAGCAGAAGGCGCCCATCGGCCTCGAGCGGCTGCAGAGCGACGCGGACCTGCCGCTGCTCGAGCGCGCGCTCGACCAGAATCTCTCCAACCAGCGCGACGTGGGCGTGCAGCTTTGGGGTGAAATCGCGGACGGCCTCGTCACCTACGTCGCGGGCATCTTCAACGGCGCGGCCGATACCACAGGCGCCGACACCGACCTGAACCACGCCAAGGACATCAACGGCCGGCTGTTCTTCCAGCCGTTCAGGCCCGAGTCGCTGCGCGACCTCGGCAACCTCGGCATCGGCGTCTCGTTCGGCACCGGCAACCGCAAGGGCCGCCTGCCCACCGCGGTCAGCGGCCTGCCCATCCCGAGCTCGCCGGCCTCCACGGGGCTGTCGCCCTTCCGCACCTCCGGGCAGAACACGTTCTTCCAGTACCTCGCACCCGGGACCGACACGACGGGCGCCGGGACGACGTTCGCGCACGAGCGGTCGACGCGCGTCAACCCGCAGCTGTTTTATTACTACGGGCCGTTCGGTCTACTCGGCGAGTATCTGTGGCTCAAACAGGGCGTGCAGAAGGGGAACACCACCGCCGAGCTCACCCACCAGGCGGCGCACGGAAGCCTGAGCTTCAGCTTCGGCGGCACCGAGGGCTTCGACGGCGTCACGCCCGAGCATCCTTTCGATCCGAGCAAGGGGCACGTGGGCGCGTTTCAGCTCGCGGCGCGCCTGGGCTGGCTCAAGATCGACGACGACACATTCCCGACCTACGCGAACCCGGTCGCCAGCGCGCGCTCGGCGACACAGTACGCGGGCGGCTTTGCCTGGGTGCCGCGTCGGGTGGTGCGCCTCACCATCAACTTCGAGCAGACGCGGTTTAAGGGCGGGGCGGGGACGGCCGCCATGGGAATGACCCCGGCCGACATCCAGGATCGCAAAACCGAGAACGTCATCATCGGCCGCGCCCAGGTCAACTTCTAGAAAGGAGAGGCGACATGGTCAGCTGCAACCGGAGAAGGTTCGGGATCGCGGCGCTGGCAGGCGCGCTGGTGCTCGCGGGCGTGGCCGCCAGCAGCGCCGTCGCGGGCAACGAGGTGGCGCTGCTGAACGTGTCGTACGACCCGACGCGCGAGCTCTGGCGCGACCTCAATCAGGCGTTCACCGCGCGCTACGAGAAGGACAAGGGGGGCAAGCTGAACATCAAGCAGTCGCATGGCGGCTCGAGCTCGCAGGCGCGCGCCGTCATCGACGGGCTCGAGGCCGATGTCGTGACCATCGCGTCGATCATCGACACCGACGCGATCGCCAAGAAGGGCCTCATCAAGAAGGGCTGGGTCGACCGGTTCCCGAACCGGTCGCTGCCCTACACGTCGACCATCGTGTTCGTAGTGCGCAAGGGCAACCCCAAGGGCATCAAGGACTGGCCCGATCTGATCAAGCCCGGCGTCGCGGTCATCACACCCAACCCGAAGACGTCGGGTAACGGTTACCTCAGCTTCTTTTCGGCCTGGGGATCGGTCGTGCTGCGCGGTGGGACCCGGCAGCAGGCCATCGACTACGTGACCCAGCTCTACAAGCAGGTACCGGTGCTGGACTCGGGCGCGCGCGGCGCGACCACGACCTTCGCGCAGAAGCGCATCGGCGACGTGCATCTGGCGTGGGAGAACGAGGCGCGTCTGGAGGTACGGGAGTCGAAGGGCAACCTCGAGATCGTCTACCCGCCGATCAGCATCCGCGCCGAGCCACACGTAGCGGTGGTGGACGACAACGTCGACCGCCACAAGACGCGAGAGGTGGCTGAGGCGTATCTCAAGTTCGTGTACACCGACGAGGGCCAAGCCATCGTCGCCAAACACTTCTACCGCCCGAGCAACGCCGCGGTGTTGGCCAAGAACGCGGCGACGTTCCCGAACATCAAGCTGTTCCCGATCACCGACATCGCCAAGGACTTCGCCGACGCCCACAAGCAGTTCATCGCCGAAGGCGGCGTGTTCGACAGCATCTACAAGCCGAGATAGGCGCGAGCGTGGCGCGTCCCCATCGACGGATCTTGCCCGGGTTTTCGCTGACCCTGGGGACGACGATCACCTACCTCGCCATCCTGGTGCTGTTGCCGATCATCGCGTGTTTCGTCAAGGGCGCGACGCTGTCGTGGCACGACTTCTGGGCCGCGGTGTGGACCGAGCGCGCGCGCGCCGCGTACCTGTTGACATTCGGGACGGCGTTCATCGCCGCCATCGTCAACCTGTTCCTGGGCCTGCTCATCGGCTGGGTGCTGGTTCGCTACCAGTTCCCGGCCAAGAAGATCGTGGACTCGCTGGTGGACCTGCCGCTCGCGCTGCCCACCGCGGTCGGAGGCCTGGTCTACAGCAGCCTATACGTGGAGAGCGGGTGGCTGGGGCGCTACCTAGTCCCGCACGGCATCGAGGGCGCGTACACGCGATTCGCGATCGTGCTGGTGTTGGTGTTCGTCGGGCTGCCGTTCGTGGTGCGCACCGTGCAACCGATTCTCGAGGACCTCGATCCCGAGTCCGAGGAGGCGGGCGCGTCGCTCGGGGGCACGCGCTGGCAGACGTTCAAACACATCATCATGCCGACGCTCTACCCGGCGCTCATCACCGGGTTCGCGCTCGCGTTCGCGCGCGGGGTCGGCGAATACGGCTCGGTCGTGTTCGTGTCCGGCAACATGCCCTTCAAGACCGAGATCGCGCCCATCCTGATCGTCGCGCGTCTCGAGGAGTTCGCGTACGCCGAGGCGACCGCGATCGCGGTCGTGCTGCTGGTGGTGTCGTTCACCATGCTGATCGCGATCAACCTGCTCGAGCGCTGGAGCCTGCGCCATGCACGTTGATCTGCCCCGGGTCGCGCGCACGCGCGAGGACCCTCGCTGGGTGCGAATCACGCTGATCACGCTCGCGCTGCTGTTCGTGGGCGTGCTGGTGGTGATTCCGGTCGCGAGCGTGTTCGTCCAGGCGTTCGGCGATGGCGCCCGGGCGTACTGGCACAACCTGTTCGGCGATCCCGACACCCGACAGTCGATGTGGCTGACGCTCACCGTGGTGCCGATCGCGCTCGTCGCCAACACGCTGTTCGGGATCGCGGCGGCGTGGGCGATCGCGCGCTTTCGTTTCCCCGGCCGGACGATCTTGACCGCGCTGATCGACCTGCCGTTCTCGGTGTCGCCGGTGGTCGCAGGCCTGATGTTCGTGCTCATCTTCGGCCTGCAGGGCTACCTCGGTCCGTCCTTGCGCCGCGACGGCTATGCCGTCATGCCATACCTCATCGGGCTGGTGGTCGTGGCCGCGTACGTGCTCGTGTACCTGATCCGCCTGCCGCCGAGCTTCAAGGACCGGCGCGGACTGTTCCTGCGGCCGCGGCTGGCGCTCGTCGCGGGCGTCGTCGTCATGTTCGTCGTCAGCGTCGCGATCCAGAAGCTGCTCGGCGTCTGGCCGCGCGGCGAGAGCTTGAAGATCATCTTCGCCACGCCGGGCCTGGTCCTGGCGACCGCGTTCGTGACCTTCCCATTCGTCGCGCGGGAGCTCATCCCGGTGATGGAGGCGATCGGGCCCGATGAGGAGTTGGCCGCAGTCAGCCTGGGCGCGAGCGGTTGGCAGATGTTCCGCGACGTCACGCTGCCCAACATCAAGTGGGGCCTCGCCTACGGCATCATCCTGTGCAGCGCGCGCGCCACCGGCGAGTTCGGCGCGGTCTACGTCGTTTCCGGGCACATCACGGGCCAGACCGACACCATGCCGCTCAGGATCGAGAAGCTGTTCCAGGAGTACAACATGCCGGGCGCGTTCGCGGTGGCGTCGGTGCTGACGTTCGTCGCGATCGTCACGCTGATCGTCAAGGCACGGCTGGAGCGGAGGTTGCCGTCGTGAGCATCATCGTCAAGAACCTCTCGAAGCGGTTCGGCAGCTACGTCGCGCTCGACAACGTCAGCTTGGAGGTTCCCGACGGGACTCTGCTCGCGTTGCTCGGACCGTCGGGCTCGGGCAAGACGACGCTGCTCCGCGTGATCGCGGGCCTCGAGGTCGCCGACTCGGGCGCCGTCCACTACCGGGAGGAGGACATCACCCGGCACTCCGCGCGCGAACGCCAGGTCGGGTTCGTGTTCCAGCACTATGCGCTGTTCCGCCACATGACCGTCGCCGAGAACATCGGCTACGGCCTCCGCGTCCGCAACGCCCCCAAGCAGAAGATCCGGTCGCGCGTCGACGAGCTCTTGAAGCTGATTCGTCTGGACGGCCTGCAAACCCGCTATCCCGGCCAGCTGTCGGGGGGGCAGCGCCAGCGCGTCGCCCTCGCCCGTGCGCTCGCCGCCGAGCCGCGCGTGCTGCTGCTCGACGAGCCGTTCGGCGCGCTCGACGCCAAGGTCCGGGTCGAGCTGCGGCAGTGGCTGCGCCGGCTGCACGAGGAAATCCACGTCACCAGCATCTTCGTCACCCACGATCAGGAAGAGGCGTTCGAGGTCGCCGACCGCGTCGTGGTCATGAACCAGGCGCGCATCGAGCAGATGGGGACACCGGATGAGGTCTACGACAACCCGGCGTCGGCATTCGTGTTCGACTTCCTCGGCAACGTGAACCACTTCCGCGGCGGCGAGGGCGTCGCGTACATCCGTCCGCACGAGATCAAGCTGCGCGCGCAGCGCGACGCGGCCGCCGACATCGCGGCGCGGGTCAAGCGCGTGAGCTCCGCCGGCCCGGTCGTCCAGGTCGAGCTCGAGCGCGCGGACGACGGCAACCGCTTCCTGGCCCAGCTTAGCAAGGACGAGGGCCGCCAGATGGCGCTCGAGCCCGGCGCAGAGGTGTTCGCATCGCTCGAGAACGCGCGCGTCTTCCCCGACGAAGGCAGCTACCAGATATGATCGCCGCTCCATGATCCTCGACGACGTCACCGGCACGGTCGGCAACACGCCGCTCGTCCGGCTGTCGCGGATCGGCAAGGGGTTGCCGGGACGGCTCGCCGCCAAGCTCGAGTCCCGCAACCCGACCGGCAGCGTGAAGGACCGCATCGCGCTGGCGATGGTGCTCGACGCCGAGAAGCGCGGCGTGCTGCGGCCGGGATCCGTGCTGGTCGAGGCGTCGAGCGGCAACACCGGCATCGCCCTCGCGTTCGTCGCTGCGGCGCGCGGCTATCGCCTGCTGCTGACCATGCCCGAACAGCTGTCGGTCGAGCGCCGCGCGCTCTTGCAGCTGCTCGGCACCGAGGTGATCCTGACCCCCGGGGCGTTGATGCGCGAGGCGGTCCAGCGCGCCGCGCAGTTGCTGGGAGAGACCAAGGGCGCGATCTCGCTCGACCAGTTCCGCAACCCCGCCAACCCCGACGTCCACCGTCAGACCACCGGCGTCGAGATCTGGAACGACACCGCCGGCGAGGTCGACGTGTTCGTCGCCGGCGTTGGCACCGGCGGCACGATCACCGGGGTAGGGGAGGCGCTCAAGCAGCGCAAGCCGTCCGTGCTGCTGGTGGCGGTCGAGCCCGCCAAGGCCGCCGTCCTCTCGGGCGGCATCGCCAAGAACCACATGATCCAGGGCATCGGCGCCGGGTTCGTTCCCCCGCTGCTCGCGCGCGACATCATCGACGAGATCGCCACCGTCGGCGACGAAGAGGCCCTCGACGGCGCCCGCCGCCTCGCGCGCGAGGAGGGCATCGCCGCCGGTATCTCGTCGGGCGCCGTCCTCGCCGCCGCCCTCCGCATCGCCGAACGCCCGGCGTTTGCCGGTAAGCTGATCGTCTTCCCCGTCTGCGACACCGCCGAGCGATACGTCTCCACGCCGCTGTTCGGCGTCGCGCCCCGATGATCGGGTCTACGCCAACAACAGGGACACCGGGTACTTCGCCAGGATTCGATCGTGCGTGACCAGCTGGAGATTCTCGACGACAGCGCGGCTAGTCAACGCCCGAAGGGGCCGCGCAGTTGATGCACCCATTCGGCGAGCTCGCGGCCGGCGCGGGTGGGGTTGCGCCTCGTCAGGAAGATGCCGCACTGCCATTCCTCGAGCAGCCCGGGCGCGGAGCCGATGCTGACGGCCGAGTCGAAGTAGCTGTTGATGTCGCTGCCGCCGCCGTCAACGCAGGATTCCAGCGATAGCGTCTCAGACAGGGGCTCGCGGCTCTTCGGCAGCAACGACAGTGCGTGACCAAGGTCCACAGCGCGCACCCTGCGTGGCAGGCGGGTCGAGGCCGCGACGATACGCCCGAAGTCATCGTCGCTCACGAGCCCGTCGAGCATCGCCCGCCGCACCGGATCTGCGTCGTCGATGGGGCGCCCGCGATTGAGGCGGTTGTCGTGGATGAACGCGTATTCGTTTCCGTCGGTGTCCATGAACCACGCGGAGTGCGAGTATCCCAGCGACCAGTTGTAGTGCTCCCACCCGAGCAACAGGCACGGGCCGGGGCGTTGTGGCCCGCAAGGGCGAGCGGGGGGCGCCTCGCCCGGAATCGGCGTGAACACGATCGGAGGTTCCGCGGGCGCACGACGCGCGTCCGGGGTCTGGCTACGGCTGCGACATCCGATCGTCAGCAGCGCAAATCCGATCGCGCACCCTGTCTGGAAAACGCACGGCAGCATTCGACTCCCGATCAGACACCGCGATCCCGTCGATGTTCCCCCGTGCGCGGAGGAACGCCCTGCGAACGCCGTCAGCGCCGGTAGACGATGACGTTGTGGTAGCGGCTCTCGGCCCCGGCGGGGTTCTCGTAGATGTGGGGGCGGTCGGCGGGGAAGGTGAGGGCGTCGCCCTGCTCCAGCAAGATCGCCTCGGTGCCCACCGTCATCCGCAGCGAGCCCGACAGCACGACGATGAGCTCCCGGGTTCCGGCGGCGTGCGGCTCCGCGTGGTGCGCGGCGCGCGGGGCGAGGCGCAGGTCATAGACTTCGACGCCTGGGCCGGCGCCCGCGCGCGCGAGCGGGCGGCTCTCGAACTTGCCGTCCACGGACCGCAGCACCTCGGCCTCGTCGCGGCGAAGCAGCGACAGCGAGTCCTTGCGGTCGCCGATCAGCTCCGAGAACGGAACCCCCAAGCCAACCGCGACCTTCCACAGCACGCTGAGCGACGGGTTGGTCTTGCAGGTCTCGAGCTGCGACAGCGCCGCGCGCGACACGCCCGACTTCATCGCAAGGTCGTCGAGTGACAGGTTCAACGAACGGCGGCGCTCCTTGAGGTTGTCGGCGATGCGCCGGTTCATGGTCGCGGCGCCGGCGTCGTCACCGGGCGGCGGCGTCGGCCGGGCGGAGCGCTTGTCCGTCTTCGTCCGTGGCTGCGGCATGCCGGCGGAGACTATCATCACAGTCGGTTCATCGGGCGCTCCGCAGTGCCGCGGCGACCGCCCGGCCCACCTCCGCCCCGGCGCGCTGGGCGGCAGCGGTTCCGACGTAACCGGTGACGTCGCCGCACGCCCAGACCCCGGGGACCGAGGTCGCCCCCGCGGCGTCGACGGCGACCGCGAACCCGCCGCGCGAGGCGTCGAACGCCACGCGTGCCCCGTGCTGCCGGGCGAGCTCGGACGCGGGGGCAGGCACGGCGGCCACCGCGACGATGTCGCCCGGCCTGCGCTTGCCGGCGACCGCGAGGGTCGCGTGCGCCGCGGCCACACCGACCCCCTTCAAGGTTTCGACCAGCGGCGCCGCGGTCGGCGCGTCACCGTACACCGTGCAGCGCGCGCGCACGCGGCGCAGCGCCGACCCGGTCGTGACCGCGAGCAGGCCCCGGCCGCCATCGGCGGTCTCGTCCTCGGGGAAGTAGCCGATCGCGGTCGCGCCCGGCAGGATCTCGACGCCGGCCGCGACCGCCGCCGCCGCGAGCGTTCGGGCGCGCGCCGAGCCGCCGTGCTCGGCGTGCAGCGAGCCGCCCGGAAGTGGCTGCTCGTCGAACACGCGAACCCGAATCGGCGCGCCGCGCGTCGCGGTCGCGATCGCGTGTGCCGCCGCCAGCCCGGCCGGGCCGGCGCCCACGATACACGCGTCGATCGTCTCGTCGATGACGACGGCGTCACGCTCGGGCGGCGCGACGGGCAGCGTGCCTGATCCGCCCATTTCGCGCACGAGCCGGAGGAACAACGCGTTGCCCGTCTTGCTGCCGGTCATCATCGTGTGGTGGTCCATCCCCTCGGGGAACAGCCAGTCGGCCGCGGCGAGCACGTCGAGGTCGACGCTCGGGAATGCGTTCTGTCGCTCGCAGACGATGCCCTCGCGTGCCGGCGTCACGCACGCGCGCTGGTTCGGGCGGCCATCGATGCGCAGAAAGCAGGACGCGCAGTGCCCGTCCAGGCAAAACAGCCCGCGCGGCCGGTGGTACTTGGGCGAGCGCGCAAGCGTGTCGACGCCCGCGGCGTGTAGCGCCACACCCACCGGCTCGCCCGCGAATGCGGGGATGGCCTCGCCCTCGAAGTCGATGTGGATGGCGTCGCCCGGCGGCTCGCCGGCGGGTAGATCGCGCAAGCTCGAGGGCGGCGACACGCGCGCAATGTAACCCGACATCCCCGTACACGCCGCCGCGACGCGGCGGGTGCTCGGACGCTTTGTTCTCTTAAGGTGACCCGATCGTCCGTGTCGGGGGTTCGTACTGACCAAGGCGATGACATCCCCCGTCGCAACTGGCCGGCTCGCTCTCGCCGCCGTGCTCTCCGCCGCCGTGGCGTCGGCGGCCTGCAGCGGATCGATCGGCGCGCATCACCACGGTCAGGGGGGCAGCGATCCCGGAACCGGGGTCGCGGGATCGGGCGGACCCGGGAGTGGGGGTTTGGGCCCGAGCAGCGGCAGCGCGGGCAGCGGGCCAGGCTCCGCCGGCACGGGCACGGTCACGACCGGCGCCGCCGGTACGACCGGAGCCACCGGCGCGGCCGGCACCGCGCCGCCTCCCATCACCCCCGCGGCGTTCGGGACCTGTCCGTCGAACGGCGGCGAGCCCGGCGTCACGCCGCTCATGAAGCTGTCGACCGCCCAGTACCGCAACACCGTGCGCGATCTGTTGAACGCGAGCGGCTTGAGCGCGGTCGTGACCGAGGTGGCGACCCAGCTCGCGGCGATTCCCGACGACAGCACGCTCGCGTTCCGCGGCCTCGACTCCCGGATCTCCTCCGCGCACGTCCAGGGTTACTTCAACCTCGCCAGCGCCGTGGGCACGGCCGCGACCAACACCAGCGCGCGGCTGACGTCGCTCGCGGGCAGCTGCGCGACCACGTCGCCGCTCGCGAGCTCGTGCCTCGACAGCTTCCTCGCCGGTTTCGGCCGCCGCGCGTTCCGCCGCCCGCTCGCCACCGCGGAGGTGACCGAGATGCGCGACGTCGCCATGGGGACGTCGCCTGCGCCCGCCAACTCCGCCGAGGCGATCCGCAACGTCGTCGTGACCATCCTGATGTCGCCGCGGTTCGTGAACCACCTCGAGCTTCAGGGCGCGCCGATCTCCGGCCGCGAGGACTACCTGACGCTCGACCCCTACGAGGTCGCGTCGCGGCTTTCCTACACATTCTGGCAGACGATGCCCGACGACATGCTGCTGGCCGCGGCCGCCGACGGATCGATCGCCACCGACGCGGGCTTCAAGACCCAGCTCGATCGCGTGTTCGCGGACGCGCGCACCCGCGACACCGTCTGGCAGTTCTGGAACGAGTGGATCCGGTTCGAGTCGTTCACCGGTTTCTCCGCCGAGCGCCCCGCGTTCAAGGCGCTGGCCGCGGGCGAGAACCTGGGCGTCGCCGGCCACGACCACTGGGGCGACATGGTGAAGGAGATCCGCGACCTCACCGAGCTGACGACCTGGACCCAGCGCGGACCGTTCCGCGACCTTCTGACTACGCAAGTGTCGGTGACCAAGTCCGCGGACCTCGCGCACCTCTATGGCGTCAGCGCGTGGTCGGGCTCGGGCGCGTACCCGATGCTGCCCGGCAACCGCGTCGGGATCCTGCAGCGCGCGGCGTTGCTCGCGTCCAGTCTCGAACAGACGAACCCCTTCCACCGCGGCGCGCTCATCCGCCGATCGATCTTGTGCGATTCGCTGCCGCAGCCCGACCCGAACTCGCTTCCGCCCGGATCGCTGGATCCGCCGCCGCCCAGCACCGCGAAGACCACGCGCGAGCGGTTCCAGGCCAAGGTCGAAGGTAACGGCCTCTGCCAGGGATGTCACGCGTCGTTCTCGAACCTCGGATACGTGATGGAGGCCTACGACGCCCTCGGCCGCTACCGGACGTCGGAAAAGGTGTACGACGAGCAGACCGGCGCGCTGGTGGCCACGCTGCCCATCGACACCTCGGCGCCGGCAGCCGTGGTCGGGGGCGACACCCGGGTGGCGAGCGGCCCGGCCGAGCTCAACCAGCAGATCATCGACAGCGGCAAGGTCGAAGGCTGCCTGTCGGCCAACTACTTCCGCTACGTGCTGCGCCGCGACCCCACCCGCGACAGCGCCGACGCCTGCGCCTACGAGGCGACGCGCACGACGCTCGCCAACGGCACCGCGCTCGCCGACGTGTTCCGCCAGATCGCCAACCAGACCAGCTTCCGCCGCCGGAAGGGAGGGGCGCCGTGAAGGACGACCGAGATCCGACCGCGCCCAAGCCCGCGCACCCACGAAGATCCTTCCTCAAGGGCGCGGGCGGCGCCGTGCTGGCGATGCCGTTCCTCGAGTCGCTGGTGCCGCGCACGGCGTCGGGCCAGACCGCGACGCCGCCCAAGCGCTTCATCGTGCTCAAGACCTTCAGCACGCAGCTCATCCAGGAGTGGTACCCGCGCTTCACCGGCAACGGCTACCAGCTCAAGGACAGCAAGTACTCGGGTAGCAGCAAGGCCGACGGCACGACGTTGCTCACGCAGAAGCTGGTCTCCGGCAAGAACTACACCTGGGCGCCGATGACCGACTTCCAGACCGCGAACGGCATATCTGGGATCCTGGGGCCAGCGCTGAACCCCTTCCTGCCCAAGCTGACGCTGATTCGCGGCCTCGATTTTCTCCCCGCCGTGAACCACAACTACGCCGGCCTGCTGGGCAACTTCTCGTCGTGCACGGGGGCGACCCCGTGCGACGCGGACAGCATCGCCGACGTGCCGACCATCGACCAGGTGATGGCGTACTCCACCAAGGTGTACCCGAGCACGCCGGGCCTGCGCTACCTGCACATCTCGCAGGGCGTGACCGATTCGATGTCGTACTCGAATCTGGGGATGGCGGGCGGGGCGGTGCAGCAGCTCAAGACCCGCACCAACCCGCTGGATGCGTTCAACGACGTGTTCGGGTCGACGGGCGGCGGCACCGGCACCGGGGGCAGCGGCGGCACCTCGACCGCGATGCGCGACAAGCTGCTGGTCGATCGCGTGTTCCAGGACTACACCAACCTGCGAAAGAACACGCGGCTGTCGGCCAAGGACAAGCAGCTCGTCGATCAATACGTGTCCCTGGTGTCCGAGCTGCAGGCCAAGCTCACCGTGACGCCGATGATGTCGTGCACGAAGCCCGCCGCGCCGGCGTCGTTGGCCAACAACACCAACCTCAACACCGGCGACATCACCACCAAATGGAGCCTGTTCCTGGACATCGTCGCGGCCGCGGTGATGTGCGACCGCACGCGCGTGATCACGATCGGCGTGCACAAGGCGCTCGGCCCGAGCCCCGATGCGGCCAACACGGCGCTGACCGGCTACTACCACTCCGAGGACGCCAGCGGCGGCACCTGGCACGGCCTCGCGCACGACTGGTCGAACGCCAATTCGCGCCGGCAGCTCAAGGGCGTGAACGCCTGGGTCGCGTCCGAGGTGTTCGCGAAGCTCATCGCCAAGCTCGACGTCCCCGAGATGAACGGGACCACCTATCTCGACAACTCGCTCGTCTACTGGGGCAACGAGCTCGGCTTCAACCACATCGGGTACAGCGTGCCGTGCCTGCTGGCCGGCAGCGGCGGCGGCTTCATCAAGCCTGGCCGCTACCTCGACTACATCGACTGGGACGGTAAAGCTTACTTCGCGCAGGAGATGGGCAACGTCATCAAGGGCATCCCGCACAACCAGTTCCTGGTGACCGCGATGCAGGCGATGGGGCTCGCCCCCGCCGACTACGAGACCGGCGGCAAGCCCGGCTACGGCTCGACCAGCGTCAGCGGCCGCTCGTCCGACACCTGGGCGGTCGACTACGACCTGTCCACCGTCGGCCAGATCCTCCCCGGCATCCGCGGCTGACGCGCCTGCGTTTCGGCGCTCGGCCGCGCCGGCCCGCGTGGCATGCTTGCGGCGCCATGTTGACCATCCGACGCGCCGGGGACCGCGGCCACGCCGACCACGGCTGGCTGAACACGTACCACACGTTCTCGTTCGGCGATTACCACCACCCCGCGCACATGGGTTTCCGCAACCTGCGCGTCGTCAACGAAGACCGCGTGCAACCGGGGAGGGGCTTCCCGACCCATGGCCATCGCGACATGGAGATCATCTCTTACGTCCTCGAGGGCGCGCTCGAGCACCGCGACTCGATGGGCAACGGATCGATCATCCGCCCGGGCGACGTGCAGCGGATGACCGCGGGCACGGGCGTGAACCACAGCGAGGCCAACGCCTCCAAGTCCGAGTTGGTCCACTTCCTCCAGATCTGGCTGCTACCGGGCGGGCCTGGCCTCACCCCCGGCTACGAGCAGAAGACGTTCTCGCGCGACGACAAGCTCGGCCGCCTGCGCCTCGTCGGCTCGCCCGACGGCCGAGAGGGGAGTGTGACCCTGCACGCCGACGCGTCGCTTTACGCCGGCGTGTTCGAGACCGGCGGCAAAGCGCAGCGCGCGCTCGCGAATGGCCGCCGCGCGTGGGTCCACGTCGCCCGCGGCGAAGCACGCGTGAACGGCGAGCCGATGCGCGCCGGCGACGGCGCCGCGCTGTCCGACGAACGCGCGATCGAGATCGAGGGCGTGGACGCCGCCGAAGTTCTCGCGTTCGACCTGGCGTAGTCGCGGCACTCGCCGCCGACGAACACCCGCCGCGCCACCGGACGGACATCCAGTCCCCGACGGAAGTAGCTGGCCGCTGCCCGCGAGCGGGCCGTCGAGGCTCGATCATCGGGCGACGACGCGTGCCGGGGTCTCGGGGACTGCTGTATGTTCCCGGCCGGGGGTGCCGAGAGTGTCACGACGCCGGGCCGTCGCAATCCTCGTGCTGGCGGTGCTATCAGGTTGCCGCAAGACCGATCGGGCCGCGACGCCCACGCCCGCGCTGTCGCTGTTGCCCGCCGACGCGCTGTCGGTGATCTCCGTGGATCTGGCCCGGCTGCGCCAGACCCGGCTCGTGGCGAAGCTGGTCGCGGTCAATCCGCTGCCGGAGCCGCTCCTGCAGTTCCTCGGCGCCTTCACCACCAAGAGCGGCATCGATCCCCTGCGCACGTTCGACAGCGTCGTCGTTGCCGCGGGATCGAAGCAGAGGTGGGCCCTCGTCGCGCGCGGCCAACGACTGGAGCACGCGCGCCTCGAGGCCGCGACCCGGCAGGCGCTACGCGATAGAGGCGGCGATCTGGTGGCCGAAACGCGCGGGCGGTGGACGTTTTGGTCCGCGCGCGGGCAGTCGGGGGTGGAGGCCTTCCTGCTCGACGAGCGCACGCTGGTCGTGGCCGCGGGTGGCTGGACGGAACAGATCGCTGCCCTCGCCGGCGGTGCCGCGACCGTCACGAGCGCGGCGTCGAATGTGGATCTCGCCAGGCTGTGCCAAGCCGTTTCCGATCGTGCGATCTGGGGGGTGGCCACCGTCTCGGAACAATTGCGCGACGAGTGGCTCGACGACCTGCAGACCCAGGAGGCTGTGTATCTGGATCGGTTGACGCTGACCCTGAACGTCGATACCGGCCTGGACGGCAAACTCACCGCCGTCATGACCGAGGCGGCGCACGCCGAGAAGATCGCCGAGGATCTCGCCCAAAGCCTGGTACGCGCACGACTCGGGAACCAATCGGGCCCGATGTTCGACGGCCTGCTCAAAGGCGTGACCACGTACGCCGACGGCAACGCCGTATATGTGACCGTCAGCCTCGGCGAGGCGCTGCTCGTGCACTGGGCTCGGTGGCTCTCCCGTTACTGGCGAATCGTTGGCGCCGGACTGCCCGAACCTTCACAGCGCGCAACGTCGTTGCGGCTCGTGCCGAGCGCAGGATCCGGCAGGTCCGCGGCGATCGCCCCCAGCGACGCGTATATCTTCACCGACTGGGAGAACAACCGGTACGCGATGGTCGAGGCCTCGAACCGCACGTCCCGCCCGATGGTCCCGGCGCTCCAGCTGGTCTATCGGAGACAGTCGGGCGACATGATCGCCCCTGGCCTCTGCATCTTCCCGGTGGGCGTTCTGCTGGCGGGCGAGAAGGCCGTGTGCGTCGGTCCCGCCCCACCTGGGGCCGTCTCGGCCAACTACGACATCCACCTCGGGGACGCGCCGACGAACGAAACCCGGACCGCGCTCACGGTGCTCGTCGCGGAGCTCGGCCCGCCGTTCGGGCCCCTGCAGTGGGTGGCGGGCCGGGTGAAGAACGAATCCCGCTCCGTGCTCGAGCACCCGCAGGTCCTCGTCGCCTTTCATGACGCCCGGGGAAACCTCGTGGGTTGGGGCCGCGACGATCTCGACGGTAAGCCTTTGTTGCCCGGGCGCGAGGCGTCGTTTCAGGCAAGTTCGATGGTGATCATGTCAGCTTCAGCCACGTCGTTCGCCATCACCGCGTTCGCGCTCGGCGACAAGCGGTGAAACTGCGGCGTCCGACTCCCTCGTCTGCCGAACGCGTTGCCGTTCAGCGGTGTGGTTCCGAGCGTAAGCGAGGACCACGACCGCCTGCAACGGCTGGTTCGGCAGCGTGCACTGCGCTATCCGCAGCCGGGCTGGCACGTGAGTACAAGGTCCTTCACGCGGCGACACACGGAGAGGTTTGGTGGGCAGAACGGCTCGCAGGTGCCGTACTCGCCTACGGGCGGCAACGCATCGGTCGCCGTCCCCGCATCCAAGGTGACCGTCGTTATCGGACACTCGCCCGAGGACGTGCACCCAAGAGGCACAGTCGCTGAGATCAATATCAGGAAGGAAAACGTCCTTGCCGGCATCGGTACCTCCGGGGCGCAACATCTGATGTTGAGACCAAACGCTGCGTCCGTCTGCCGAACGACCTGCCGCTCAGCAGCGAACGCCGAGGTCGCGTTCGAGCGTAGCACGGCCGCCAGGAGCCCCGGGCGGAGCCCGGGGCGTCGCGGCACGGACTACGATCGTGCGGCAGGCGTGGCGTTCGACTACCGCAACGCTGGCTAGGATGCGAACGCGGTCGGCGGTCCGCGCAAGCGATCGAGCGCCTCCCTCTCTTCTGCCGGCTCATCCGCGCAATCGCTGCAAACAATCAGTTCGCAGACGATTTCGCGACCGCTGCCGCCGGGATCGTCGGACTGATACGTGCGACCCTTGCGTCGGAAGGTATTCGCCCTCGGACGAGCCGGGGACTCTCGCTGCCGGGTCTCGATCGTCCTTCGAATCTCCGGCGTGTTACCTGGGACAGTGTTTCCGCAGAGCTGACATCGGTGCACTCGAAACAGCCTCGATTGAACTCGGCTCCGGGGTCGGCTGAACTCCCCGAAGTGTTGGGTTGAGCAACCAGGATGGACAAGCAGCGACGAGCTGTCAATCGGAGGTCGAGGCGCCGAACGACGATCACGCGTTCAGCGGCGGCGCGCAAGCGCCGTCCGCTGCAACGCGCAGTTGGACGGCGCACCGCTGCCGGGTAAACTCTCACCATGACGCTCAAGGCGCGCGTGCGAGCGGGACGGCTGGTGGTCGACGAGCCCACGGATCTACCCGAAGGCACGGAGCTGGAGCTCCTCCCTCTCGATCCCGGTGACTGGCTCGATGAGTCGGATCGCGCACTTCTCCACGATGCCCTCCGCCAGTCCGAGGACGACGTCCAAGCTGGTCGGCTCGTGAGCGCCGAAGATGTGTTGCGCGAACTTCGCGGCTCGTGAAGCGCCGGCGGGTTCAGTTCACCGCCACAGCGCGCCGACACGTGGTTCGCGAGCGCGACTGGTGGATCAAGAATCGTGACCAGGTTGAAGCGTTCGCATCGGATCTCGATCGCACGCTGGGCTTGATCGCGACGTTGCCGGGCGTGAGCTCAAGCTACACGCGAGTCCCTGGGATGCGGCGAGTCTTCGTGGAGCGCATCGGTGTCCACCTGTATTTCACTTTCGACGACGACACGGTGATCGTTCGGGCATTCTGGGGAGCGCGTAGGCGACGTGGGCCTCGACTCGCTGACGCCCCGTAGTCCGTCCAACGATCTGCCGGTCAGCGGCGGGGGCCGCCCCTGGTTGGGCAGCGCATTTGTCCAGTTGCCCACGTCATTCTAGAGCCCGCGGAGCGGGCAGAGGTCGGCGGCGCAGTCGCCGGGTGAGGGGAACCCACGTCGCGATCACTGCCCCGTTGGTCCGAGCGTGACGAGGCGGTGGTCGAGCCAGTCGACGGGTTCATCCAGATGGCGCGCGACATAAAACGCCCGCAGCTCTTCGTAGTGCCGGCGAACGTCGAACCCGGTGTTGAAGTGGAGCTTGCGCAGGCAGTCCGGGCACAGCCAGGGCTTGGCGCGGTCGAGCTCCTCGAGCGAGTTGACGCCGTTCATCAGGCATTCGTAAACGCTGCAATGGCGGAGCGAGAACATGTGGCCGGTTTCGTGGGCGAGGACCGCAAGCGCGCGCAGCAGGGTGCGGGTGCGGGCCGACGCCGCGTCCGGGGCGCCACTGAATCCGGGACCGAGCCGCGCGAGCGAGTACACACCGACGCGCCTGTCGAGATTGCCGACGCCGAACACGAAGTTCCAGGACGGCGCCGGGAACAGATCCGCGGCGGTGATCCCCAGATACACGACCGCGTCCCTGGGTAGACGGGGCTCGAGCACCTGGATCGTGAGGATGTCGGTGCGGTACTGCACCCACGCGTGGTCCCCTTCCTGCCGGGCACGAAAGCCGAGCGCGGGCAGCGGCACCGGCTCGGCGACCCTCGTCTCGAGCTGAAAGTAGATGTTCAGGTATTCGCGCAGGGTATCGATCAGGTCCCGGTTCTCGGACGGGAACGAGCCGATCGGCTGCAGGACGATCGCTCGGCGCGTCTCGCTCGGCCGGGTTGGTGCGTCCTCGACGTACTGCTCGAACGTCTCGACGGCCTCGTGGTGGGCCGCCAGCCAGTCGCCCGCCTGCGGCTCGACCTTGCGCGGGAACAGCGCGGGATCGGCGGCGAACGCGGCTGCCGGCGCGCGCACCGGCGCCGCGCGGGCGGTCGCGGGAGGCTGTCGGGACGGCGGCTGGCGATCGGGCCCGTGCGAGGCGCGATCACCGCAGGCGGTCAGAGCGACGACCAGCAGCAGACACGCCACGAGGACGGAACGCCCCACGAAATCAGGACAACGCGGACGGGACGAGGTTCCCTCTTTGGTTTGGGCTATTCTCGCCCCCGGTGCTGGGCGACCACGAGGGCCGGGAGGATCTCCAGGAGCGACTATTCCGGCGCATCGGTCAGTTCGAGGACGCGCCCAACGACGGGGGATACTCCTGGCTTGGCCGGCCGGCGGGCCTCGTGGTCGGAATCGTGCTCCTGGTCGCCACACTCGGAATGGGTCCGCTGGTCTGCGCCGTGCCGGTGGAGACGGATTCAGCCTTGCTCACGAAGGTCGCCGGGCTCGTGTGGATGTTCGTCATCGGATTCACGATGGTCTACTGGCGGCGCCAGCGCCTCGCAGCGCACTTCGAATCCGCGCACCGCCGTCTGTCCAGCGCGAACCCCGACGAATGCCACGGCGCCCTCGTCGACATGATGGTCAACGCACGTCGCGGCCGCGCGGAACACGGGCGCATCGCCGCCGATTTGGCCGGTTACCTGCGCCACCCTCCGCGCGCAGATCCGGGCGAACCCGAGCGCAGGCAGATCGCGTTCTCGATGCTCGCCGATCAGACCCTAGCGATGGCGGCGAAGCAGGGACTCGATCTTTCGGGCGCCAAGCTGGCCGGGCTCCGCGCGGTGAACGCCGAGCTCCCTGGGGTGCGCCTCCGGGGAGCCGACCTCACGGGCGCGCTCCTGGCTCGCGCCAACCTCGAAGCCGCCGACCTCAGCGACGCCCGCCTCGAGGGCACGAACCTGACCGGCGCCCGCCTCGCCGGCGCGATCCTGCCGCCGTCATTCAAGCGCTGACCTACCGGCGTGCGCCGTATAGAAGTGAGCGCAGTTGACCTCACCGCACGTGCAGCGCGCTATTACGGAGAGCGCTTCGATCTGATCAGCGATCGGAATTCAGCGGCGGCGCGAAGCGCCATCCGCCTGCAATTCCGGGTTGGACGGCACCCTCGCGTTGTCACGCGGCGTATGTGTCGAGCATTCGGTAGTACACCGTCGTGCTGCACAGCCCCCCTCGGGGGAGCAGTGCATACCCCGGAATGTCGCCGACACGTAACCACCCGAGGCGCTCGTAGAGCCGAGCGGCGTCGCTTCCAGTCACGGTGTCGAGGACGAGAAGCGTCTTGCCGCATGCGCGTCCCGTCCGTTCAGCGCCGAGGATCAGGGCCGTGCCCAACCCGCGTCTACGTGTTCGACGATGCACGAGCATCTTCGCAACGTCCGCACGGTGCGACTGGTTCTCGGGCTGGGTGAGATGCAACTGCACGGTCCCGCAGATACCCTGGTCATCTTCCGCCACCAGCAGCGCTCGGCCGCCCGCGTTCACTTCTTCGGCGACGTGCCGCCAAAACGCAGTCGCGCGCTCGCGCGTAAGTGGGTGCAGGAAGCTCACCGAGGCGCCGCCATCGACCGCGTCGATCAACACGTCGGCGAGTTCACCGACCTGCCGGTCATCAACGCCTTTAGCCTGCGCACAGACCACGAGGTGCTCATCTATCCGCCCCGTCGGTCCAACGATATTAGCCGTTCAGCCCCGGGCGGGAGAGGGACCGCAGCGACCGACGCGTCCGTCCGACTGCGACGCCTTATTGGGCAGCCCACAGCTATCGGTGCAAGGCCAGATTGGGCGCGCGTGGTAAGGGCTCCGGATGAGCAGAGCACCAGTCAAGCAGCGAGCGCTCGATGCGATCGAACAGGTCGTCTTCGACGTAGGGATGTTCGAAATCGAGAACGCGTTCGATATCCAGCCGAAGCTGCGCCTTTGCTTGTTCACTCAGAACCGTCGAAGAAACCAACGTATCGAGTAGGAACTTGGCGAGAATCTCATGCCCGTGGTCCCAGTTCGTGTTGCCGTTTCGCTGACTCTCGTCCCGTAGCTTCTCGTTGGCTCGGAGTAGCTCGCCCTGCACGCTGGTCGACTGCCCTAGCTTTGGCACGTACGTTTGCCAGATATGCTTCCCGAGGTCACGGTACTCATCCTCTGTCACTTTCACCTCCGCGCCGTCTGCCCAACGATACTGGCGTTCAACGCCGAACGCGAGAGGGAGCGGAGCGACCGACGCGTTCGGCCGAACTGCAACGCCCGGTTCGGCAGCATCCGACCTATTCGATGCTCCACCCAAAAGGCGGATGCGCAAGCATCCACACCAGCAACAGCAACGGGAGTATCTGAACCACCCATCTCAGTGCTGCTCCCCGCACCAGCAGGACACCGGGCAACGTGACCGCGAGGTTAGGCACAATGAACATGAACATCATCGAGAAGAGTGGCACCGGCGGAAGGTCAACCGCTGACGCACATCCTTTGAGTGAGAGTCCAACGCCGACCATGATTTCCGCGAGTCCCAGCCACAGCGAGAGTCGTCGCCAACCGGCTCCGCGTGGAACCGTTGCTGAACGATCAGAGCTCTTTGCAGGTGCGTCCGGATCAGGCGAATCCATGGTCCACGTCTGCCTAACGTCTAGGCGTTCAGAAGCGGACGCCAAGGTCGCGTTCGAGCGTAACACGGGCGCGAGGAGCCGCGGGCGCAGCCCGCGGGCGTCGCGGCACGAGACCACCTTCGAGCGAACGCGTGTTAACGATGTCCCCGGACACCTGTAAAGGATGTTCCCGGTTGCTCACACGGCCTAGTCGCTCCCAGCATCCGCGGGCTGGAGCGCGGTTGCGTAACTACCCAGGTAACAGCCGCACGGGCCATTGATTTCGCTAAAGCGAACCTGCGAGGAGTAACGGCCGCCATCGACGAACTGCACGCGAACGTCGCAGGTTCCCGCGCCGGGATGCGACACCAGAACCCGGCTCGCGAAGGGCTGGTACTCGGTCGAACACGGGCTGTCAGCCGATGTGCTCGACACCGCAGGGAAGGCGGCCCTACCAAAACCTCGCCGGTCGCTGGACTAGACTGGTCGCAACTCTTGTTGCATCCGTTCGAGGGACAGTTGCACACGGTGCCCGAACTGCAACTCGTTGCCGCGACCAACAACACCGCGATCCAGCTCTTCACGCCACCCTCCCGCAATCTGCCGAACTTTGAATTGAGCTGCAGTTTCCCGCGGCGCGAAACTTTATTCAAGCAAGCGAGGGGTGGGACGAGATGGTGAGTTGGCATACGCCCCGCCGTTCGTGAGCAGTGGAAGCGCGGGCACTTGGGGCTCGCCCATGGTCTCGGGGTGCCGCTTGTCGTGAAAGGGGATGAAGCGACGAATCCATCCCAGTAGGCGGTTTCGGTGCGCCGGCTTTAGTGACGCATCCGAGCGTGGCGCGTACCCGGTCGAGGAAACGAGGCGCGCGTGTGGCCGGATGCTGGACGGGGCGTCCGTCCGGCGGCCGGGGAAGCAGGATGACGGTGCCACGTGGCTCGCGAGACTCGATCGCCGACTTCATGGCGCGGCGAGGCTGCGAGCTGCGTGCCAGCGTCGCGAGCAGCTATTTCTGCGGGCTCGGGCGCTCGCCAAAGATCGCGGTGCCGACGCGCACCAGCGTAGCGCCCTCGGCGATCGCCACCTCGACGTCGCCGCTCATGCCCATGGAGAGCTCGCCGAGGTCGACGTTCGGGCGCGCGCGCGCCGCCTCCTGGTCGCGGACCGCGCGTAACGCGGCGAAGTGCGGGCGCGAATCCTCGGCGCGATCGACGAGCGGGGGGATCAGCATGAGGCCGCGGCAGCGGAGCTGAGACGTGGTCGCAAACCGGTCGAGCAGCGCTGGGAGCTCGGCGGGCGCGATCCCGTGTTTGCCGACCTCGCCGGCGACGTTGACCTGGACCAAGCAGTCCTGCGCCACGCCCCGTGCCGCGATGGCATCGAGCAACGCGATCGAATCCACCGCGTGCACGAGCGCGACCTGCCCGGCGACGTACTTCACCTTGTTGCCCTGGAGCGGGCCGATGAAGTGCCACTCGGGCGGCGCGGCGTCGTCCGCCATCGCCGCGCGCTTGTCGCGCAGCTCCTGGCCGTAACTCTCGCCGAACACGCGCTGGCCGGCCGCCATCGCCGCGCGCACGTCGTCGGCGGTCATCTTCTTGCTCACCGCGACCAGCACCACCGAACCGGGCGCTCGCCCGGCGGCGCGCTCGGCTGCCGCGATCCGGTCGCGCACGCGCGCGAGCCCGTCGGCGATGGCCTGCGCGCGCGTCACGGCGCTCGGAACCGGCCGGTCATGCCACACCGAACCCGGGCGGCGGGTACGCGGGCAGCGCCTCCAGCGCCTGCAGGTCCGCGAGCAGCTCGCAGAGCGGCAGCCCGATGACGTTGGTGATCGACCCGCGCACCTCGGTGACGAACGCGGCGGCGATGCCCTGGACCGCGTAGCCGCCCGCCTTGCCGCGCCATTCGCCGGACGCGAGGTACGCGTGGAGCTCGGCGGCCTGAAACAGGCGGAACGACACCGTGGTGGTGACCGATCGGTCGAGCTTCGACCCTTGGTGCCGGATCCGGTACGCCGTCGTCACCTCGTGACGGCGCCCCGCGAGCTCGGTCAGCATGGCGCGCGCGGCGGCTTCGTCGGCGGGCTTGCCGAAGATCTTGCCGTCGAGCACGACGATGGTGTCGGCCGCGACCACCGGCAACGGCGCGGCGGCGGTGTCGGCGAGGGCCGCGCGTGACTCCGCGACCGCGTCGCACTTGGCAGCCGCCACGCGCCGCACGTAGTCGGCGGCCCGCTCGCCAGCTTGGGGCGTTTCGTCGACGTCGGCGGGCGCGACCAGCAGCGCCAGACCGAGCCGTTCGAGGAGCTCGCGGCGACGCGGCGACGCGGACGCCAACACGAGATCGGGGTTGCGAGCCATGAGCCGGGCCTTCTTTACCATGGCGGCCCGCCACCGGGGGCGGGGCGAATGGAACCGCGGCAGGCAACCCGGAGGAAACACGGCCGAGAACCGGCGTGATGCAGAGACGCGTCTTACCCTGGTCTCGCGTGGCCGTCCTCGCAGCGCCGTTCATCCTGATCGTGAGCACGAGCTGCGCGCCGGCGACGGATCTGACGAACGTCTCGGGCAGCGCGGGCGGCGGCCCGATGGGCAACGCCACGGCGGTGCTGCTCGATCCGGCGCCGGGCTCCAGCGCCGTGCCGGTGAATCTGGCCGCGCTGACGATCCGCTTCCCGGCGGCCGTAAGCTGGGGCGGCGACGGCGTACGCCTGTGCGACGGCGAGCCGGGGTTGATACCGACGGCGGCCCCGATCGAGGCCGCGTGCGACGGCGGCGCCTGTTACCGCGTCGCGCTCGGCGCCGCGCTGCCGGCAGCGGTGAGCTGCGCCGTCGTGCTCGCGGCCGGCAGTCGGGACGGGGCCGGGGTCGCGATTCCAGCCGGCATCATCGGCGTGTTCGACACCGCCGCCGCGCCGGACGACACGCCACCGGTCATCGCGGACCTCGTCGTGTCGGTGTCGGGGCCGTGCCTGGCTGTCGGCTTCTCGACCGACGAGCCCGCCTCGGCCGCGGTGACGATCGACGCGGGTGCTGTCCAACTCTCGAGCCCCGCGGGCGTCGGCCTCACGCGCTTCGATCTCGGGCTTCCGCTCGCGCCCTTGCCGCCCGCAAGCTCGGCGACGCTGGTGGTCTCGGCGACCGATCGCGCGGGCAACGCGGCGTCGTCGCCGCCGCTGGCGTTCGTCACCCCGGGCGCGCTGCCGCCGCTCGCGATCACCGAGGTGCTGGCCAACGCCGCGGGCCCAGAGCCCGCGCAGGAGTACGTGGAGATTCGGAACCTGGGCGCGGACGCGGTGTCGCTCTCCGGGGTTCGGATCGAGGACGGCAAGGGCGGCGACGATCTCCCTGGCGAGACGCTGCCGCCGGGCGGCTACGCGCTGGTCGTGGCATCAGCCTACGACCCGGCAGAGGGGCAGGACGCGCCCCCGCGGCCGGGGACGCCGCTCGTCCGCGTCGACGCGCGCATCGGATCCGACGGGCTCTCGAACACGGGCGAGGCGGTGAAGCTGACGCTTGCGGGGTCGGTCGTGTCGAGCTACGGCGGGTGGGTGGACGTGTCGCCCAGCCGCTGGGCGGGTAAACCGGTGCACCGGCTCATCGAGACGGCGTGCGATCGCGCCGACGCGTGGAGCCGCGTCCCGCTCGACGCCACGCCGGGCGCGGGTCCGCCCTGAAACTGCCGAGACACGCGCGGGAATGGCGCGGATCATGGTAGAAAAACCGCATGTCCGGGCACAATCGGTGGTCGAAGATCAAACACAAGAAGGAGGCCTCCGACTCCAAGAAGTCGAAGGTCTGGACCAAGATGATCAAGGAGATCACGATCTCGGCCCGGCTCGGCGGCGGCGACGCCAACGGCAACCCGCGGCTGCGCACGGCGGTCGACAAGGCGCGCGGCGTGAACATGCCCAACGACACCATCGACCGCGCGATCAAGAAGGGAACCGGCGATCTCGAGGGCGTCAACTACGAGGAGTTCAACTACGAGGTGTTCGGCCCCGGCGGCACAGCGGTGCTGGTCGAGATCATGACCGACAACCGCAACCGCACCGCGAGCGAGATCCGCAGCGTCATCACCCGCCACGGCGGCAACCTGGGCGCGGCCGGCTCGGTGGCCTACATGTTCAAGAAGCAGGGCCTCATCGTGTTCGAAAAGGTCGTCGTCGACGAGGACAAGCTGACCGAGCAGGCGATAGAGCTCGGTGCCGACGACATCCGCACCGAGGGTGAGTCGCTGGTGGTGGTGACCGAGCCGAAGGAGTTCGAGCACATCCGCAACGGCCTCGCGAAGGCCGGCTTGCCCAAGCCGCACCACGCCGAGGTGACGATGGTGCCGCAGACCGTCGTCAAGCTGACCGGCAAGGAAGCCGAGGGCGCGGTGAAACTGGTGAACGCGCTCGAGGACAACGACGACGTCCAGAACGTGTTCTCGAACATGGACGTCGACGAATCGGTGCTGGAGAATATCGGCTGACGGGCGGGCGGTTGCGCATTCTCGGCATCGATCCCGGCACGCTGCGGCTTGGCTACGGCGTGATCGAGTGCCACGGCCCCGGCGCATCGAAGATGACCTACGTCGAGTGCGGAGTGATCTCGGGAGCGGCGCGCGACGGCCGGCCCGCGCGTCTGGCCGAGATCGGACGCGGCCTTCGCGAGCTGCTCGCCGAGATTCGCCCTGATGCGGTCGCGATGGAGGAGGTCTTCTATGCCGCCAATGTCCAGTCGACGATCGCGCTCGGCGAGGCGCGGGGTGTGGTCATCTATGTCGCCTCCGAGCGCGGCCTGACCGTCACCGGCTATCCGCCGGCGACCGTGAAGCAGACGGTCGTGGGACACGGCCGGGCGACGAAGGAGCAGGTGGGTTTCCTGATTCGCGGCCTGCTCGCGCTGCGCCGCACCCCCGAGCCCGACGCCGCCGACGCGCTCGCCATCGCTATCTGCCATGCGCGGCGCGGGAATCTTCCCCGCCGCGGCGTCGTCGCGAGGGCGCGCGCGTGATCGCGTTTTTGCGCGGGCGCGTGCTGGACAACGACGGCGAGTCGGCCGTGGTCGAGGCGGGCGGTGTCGGCTACCAAGTGTTCGTGAGCGCCAAGACCGCAGCCGCGTTGCCCGCGATCGGCGGCGAGACCGAGGTGTTCGTGCACGCGCACTTCATCCAGGACGAGCCGCTGCGGCTGTACGGATTCACCGACGCGGGCGAGCGGCGGCTCATGCAGACGTTGATCTCGGTGCAAGGGGTGAGCCCGCGAATCGCGCTGCAGGTCCTGGCCGCGATCGAGCCCGAGGAGCTGGTGCGGGCGATCGCCACCGGTGACGTCGGGCGGCTGACACAGGTAAAAGGCGTCGGCCGCAAGATCGCCGAGCGTCTGGCGCTCGAGCTGCGCGAGAAGATCCTGACCTTGCCGACGGGCAAGGGGGAGGGGGCCGTCGTCCCCGCGTCGGCCCCGGCCGCGGGCCGCGTGCCGGCCGGTGTGCTCGGCGACGTGTACGGCGCGCTCACCGGGCTCGGCTACAAGCCGGCCGAGATCGAGCCCTTGCTCGAGAACATGGATGCCGCGCGTCCGGTCGCCGAGCTGGTTCGCGACGCGCTGTCCGCGCT
>WNGA01000866.1_pt1 | contig 47218 bp, 37 predicted proteins | sample 5400061 | NCBI WGS metagenome assembly WNGA01 (sample SAMN13153366, study PRJNA577476) | soil metagenome | isolation source: 100 cm soil or saprolite under grassland replicate 2 | place: USA:California | collected 2016-06-15
GCTGGCGCCGCCGTTGGTCGGTTCGGAGTGGGTGGCCGGCTCCGAGAAGCGGATGATTCGCATCGTGCTTCAAGGCATGCGTGGGAAACTCAAAGTCAAAGGCGACGAGTACGAACTGGACATGCCGTCGCTGGGCGTGCTGGACAACGAACAAGTGGCCGCCGTCCTCACCTACGTCCGCCGCGAGTGGAACCACGGTTTTCCGGCCGTGTCACCGGAGGCGGTCCAGCAGGTCCGCAAGGAAACCGAGAACCGGGAAGACGCGTGGACGATGGGTGAGCTGCTGAAGGTTCCCTGAGCTGCACGCGAAAGTAGGGCAGGCGTCTCGCCTGCCCGCGCCGGAGGCGCGTCCCGCTTTGGCCGCTTCGCGGCCAGGGCAGGCGAGACGCCTGCCCTACGTTGTTAACGCGCCGGATTCAAGCTCAACCACGCGCCGCCAGCGCCATCCACCACGGGCCAAACACGAGCAGCGCCGTTGCGGCCAGCGCCACGCGATCCATCCACGCGCTCCGCACCACCGCTGGCGGCAGCCATGCCAGCACTGCGCCCAGCACCAGCCCGGCGCAAAACCCCGCGATGTGCGCGAACACATCCACCCGCTCCTCGGGACTCAAGCCCAGCAAGACCAGCAGCAGGCAGCCACTCACCACCCCGCGCACCGCGAACTGCCCCGGCGTCAAACCGTGCCGCACGAGCGCAATCCATTGCGCGGTCAACAGCCCCAGCGCCCCGAGCACCATGCCCGAAGCGCCCAGGCTATAACGCGGCACGAAAAACACTTCGGCCACGAACGCCAGCACTCCCGCCAGGTAAGACCCCAGCATCCCCAAGCCGGGGCCGTACGCCCCGAACGCCAGCCCCAGCATCAACACCCCCGTCGTGACATTGGCTGCCAGATGCGACTCGTCCGCGTGGAGAGTCACCGCCGTGAACACTCGCCACCATTGTCCCGCGCGAACCAAGCCCGGGTCCAGCACCCCCGCCGCCCGGAGATTTCCCCGGCCGGTCGCCTCGAACGCGAAAACCACCACGAAGAACAACAGGCACGCCAGGCAACGCCAGTCGAACAACAAGCCCGTGCCCGGCACCGCCAGTTGCCAGCGCCGCGCGCGATTCTCCAACGTATACAGACGAATCGCATTCACCGCGCGTGACACGTCCAGCGGGCTGACCACGATTTGCCAGCGCCCGGATTCCGCGTCGCGTTCGACCACGGATTCGATCCCCTGGCTGACCAGGACGAGACTCCAATCCATCGCCTGCCGTTCGGAGGCGGCGGGGATGATTGCGGTGGGCGATTCCACGTCGGCCAGTTGTACCACGGCCATGCGCACGAGGCCAGTTTTCGCGGGGAACAAGCTGGATGTTGCCAGGACTTGTCTGCCACGACTTCCTGCCGATGCTCCTGTTGAGCCGGCCGCGGCGCCGCCCGACGGGAAAAGCCAACTTGTGGCTCGTCAAACCGGCGAGTATAGTGTCAGGGTTCGCTTTCGGAGACGGCGCCGGCCGTTTCCGGCCTCGCATGAATTCACGCATGCTCAGTCTGGCGATGGTGGCCGTAAACCTCGGCCTGGCCGTCACGCTTGTCTATCTCATCGCCACCTTTGGCTCCGCCGGCAAGTTCAGTGCCCCGGTGCGCACCAAGTACGTCACCAACACCGTCACGCAAATTGCCGTCCGCAAGATTAACGCGACCAACGCGCTGCTCAGCAACCTGGCCGGACGTCTCATTAACTGGCAAAGCCTCGAATCCACCGACTACGTCGCCTACATCCAAAACCTCCGCCTCTTCGGCTGCCCGGAGGAAACCATCCGCGACATCATCCTCACGGACATCGCCCGGCTTTACGCCAAACGCCGCGCCCAGCTCCGGGCCCAAATCCCCGCCCCCAAGTACTGGCAGACCGGCGATACCCCCGCGGGCGTCCCGCCCGACATTCGCCGACAACTGCGCGAACTGGACAAGGAACAGGAAACGCTCGTCCGCGAACTGCTCGGCGTCAGTTTCCGCGCCGAACTGGCCAAGTACTGGAGCCAGGAGGAGGAGCCCGCCCTGAACCTTGCCTTTCTCCCCGCGGAAAAGCAGGACGCCGTGCAGGCCGTTCACGACAAGTACGCGGCGCTCGAAGAGGACATTTATTCTCGCGCCCGAGGACTTTTCCTCGATGAGGACCAGGCCGAACTGCACAAGCTCCAACGGCAACGGGAAGCCGAACTGGCCCAGGTGCTCAGCCCCGAAGAACTCGAGGACTATCAGATTCGCAATTCGGAGACCGCACAGAACCTCCGCACCCAGCTCACCGGCTTCCAGCCAAGCGAAGAGGAGTTCCGCAAACTTTACCGCCTTCAGAAGACGTTCGACGAACAGATCAATCAGCCCCTCGATCTCTCGGCCGATGCCGCCACCGAGTCGGCTCGGAGCCGCGCCTACCAGGCGGCCAGCGACGCGCTCAACAACGAAATCCGGGAGACGATTGGCCCCGAGCGATTCGCCGCCTACCAACGGGCCCAGGACGACGACTACCGCAGCTTGTTAAAACTGACCGACCGTTTCAACCTGTCCCAGGACGTCGCTGCCTCCATCTACGACATGAAAATTGCCGCCGAACGCCAGAAGGCGCAGGTCGAAGCCAACGCCACGCTCAGCGACGAACAGCGCGGCGCGATGATCGCCGCGATCGGCCGGGCCACGGAACAGAACGTTGCATCCGCGCTCGGCGAGAAGGTCTTCAAATCCTATCAGCAGAGCTCCGGGCAATGGCTGGCCAACCTCCTCATCGTGAACGAAAACAATTTGGCGCTGCCGCCCGAGCCGCCGCCCCCCTCCTTGCAGGAGGAATTGCGCAAGCTGTTCATCGGCGCACCGCCGGTCCTCCCTCCGGTGCCATTCACCCGATAGCCGGCGGATTCGTTCCGCCCACCCTTCCTGCGATCGGCGAATGGCGCCGGGGCGCTCATCAGGCTAATCCGGCACTTGGATGAAGCGGAAGATGCTTAAACCACGAATGGACACCAATGAACACGAATTCCCAGAGCGAGGATTCCTCACCGCCAAGCTGAACGTAGCTTTCGTCGCAAGTCGTTCTGATTCGTGTCCATTCGTGTCCATTCGTGGTTACAACTGCTTTTTCCAGGATCAGTTTCCATCGCCATCTCCAAGAGCCCGCCGCGCCCATTCGACGAGCGTCCCGCGATTCTCGAGCACGTCGGCCGGCACTTCGTAGTAGCGCTGGAGTGCTTGATTCGGGTTCGGCCGAAACGGCGGCATGCCCCGCCGCTCATACTCGGGCCGCGTCGCCTCCGTGGTTCGGAAAAAGAGCCGGTCCTTGTGGATAATCCCGAAGAAGGCCTTCCCGCAATACAGCCCGTGCCCGCCGAACATGGCCCGGCACGTCACCCGTTCCAACCCGTCGAGCTGGTCGAGCACAAAGTCTCTGAAAGAATCTTTTCGCACGAGGCAGTATTCTTTGAACAACAAAGCGCCCCGATCGCCAGGCAAAAGCGCCGTCGGAAGCGGGCGCCTCGTCGGAACAGGCGGCGGCGTGCTGACACAGAATTTCACACTTTGCAAAGTGTGGATCTACAAGATTCACGCCGCGACGCCTGTGAAGTGCGATTTCCGCGGCGAGCGGCAAGCCCGTTTTCAAGGTCTGGTGGTTTCTCGCTTGGTAGGCGGCCGCCGCTTGACTACGCTTCACGCCGTGCCCGCGACACGGTTCCATCTTCTTCTCGCCGTTTCCCTCGTGGCCTTGAGCGCCCCGGCCGCGCCGCGCTTTGACACCGTCATCCGACACGGCCGCGTCATCGACGGCACGGGCAACCCGGCTTTCACCGCCGACTTGGCGATTGCCGACGGGCACATCGCCGCCGTCGGCCGCATCACCAACGACGCCCCGCTCGACATCGACGCCCGAGGGCTGATCGTCGCGCCGGGGTTCATCGACGTTCACACTCACGCCGAGGAGATCGACGAGCTGCCGCTGGGCGAAAACTTTCTAAGCATGGGCGTGACGACGCTTGTCCTCGGCAATTGCGGCGGCTCGAAGCTGGAGGTCGGCGTATTCTTCCGCCAGTTGGAAGCCACGAACTTTTCGCCCAACGTCGCCACGCTCATCGGCCACGGCTCCGTGCGCTCCAAAGTCATGGGCGGTTCCTTCATGCGGCCGCCTACGGCCGGCGAACTGGCGCAAATGGAGGCGCTGGTCGAACGCGCGATGGAAGAGGGCGCGCTGGGTCTGAGCACAGGGTTGATTTACCTGCCCGGCACATTTGCCAAAACTGACGAGATCATCGCACTGGCGAAGGTGGCCGCCCGGCACGACGGCATTTACGCCACCCACATGCGGGACGAAGGGCGCGACATTCTCGATTCGCTCGAAGAAGTCTTTCGCATCGCACGCGAGGCCGGCATCCGCGCGGAGGTGTCGCACATCAAGCTCTCCGGCAAATCGAATTGGGGCCGGACCGGCCGCGTGCTCGCGGCCCTCGAGCGGGCCCGCGCCGAGGGTCTGGACATCACGCAGGATCAATACGTCTATGCCGCCTCCAGCACCACCCTGGCCCAGCTCGTGCCGGACAAGTGGCGCGGAGACGCCGAAGCACTCCTGTCCGATCCCGCGCAAAAGGCGGCGCTCATTGCCGAAATGAAGGAACGTTTGAGCCGGAATGGCTATCCCGACTACTCCTATGCCGTCATCGCCAACTGGCGGCATGACCCCTCCCTCAATGGCTTGAACCTCCGCGATGCCGCCATGAAACGGCGCGGCGCCGATTCGCTCGACGACCAGATCGAACTCATCCTCGACATCCATAGCCACGGGAGCGGGAGCGGGATTTTCCACGGCATCAGCGAAGAGGACTTGCGGCAGTTCCTCCAGCACCCCAACACGATGTTCGCCAGCGACAGCGGCGTGCGGAAGTTCCGTGACGGCGTGCCCCACCCGCGCGGCTACGGCAACAACGCCCGCGTGCTGGCCCGATACGTCCGCGAGTTGAAGCTGCTCCGCCTGGAAGACGCCGTGCGTCGGATGACCTCGCTTCCCGCGGCGACGTTCCGCTTGAAGGATCGCGGCATGTTGCGCGAAGGCGCCTGGGCGGACGTGGCGATTTTCGATCCCGCGACCGTCCAGGATCGAGCGACATTTGAGGATCCGCACCATTACGCGACCGGATTCGCGTGGGTGCTCGTCAATGGCGTGCCCGTGGTAAAATCCGATCAGCATACCGGGGCGCGGCCAGGGCGCGCGTTGCGTCACAACCGGCCGTGAGTTTCGTTTTAACGATTCAGCGCTTCAACCAATACCATCGCCCTCGGCTGTGCGATCCGTGGGAACGTCCGCTAGGCTCCCGCCCCCGTTTTGCGACGGGCCAACGTGCCGGGCCAGGGTGCGTTTTGCGATCTTCGCCAGGAAAGCCATCGCGATGATGGCCGTCACCAGGATGAATCCGCGTGTCACCCAGCGCATTGGCGAGGCGCCTTCGGCGCCGGCTTTGGCCAGGTAACCGATGTAAACGAAGAGAATCGAGCCTGGCAGGATGCCGATCCACGTCGCCAGGACATAGTGCCGGAGGGGTACGCGCGTCAGCCCGTAGGCGTAGTTCATAAGGAAGAACGGAAACACCGGCGTCAAGCGCGTGAGGAATACAATTTTCCAACCTTCCTCGGCCACGGCCTTGTCGATGGCGATGAACGCCGGGCGATGGCCGAGCTTGCGCCGGACCCAGTCCCGCGCCAGATAGCGCCCGACCAGGAACGCCGCACTGGCGCCGAGAGTCGCGCCGATGGAGACCAGGATGGAGCCGGTCAGCACGCCGAAGGCGGCCCCAGCGCCCAGGGTAAGAATCGCCGCCGGTAGAAGGGCGACACAATTGGCAATATAGAGCAAGACGAAGACAACCGGCGCCCACTCGCCGAGATTTTCGAGCCAATGGAGCGCGGCGGTGAGAATGCCCTGCACGCGCGACAGCAGGTCGAGCTGGAACACGGCGACGACAGCCAGCGCCAGTGCCACGATCAATAGCACACGCCGCCGATTGCGAGCGGTCAGCCAGTTGGCGGGCGCGGCTTGGTTCATGACGTGGTCGTCGATGCCCCGGCGTCCTGGTATTGGGCTATCTGTTTCACAATGACCCAATGACAGAGTGGACCGCCTCACTGCGCGAATGGCGAAAATGCCCGTCCACGAATACCGTCCCAAATGAGATAAAACAGAAACAGTGCATTGTAACGAAGGTAGCGCATGGTCAACCGGCGCGGCTCGCTGACGGCGCGAAAAAGCCAGGTCAACCCGCGGCGTTGCATCCAGACTGGTGCATCCCGCTTGGTGCCCGCGTTCACGTCGAAGGCGAATCCAACCGCGAAGATGACCCCGCGGTCGATGCGCCCCTTGTGACGGTGGATCCATGATTGTTGTTTGGGCGTTCCGAGGCCGACCCAGATGAAGTCCGGCGCGAGGCGGTTGATTTCTTCAAGTATCTGCGGTTCCTCTTCGGTTCGGAAGTAGCCGTGACGTGCACCGAGGATCCGGGTGGCGGGATTGCGCTCCAGGCAGGCGCGTTTTAACTGCTCCACGCAAACAACGGAGCCGCCGAGGAAATAATGGGACGTTTCCGCTGGCGAGCGGGCGATGAACTCGCGCATGAAGGTGGGACCATAGACACGGTCGCCCAGTTTCGCGCCGCGGAAATTGAGGCACCAGATCAAAGGCATTCCATCCGGGACGAAATAATCCACGCTATCGGTGAGCTCACGAAAGCCCGGATCATGCCGACGCATGGTGACGATGTGCGTGTTGGTAAAATCGACCGAGGTGACGCCCTTGTGAGACGCAAGCTCAAGACAATGGGAGCGGAACTGTTCGTACGTAGTCAGTTGCAAAGGCGTGCCCAATACGCATCCGACGCCGTCAGCAGGGGCCGGCGGCGCGGGGGATGGGAGGGGCTTGCTCATGCTTTTGGCGACCCGCGATTCGCGCGACAGGTCCGCGCTAGGGCATTGCTTTGATGAGTTTCCCGATGATGTCATCCAATGTCAGCGTGAGCCGCCAATTGGGGTAGTGTGAGCTGAATTTGGTCAGGTCGCTGATGTAGCAAATGTGATCGCCTGCGCGCGGTTTATCGAAATACTTCCACAAGAGCTTCCTTCCGATTAAAGCATCCATCTTCTCAATGCACTCCAGGATGGAGGCACTGTTGCTGCGGCCGCCACCGAGGTTATAGACCTCGCCGGGCCGGGGGGCTTTTGCAAATTCGGCGAAGGCCGCCATCACGTCGGCGCTATGGATCTGGTCGCGCACCTGTTTGCCCTTGTAGCCGAGGATGGAGTAAACTTCGCCGGCCTTGGCGACTTTGACGAGATAGGAGAGAAAACCATGAAGTTGGACGCCGGAATGATTTTCGCCCGTCAGGCAGCCGCCGCGAAAAACGCCGACGTTCATCCCAAAATAGCGGCCGTATTCCTGGGCCAGGATGTCCGCGGCGGTCTTGCTCGCGCCGAAGAGGCTGTGCATCGTCCGGTCGATGCGGCAGTCCTCGCGGACCCCATTGAAGTCCTCCGGGCGCGCGTAATCCCAGCGAGTGGGCAGTTCCCGGAGCGGGATCTCATTCGGAGCGTCGCCATAGACCTTGTTCGTGGACATGAAGATGAAGACGGCCTCGGGATTGGCCAGACGAGTGGCCTCCAGCAGATTCAGCGTGCCGACCGCGTTCACATCGAAATCGACGAATGGAAATTCCCTGGCTTTGTCGTGCGAGGGTTGGGCGGCACAATGGATAATCTGGTCGAATTTTTCCCGCTTGAACAGGTCGATGATTTTCTGCCGGTCGCGAATGTCGAAGTCGCAGTGAGTGAAATGGCGGGTGGACGCACGCAACCGCTCCAGGTTCCACTGGGTGTCGCCTTGCGGCCCGAAAAACTCCCGGCGCAGGTTGTTATCGATTCCAAAAACCTGGCATCCTTCCCGGTCGTAATGCAGGACGGCCTCCGAGCCGATCAACCCGCTGGAACCGGTGACCAAAACTTTCATGCAAGCGATGTTACAAGACGGCTGACGGACAAATCACGTTGTTTTTTGCGCGGTGGACGTTCGGCATCTCACATCAGAGCGCGGCAAGAAACTGGGTAAGGGCCTGGATCAGCCTGGCGTTGGCCTCCGGCAGATGCGTGCCGACGCGGATGAACTTGTCATCCAGGCCGAGCTTGCGGCTGCAATCGCGGACGTAGAGGCCGTGCTTTGTCAACAAATGATCGCGGAGCTGTACGGATGTGGCACGCGTGTCGAGGAGTTTGAACAGGATGAAGTTCGACCAAGTGTCGAACACTTGGATCCGGGGGATCGCCGTGAGCCGCTTCACCAGCGACTGCGTCTCCTCGATGCACTGCACGCGGGCCTTTTCGTAAGCGTCGCGATGTTCGATGCACAGCCGCAGGAAACGCTCGGCCAGCGGGCTGATGTTCCAGATGGGCAGGAAGCGGCGGATTTCGCCCAGCACCGGCAGATTGGCGGTGGCGACCAGCCCCAGCCGCAGGCCGCACACCCCGAAGTCCTTGCCGAGGCTGCGCACGATGACGAGGTTCGGAAACTGCGCCAGTTGCGCGCGCAGCGTCGGGATGCCGCCGCGCTCGACGGACGTGAACTCGATGAAGGATTCGTCGATGACTATGGCCTTGAGGTGCGCGCAACGGGTAAGAATGGCCAACAGCGCCTCGATGGGAATCTTGCGGCCGGTCGGGCTGTTCGGGTTCGGCAGGACGACGGCGTCGATGTCATGCTCCTCGATTTCGCGCAGGAGCCGTTCGATGTTCACCTCGAAGTTCTCCGCCTCCACGAGCCGATGTAGGTGCAGGTGTTTGTTGAAGTCGCGAATGACGTTCTCGTACTCCATGTAGGAGGGATACGGCATCAGCCAGCGCGAGCCAAGGCGCGCGGCGACGAGGTGGATCAGCTCGGAGGCGCCATTGCCGACGAGAATGTGCTGCGCGTCGAATCCCGTGAGCGCGGCGGCCAGGGCGCACTGCTCGGTCTGCATCGACGGATAATTGCGGACGATGTCCTCGAGGTCTTCACCGAGCCGGGCGATGATGCCAGGGGTGGGGAAAAACTTGTTCGACAGGTAGCAGAAGTCGACGACGTGGTCGTGGCCGGCGGCCTGGGCAATCTGGAACACGGAGGGGCTGTGCTGGCGCTCTTCGGAATTGAAAACGTTCAAAGACATAAAGGCGAGTTAGGCACATTCAAGTCTCCCGTAGCCGCCGACGTAAGGAGGCGGTTGGGCCAATCTGGGAAACGAGTCCGCCTCCTTACGTCGGCGGCTACAAGCTTTGGGTGTTTCATGGGAGATTTGAATTATCCGGGTCATGCGGTCGGCAGGCTCGTGTTTGGCAGAGGCAGGGTCATGGCGCCATCGGGCTTGACCAGGCGCTTGAACGTCGGCGTTTTGCCGTCGGCGGTGGTGAGGAACTGCTCGGTGACTTCGACCTCCAGCGCCAGGTCCGGACCGAGGCGTTTGCGAACCTCGTCGCGCACGTTGAAGACCAGCCCGTTCACGTCGGTGGCGCCGGGGCGCACCGAGATTTTCATCACCACGCGGCTGAGGTCCGGCTGCACGAACTGAAAGCGGAGGATGTCCGTGTAGCCCTGAAGGAGAGAGTAGAAGTTGAGCGAGGGCAATCGTGCCCGATCCGGGGTGAGCAGGCAATCGTCCTTGCGGCCGACGAGGGAGGCGACCCTGGGGTAGAGGCCCGCCTCATCCAGGCCATTGGCCAGGCAGGCGATGTCCTCAGTCTCGTAGCGAATGAACGGCATCACCGGATTATGCAGGCTGGTGGCCAGCAGCCGGCGTTCGTGGGGCGCGTAACCAGCGCCCTCGAGAAACTCGGCGAAGCCGTACTCCCAGTTTACTTCCATGCCGTTGTGATCCGTCCGTTCGGTGATCACGGCGGCCGGCTCGGTCATGCCGTACCAATCCCAGAGCTTTCGGCCGAAGGTGCGCTCAATGTTCGCGCGCTCGAATTCGGTGAGGGTTTCCGAGGCGGTAAAGAGGCCGCGCACGAAGCCGAACTGCTCCCGGTGCGGATAGGCGAATTCGGCCAGCACGTTGATCGAGGAAACGTAACCGCGGATGAACCACGGCCGGAAGCGCAGCAGGGCATCCAGGTAGGCCTGCGCGTTGGACGGCTTCAGGTGGTAGGCGGACATGTAGAGGGTGTTCTGCCATCGGTTGAAGACCCAGAGCGGCCCTGCCGGCGTGTCCGGCACGTAGCTGCGAATGGCCGCGAACGGCGCGCGAAACCGGTAGCCGGCCTTGGCCCAATGCCGGAACATGCACGCGTAGTCCAGTGCGATGTACCATTCGTTCAACCGCATCGTCATCGGCTGGCCCGTCGTGCCGCTGGTGTTGGCCTCGACGCTCCCGCGAAGAAACCGCCGGTCGATGAGCCGCGGCGCGTGGGCCCGCACGTCCTGCTTGGTCAGAATGGGCACGCGCGCCAGGTCGACGGGCGTTTTGAAGTCCCGCTCGGGATCGAAGCCGGCCTGGTTGAATCGCTCCCGGTAGAACGGCGTTCCCTGATGGGCTAGCGTGAGCGTCCGCTTGAGCTTCTCGAAAATCCACGCGCGACGCCGCTCCAGCGGCCAGGTCTGCATCCGCGGCAACAGCCGTCTGAACAGCCAGTAGCCGTGCAGCCGGGCGATGGGGCGGATTTGCTTCTTATGCATGGCGATAGACTTCGCGAAGCAGTTTTGGACCGACGCCGAATTTCAGATTGCGATACCGGCGGTAGCATTGGCGGGCCGCAGGCACCAGAAATTTCGGCAGCCGGGCGAACCTCTTGAACCGATAATAGAGCGGCGCGTACGTGCGCTCGCCGTCGCCGTCGTCCTGCGGCTTGCCCAGGATGCGGTAGGGGGCGCGCCGCTCGAACATCGCCTGCACGCTGGCGCGCAGGTCGCCGGCGTTGGCGATTTCGTTCACACATTCGCCCAGGTCGCACTCGTAGTGCGCATCGCTGCCGCCGAAAGGGGCCAGGTGCGTCTGGGCGAGCAGTGCGGCGGCCCGGCGGTTTTCCTCGTGAGAACTCTTGGCGCTGAAAATCTCGAAGCCTGCCACCCGGCCGGCGAACAGCTCGAGGCGATCCAACCCGTCGCGCAATAACCCGTCCTTGCGGCGGAAGGGATGAGGAATGAGACAAAGACCTCCTTGATCTTCGATCTCGCGGATGGCGCCGGCGAGATCCCCGGATTGGATCGCTCGCTTGAGAAACAGGCCGATGAAGTGCGTGCCGTCGTCGAGGGTTTTCTCCTCGCCGACGATGATTTCGACGGGTGCGCAGCGCGAGCGGGCCAGGCGCTGAAGCTCCACGGCGCCTTCCAGCGTGTCGTGATCCGTAATGGCGATGGCGTCGAGGAAAACGTTGATCGCGGTGTCCAAAAGCGTGTCGAACGGGATGACGCCGTCCATCGATGCGATGGTGTGGCAGTGGAATTCGATGTTCAGGGTCGATTTGGGCATCGGACCGGCGGCGTCCGGGTGTGAAAAGTGCGGATCGGGCGCTGAGGTCATTTCAGTGGATTAGTCTGGAATCGAGTGCCGCGCGTTCAACCTGTAGCCCGGCAATGCCGCCCCTTTGCCCAGTACAGGCGACGCCCGAACCACTCCAGAATGGCCCAGCAACATGCCGAGTGGGACTTAAGCGGGTTTCCATGTGCCCGGCCCACGGTCGGGCGCGCCCGGCTCGATGGAACACAACGCTTCCCGAATGCGCTCCCTGAAGTGCCGCTCGGTGTAGTGACTGAGGAAATGTTCGCGCAACGCCGGGTCATACGGGGCGTCCAGCAAGCGGATGAGCGCCGCGGCGATTTGCTCGGGCGCGCGGGGATCGACGATGCCCTTCGAGTTTGGCGGCAGCATTTCGGGAATGTTCCGGGAATGGGTGGTGATGAGCGGCAGCCCGAACGCCATGCCTTCGAGGAGCACGAGCCCGAAGCTTTCCGCCATGTAGGTCGGGAACACGATGCAGTCGCTCTCAGTCAGCAATTGAATCTTCTCCTGGCCGCCAACGAAGCCGCGATAGTCCACCAGGGGCCGCCCGGCTTCGTCACGCAAGTCGGGTTGACCCAGGCGTTGGTCGAATTGGGCGGCTTCGTTAAGGTGCCAGAACTTGCCCGCGACGGCGAGCCGGATGCCCACGGCGGAGCCTTTCAATTTGCGGTGGGCGAGCGCGACGGCTTCAACCGCGTCGAAGAGTCCCTTGCCGCTGTAGCACACTCCCAGGAACAGGGCGCGGTACACTTGTGGATCGCCGCCGGCTGCCACTGCCTCGGCGTCCGTGAGCTGGCCGCCTGCCAGCATCTTCCGACGTGCGTCGATTCGCGCCAGGCGGCGGGGCAGTACCTGGCGGTCGAAGTCCGGACACGGATCGGGGATTCCATTCGGCACCACCTCGACGTGGGGAGATTCGAAATACTCGGCGTCGCGGCGGTTGTACGGCCGGAGCACGATGCTCAGTGTCGGCCGGCCGAAGAGACGGCGGCTCAACCAGCGTTCCCACGGCCGGGCTTGCTCATCGAGCCACTCGCCCAGGCCCGTGGTGTGCCAGTGGTAGATGAGCGCCTTGAAGAACGGCCGGCACAGCCCAAGCACAAACCAATCCCGCCAAACCGGTGCGCGGGCTGGAAAGGCCGGGACATAGTATAAGTGCGTCGCGCCGTGGCGCAGCCGGCACCAAAGAGCAAGTGTACAGAACCAAACCATGCGCGCCAGCTTGCGCAGGCCCGCCTGTCCAATGTCAGCAATGGCATCCGAGTAGCGCGCATCCACGTGGAAACATTCGACGGGCGGGGCCGGCTTGCCCGCCGGGCGTTCTCGCGCATCCCCGCCCAGCGCGTCGAGCAGCAATTGAACCATGTAGCTCTGGCCGTGGTGCGGCGGCGGTTTGTGGGCGAAAACCAGCAGTTTCACAAATTTCAGGACGCAGACCATTGTCCGCCGCATCACAGAGTTCAAGCCCGCTGTTGTTCTGGTTGTGGAATCCGAACCGGATATCCTGCAGTTCTCATTCGAGAAGTTTACTTCCGAGCGCATTGATGCTATTGAGCGCCTCGTGAACTTGCGCCGCTCCTGCTGACCTCCGCACTGATTGTTCCCGGAACCGCACAAACGCAAATGGACAACGTATTTGTGACCGGCGCCGCCGGCTTCATCGGCAGCAGCCTCGCCGATCTTCTTTTGGCCCAGGGCAAACGCGTCGTCGGCTGGGACAACTTCTCCACCGGCCGGCCGGAGTTTGTCGCGGGCGCGGAGAAGCACCCCAGCTTCAGGTTCGTCCGCGGTGACAACCTCGAGCCGGATGGGCTCACTGCCGCGATGCGGGGCTGTGATGCGGTTTTCCATCTGGCCGCCAACGCCGACGTGCGCTTCGGCTTGCAGCACCCGAGGAAGGATCTCGAGCAAAACACCCTCGCCACCTTCAATGTCCTCGAAGCGATGCGCGCCAACGGCATCAAGACCATCGCCTTCGCCTCGACCGGCTCCGTTTACGGCGAGGCGACCGTCATCCCGACGCCCGAGGACGCGCCCTTCCCAATCCAGACTTCGCTCTACGCCACCAGCAAACTTGCCGGCGAGGGCTTGATCCATTCCTACTGCGAAGGGTTCGGCTTCGAAGGCTATGTTTTCCGGTTCGTCTCCATTCTCGGCGAGCGCTACACGCACGGGCACGTGCTCGATTTTTTCCGGCAACTCATCGACCACCCGGACCACCTGAAAGTGCTGGGCGACGGCACCCAGCGAAAGAGCTACCTTTATGTTCAGGATTGCCTGTCCGCGATGCTCCACGTGATGAACGCCGGCCTGGCAAGAAAAGCCAGGCATCGCGTCGAAGTCTTCAATCTCGGCACGGATGAGTACGTTGAGGTGAACGATTCCATCCGTTTCATCTGCGGCGCGCTGGGTCTCAAGCCGCGCTTGGAATACTCGGGTGGCGACCGTGGCTGGGTGGGCGACAACCCGTTCATCTTCCTCGACACCAAAAAAATCCGCGCCACAGGCTGGAAGCCGCAACTGACGATAGAACAATCCATCCTCCGCACCCTCCGCTGGCTGCAGGAGAATCGATGGGTCTTCCAACGCCAATGAGGCCCTGTGTGTCCAACACTGGAGATCGGTCCGCATGAGCCTTTCCACCAGCGCTCCACCCCGCATCGCGGTCGCCGGATTGTGGCACCTCGGCTGCGTCACGGCCGCGTGCTGCGCGCGGCATTTCCAAGTGGCGGGAGTGGATTTCGACGCCGCGACCGTGGCCAGCCTCCAGCGGGGCAAGGCGCCGATTTCCGAGCCGGGATTGAACGAATTGTTGAGCGCCGGCCTGGCCGCGAAACGGCTCCGCTTCACAACCGACCCGCGCGACGCCTGCAGGGACGCGCAAGTGCTTTGGCTCACTTACGACACGCCCGTAGACGACCAGGACGAATCGGACGCGGCGTTCGTTCTCGATCGCTTGAGGCGCTGCCTGCCCCATCTGCCCGCGGATGCGCTCGTGGTGGTCTCCTCGCAGCTTCCCGTTGGCACGTGCCGCGCGCTGGAGGCGGAATTCACGCGGTTCCACTTCGCCTGCTCGCCGGAAAACCTGAGGCTGGGCCGGGCGCTCGATGCCTTCGAGAATGCCCAGCGCGTCATCGTCGGCGTGCGCACGGACGCGAAGAAACCGCTGCTCGAACAGCTTTTCAAGCCGTTCACGCCACAAGTCATGTTCATGCGGACCGAGTCCGCCGAGATGGTGAAGCACGCCCTCAACTCGTTCCTGGCCTTGAGCATCACGTTCATCAACGAGATCGCCCGGCTCTGCGAACACGTCGGCGCGGACGCCAGGGAAGTCACCGCCGGTCTCAAGAGCGAGCCGCGCATCGGGCCGAAGGCGTACCTGGCCGCGGGCGGCCCGTTCGCCGGCGGCACGCTGGCCCGCGATGTCGTGACCCTCACGCAACTCGGCCAAACGCATCACGAGGCCTTGCAACTCATCCCGGCCATCAAGCACAGCAACGACCTGCATCACGGCTGGGCCTTCCGCAAGCTTCAATCCCGCCTCGGCGATCTCTCCGGCAAGACCATTGCCGTGCTTGGCCTGGTCTACACTCCAAACACCGACACGCTCCGCCGCAGCGCCGCCGTGGAGCTTTGCCTGCAGCTCAATTCTGCCGCAGCGCGCGTGCGGGCCTTCGACCCGGCCGTCAAATCGTCGCCCGCCGAACTCACCGGGCTCACACTGGCGACGAGTCTCGCGGAGGCCGTCACGCGCGCGGACGCAGTCGTCGTTTGCACCGAGTGGTCCGAGTTTCGCGAGGCGCCGTGGGGTGAACTTGCGCGCACGATGCGGCAGCCCGCCGTCATCGTGGACGTCAACCGCTTCCTCGAAGACGAACTGGGCGGCCTGCCAGGAGTAGAACATCTGTCGCTCGGCCGCCCGTGAGGACACGAAGTACACGAACCGGCATGAATTCGGAAAACCATTCGTGATAATTCGTGAAGTTCGTGTCTCAACTATTGCGCTCATGAAACTCAACGACATTAACGCCCTCATCACCGGCGGCAGCCAGGGCCTGGGCAAGGTCATCGCGGAGCATTTTCTGCGGGAAGGCGCCAACGTCGCTCTCTGCGCGCGCAACGAGAGGGAGCTCACTGCAACGCGCGGCGAACTCGCGACGAGGTTCCCCGCGCTGAAGGTGGTCGCCAAGGCCTGCGACGTCTCGGTCGAAGTGCAAGTGAATGAGTTCGTCGCCTTCGCCCTGCGCGAACTCGGCACCCTCCACGCTCTCGTGCTCAACGCCGGCGTCTACGGTCCGATGGGGCCGACCGAGAGCGTGGCATTGGCCGAGTGGCGACGGGCGATCGACATCAACCTGTTCGGCGTGTTGCTCCCGTGTCGCGCGCTCATCCCCCACTTCAAGCAGGCGGGTCGCGGCAAGATCATCGTGATCAGCGGCGGTGGCGCGACCAATCCGCTCCCCAACATCAGCTCCTACGCCGCCTCAAAGGCTGCCGTCGTGCGCCTGATGGAGACGCTCGCTGAAGAACTCAAGCCGTACCACGTGGACGTGAACGCCATCGCCCCGGGCGCGCTGGCCACTCGCCTTGTCGATGAAGTCCTGGCCGCCGGACCTGAAAAGGTTGGTGCGGCGTTTTTCGAGAAGAACCAACAGTGGAAGGAGAAAGGCGCGACCCCTCCTGATCTCGGCGCGGCGCTCGCGGTCTATCTGGCCAGCGCGGAGAGTGACGGCATCAGCGGCCGACTCCTCAGCGCCCAATGGGATCCGTGGCGCGCGCTTCACGAGCACCGCGAGGAACTGGCGAAGACCGACATCTACTGCCTGCGCCGCATCGTGCCGGAGGACCGGGGCAGGAAGTGGAATGTCGAATGACGAATGACGAATGACGAATGGTTATGGACCGAACTTGTCCGGCCGACAATCGACAGCGTGAGTCGCTGGCTTTCCAAAGGTTTCTTACTGATAATCCATCATTCACTTGTCATTCGTCATTCGTCATTCGTCATTCGTCATTCGTCATTAGCGCCCGCCTGTGCCCGATAGCTTAGGTGCATGGCCATTAAGCCCCCCATCCTCATTCTCGTCGAAAACCTGCCGGTGCCGCTGGACCGGCGGGTGTGGCAGGAGGCGTGCGCGTTGCGGGACGCGGGCTATCAGGTCGCCGTGATTTGTCCACGGATGCGCGGCTACACGCAGCCGGAAGAGGTGCTTGAGGGCATCCATATTTACCGACACTGGATTAGCGAGGAGGCGAGCGGATTTGCCGGGTTCCTGCGCGAATATGCGTCGGCGCTCTGGGGCCAGACGCGCCTGGCGTGGAAGATCCGCCGCCGGCACCGTTTCAAGCTGATTCACATCTGCAATCCGCCGGACTTGCTCTTTCTTGTCGCCTGGCCGTTCAAATGGTTCTTTGGCACAAAAATCATCTACGACGTGCATGATGTGGGGCCGGAAATGTTTGAAGCCAAATTTGGCCGGCGGGGAGTGTTCCACTGGGCCGTGCGCGTCGCCGAACGCCTGACTTACGCGGTCGCGGACGTGGTGCTGGCGACCAATGAATCTGTGAAGCGCATCGCGACGGACCGCGGCCGCAAGAGGGCGGAAAGGGTCTTCGTCGTGCGCACCGCGCCAAAGATCGCGTCGTTGGACGGCGCGCCGAACCCCGCGCTCAAACAAGGCCGCCGATTCCTCGCCGGATACGTCGGCGTGATGGGCAACGCCGACGGCGTCCACTACCTGATCGATGCCGCGGCGCACCTGGTCCACACGATGGGCCGCAAAGACGTGCAATTCCTCCTGATGGGCACGGGTCCGGAGTGGGCGAGCGTGAAGGCGCAGCGCGACCGGCTCGGCTTGCAGGCGTATATCGATTTGCCGGGACGCGTGACAAACGCGTTTCTGTTCAGCGCACTGCGGACGATGGACGTCGGCGTGTCGTGTGATCCGATCAACGCGTACAACGATCACTGCACGATGAACAAAGTGCTTGAGTACATGGCGTTTGCCAAACCGCAGGTGATGTTCGATCTGAAAGAAGGGCGAGCCTCGGCAGGGGAGGCCGCGCTCTATGTGGAGCAGAATTCCGCCGCCCGGCTCGCCGAATCCATCGCCCGGCTGCTGGATGATCCCGAATGCCGCGAGCGCATGGGCCGGCTCGGCCAGGAACGCATCCGCACGCAGCTCAACTGGGAGAAATCGGTCGGGCAGTTGTTGAAGGCGTACGATGCGGCGCTCTAAACACGGGCGCCGCCATGCTGGCGTTGATATTAGGCGGCCAGTGTGGGTCCTTAGTCTTAATCTTAATCTGAATGTTCCTTTCTAACCCTTGGACGGACCGAGCATGTGAGTAAGAGTAGGATTAAGATTAAGAGTAAGAGCAGGAGTCCATCCGTGGTTTCATCTGCACTTCTTAAGAAGAAGGTTTCGGGGCTTGGACATCCACCGTCGCCGATGCCTGACCGCCATCGTGGCGGTGAAACGATTTTACGGCCAGTATCAAGGCTAGGATGACCAGCAGCGCGCTCGAGAAAAAGGCAGCCCCCGGCACCTTCACCGCCGCTCCGTCGCGGATGAAATGGCTGAAGAGCGTCGCCGCCTTCCGCTCGCCCAGCCGTGGCACCAGCACCCGCGTCAGTCCGCCCTGCACCAGCGCGGCCGTCAGCCCCACGAGCGCCAGAGAGCAGCCGGTCTGCCCGACCGTCCAGTCGAAGCGATGCCGCGTGTAAAGCACCCAGGTCGCGGGCAGCGACTGGTGAGCCAGCGTGAGATTAGTGTGGATTCGTGTCCATTCGTGGTTGAAAAGAACTGCTTGAGGCTCAGGGCGGCACGCCGCCCTGCCTGAACTCGGTCGATTCCCGATGCGCCCCAAACCAGATTTCCCTTCCCTCCTCGCCCGCTTCTCGGCGATGCTGGTCGCATGGGCAAACGCCGTGAGGCGCGGGAACGCGCCGTCCAGTTTCTGTTTCAGCATGACCTCAACCCGCCCGAGGACCTCGACGAGGCGCTCGCGCAGTTCTGGGAGTCGCAGCGCGCTGCCGCCATTGCGGAGGACAAAGGCAAGGCCAAGTGGGGCGAGCGGCCCGAACTGCCCCCGCTCAGCGCCGACGAATTGGCCACGCAAGCTTTTGCCGAACCGCTCATCCGTGGAGCCGTCGCGCATCGGGACGAGTCCGACGAGCTCATCCGCAAATACTGCAAGAACTGGGAGCTGCCGCGCATCGCCGCCGTGGACCGCAACATTCTCCGCCTGGCGATCTATGAGATGCTGCATCGGGACGATATCCCCCCGGTGGTGAGCATCAACGAAGCGGTGGACATCGCCAAAAAGTTCAGCACCCAGGACAGCGGGCGCTTCGTCAACGGCATCCTCGACAGCGTGAAGAAGGAACTGATGCGGCCGGCGCGGGAAGTAAAATGAAAAATTCAAAATTCAAAATTCAAAATGCAATGGGCCGGTGCCGACATGACTTCCGGAGATCCTTTTCATTTTTCATTTTGAATTTTTAATTCTCCTCATGCACGCCGACCTCCATCTGCACACGAACTTCTCCGACGGAACCTACACGCCGGAGGAACTCGCCGGCCACGCAGCCCGCTGCGGGTTCAAGGCGGTCGCGCTCACGGACCACGACACGATGGAGGGTTGCGAACGCATGGCGGCTGCGTGCCGCGAGCGCGGGATCGAATTCATCCCCGCCGCCGAGCTGACGGCCGAGCACGACGGGCACGAGTTGCACATGCTCGGCTATTTTCTCGATTCGAAGAACGCCCGATTGCAGTCGGAGCTGGCGAAGTTCCAGCAGGTGCGCCAGCAGCGCATCCACGAAATGGTCGCGCGGCTGAACGGCCTGGACGTGCCGGTGAAGGCCGAGGCGGTGTTTGCGCTGGCCAATTGCCGCTCGCCCGGCCGGCCTCACGTGGCGCGCACACTCGTGCAGGGCGGATGGTGTTCGAGCCTCGACGAGGCGTTCGAGCGTTTTCTGCGCAAAGGCAGGCCGGCCTGGGTGCCGAAATTCAAAATGTCCGCTCTGGACGCCATCGAACTCATCCACCAGGCCGGCGGTCTCGCCGTCATGGCGCACCCGGGGCTGAACCACAACGACAGCCTCATTCCCGATTTGGTCGACGCGGGCATGGACGGCCTCGAGTGCTTCCACACCAAGCACTCGACGACGTTGACGCAGCGCTATCTCGAAATCGCCGACCGCTTTCAATTGCTCGTCACCGGCGGCTCCGACTGCCACGGCATGAGCAAGGGCCAGCCGCTCATCGGCAGCATCAAGATCCCTTACGAGTGCGTCGAGCGACTGAAGGAACGGGTCCTGCAACGGGCCGTCGAAAGCGGAGTGATGCTAGCAGGCACAGCCGCCTGCAAATCATAAATCGTAAATCGTAAATCGTAAATTGCCGATGGGTCTGTTTCAGAAATTCAAGGCCGGCCTGCAAAAAACACACGCCAGGCTGGTCCATGAAATCCAACGCATCGTCACCCTCTCGCCCAAGCTCACAGGCGCGACGCTTGAAGAGGTCGAAGCCGCGCTCCTCGCCGCGGATCTCGGCACTGCCGTGACGCAGCAAATCCTCGACGAAGCCACAAAAGCTTACGAAACGCAGGGCCGCGCCGGCATGGACATCATCGAGATCGCCCGGCAAGCCGTGGAGAAAAGCCTCTCGGAAGCCAGCGCCGAACTTGGCCAGCAGCCTTCCGGCCTGACGGTCGTCTCGGTAGTCGGCGTCAACGGCACGGGCAAAACCACGACCGCGGCCAAGCTGGCCCACCTATTACAGTCCCGCGGCCAATCCGTTGTGCTCGCGGCCTGCGACACGTTTCGCGCCGCCGCAGTCGAGCAGATCAAACTGTGGGGCCAGCGCCTCAACGTCCCGGTCGTGGCCGGCGCCTCCAACGCCGATCCCGCCTCTGTCGCCCACGACGGCATCGCCTCGGCGCTCGCCAAAAGCGCCGCGTGGCTGCTCGTGGACACCGCCGGCCGCCTGCACACCAAGCACAATTTGATGCAGGAGCTGCAAAAGGTTCACCGCGTGATGGACAAGAAACTCCCCGGTGCGCCCCACGAAACGCTGCTCGTGCTCGACGCCACCACCGGCATGAACGCGCTGAACCAGGCCCGCGAATTTCACAAGGCTGTCCGCCTCACCGGCCTCGTCGTCACCAAGCTCGACGGCACCAGCAAAGGCGGAATGGTCGTCGCCATCCAGAAGGAATTGGGCCTGCCCATCAAATTCGTCGGCCTCGGCGAACAGCCGGACGACTTGCAGCCGTTCGATGCGAAGCAGTTCGCGGAGGCGTTGTTTGAGGCTTGAACTCGAGTTAGATGGGACCAACTGAGCGCATGGAATCTGCTCGGATGCGGTTAGCGCTCCACTTGGCCCGTCGCGGCTACGGGATCACATCGCCCAACCCGATGGTCGGCGCCCTGCTCGTGAAGCGCGGCAGGGTCATCGGCCGCGGCTGGCACCGGTGTGCCGGCGGGCCGCACGCCGAGATCGAAGCATTGCGCGACGCCGCCCGCCGCGGCCACGACCCGTGCGGCGCGACGCTCTACGTGACGCTGGAGCCGTGCTCCACCCACGGCCGCACGCCCCCCTGCACCGGCGCCATTATCTCCGCTGGCATCGCGCGCGTCGTTGTCGCGGCGACGGACTCGAACCCGGCGCACGCCGGGCGCGGGTTCCGCATCCTGAAGCGGGCCGGCATCGAGGTCGTCACAGGCGTGCTTGCGGACGAGGCGACGCAGCTCAACGAATCGTTCAATCACTGGATCGTCCATTGCGTTCCATTCGTCACGGTGAAGGCCGCCATGACCCTCGATGGGAAGATCGCCACCGCCTCGGGAGAATCGAAGTGGATCACCGGCGAAGCCGCCCGCGCCGAAGGCATGAAACTGCGCCGCGGCGCCGACGCGATCCTCGTGGGCGTCAATACCATTCTGGCGGATGACCCGAGTTTGACGCTGCGTGGCATTCAAAGTTCGAAGTTCAAAGTTCAAAGTTCAAAGTTGCGGCGCATTATCCTCGATTCGCGCGCCCGCACGCCTCTTACGGCGCAGGTTGTCAGCGACGTGTCCGCGCACCTCACGACCATCGTAGTGACAAAAGCCGCGCCGGTCCGGCGCGTGGCGGCGCTGGCGAAGCGGGTGAATGTTTGGATCGCGCCGACAAGGAAGTCGGAGCTCCGCAGCGCCGATCTCCCGCTCGGCGCGAACCGTGTAGACTTACGTTGGCTGCTGAAGAAGCTCGGCGGCGAGAATGTGACCAACCTGCTGGTCGAAGGCGGTGGCGAGGTGAATGCGGCGTTCCTGCTCGGCGGTCTGGCGCAGCGGGTCGCGTTCTTCTACGCGCCAAAGATTCTCGGCGGTCGCGACGCGCGCAAAGCCGTCTCCGGCAGGGGCGCGCGCAACCTCAAGGAGGCGCTGGCGCTCCGCGCGCCCGAGTGGCGCCGCGTCGGCGTCGATCTGATGATGACGGCGCGGGTCGACGACCGAGTTCCCTGAGTTGCGTCGTTCTATCCGTTCCGTGAAGCACACTCCCACCCCATGGAACCTTGTAACGTTGTAACCTTGTAATCTTGTAACTTTGCGACTCGAATCATGCCCGCCAATCCACTTGCCACGTGCAACTCGCAACCGGCAACGTAGCTCCCATGTTCACGGGAATCGTGGAAGAAACCGGCGTCGTGCGCGCCATCCATCCTTCGGCCAGCTCGATCCGCCTGAGCATCGAAGCGGGCCGCTCCACCCGCGGCCTCAAGCCCGGCGACAGTCTCGCCGTCAACGGCTGCTGTCTCACCGCGGTGAAACTGACCCGCCGCGGGCGGCGCAAACTTGTTCAGTTCGACCTGCTCCGGGAAACGTGGACGCGGACCAACCTCCAGTTCGCCCGGGCCGGTTCGCTGGTCAATCTGGAGCGGCCCTTGCGCGCCGGCGGCCGGATCGACGGGCATTTCGTCACCGGCCACGTGGACGGGTTCGGCCGAATCACGCGCTGGGAAATGGCCGGCGCCGACCACGTGCTCGAGATCGCCGCGCCGCCCGATGTCATGCGCTACGTTGTTTTCAAAGGCTCGATCGCGGTGGACGGCATCAGTCTCACCGTTGGCGGCGTGACAAAAAAGAGCTTCCGGCTCTGGATCATCCCGCATACATGGGAAGTGACCGCCTTGCGCCAACGCGAAGCCGGCGACGCCGTGAACCTGGAAGCCGATCTCCTGGGCAAGTACGTCGAGAAGTTCCTCGCGACGCGGGCTTGAGGCGCGTCGGGATCAACGCGGCGCGATTTCCCGGATGGTGAAAGCCGGCACGACGTGTACCCGCCCCTCGGAGTCCTTGAAGCGAAAAGTGCCCTGCTCCTTGTCGTACTTCGGTTTTCCATGAGCCGTGATCACCCGCTGGTTGGTGAGCGTCACCTCGTAACGGCGCACGCAGCCGGTTGTGAAAGCCAGGCAGGACAAAACCAGCGGCGCGATAAGTTTCATCGGAGGGATTGGAAATCGGGTGCGCATGGCAGGACTTAAACCTGCTTTCTGAGCCGCTGGCGCATTGCTCATAGCTCCATCGCAATTATACCAAGTCGCGCTTCTGTTCAAGTGTCCGCTGACACCGTCCTTACAACTCCGCTCGGCTCATAGGTTGAAGCTTTTCCGGCGCTGATCCATCGGAGCTGATCACGCCTTCCGCGCGGACGGTGGCGCCGGGAATCGCTCTTCCGCGCCCGAACCTGGAATAGAGCGAGGGCATGAGGAAGAGGTTCAACAGGGTCGAGGTGGCCAGCCCACCGAGGATGACCACGGCCATCGGGTATTCGATTTCGTGGCCGGGCACGTTGCCTTTGAGGACGAGGGGCAACAGGGCCAAAGCGGCGCACGCCGCGGTCATCAGGATGGGCGCCAGGCGTTCCTCCGCTCCGCGCAGGACCAGCGCTCTGCCAAACATCACGCCTTCATTCTCCTCCAGGTGTCGGTAATGGCTGATGAGCATGATGCCGTTGCGCGCGGCAATGCCCAGCACGGTAACGAACCCAACGAGCGAACCCAATGACAGCACACCGCCGCTCAAGAACGCGCCCGCCACACCGCCAATCAAGGCGAAAGGAAGCGTGAGCGCCACGAGCAGCACAATCCGGGTTGACCGAAAATCAACGTGGAGCAGGACGAGAATGCCAAGCAGCGAAAATGCGGCAAGCAGCAGCAGCCGATTGCGGGAGGTTTGGCGCGCGGCGTATTCGCCGAGGAACTCAGGGTGATAGCCCAGGGGAAAGGAGAGGGCCTGGACGCGGGTCTGAATTTCGCGCGCCACGCCGCCCAGGTCGGCGCCGGCGACGTTGCACGTGACGTCAATGCGGCGCGAGGCGTTCTCGCGTTTGATTTCATTGGGAGTCGGCGCGATGTCGAGCTCGGCCACGTCGCCCAGAGGGACACGGGCGCCGGAAGGGGTCTCGATGGTCAATTCGCGCAACGACTGCACATCGTGGCGCACGCGTTCCACGCCCCACACCGCCACCTCGAACACCTTCTGGTCCTTGTAAACCTCACCGACCTTCGTGCCTTTGATGAGTGTCGTGGCCGCACGCCGGACGTGGCCGGGGGTAAGGCCAAAGTTCGCCGCGACGTCCGGCTTGAGGCGCACCTGGATATGCGGCACGAGCACTTGCGGCTCGACCTTCAGGTTCGCCTTGCCTTTCACGTCGTCGATGGCCTTGCTCACTTCCTGGGCTTTCTCGCGCAATACGGCCATGTCCGGGCCATAGAGCCGCACCACAATCGTCGCGCTGGCGCCGGTCAATACTTCCTTGATGCGCTCCTTCAGATAAGTCAACAGGTCGCGGTATAGGCCGGGGTAGCCTTCCACCACTTCCTGAATCTTCGCTACGGTGCGGTCATAGTCGACGTTCGGGTCGAGGCTGATCCACAACTCGGTAAAGTTTGGCCCGACCACTTCGTCCGCCACTTCCGCCCGGCCAAGATGCGAGCCGAAATTTCGCACGCCGGGCACGGCGCGCAGTTCCTTGCTCGCCTGCACGGTGATGCGCCGCATGGCGTCGAGCGACGTGCCGGGTTTCTCGACCCAGTGCATGAGAAAATCCGTCTCCTTGAAGTTTGGAAGGAACTCCTCGCCCAAATGCGGCAGCGCAAGGCCGGTCAGCGCGAAAGCCACAACCAGAATGATCGCGGCCCAGCGCGGCCGGGCGACCAGCGCCGGCAGCACGGACCGATACCCGCGCTTGAGCACGCGAGTCAGGGGCGCGTCGTCGTGCCGTTCCGCCGCGCCGGGAAGCAGCAACAGGCACAGCGCCGGGGTGACCGTCAGCGCCACGAGCAACGAAGCGAGGATGGCCAGAACGTAGGAAAAGGCGAGCGGCCGGAAAAACGTTCCCGCCAGGCCCTCCAGGAAAAACACCGGCACGAAGACCAGCGCCACGATGAGGCTCGCATAAACCACGGCGCTCCGGACTTCGAGCGAGGCCTGAAGCACGACCCGGAACGGTGAAAGGGGGCTGCCCGCCGCGCGATTCAGGCGCAGGCGCCGCGAGACGTTTTCCACGCCGATGATGGCGTCGTCCACGACTTCGCCCACGGCAATCACCAGTCCGGCCAGCACCATGGTGTTCAGCGTGCCGCCACGCAGATACAATACGACGTCCGCCGCCAGCAAAGAGAGCGGAATGGCCGAAAGGCTGATGAGCGCCGTGCGCCAGTCGAACAGGAACGCAACGAGAATCACCACCACCAGCACGCAACCCAGCACCATCGCGTTCGTGAGGTTTCGGAGCGACCGTTCGATGAACGTCGCCGGGCGAAAGATGGTCGGGTCGATCTCCACGTCTTTCAGCCCGGGCTTGAGCGCCTGCAGCGCCGCTTCGACCTGTTTCGTCACTTCGAGGGTGTTGCCCCAGGGTTGTTTCTCCACGATGAGCAACAAGCCGGGGCCATCGTTGATGACCGCGTCGCCAATGGGCATCGGATGGCCCACGACCACTTCGGCCACGTCGCCAATTCGGAGCGGCACACCGTTGGTGAAGTGGATGACGGTGCGCGCCAGGTCCTCGGGAGTTTCAATGGCAGAGAGGTGCCGCACCGGCAGCCGCTGGTTCGGCAGCTCGACGAAGCCACCGGCCGCCACGGCGGCGGCATCGCCCGCCGCCCGCGTGACCTCATCCAGCGAGACGCCGTTGACCGCCAGCCGGTCGGGATCCACCAGCACCTGGAATTGCCGGTCGCGCTGGCCCCAGATGGCGACGTTGGCCACACCGGGCACGGCCATGAGACGCGGGCGAATCGTCCACGTCGCCAGTTCGGACAGCTCCATCTGGGAAAGTTTCTTCGAGGAGACGCCGATTTTCAGGGCGCGGCTCGTGGACGACAGCGGCGGAAGAATCACCGGCGCATGGGCCACGGCCGGCAGGCGCGGCGCTATCGTGGCCACGCGTTCCTGCACCAGTTGCCGCGCCCGCATGAGGTCCGTGCCTTCCTTGAAAATGCAGACCACCGACGACAGGCCGAGCACGGACTTCGATCGCAACGTCTTGAGCCAGGAGACACCGTTGAACGCGTTCTCGAGCGGCACGCTGATGAGGCTTTCGACTTCCTCGGTGGACAGACCGGGCGCTTCGGTTTGCACTTCCACCAGCGGTGGCGCGAATTCCGGGAACACATCGAGGGGCGTCGTCCGCACCGCGCGAATGCCGAACACGACGAGCACGGCCGACAGTGCCAGCACAAGCACCCGCTGCCGAAGCGACACGCCGATGAGCCACTTCATCATGAATGGAGTCTCCTCGGGCTATTTGCCGGCGCCGAACTCGGCGCCGAACAGTTCGGCAACGCCGGTGACGACCACTCTTGCTCCCGGCTTCACTGCGCCAGTCAGCGCGGCGAATTGATCCACCACCTGCTTCACCTGCACGCGGCGCCGCGTGTAGCTCAGAGGGCCGGACTTCTCGTAGACCCATGTCCCGCCCTGGGCGTCATGCACCACTGCCGTCCACGGCACGACGAGGCTCTCCTCGTCCGCACGCAACGGAACGGTCACGCCGACCCGCTGGCCGAGCTGAAGCGCGCCATTCGTGTTAGAAACTTCGTAAAACCAATCCACTGTCGCCGCGGCAGCATTGGCCGATGGCGGGGCGGAAACCGGCCTGGCCGGGCGCGTCATCCCGGCTGCCGCGTCGGCGACTCCGCCGACACCGGCTTCGGCGGTCGAATCCAGCTTGGCCGTTTCGCCCACATAAATGGGCACCCGGACCCAACAGACCGGTGGAGTCGCGACATCCAACACAGGCGGGCCGAGCAAGTCGCGCCGGGCCTGGGCCGTGCGAAGTCCGGCTTCCGCGAGGCCGACCTGCGCCCGCGCCTCATCCACCGCGCGCGCCGTGCCTGCCTTGTCGCGGAGCAACTGTTCGGCGCGGGCCAGCGTGGTTTTCGCGGCGTCGAGTTGCACCTTCGCCTGCTCGACCTGTCCGTCGCCGTCGATTTGGGATTGAGCCAGCCGCACGAGTTCGGCGGGCGAGAGGGAGGGAAGAATCGTGAACACAGACTGGCCATTGGAAACGTTGCTGCCCGCTCCGTTTTGCCGGGCGGGAAGAATGATTTCTCCGCCAAACACCCGCGAGCGTTTCAATTTCCGGCGCTCGACCGGCGCCGTCTCGATGCCAAGGCGCTTCTCAGCTTCCGGAGTCAACGTGAGTGTGGCGAGGTCGGCTTCTTTGGCGGGATTCGTCACCTTGACCGGCGGAGGGAATTTGCCCGGCTCGGCCGCAAACCCCGAGTGGCCGGAGACGGCCATCGCGCAAAGCCAGGCCAGGCACTTCGCCGTACTGCATTCAGAGAGTTTCATTTGGAGATTGGGGAGGGTGCGTCCGGGGCGGCGTCGAGGCGCTGGCCGGCGCTGCGGTCCAGCTCCGCGCGCGCGCGACGCAGGTCGGCGGCCGCGCTGGCCGCCTTGGCGCGGGCGTCGAACAGTTTGCGGTTGTTCTCAAGCACGAAGAGGTAGGCGACATTGCCCGCGGCGTAAGCCTTTTCGGACTGGCGCACGGATTCTTCGAGCGGCGGCAGAATGCGTTGTTCCCACTGGTCGTAACTCTCCTGAGCCTGTGCCAGCCGCGCGTGCGACTCGCGCACCTCGAGCACAATGCGGTCGCGCACGGTGTAGTATTGTCGGGCGGCCTTCTCGAGTTTCGCCCTGGCCTGCGCGACACCGCCCTGGTTCTGGTTCAAAATCGGCACCGCAAGGTCCAGCGACGGACCGACGAGAAACTCCTTGCTCGCGCCGGAGCCGACATCCTTGCCGTTGATGCCGGCCGCCAGCGTGAAGGTCTCGGCACGAGCAAGACCGATGCGCTTCCCGGCCGCCTCCAAACCGATTTCCGCGGCGCGCAAGTCGGGCCGGGCCGCGAGCGCATTGGTCAGGAGCAGATCCACTGTCCGTTCCGCGCGCGCCGGCAACGCCGACGCCGCGAGTTTCTCCGTCCACTGACCAAGCCCCAACCCGAGCAGATGGCGCAGCCGCTCGCGAGCCAGCGCTGCGTCTTGTTTGGTGCGCGCTAACTGCTCGTGCGCTTGCAGCGTGTCGATCTCGGACTGTTGGGCTTCCAATTCGCTTGCATCCCCCGCGCGCAAACGGGCCTGCGAAAGTTCGGCGATGCGGGTGTTGAGTGAATGAGTTTCCGCGGCCAGCTTGCTCCGCTCGTCCGACAGCGTGACATCGGCGAAAGCCACGCGCACATCACGAATCAGGTCCAGGCCGCTTTGCACGAGACGCTGGGCGGTGCGTTCGTAGTCGAGCCTGGCCGCCGCCACGCGCCTGGGGCGCAACCAAAGAATCTCGAAAGGGTATTTTGCCGTGAGTTCCAGCGGCTTGGCCCCCACGGGAATGAGCAAGGAGAAGGTGGGGTTGGGGAGCATTCCCGCCTGGATCAAGTCCGCGCGCGACAGTCCAAGGTCGGCGAGCGTCTCCTGAAAAGCCGCGTTGTTCCACAAGGCGAGCGTGACAGCCTCGTCCTCGGAAAGTCCGTCCTCCAAAGACACCGTTGCGGGCCAAACCACCTCGCCCGGCTGGCTGTTCGTCACCATGTGTCCGCTGCGTTGCTCCAATTCGGCGAAGACAGGGTTGACATTATTCCGAGTGCTGACGCAACCGCTCGAAAGGGCCGCGACACCAGCGAGCGCGGACAGAAGCGCCACTCTCGTGAGAATCATGGAATTGAGAATGGCTGTTGAAGGTGACTTGTCAATCAACCGTGAATGACGGTTTAGTTATGAGAGTCTCCTCCGGAGACATCGGTCAGGGTTGGAACGTCAGCGAGACGCGGGCGAAGCGGCTCGAGTTGGGACCCATCGCCGAATCGCGCACGCGGACGCGGTCCCAGTCGGGGTTGAGGCTGGTGACGGTCGGGGCAAGACCGGCGGACCAGGTCGTGAGATCGCCCGAGAATTCGACCGTGTAAGTGAGGCCGGCGGCGTTCGTGCCTTTGCGGCGGGGAAATTCGACTTCGAGCACGCCTCCGGACACATTCGACAAGTAGCGCGCGGCGGGCAGCCCGTTGGTGCCATTGGGCGCAATGGGCGCGGCATCGGCGAGGAGCGGGTTCAGGTTGTAGGCGAACTCGGTGAGGTTGTTCGCACGGTCATTGTCCGGGTCGGCGGCGGGGGAGTTGTTCGCGCCGGTCAGCCCGCGAGCCAGCGCCCACGCGGCGTACGGACTGAGCGGGACGAAGTAAACGATTTCGAGCGTGGGCCGCAACGCGGGATTGGCCGCGAATTCGGACGACTTGAACGTCCAGCCGTCGCCGGTGCCACCGGTCGAAGGGCGGATCACCCAACCGCGGTTGGCGGTGCCGGCTTTGAACAGGCCGATGTCGCTCGTCACGTCGAAGATCGTCGGGCCGCCGTCGACATCCGGCACGGCGGAGAAAGTGGCTGTGCTGGCCGATTCGACGTTGTCCTGTGAAACGCCCCCAGTCAGGCTGTTCCACGTCGCGGTATCGGTCCAATCCGCGATCATGCGATGTAGGCGAAAGGTGTCGTTCGAATCGTTGTCGACGCCCGTCGTGTTCACTGGCGTGTTGAGCAGAAGCTTCGCGGAATGAATCGTCGCGCTAGTGGGCACCTGGTTCGCGCCGGCGCCGAAGAGGTTGTCGAACCGCACGAGCACCTGGCCAACCTGGTTACCCGTGGCGGCGCCAGTATCGAGGTCGGCGGTGAGGTCTTCGAGCGTGCTGGAGTTGGCGTCGGGCGTTTCCTGCCAGAGTTCCGTGTCACGAGCCCCGGAGTAACCGTTCAACCCCTGCCGGAACGTGGCGACGGACACGACAGGGTCGGTGGTGAACGGCCCGACGATCGAACGGACCTGCGCCGCGGCCCCGGCGTGGGTCGCAAGGCCATACATCTCCTCAAGAGTGCGGAGCAGGTTGTGGTGCGTCCAGGTGCCGGCGGCGACCGTGCCGTTGCGAAGATTGGCTCCGTGGAAAACCATTGGGATTTGGTTGTCCTCGTTGTAGTCGTCCTCGTCCCACGCGATGATGAGAAGGCTGTTGTTGCTTCTGGCCCACACGGCGTAGGCGTTGAGGTTGTCGCGCAGCCAATCATCGCCCATCTTGCGCGAGCCATCGTGCATGTCGTGGAGTTGGTTGGGAATGACGAAGCTCACGGTGGGGAGTTGGGAGAAGTTGGCCGGGAACTGCGTGAAGGCGCGGTTGACGGTGCTCGCGAGCTGGTTGGCAGGCAAGGGCAGAACTTTGGCGACCCAGTTGGCCCATGGGTTGTGTTTTCGTCGATAGTAGATGCCGGGATTGGTGGCCGAGTGCGGATCGTAGTCGGCCCAGTCCACAGTGCCAGCGGACTCGATTTCCTCACAGTAGCCCGCGAAGGTGAAGCCCGCAGTGATAAGTTCCGCGCCGAGGTTGGCCGTGCGGAAGGGATAGGTGCTCGTGGGCGTCGTCGAGAAGTTCGGGGGGAGAGCGTCGTCCACCACGCCTTGATTGGAACCGGAGAACAGTTCGAGGTAATTCGGCTGGCTTGGATGCACGATAGCGAACATGGACGCAAGGCTGACACCGCCGGCCGCCAGCGAAGTGATATAAGGCGCGTTGACCTGGTCGCCGATGATTTGGCCGGGCGTGCGGTTCTCCTCCATCACGATGACGACGTGGTCGTAGCGCGGCGGCGCGGCGAAGAGTGCCAGGGAACATGCGCTGAGGAACGTAACGAGCAATAGCGGAACGAATACGTTGCGAGAAAGTAACTTGGCGGTAACGTTCGGGAGCCTGTCTGGCGTCGTTGTGGACCGCATGTATTTCGCGCTCGACGGGTTACTTTCGGGCGCAGCGTCTGACATTGAATTGGCCGAAGATTAACCTACGGTTTGCGGAGGCGGAAAAAGCGCGCCGCAGCCGAAGTGTTCACGGTGACGTGGTGGAAGTTGGCGTCGGGAACATCCACAGCGGTCACCAGGGTCCAGGATGCGGCGGTGAGAACCGCCTTGGATTCGAGCACGAATCCCGTCGAGGGAAATGCCCAGGAGATATCCGCCTGCGTCGCACTGATCCGCGTGATGGAGAGGGCGGGAGCGTGCCCCCACAACATCAGGTCGAAGCTGATGTCGGTCGAGGTTCCAGCGTCCTGGTGAATTTCCACGGCGACAAGGTTGTTAGGGCCTGGTCGGAGCACGGAGGCGGCAATCTCGGTCACCTGGAAAATGGTGCCGTCGTCCGCGACTGCGGGCGGTGTGTAGGTCGAGAAGTCCACCGGATCGACCGTGATGCCGGTGCGGAAGACCTCCGTGCCATTGATATAGACGATGGCACCGTCGTCGCGCAGCACGCGGAGCGTCAACCCTCCAAACGTGCCGGGATCAGCCACGGAAAAGGTCTTGAGGAAGTAAGTCGTGGGGTATTTTGCGTTTATATCGGGACCATAACTGAGGACGGTGCGCTCCGGACGATTGTTTTGCGCGGCATCACCGTAGCCGAGTTCGGCCACTCCACTGCTCCAACCGCTGGCGTCGATCATGTCGGGCACGTACCAGAATTGGCCTTGGTTGCTGCCGTCATCCAGATACTTCCAAGTCGAGCCGTTTGGAATGATCACGGTGATGGCCGGCGGGTTGGTGGCCGAGAGGCTGATCGCGTTGGTGCCACGGAACCCGCCGTTGTCCACGGCGACTGCGGCAACTGTGTGCGAACCGGCGGTGATGTCGCAATACTCAAACGAGTAAGGGCTGGTGTTGCGCGTGAAGAACAAAGCGCCATCGAGATAGAATTCCACGCGCGCAACGCTTCCATCGGAATCGGAGGCCACGGCCTGGCATTGGAAGTTGGTGCCGACGAAGAACGTAGCGCCGTTGATGGGATTGGTGAGCGTCACCGTGGGTGGATTGTTGGGCACGACCGTGATGCTTACGGCCGGTGAAGTGGCCATATTGGCCAGGTCGTCGGTCGCCTTTGCGGTCAATGAATGCACCCCGAGGGTCGCGTTGCTCAGGACGGAACTGAACGGAGCTGCGTTGTCGCTGCCGATGAGGTTGACGCCGTCGAAAAAGCTGACATCTGTCACAGTGCCTGGCAAGATGGCCAGGGCGCTGAGAGCGATGGGAACCCCTTGGGGAAAGGTTTGCCCGTTGGCCGGGGTGGCGAGGGTCACGCCGCTGATGGCGTTGAACGAAAAGAGGATGTTGTCGATAGTGTAACCGCCCTCGGTGATGGCCCCGCTGGTGTTGTCTCGCGGTGAGCTGGAGTTGTCGTCCGCCCACAGGATATAGAGCAGGCTGCCGGGGGGCCAGGAGCCAAGATTCAGCGAGGCAGTAAGCGTACCGAGAGTTCCGCTGGAGAATTCAGGAATGAGGGTCCAACTGAACGCATCACCGGTCAGGCTGTAGAAAACGCGATGACCGGGGACTTCCTCCACCACGGTCGTGCCGTCGGCGTTGAGTTCATTGACTTCATACGCGATGTTCAGAGTCGAGTGGTCTGCGCCGCTATCGTTGCGCAGTTTGGCCAGGAGCGAGACGTAGCCGACGCTCGTGGGCACGGTTTCGATCACTCCCAGCGTGGAATTCCATCGGGCGATCCCGCTGGAACTGATGGAAGGGGTGACGGTGGCGCTGGAGCCCACTTGCTCGGTAAACGCGGCGCCGACATTCGTTTGCACGGCGGCATCGAGGCCGGTCGTGTCTATGATGTCCGTATTCGCCCCCGTGTTGAACGCCGTGTACCATCCTTCCAGGACGATTGGATAACCGCTGAAGCTAATCGTGCCGCTGCCCGACGGCCCGACGGGAATCACGCCCGAGATGACACCCGCCTTGAAAGTGACGTTGTCGATGAGATAACCGCCCTCTTCGTTGTTAGTGTTGTTGCGATCCGCAGAGCCGTTGTCATCCGCCCACAACAGGTACAACAGGCCGCCATTGGGCCACGACCCGACGTTGGCGGTGCCGACTCTTGTGCCGCTCGTCCCGATGGATGAAACTTCGGGCACCACCTGCCAGCTCCCTGCAGCGCCGGTCAGGCTGAAGTAAACGCGATGGCCGGGAACTTCCTCCACCACGACAGTCGGATTGGCGCCCACGGTGGAATTGTTCTCGGTCAGGTTGTAGCTGAACGTAAGGGCGGTTTGATTTCCGCCTGTGTTGTTCTGGAGCGTGGCCATCAAGGACACGTAGCCGACGCCAGTTGGCACTGTTTGGACCGCGAGGAGGGCGGAATTCCAACGGGCGATGCCGGAGGAGCTGATGGCGGGATCCGTGGTCATCGTCGAGCCGAGGCTCATGTTGATGGCGCTGGCAACGTTCGTCTGCACCGCTGCGTCCAATCCGGCCGCATCGATGATGTCGGCGCTAACGCCGGTGTTGGTCAACGTGGACCAATCGCCCACAACTGGCAGCGCGTTGAACGTCAACGTGCCGCTGCCGCCTGGGCCGACTGAAATAGCCGCTTGGGCGCTGAGAGTGCAGCCGACTGCTATCGCTGTGAAATAGAACAGGCTTCGTTTCATAAGTGAGGCAGGTTGAATTTAACAGAGTATGGTAACAGTAGAAAGCGTAGAGAGCTAACAATTGTTGTCAATCGCATTCAACAAGCGGCTTGGCGCAAAAAGCGGCTCGATACAGCCGCGCATCCGCAGGGCGGTTCAAGGTCGTCGCAGGAAGCATTGTTGTCACTGTGAGAGGTTCGTATGACTCGTCCATAAACTGGAAATGACAATTCGTTCATGGGACTGAGAACCAGTGGGGCCAGGACGGTCCCGCGCGCAAATGAACAATAACCTGGAGGACGATGATGAATCCGGCCGCCCGGCTCAGCCGTAAAAATTCCTGCTTGAGCCGCTTCAGTTCCACCCGGACTTGTGACGGGGTGTGGAACGCCGACCAGCGCGGCCAAAAGCGCGGTGTGCGGCGGCAATAATCCCGATAGTCCGCCTGAAACCGGCGTTCCAGATAGTGTTCCTCGGCGCGCACCACAAACCGCAAATACAGGAACACAGCCGGCAAGAGGGCCGCGGCAAAAACGATGCTTTTGAGGAAACACGCCGCAGCGATGGCGAACGCGAGGCTCCCAAGATACAGGGGATTGCGGCATATAGAGTACGGCCCTTCCGTCTGCAATTCCTGGTCTTTGCGCCCACCGACGTACAGGGTAGCCCAAACGCGCAGCGCTGCGTAAATCAGAAACGCCAGCCAGCCGGCAGCGTTAAGTGCGACGCCTTGCAACGAATTCTCGGGCACGACCGCAGCGCTGAAGAGGACTGTCAGCCCGACAGGCACGAAAAGCACCGCTCCGAACAGCCCGCGGTGGCGGAATGCAATGGCGCGGCGACAGTCCTGTGTTGGCTGGCTTTGCGGCTCAAGCGCAAGCGGTTCAGGTGCGAGGTTCATCACATTCAGTCCGACAGCATTTCGTGACAGGCGTCTAAACAGGTGATGACAATCATGTCATGCGGCTGCCCCACAATATGACACTGGTTTGGAAATAAAGCCACCACACAACCACCGGCGCATCGCAGCGGGGCAGGAGGTCCGCGGTGTTTCCGATCCGACGACTGCGGGAGCCTGGCCGTGGACAAAGCCCGTGGAAAAGTGGATCCCGAAGCCATGACACCTCGTATGGCATGACGCTTTTGTCATCGGGCCTTCATTCGCGGTTCATGTTGCGGGCGCCTCATGTGGTCGAAGTTTATGACCAGTCCAACCACGTCATAACATGAGCCGGGTTATCGCGTCAGACGCTGCGAAGCGGCGTTGTTCCCGTTGTTCGACCGCCTACATCGGCCTGGCGATCGGGAAATGAAGGTGAGCGAATCCTTCCTCCCGCCATCCCTGGCGGCTACTCCCGCATTGCCGGAATCCGCCTCGCCCGGTAGTGTCGAGGGCATGCGTGTGCTGGTCGTTGAGGACGAAAAGAAGACCGCCTCATTCATCCGCAAGGCGCTTCAGAGCGAGGGCTACGCCGTGGACATGCTGCATGACGGCGCCGAGGCGCTCGCCGCCGTGGGCCATACCCCCTTCGATGTGGTCGTGCTCGATGTGATGCTGCCAGGCCGCGACGGCTTGAGCGTCGTACGCCAGATGCGGGAGCGGAAGATTGCGATCCCCGTGCTGATCCTGACCGCCCGCGGGGAAGTCAGCGAGAAAGTCGAAGGACTCAACGCGGGCGCCGATGACTACCTGCCCAAGCCCTTCGCCCTGGAAGAATTGATCGCCCGCGTACGCGCCCTGGGCCGTCGTTACAGCGACACGAAGTCTCTCACGCTCCATGTCAGTGACCTCACATTGGACACGGTGACTCGCAAAGTCATGCGGGGCGAGACGCCGATCGATCTGGCACCGCGCGAGTATTTGCTGCTGGAATTCCTGATGCGCTCGGCTGGACGCATTTGCGGGCGCATGGCCATCGTCGAGAAGGTTTGGGACTACGATTTCGATCCCGGCACGAACCTGGTGGACGTTTACATCATGCGGCTGCGCGAAAAGATTGACGCCGGCTTCGAGCCGAAATTGCTGCACACCGTGCGCGGGGTAGGCTATGTGTTGAAGGTAACGTCATGACGATTCGAAATCGGCTCACGCTTTGGCTGGGCGGGATACTGCTCGTGTCCCTGGCCGTCCTGGCGGGCGTGGTTCATTACGAATGGGTCGAGCTGCAGCAACGCATGGCGGAGGGAAAGCAGCAACCGGAACCGGCCTGGGAGGAAGTGGGGGAAATCGTGCTCTACTACGGCGTCCCCACCATGCTCATGTTGCTCGCGGGCAGTTGGTGGCTGCTCCGGAAATCCCTCGTGCCTGTGACCGCCCTGAGCCGCGCTGCGGAGCGCATCCACGCCAACAACCTCAAAGAGCGTCTTCCGCAAAGGGGGAGCGGTGATGAGCTTGACCGCCTGACCGAAGTCTTCAACTCGATGCTGACGCGGCTCGACGAATCGTTCACGCACATCCGTGAATTCACCCTCAACGCGTCGCATGAACTCAAAACGCCGCTCACCATCCTTCGGGCCCAAATCGAAACCGCGTTGCGTGACCCGGCGACCCCCGGTGCCCAGCGCGAAATCTTCGCCGACCAGATCGACGAGATTGCCCGCCTCGCCAAGATCGTGGATTCGCTGACGCTTCTCGCCAGGGCGGATGCCGGCCAACTGGCCGTCGCACAGGAACCGGTCCGGCTCGATGAACTCGTCCGCGAGAGCTTTGCCGACGCGCAGATGCTGGCCCTGCCCGGGCGACTCCAGGTCGAATTGAGCGCGTGCGATGAGGCCACCGTGCGGGGCGATCGCCATCGGCTGAGGCAACTCCTGCTCAACCTGACCGACAACGCCATCAAGTACAACCAGCCCGAGGGCTGCATCGCCATTGGCCTCAGCCGGCACAACGGCACTGCCGAACTGACCATCACCAACACCGGCCCCGGCATACCACCCGAAAAAATCCCGCGCGTCTTCGACCGTTTCTATCGCGGCGATCCCGCCCACAACAGCGCCTTGGAAGGCTGCGGCCTGGGTTTGAGCATCGTGCAGTGGATCGTGAACGCGCACAAGGGGACCATCAGCGTGGCCTCCGAACCTCGAAAATTGACGACCATCACGGTCAAGTTACCCGTACAGCCCGCTTCGGAAACGATGGGCAAGCCGTCGTGATCTCGAGGTTGGCGGCCGCGTCTCAGTTTTTCGAGTCGCCCCGGAGCAGGTGTTGAGGCAGGTCTTGGAACCCTGCGCCTGGAGTGCCGGGACGCAAAAGCCAGAGACGGTCGAAAATCTTGTCCTTCCACTTTTGCGGTTTGGGGATAACGCCGAGCGCCTCGGCCAGCTCGGCAAGTTCGTGGTGTGTCCAGCAGATCACGACCGTTTTGCCCTGATAGGCGCGGTTGCTGAGGATGTTGCCGGCAAGAAGCGGATACAGTTCCGCTTCGTAGGGCATTTGCAGGGGCAGGCTCAGTCGTTTCGCCAGTGGCGCGAGCGTCTCGCCCGTGCGCTGGCTGTGCGCGTGCCGGGTCACGCGCGTGGCGTAGAGAGCGGCAATGGGAGCGTTGCTCATCAGCGCGTTGGGATTGCTCAGAAAGTCCGCGAGGGCCCGCGCCCGCTTTTCGCCTCTCGGAGAGAGATGAAGCGCCGCATCGTCATCCGGCTTCTCCGCATGGCGCAGCAGGATGATCTGCGCCGGTTGGCCGTGGGCGATCAAGGCACCGAACGCGAGCAGCAAAACAATCGTTTTCATGATGCGCTCTGAGCGCCACTCGCTGCGCAGCGGGCGGAGTTGGTTGAGTGGCCGTTCATGAGTGTAAGCCGGACCGCCTGCGCCTCCTCGAGCCGTCTATGGCGGCTGCGCAGCGGAGTAGTGGAAGTCGGTCTCGCGCCCGGCCAGCCGCGCCAGCCGCGCCTCGGCGGATTCGGCGAGGAGCCGTTTGATAGTGCGAATCAACATGGGCATGTCGAGCGGCTTTTCCAGCAACGCCCCCACGCCGGCGCTGATGGCCGTGAATAACTGGTTCGGCCGCGCCGTGATGACGGCGACCGGCACCAGTGGATGGTCCGCGCTCAACCGCTCGAAAGTGTCCCAGCCGTTTTTCACCGGCATGTTGAGGTCCAGCAGCACCAGGTCAACGACGGTCGTTGCGATGAGGTCCAACGCCTGCCGGCCGTCACTCGCGGGCAGAACGACGTAGCCTTCTTCGGCCAAAAGATCGCCGAGCGAATGCCGTACGCCGTCATCGTCGTCGACGAGAAGTATGCGTGGGCGGGAAATTGCCGGGGCGGCCGTTCGCGCGGCGGGCGGAGCTGCCGGCGAGGCTGGTCCCGCGGATTTTCCTTTCAACGACGCGCCAGTGCTTGGGAGAGGATTTGGCTTTTTCATAGTTAGGAAGCGAGTTCATCCGCAACGCCCCTTTGGGGCGCAATTCTACAAACCAGGTGCTGTCAGGGTAACGCGGCCGCTGTGGTTGGTTCGAATGAAGAAGCCACGGCCCGCTGTCTGCTTCTGCAAAAGCGCGCCCTTGAACGACAGGCTGCGCCCGCCATCCGGCGGAGTCACGACGCCGCTGAACAGCCCGGATGCGGGCACGATGACGAGGGTGAGCGGGTTGCTGCTTTGGTTTGTGGCCTTGTTGTTCGGGCCGAGCACCACGGAGTTGGTGAATGTCTCAGCGGGATTGGCGCCGGTGAACGCCACAATGCCGTTCGTCATGAGCAGCGCCCGCCCGGCGCCCGGCCTGGTGTAAACCGATCCTTCAACGCCGGTGTCGAACGCGAACCCGTCGGGGTAAAATCTGTCGGCCGGCCGCGCCGGCTTGCTCCAGTTCAGCCGGCCGCCCAAATCCGTTGTCAGCCGGTCGGCGAAGGTGAGCCAACTGAGGACGGAACCTTTCCCGGCGTAGAGTGAGGAGTAGAGCGGCCAGGAGCCGTTCGTCGAGACTGCGGTTCGCTGGGTCACCTTGGCGCCGTCGGCGAGCGTGCCGGCGAAGCTCACCACGCCGGCGGCATCAACGCGCGCCGCGCCGAAGCCGTCGCCGCCCGGGCGGAGTTCCGATTCAGAATCGCCGTGCACGACGAGTGTGTAGTTCGTCGCGAACGGAGCGCGGAGCGTCCGGCCGTCGAACACCTGGCGGTCACCCAGGAGCGCCGAGTTCCATTGAACGGTGTGGACGCGGCCGGTCACCTGCTGGCCGGCGCCTGCGAGGTCCAGTGTCAGTTCCACGGCGAGGGCGTTGGTGACGGGACGCTGGACGACGTTGCTCGCGCGCCCTTGCAAATCGAATGCGCCGCTGAATGAAAGACGCCGGCCCGCGGAAAGGATTTGAGCGCTGAACCGGCCTTGCTCGGTGAGGGCCATCGCAAAGTACCCGGAGCTTTCGTGCCGGACTTCGGCGGGTTCGTAGAACAGTCCCGTGTAGGCGCCGCGGACGGCGATGAACGGGTTGGTCACGAACGTGGCGCGCAGCATGAGATTCGACTGCATGAGAAACGTGAGTCGACTCGACAGGCTCGTGATATCGCCGCTCCAGTTTGCGAAGAGGTTTCCTGGCGCGGGCCGCGCGTTGACGGTGTAGCCTCGGCCGACTTCAAGCGCCAGGCCATCGAGTTCCGGCAGCACGGCGCCGTTGCCGGTGACGGACAAGCTCAGTGGGCCGGTCGTGACGTAAAAGACTTTCACGGAAGCCACGGCCGACTCGTGGCCGTAGAAGTCGATGCTCTTCACCTGGATTGTGTTCGTGCCCGGCGCCAGCGGAACCATCGTCGAGAACTCGTTCGTCTCTTCGATTGTTTGAAACGGCGCAGTGCCGACGCGATACTCCATCGCGGCCACGCCCACATTGTCGGTGGCAGTGGCGTGCAGAGTGACAACTGCATTCGACACACGCGCATTGGGTGGCGGCGAGAGGATCGTGAGAGACGGCGGCGTTGAGTCCGGAGGGAGCACGCGCACTTGGATCGAGACGCTCGTCCTGGTGCGGCCAGCGCTGTCTGTCGCCTTGGCAAACAGGCAGGGCGTGCCCGCCGGGGCGTTGCTCCAGACGAAGGTGAAGGGGCTGTTCGTCGCGACGCCGAGATGCCGCGACCCGTTGAAGAATTCCACCTGATTCACGACGCCGTTGCTCGACGCGGCTTCCGCTTTGAGAACGATATTGCTGCCGGTCAGGAATACATCGCCGTCCCTCGGGCTGGCCAGGTCGAGAGTCACCGCTGACGGCGCCGAACCCGGCATCCAACAACTCGTGATTGGGTCGGCATTGGTCGCGCGGGCCATCGGCGCCAGCCCGTACATTTCGAGCAGCGTGCGAAGAACGTTAATATGATTGATGTGCTCGCAATACTTTCCAGGCCGCACCATCGGGCCGACAAAAATCGTGGGGATGTGGTTGCCCGACGATTTGTCGTCCTCGTCCCAGGTCACGACGAGCAAGCTGTTATTCGTCTGCGCCCATTGCACGTAGGCGTCGAGGTGCCGGCGCAACCACGCATCGGCCTGGCCTATGGAGCCGCTATGCATGTCGTTGGCCTGGTTCGGAACCACGAAGCAGAGCGTCGGCAGTTCGGCAAAGTTCGTCGGGAACCTCGTGAGCGACTGGTTCAACGCGGACGGCACATTGGTAAAATTGACCCACGGATTGTGCTTGCGCTTGTAGTGGCCCGACTCGCAGCCGGTGAAGCCGGTATACGGGAGCGACTCCGAGTAGCCGACGAACGTCAGCCCGGCTCCGAGCAATTCGCTTCCCAGATTTGGGGTTCCGTAGGCTCCCGAGCAGATGTCCGATGTGACGCCATGTGTCGATCCGGAGAACAGCGCGAGGTAATTTGGCTCGCTCGGATGCGAAACGGCGTACGACGCGACGAACAACGCTCCCTCCCGCGCCAGCCTGTTGATGTAGGTCGGACCGGAGGATTTGATGATGTCGCCGAAGGAATGATTCTCCTCGACGACGATCACGACATGGTCGGGCCTTGGCACTCCCGACTGGGCGATCGCTGTGAAAGCCAGGCCGGCGGGCAGGATGAACATGAGCGTCCGCAGGACCAGTCCGTGGGAGCGCGCCAGCATTCTCGTGGCTGTTGCGCTCCCAGGTCGCCGGGCCTTGTAACGGAGTTGTGCCAGCCTTTGCGGCGTGGCGAGCGATTGTGTGGCATTCCCGATCACTCGCCATGCTTCGGGCACGGGGATACTAGTTTTCATAAAGAAATGCGGGGCCATCATTGAAGTTCATGGAATGTTGTTCGCGTGGCGTCCATCAGTTTCCCGTGGGTCTTGCCGAGGCCAAGCGGTCCTCGGGCTGCCACCCTCCGCCGAGGGCTTTGTAGAGGGCGATGAGATGGGTCGCCAGCGCGCGCTGGCTCTGCACCAGCGCGTCCTGCGCCAAATAGAGTGAGCGTTGCGCATTGAGCACGTTGAGAAAATCGGTCTGGCCTTGCGTGTAGAGTTGCATGGACAGGTCCACCGCTTTCTTGTTTGCCGTAACGGCCGCGCTCAAGGACTCGCGATGTTCCTGCTCCTTTGCGAAGGCGATGAGCGCGTTCTCCACGTCCTGCAATGCGACCAACACCGTCTTTTGATACGTGAGATAGGATTCATCGCGCAGGGCATGCTGCAGCCGGATGTTTGACACAATGCTGCCGCCTTGAAAGAGGGGCCACGTCACCGTTGGGCCGAACGAGAACGCCCGGTTTGAATCGGCGAACCAATCTCGCAGGAGATTGTTGTGATACGTCAGCGAACCGGTGAGCGAGAATTTGGGAAAAAGGTCCGCGACGGCGACGCCAATTTGCGCCGTGGCGGCGTGAAGCCGCGCTTCGGCGGCGCGAATGTCGGGCCGGCGGCGCAGCAAATCCGACGGCAATCCCACCGGCACCTCCCCTGGAGCGACGGGCACTGGTTCGGACGCCGAAAGTTCCGCAACCAGCGACGCCGGCGGTCGCGCCAGCAATACGCTCAAGGCATAAATGGACTGGCGCACCATCGTCTCCAACTCGGGAATTTGCGCTTCCGTCGTGGCGACCTGCCCGTCGGCGTTGGCGACGTCCAGCCCGCTGACGAGACCGGCGGTGAATCTTTGGCGGGTGATGTCAGCGGTGTGGCGCTGCGCCTTGAGGTTGTCCTGCGCGATGATGATTTGTTGCTGTGCACCGCGCAGTTGCGAATAGTTCAACGCCACCTCAGCCACGAGGGAGACCTGTGCGTCGCGGGCGCTTTCCTGCGCGGCCAGGACAGTCGCGCCGGCGGATTCCACGTTGCGACGGAGGCCGCCGAAGACGTCGAGTTCCCACACGGCGTCCAATCCCGCAACGAACAAATCGTGGGCCGGGTTCGGCGCGACGTTCGCCGCGGGGCGCGTTCGCTGGTAGGCCGCGGTTGCCGAGGCCGCGGGCCAGAGTCCGCCGGCGGCGATGCCTCTTGACGCGCGCGCTTCACGCACGCGGATCTGGGCGATTTGCAGATCCAGGTTGGTTGCCACGGCGTCTACAACAAGACGTGTCAACATAGGATCGTTGAATGTCTTCCACCACTGGGCGATGTCGGCCACGTTTGTGGTGGTCGCGGAGGGTTGCGATGTCGTCGGTGTTGCCACGCCAGCCCAGCCCACCGGCATGTCCTCGCGCGGCGCCTGGAAATCGGGTCCGCTCTTGCAACCGCCCAGAAGCATCCCGGACAGACCGAGGGCAATAAGAGGAATCGTTGACAGCGTGGCTTCAGGACGATGGGAGGCGAATCGCTTCTGTAGAGTCTCATTCATAACGGAGTGCCTCAATTGGATCGAGTTTCGCGGCCTTCGATGCCGGGTAGTATCCGAAAATAATTCCCACAGCGGCGGAGACCGCGACCGCCGCGATGATCGCCGGAAGGGACGGCGCGGTGGGCCAATGCAGGAGCAGCGTGACAAAATACGAACTGCCTCGTCCAACGGCGATGCCGATGACGCCGCCAATGAGGCAGAGCACCACGGCTTCGAGAAGGAATTGCCGCAGCACGTCACCGGCCTCCGCGCCCACCGCCATGCGCAGTCCGATCTCGCGAGTGCGTTCCGTCACGGACACGAGCATGATGTTCATGATGCCGACTCCGCCGACGACGAGCGAAATCATCGCCACACAGAGCAGCAACTTGGTCATCAAGGTCATCGTGGCGCTCATCGTTTTGGTCAGCTCAGTCATGTCCCGGATGTTGAAGTCGCTCGCTTCGCCGGGGCGGATGTGGTGCCGCTCCCGGAGCAGTTCTGTGATTTGCTGAATCGCCGCGGGAATCTGAGCGGACGAGCGCGCCGCGACCAGGATCTGGTCCACGTTGACGAAACGCACCGGCTGCGGCGTGTCGGCCTGCTCGGAGGTCGAAGGCGCCGGGTAAAGGCTGTTCTGGGTATTGGGGTAAAGTTGGTTGAGCGAATTGACGCCGCTGGAATTTTGCGCGCCGGCGCTGCTCTGGTTGACGGTGGACGCCGACGAGCCCACGACGCGGTATTTGATGGTAGTCCACGGGGCGATGAGGATGTCGTCCTGATCCACTCCCATCATGTTCGCCCCGCGGGGCGAGAGCACGCCGATGACTTTGAAAGAGACGTTTTGCACGCGAATGCTCTGGCCTACGGGTGATTCAGGGCCGAACAATTCGCGCACGAGGGTCTGGCCAATGAGGCAAACCTTGTCGGAATTGCGGACGTCACGCTCAGTGAACGGCTCGCCTTCGGTCAAGTCGTTCCAATCGCGCACGTCGAGGAACGCCGGAGTGGTCCCGTAGATATACATGGGCACCCAGTTGCGATTTCCATAAACGACCTGGGTGCGCGCGCGCACAACTGGCGCGACCGCGGCGGCGGCACTGCACTCGCGCAGGATTGCGGCGGCATCCTGGGGCGTCAGCGTCATCACACTGCCCGCGCCGAAACTGACGCCGCCACTGGCCGCCGTCCCCGGCTGCACGAGCAGATTGTTCGCGCCCATGCTGGCAATGGTGCGCTGAATGGCGATGGAGGAGCCGTTGCCGATTTCCATCATGGCAATCATGGCGGCGACGCCGATGACGATGCCGAGCGTTGTAAGAGCGGCGCGGGTCACGTTGCGCCGCAACGCCCGCAAGGCGGTGATGAGCACGCGGTAGAGTTTCATGTGGCGCCTCCCGCGGACTCGGGCACCGCCGTTCCGCTGCGCGGCGTGGCGCTGCCGTCTCCCTCGATCAGCCCGTCGCGGATGCGAATGATGCGCTGTGCGTGACCCGCCACGGTGGCGTCGTGGGTGACCAGAATGAGAGTGATGCCTTCCGTGCGATTCAATTCGGTGAACATCTGGAGGATTTCCTCGCTCGTGCTCGAGTCAAGGTTGCCGGTCGGCTCGTCCGCCATCAGGACCTTCGGCCGGTTGACCAGCGAGCGCGCGATGGCCACGCGCTGCTGTTGGCCGCCGGAAAGCTGCGACGGTTGATGATCCAGCCGATCGGACAAGCCGACTTTGGCGAGGAGTTCCTTCGCGCGCCGGCTCATCTCCACCTCCGAGATTTCGTCACGCGAATAAGCCAGCGGCATCATTACGTTTTCCAGCGCGCTGGTGCGCGGCAGGAGGTTAAAACTCTGAAAGACGAAACCGATGAGCCGATTCCTGAGCCCGGCCCGCTCTTTCGCGGTGTAATGGGTCACATCGCTTTCATCCAGCCAGTAACGCCCGGACGTGGGGTGGTCGAGGCAGCCAAGAATGTTCATCAGCGTCGTCTTGCCCGAGCCGCTCGCGCCCATGAGCGCCACCATTTCGCCGCGGTGGATGCGGACAGTGACACCCTTGAGCACGGGCAGACCCAGCTCGCCCATGTGGTAAGTCTTGCGGATGTCCATGAGTTCGATCATCTGCATGACGTTGGCCTCGGCGCTCAGCAGGTTGGCGCGCGTTTGGGTGAGTTGGGCGCGGGCTTGGGCGAGATCCGCGGCGTAAAGCGAATCATCAATTTGGGCGAGAACCGTTCCCTCTTCGACAACGGAGCCGTAATCGATGGGCTTGCCGTTCTTGTCTTTGCCGAATGAAATGATTTGCCCGGCCACTTGCGCCCCTACGTCCACCACTTCCTCCGGCTCCACGGTGCCCGTGGCCTCGATGGTCGCGACGATGTCCGCCAATCTTAGGGGCACGGCTTGGATCGCTTCGCCAGAGCGTGAAGTGGTGGGAAGAAGACGAGTTTTAACGACCCAACTGACCAGGGTTACTGCCGCCACCCAGGCCACGAGTGTGAGAACCTTTCGCCGCCTGAAGGTTTGTCCGACTTTAGCGAGGCCCTTCGTGTCGATGCGCGGGCGGGTATCCACTCCGTCGTCGGGAATAAGCGCCGCTGAGTTCTCCAGATGGGTTCTCATGTATTCAATTCAGAGGTAGTTAGCCGCATCTCCCTGAAGCAGGTGTGTGACGAAGTGGCGATCGGTGATGCGCCGGGTGTGTCGTTCTTCCGGCTCGAAGGTGAGCTTGCGGATTGCGCGCAATAACACCGGGAAATTGAGCGGTTTCTCCATGAAAGCGTCCACACCCAGCCGGACGGCATGCTTGTATTGATGCGGGCGCGCCGTAATGACAATGACGGGAATGAGTGGACGGGACTGTTCAAGCTTATTGAAGGCCGTCCAACCGTCCATGTTCGGCATACTGAGGTCGAGCAAGACCAGGTCAGGCTGATGCTCGATGGCGGCCTTCACGGCGGCGGAGCCATCGGCGGCTCCAAACGCCTCAAAGCCCTCGCACTCCAGCACGGCGGCCAGCGACGAACGCACCAGTGCATCGTCATCCACGATGAGGATTCGCTTGGGCACAAGGGCCGGACGGGTGTGGGCACGGCTTGGGGACTCGGCCGTCCAGGGGCGGCCGGGAATTCCTGTTTCAGTCATGGCGGACAAATCGTTCATAGGATTGGGTCGGTTGGATTTGCACCGGTGTTTTGCGAATGGGCAGGACGGAGTTCATCGAATATCGGCGCCCGGCTTCACGGGCATTGTTGAATGGACTCTAGCCGCCGACGTGCCACCGTCTTGGAGCGCTGAGTTGCAGAGGGTTTGGCGGAAGCGCCCGCCTGCGGGGCCGATTTTCGGTCAACCCTTGACCCGGCTTATGGTAAATCGTTGGCCACTGAGATGAACGGGTTAAGTGCCACAATCCCGGGAGTCGCCTGCAGGGCGTGGCGAAATCGCGAGCAACGCGATCGATTCGCATGGCACTTACGCCCGCGCATCTCAAGGCCCGGCTCTTGCTCACCCTGACCCGATGACAACTGCCTTTCGCCTGCGCCTTGGATTTCTGATAGCCGCCACTGTCGTTGTCGCGGGGCTGACCGTTCTGGGCGTGCAACATTCCTTGCGGCGCATCCGTGAACTGGAGAACAAACTCACCACCGATCACTTCGAAAACTTCCGCCTCGCGGACGACTTCCAGCAACAGCTCCTCAAACTGAACAACTCGATGATGCATTACGTCGCGAGTCGCGAGCCGAAGACCTGGTTGGCCTTCGAGCAGGCCAGAGACAAGCTTGACGTCTGGATTGATCAGTACGATGCGCGTCTCAACACGAACACCATACTCTCCACCGAACGCGAACGCGAACTCATCAAGCAGCTCAACGACGCCTACACAAACTACGTCGCGGCCAGCCTCGAGGTGCACACGAACCAGCAGCCCGCCCTCGTTTCCGCATTGGGATTCGCGAAATTGAACAAATTCGAAGACCAGGCCGAACCATGCTGGTCCGAAGCCAGGTGATGCTCGAAAAGCAGGAGAAGCTCGCCACGCTCGGCACCCTGGCCGCCGGCATCGCCCACGAAATCCGCAACCCGCTCACGTCCGTAAAGGCCCGTCTCTACACGCTCGACAAGCATCTCGATACGCCGCCGCTCGCCCGCAAGGACGCCGAAATCATCAGCGCTGAAATCACCCGGCTCGAACGCATCGTGCAGGAGGTGCTCCGTTTCGCCAGACCTTCCGAACCGGAGTTGAAAGTGCTCAACGCCCAAATCCTGCTGCACGAAGCCCACGCGCTCATGGCGACCAGTCTGGATAAGCAGCGGGTGGAAATCGTCCTCGAACCCGGCCCCGAACTATTCGTCACTGCCGACGCCGCGCACGTGAAACAAGTCCTCATCAACCTCATCCGCAACGCCGCCGAGGCCATCGATGCCGCCGGCAGAATCACGCTCCGCGCGCGCACCGGCCGCGCCTCGTTGAACGGGCACGATTGCGACATCGTCATCCTGGAGGTGTCCGACACCGGACGGGGCATCGCGCCCGAAGTCGAGAAACGCCTCTTCGACCCGTTCTTCAGCACCAAGGAGACCGGCACCGGCCTGGGCCTTTCCATCGCCGCGCGAATCGTTGAAAAGCACGGCGGCGCCCTTCAATATCAGACCCGCGTGGGCCACGGCACCACCTTCGGTATCGTCCTGCCGCAAGCGCCGCTACCGGAAAAACCAGTGGTGGCGAACGCCGCGCCCGCGCCGACATGAACGCCGTTCGGCACGTCCTGCTCATCGAAGACGACACGAACCTCGCCGCGAACCTGCGCGCGGTGCTCGAGGAGGAGGGCTTCAAGGTCACGCATAGCCTGCGGGGCGATGAGGGTCTGCGCCGCGCCACGACCGAGGAGCACGACGTGGTGCTGACCGACCTGCGGCTGCCCGGCATGGGCGGCCTCGAACTGCTTCGCCAACTCCATGCCGCCCACCCGCGTCTGCCCGTCGTGATG
>WNGA01002783.1_pt1 | contig 47209 bp, 44 predicted proteins | sample 5400061 | NCBI WGS metagenome assembly WNGA01 (sample SAMN13153366, study PRJNA577476) | soil metagenome | isolation source: 100 cm soil or saprolite under grassland replicate 2 | place: USA:California | collected 2016-06-15
CCCTCGTCGCGAGGAGGCACCGGGTGCCCGAGATCGATCCGGCGTTCCTGGCACTGCCCATGCGGCCGCTTGCGGACGCCGCGCTCAGCCGGGCGCGTGAGCTGGGCTCCGAGCATGCGGACTTCCGCCTCGAACGCATCCGCAGCCAGGACATCAACCTGCGCGACGCCAAGCTGGAGGGCTCGCACACCGGCGAGGTGGTGGGGTTCGCGGTCCGGGTGGTGCACCAGGGCACCTGGGGCTTCGCCGCCGGCGTGGACCTGACCACCGACGAGGCGGCCCGGGTGGCCGAGCGCGCGGTCGCCGTGGCCAAGGTCAGCGCCGCGGTCAACTCCGAGCGCATCGAGCTCGCCGACGAGCCGGTGCACCCCGACGTGACCTGGGTGTCCAGCTACGACGTGAACCCGTTCGACGTGCCGGACCGCGACAAGATCGCGTTGCTGGCCGACTACTCCGAGCGGCTGCTCGCGGCCGACGGCGTGGACCACGCGGACGCCATCCTCCGGCAGTTCCTGGAGAACAAGTTCTACGCCGACACGGCCGGCACGGTCACCACCCAGCAGCGGATCCGGCTGGAGGCCGATCTGGAGGCGACCGCGGTGGACGCCGCGCACGGGCAGTTCGAGACGATGCGCACCTGCGCGCCGCCGGTGGGCCGCGGCTGGGAGTACCTGACCGGCGGTACCTGGGACTGGGACACCGAGCTGTCCCGGGTGCCGGAGTGGCTGGCGGAGAAGATGAAGGCCCCCTCGGTGCAGAGCGGGCGGTACGACCTGGTGATCGACCCCACCAACCTGTGGCTGACCATCCACGAGTCGATCGGGCACGCCACCGAACTGGACCGGGCGCTCGGGTACGAGGCCGCGTACGCCGGCACCTCGTTCGCCACCTTCGACAAGCTCGGCGCCCTGCGGTACGGCTCGCCGGTGATGAACGTGGTGGGCGACCGCACCGTGGAGCACGGCCTGGCCAGCATCGGGTACGACGACGAGGGCGTGCAGACCCAGACCTGGAACATCGTGAAGGACGGCGTCCTGGTGGGGTACCAGACGGACCGGCGGATGGCGCAGCTGATGGGTCTCGGCCGCTCCAACGGCTGTGCGTACGCCGACTCCCCCGGCCACATCCCGGTGCAGCGGATGGCGAACGTGTCGCTGCAGCCGGCGCCGGGCGGGCCGTCCACCGAGGAGCTGATCGCCGGCGTGGACCGCGGCATCTACGTCGTGGGCGACAGGTCCTGGTCGATCGACATGCAGCGGTACAACTTCCAGTTCACCGGCCAGCGGTTCTTCCAGATCCGCGGCGGCGAGATCATCGGACAGCTCCGCGACGTGGCGTACCAGGCCACCACCACCGACTTCTGGGGATCGCTGGAGGCGGTCGGCGGCCCGCAGACGTTCCTGCTCGGCGGCGCGTTCAACTGCGGCAAGGCCCAGCCGGGGCAGACCGCGGCGGTCAGCCACGGCGCACCGGCCACCCTGTTCCGGGGCATCAACATCTTGAACACCGTGAAGGAGGGCGGCCGGTGACCAGCACCCCGCAGGAGACCGTCGAGCGGGCGCTCGGCCTGTCCAAGGCCGACGGCTGCGTGGTGCTCGCCACCGAGGTCGCGGAGACGAACCTGCGCTGGGCGAAGAACACGCTCACCACGAACGGCGAGATGCGCTCCCGCCGGGTCGCGGTGATCAGCCTGGTCAACGGCGCCACCGGCACGGCGTCGGCGGTGGTCGAGCGCAGCGCGGTGGACGCCGACGCACTGGAGTCGCTGGTCCGCGCCGCCGAACAGGCCGCCCGGGACGCCGGCCCGGCCGAGGACGCGATGCCGTTGGTGGAGCCGGCAGACGACCACCCGGGCTCGGCCGGCTGGTCCGAGGGGCCGGCGGGCACGTCGGTCGAGGTGTTCCACACGTTCGCGCCGGAACTGAGCGAGGCGTTCTCCCGGGCCGCCGCCGCGGACCGGCTGCTGTTCGGGTTCGCCGAGCACATCGTGGAGTCGACGTTCCTCGGCACGTCCACGGGCCTGCGGCTGCGGCACGACCAGCCGACCGGCCGGCTGGAGTTGAACGCCAAGTCGCCCGACTTCTCCCGGTCGGCCTGGGCCGGGCAGGGCACCCGGGACTTCGCCGACGTGGACGTACTCGCCCTGGATGCCGCCCTCGGCCAGCGGCTGGACTGGCAGCGCAACCACGTCGAACTCGAGCCGGGACGGTACGAGACGATCCTGCCGCCGGCCGCGGTGGCCGACCTGATGACGGGCCTGTACTGGACGGCCACCGCCCGGGACGCCGACGAGGGCCGCACCGTCTTCTCGAAGAAGGGCGGCGGATCCCGCATCGGGGAGCGGCTGACCGACGTGCCGATCACGTTGCGCAGCGACCCGTGGGCGCCCGGCCTGCAGTGCGCGCCGTTCCTGTACACCACAAGGTCCAGCTCCGACCTGTCGGTCTTCGACAACGGGGCGCCGTGCGCCGCGGCGGAGTGGATCTCCGGCGGCGTGCTGGCCAACCTGACCACCACCCGGTCCTGGGCGCAGCGCACCGGCCGCCGGCCCACGCTGCAGGTGGACAACCTGCTGCTGGAGTCACCGGACGGCGCCGGTGGCGTGGACGACATGGTGGCCGGCACCGGGCGCGGGCTGCTGCTGACCACGTTGTGGTACATCCGCGTCCTCGACCCGCAGACGCTGCTGGAGACCGGCCTGACCCGCGACGGCGTGTACCTGGTGGAGGGCGGCGAGGTCACCGCGGCGGTGAACAACTTCCGCTTCAACGAGAGCCCGGTCGACATGCTGGCCCGCATCGGCGGCGTCGGCCGTACCGAGCGCACCATCCCGCGGGAGTTCACCGACTACTTCACCCGTACCGCCATGCCGGCGCTGCGGGTGCACGACTTCAACATGTCGACGGTGAGCAAGGGCGTCTGAGGCGCTGTGAGAGATCTCGCAGGGCGGCCCGACTGGCAGTTTTCGGCCCGGGCGCTACCCTTCGAGAACATCCCGTCCTGGCTCATCCCTGGGTGAACTATTTCCTCCGGACGGGCTCGAGCCGTTCCGCAAGGGAGTTGCACGCCCATGACCGCCCCTACGATCCCCGGGCTGGACAGCGCACCGACCACGAACGAGAAGCTCCTGTCATGGGTGACCGAGGTAGCCGCGCTCACCCAGCCCGACCGTATCGAGTGGTGCGACGGCTCCCCCGCCGAGTGGGACCGGCTGACCCAGGCGCTGGTGGACGCCGGCACCTTCGTCCGGCTCGACCCGCAGAAGAAGCCGAACTCGTTCTGGTGCGCATCCGACCCGTCCGACGTGGCCCGCGTCGAGGACCGTACCTACATCTGCTCGATCGACCCGCGGGACGCCGGCCCGACCAACAACTGGATGGCACCGGCCGACATGAAGGCCGTCATGACCGAGTTGTACCGGGGCTCGATGCGCGGCCGGACGATGTACGTGATCCCGTTCTGTATGGGGCCGCTGACCGCGGAGACCCCGAAGCTCGGCGTCGAGATCACCGACTCGGCATACGTCGTCGTCTCGATGCACATCATGACCCGGATGGGTACGGCGGCCCTGCGGCGGCTCGACGAGATCGGTGACTTCGTCCCGGGCCTGCACTCCGTCGGCGCGCCGCTGGAGCCCGGCGAGCGGGACGTGACGTGGCCGTGCAACGACACCAAGTACATCGTGCACTTCCCCGAGGAGCGGCTGATCTGGAGCTACGGCTCGGGGTACGGCGGCAACGCGCTGCTCGGCAAGAAGTGCTACTCCCTGCGCATCGCCAGCGTGCTGGCCCGGGACGAGGGCTGGATGGCCGAGCACATGCTCATCCTGAAGCTGACCAGCCCGGACAACCGCGTCCACTACGTCGCCGCCGCGTTCCCGTCCGCCTGCGGCAAGACCAACCTGGCCATGCTGGAGCCGACGGTGCCCGGCTGGAAGGTGGAGACACTCGGCGACGACATCGCCTGGATGTGGTTCGGCCAGGACGGCCGGCTGTACGCGCTGAACCCCGAGTACGGCTTCTTCGGGGTGGCGCCCGGCACCGGCTGGCACACCAACGCCAACGCCATGCGCACCATCGAGCGCGGCAACTCGATCTTCACCAACGTGGCCCGCACCGACGACGGCGACGTCTGGTGGGAGGGCATGACCGCCGATCCCCCGGCGCACCTCACCTCGTGGAAGCGCGCGGACTGGACCCCCGGGGCCGACGAGCCGTCCAGCCACCCGAACTCCCGGTTCTGCACCCCGGCCGGCCAGTGCCCGATCATCGCGCCGGAGTGGGAGGACCCGGCCGGCGTGCCGATCTCGGCGATCCTGTTCGGCGGCCGGCGGCGCAACACGGTGCCGCTGGTCACCGAGGCGCGGGACTGGCAGCACGGCGTGTTCATGGGCGCCACGCTCTCCTCGGAGACCACGGCGGCGGCCACCGGGGCGGTCGGCGTGGTCCGGCGCGACCCGATGGCGATGCTGCCCTTCATCGGCTACCACGCGGGCGACTACTTCGGGCACTGGATCGCGCTGGGCAAGCAGGCCGACGCCAGCAAGCTGCCGCGGATCTTCTACGTGAACTGGTTCCGCCGCGGCGAGGACGGCCGGTTCCTGTGGCCGGGCTTCGGCGAGAACAGCCGGGTGCTGAAGTGGGTGATCGAGCGGATCGAGGGCCGCGCCGCCGCCCGGGAGACCCCGATCGGGTACGTGCCGGGCGAGGGCGCGCTGGACCTGGACGGCCTGGGCGCCTCGCCGGCCGACATGGCCGCGGTGCTGGAGGTGAACCGCGAGGAGTGGCTGGCCGAGCTGCCGCTGATCGAGGAGTGGTTCGACAAGATCGGCGACAGGCTGCCGACCGGCCTGCGCGACGAGTTGGAGACCCTGAAGCGGCGGCTCGAGGCCGGCTGAGGGCCTTCCGCGGGGCCGTCCGCGGCTGGCTGAAAGGGCAGCCGTGTGGGCGGATTGTGTTGGACCGCCCCTGGTTGCGGTACGGTCCACGCCCGACACCCAAATCCACCAGTGACATGGGGGAAGAGTTGCGTGCCCGACTTGCCCAGAAGCTGACCGCCGGCGTGGCGGTCGCGCTCTTCACGCTCACGGCGTGCAGTACCGAACCGCCGAGCCGTGAGGCGCTGAAGAACAAGCTGAAGACCGAGCAGGTCTTCAAGAGCCTGACCGACAAGCAGGTCGACTGCATTGCCGGCGTGCTGATCAAGTACGCCAAGGCCGGCGACCTGAAGGACTACGTGGACGGCAAGAAGGACGTGAACTCCGTCCGCGGCCCGAAGGACAAGGAGGACGAGGTCACCAACGAGTCGAAGGCCTGCGTGACCTCCAGTTAGGGCGTGTCCCGTAGATCTTCAGCGGCGCGGATCGGCGCCCGCATCCACCAAGATCTACAGGACACACCCTGTTCCCAGCCGTCCGTAGCGCCCGGGTCGATCCGACCCGGGCGCTGCCACGGGTAGGCCGGGCAGCTCAGAGCCGGTCCAGCAGGCCGGCCAGCAGCGCGGCGAGCCGGGGCTGGGCGGCCCGTCCGGCCTCCAGCACCTCCTGCGCGGACAGTGGGTGCGGCGACACCCCGGCGGCGTGGTTCGACACCAGCGACACGGCCAGCACCTCGGCACCCGCCGCGCGGGCGGCGATCGCCTCCAGCACGGTCGACATGCCGACAAGACCCACCCCGAGGGTGCGCAGCATCCGGATCTCGGCCGGAGTCTCGAACTGCGGGCCGGGCAGCCCGGCGTACACCCCGTCCGGCAGCGACGGGTCGACCTCGCGGGCGAGCGCGCGCAGCCGGGTCGAGTAGGTCCAGGTCAGATCCGTGAACGCCGGGCCGGCCAGCGGCGACCGGGCGGTCAGGTTGACGTGGTCGCGGAGCAGGGTCGGGGTGCCCACCGGGACCGCCGGGTCGATGCCGCCGGCCGCGTTGGTGAGCACAACGACACGACATCCCGCGGCCACCGCGACCCGTACCGGGTGCGCGACCGTCGCCGGCGGGTGGCCCTCGTACAGGTGCAGCCGACCCAGGTAGACCAGGACCCGGCGTCGCCCGCGGGACACCAGCCGTACGGTGCCGCTGTGCCCGAGCGCGGTCGGCGCGGCGAATCCGGGCAGGTCCGCCATCGGCGCGCCCCAGGTCGCGGTGCCCAGCGCGTCGGCCACCGCCGCCCAGCCCGAGCCGAGCACCACGGCCACATCCGGCACCCCGGCCGCCCGGATCAACGCCGCCGCGGCGGCCACCTGCCCGTCCACGTGGCCATCCTGCCCCGCGCGGCCCTGCCCCCGCCCCGGCGGGCCCTGGCCCACCGCCGCGCCGCGGCCCTGCCCAGCCGCGTCGCCCTGCCCCACCGCCCCGCGGCCTTGTCCCACCGCCGCGCCGCGGCCCTGCCCAACCGCCGTGTCGCCCTGCCCCACCGCCCCGCGGCCCTGGCCCACCGCCGCGCCGCGGCCCTGCCCAACCGCCGCGCCGCCCTGCCCCACCGCCCCGCGGCCTTGTCCCACCGCCGCGCCGCGGCTCTGCCCAACCGCCGCGCCGCCCTCCTCGCTGCCGCGTGGAACTGCCTGGGGCGGTGCCGGGCAGAATCGCAGGATGCGGTGCATCGACTGGGACGACGGAGCGGTCCGGCTCATCGACCAGACCGCGCTGCCGGGCCGCACCGAGTGGCTGCGGCTGACCACCGTGGACGGCCTGGTGGACGCGATCCGGCGGCTGGCGGTGCGCGGGGCGCCGGCCCTGGGCGCGGCCGGCGGGCTGGGCGTGGCGCTGGCCGCGTACCGCGGCGAGGACCCGGTCGAGGCCGGCCACCGGCTGCGGGACGCCCGCCCCACCGCGGTCAACCTGGCCTGGGGCGTCGACCGGGTGCTGCGCCTCGCGCTCAGCCAGCCGCCACCGGACCGGGCCGCCGCCGCGGTGGCCGGGGCGCGCGCCATCCTGGCCGAGGAGGCGGCGAACTGCCGGGCCATCGGCGAGCGCGGTGCCGACCTGCTGCTGGACCGGATGGGCCACCGCCCGCTCCGGCTGCTCACCCACTGCAACACCGGGTGGCTGGCCTGCGTCGAGTGGGGCACCGCGCTGGGCATCGTCCGCACGCTGCACGAGCGGGGGCTGGTCGAGCGGGTCTACGCCGGGGAGACCCGGCCGCTGCTGCAGGGCGCCCGGTTGACCGCGTACGAGCTTGCCGGGCTCGGCGTCGAGCACCGGATCCTGGTGGACTCCGCGGCCGCGTCGGTGATCGCGCGCGGCGAGGTGGACGCGGTGCTGGTCGGCGCCGACCGGATCGCGGCCAACGGCGACGTGGCGAACAAGATCGGGACGTACCCGCTGGCGCTCGCGGCGGCGTGGACCGGTGTCCCGTTCCTGGTGGCCGCACCCGAGTCCACCGTGGACACCGGCACGGCCAGCGGCGCCGACATCCCGATCGAGCAGCGCGACCCGGCCGAGGTGACCACCGCGGCACCCGCCGAAAACCCCGCCTTCGACGTGACCCCGCACGACCTGGTCACCGCCATCGTGACCGAGCGCCGCACCATCCATCCCGCCGACGAGGAGCGACTGTGACCACCACCCGCTACCTGGCCGACTTCGTGCTGCCCTGCGACGAGGCCGGCACCGTGATCCGCGGCGGCGGGGTGGACGTGGCCGGGGACGGCCGGATCGCCTGGGTCGGGCCGGCGCGCGATGCGCCACCGCCGCCGGCCACCGTCCGGCGGCTCACCGGGCTGCTCATGCCGGGCCTGGTCAACGCGCACGGCCACTCGCCGATGACCGTGCTGCGCGGCCAGGGCGAGGGGCTGCCGCTGCTGCGCTGGCTGCAGGAGGTGATCTGGCCGCGGGAGGGCCGGATCACCGAGGAGGACGTGTTCTGGGGCATGACCCTCGCCAGCGCGGAGATGCTGCGCTACGGCGTCACCACGAGCTGCGAGATGTACTTCCGCAACGACGCGCTGGCCGCCGCGGTGGACGCCAGCGGCGCCCGCTGCCTGCTCACCCCGGCGGTGGTGACCGCGCCGTGGCCGTGGCTCGGCACGCTGGACGAGCAGCTTGCCCAGGTGGTGGCGTTCCGGGACGCCAACCACCAGCCGGACGGCCGGATCCGGGTCGGGCTGGCGGCGCACGCGGCGTACACCGTGCCGGAAGGCCACCTGCAGCAGCTTGCCGCCGCGGCCAAGGAGCGGGACGCGCTGCTGCACATCCACGTGGCCGAGACCGAGCATGAGGGCGATCCGGTGTCGGCCCGGCACGGCGGCGCGTCGGTGCCGCGCATCCTGGCCGACCTCGGCGTGCTGGATGCGAACGTGCTCGCCGCGCACTCCGTCTGGCTGTCCGACGCCGACGTGTCGATCTTCGCGGCGAACGGTGTCGCGGTGGCGCACTGCCCCGGCAGCAACGCCAAGCTCGGCTCCGGGATCGCCCGCCTGGCCGACCTGCTCGCCGCCGGCGTGACCGTGGGGCTGGGCACCGACGGCCCGGCCAGCAACAACGACCTGGACCTGTGGGAGGAGATGCGGCTGGCGGCGCTGCTCGCCCGGCTGCGCGCGCACGACCCGACCGCGGTCACCGCCGGGCAGGCTCTCGCGCTGGCCACCCGCGGCGGCGCCGCCGCCCTGGGGTTGCCGGATGTCGGCGTCCTCGAGCCGGGCCGGTTCGCCGACCTGGTGCGCGTCTCGCTGGACGACCCCGGGTTCGTGCCGTTGTTGGAGGACCGCGACCTGCTCGCGCACCTGGTCTTCGCCGCGCCGCGCGAGTGCGTGCGGGACGTCTGGGTGGCCGGCCAGCAGGTGGTCGCGGACGGCCGCTGCACCACCGTGGACCTGGCCGAGGCCCGCTCCCGGGTGCAGCGTGCCGCCGCCCGCGTCGCCTCCGAGTCGTAGCGAACGTGTTTATATACTTGTATACAGCGCTGTAGACTCGAACGATGAGCAACAGTACGACGCTACGGGTAAGCACCGAGTTGCACGACAAGATCGCGCACCTGGCCAAGGCGCGCGGCCAGCGGATGCAGGACATCATCGACCAGGCGATCGATGCCTGGGAGCGGACCATGTTCTGGGAGGAGTTCAACGAGTCCTGGGCAAGGGTCCGGAGGAACCCTGAGCAGTGGGCGCAGGTCCAGGCCGAGCGGGCGGTTTGGGACCGGGCGTTGAAGGACGGCATCGAGCCGGACGTGGACGAGTGGTGAGCGAACTGCGCCAGCCTGCACTCAGCCGTGGCGACGTGTGGCACGTTGACTTCGGCGACCCGGTGGGGCACGAGCAAGGCTTTCGCCGACCGGCGATCATCGTCTCGAACGATCAGTTCAACCAGAGCTGGGTCGAGCGGGTGGTCGTCGTGCCGTTGACTCGGACCCGGCTCGGAGTCAACTCGCATGTCGAGGTGGAGCCAGGGCCAAGCGGTCTGAAGCACACCAGCTACGCCACGGTGGAGGACGTGCGGTCAATCTCAGTCAACCGGTTGATCCACCACCGTGGCACGGTGGGCAGCGACGTACTGGTTCCGATTGGTCGGATCCTCGGGAAGGTACTCGGCCTTCACTGACTTGTGGGTCATAGGCCGGGGCGGGGGTCGACCAGGAGGGCGGCCACCAGGGCGGTCCAGCCGGTCTGGTGCGAGGCGCCGAGGCCAGCACCGGTGTCGCCGTGGAAGTACTCCGAGAAGGTCGGGTTCGCCGTCCACAGTGGCCCGGCCGGGTGGTGCGGCGGGTCGCTGGGGCGGCGGCCGTCGGCGCCGGGGCGGAACAGCGCGACCAGCCGGCGTTCCAGCTCCTCGCCCGCCGCGGCCAGGCTGACCGCGTTCCCGGAGCCGGCCGGCAGCTCGACGGTCCACCGGCAGAACCGCCCGTAGCTGGCCAGCGCGTCGGCGAGCAGCACGTTCACCGGCATCCACACCGGCCCGCGCCAGTTGGAGTTGCCGCCGAACAGGCCGCTGCGCGACTCGGCCGGCTCGTAGTCGATCTGCAGCGAGACCCCGTCGATCTCCACCTTGGCGCCGCCGCGGTACGCCGCGGACAGCGACCGGATGCCGTACGGGGACAGGAACTCGCTCTCGTCCAGCATCCGGCCGAGCACCCGGGCCAGCTTCGGCTCGTCCAGCAGCGACAGCAGGATGGTGCCGTCGTCGTGCCGGGTCAGCACCCGGGCCAGGTCGTCCGGGCGGTGCCGCTCCAGCCAACCCAGCCGGGCCGCGAAGTCCGGCACCGCGCGCACCACGTCCTGGGTGAGCACCGTGCAGGCCATCAGCGGGATGAGCCCCACCATCGAACGGATCCGGACCGGCGCGGCGTGGTCGTCGGCCACCAGCGCGTCGTAGCAGAACCCGTCCCGGTCGTCCCAGAGCGTCACGTTGCCGGAGCCGAAGGTCTGGGTGGCCACCCCGATCGCCACGAAGTGCTCCAGGAACTTGGTGGCCAGGCTGTCGTACGCCGGATCGGTGCGGGCCAGTTCGAGCGCGATGTCCAGCATCGCCAGGCAGTAGCCGGCCATCCAGCTCGTCGCGTCCGACTGCTCCAGCCGGTACCCCGCCGGCACCGCCTCGGACCTGTCGAACACCGAGATGTTGTCCATCCCGAGGAACCCGCCCTCGAACAGGTTCGAGCCGTCCGGGTCCTTCCGGTTCACCCACCAGGAGAAGTTCAGCAGCAGTTTGTTGAACACCCTGGTCAGGAACTCCCGGTCGCACCGCCCGGTGCGCGCCGCGTCGATCCGGTAGACCCGCAGCGCCGCCCACGCGTGCACCGGCGGGTTCACATCGCCGAACGCCCACTCGTACGCGGGGAGCTGCCCGTCGGGGTGCATCAGCCACTCCCGGCACAGCAGCAGCAACTGGTCCTTGGCGAACTGCGGGTCCACCCAGGCCAGCGGCACCGTGTGGAACGCCAGGTCCCAGGCGGCGAACCACGGGTACTCCCACTCGTCCGGCATCGACAGCACGTCCTTGACGTTCACGTGCTTCCACCGGTGGTTGCGGCCGGCGAGCCGGTCGTCGGGGGGCACCGGCTGGCCGGGGTCGCCGGTCAGCCACCGCCGCACGTCGTACCGGTACACCTTCTTGCACCACAGCAACCCGGCGAACGCGCGCCGCGCCACCAGCCGGTCCGGGTCGGGCAGTCCGGCCGGCAGCAGCCCGGCGTAGAACTCCTCCGCGTCGGCGGTCCGCTGGCGCAGCACCTCCTCATACGCCGGCCCGAACGTGGTCCAGCCCGGCTTGCGGCGGGACAGCCGGAGCCGTACCCGCACGGTCTGTCCCGGCGGCACCGCCTCGAAGCGGAACCAGTACGCGGCCTTGGTGCCCACTCCCTTCGGGTCCACCGCGGACTGCCGCCCGTGCACCACCCGGTCGTTGATGCCGTCCTTGGTGTACGGCACCGGGTTGGCCGGCACGCCGAACAGCGCCACCGCGTTGGTGTCGTTGCCGGTGACCAGGATCGGCGCGGTGCCGTCCGCGGCGAACCAGTACTCGCCCAGCTCCGGGTGCCGGCAGCGCACGGCCCCGTCGGTGCGGGCCAGCTCCGGCCGGGGGCCGTCCTCGCCCCAGGACCACGTGTTGGGGAACCACACCTGCGGCAGCACGTGCAGCTCGGCCGGGTCGGGCCCGTGGTTGGTGGCCTGGACCACCATGCAGATGTCGTTCGGCGCGGCCTTGGCGTAGGTCACCGCCACGTCGAAGAACCGGTCGCCGTCGAGCACGCCGGTGTCGGCCAGCTCGTACTCGGGTTCGTCCCTGCCGCGCCGGGCGTTCTCCTCGCGCAGTCGCCGGTACGGGTACTCCGCCTGCGGGTAGCGGTACAGGTACCGCAGCAGCGAGTGGGTGGGGGTGGCGTCGGTGGGCCACCAGTACTCCTTGACGTCCTCGCCGTGGTTGCCCTCGCCGTTGGTCAGCCCGAACAGCCGCTCCTTGAGCACCGGGTCGCGGCCGTTCCACAGCGCCACCGCCAGGCACAGGTTCTGCCGGCTGTCGCAGATGCCCGCCAGGCCGTCCTCACCCCAGCGGTACGCCCGGGCGTGCGACTGCTCGAACGGGAACGACGCCCAGGCGTTGCCGTCGGCGCTGTAGTCCTCCCGCACGGTGCCCCACTGGCGCGCCGGCACGTACGGTCCCCACTGCCGCCAGGGCGCGTCCAGCCGCGGCGACGCGGCCAGACGGCGCTGCTCGGCACCTTCAGCGCTGAGGGTCGGTACGCCGGTCACCCCCGAAGATTGTCGCAACTTCGGTGACCTTGGCGACCGCCGAGGCCAATATTTCCGGAACTTGCGCCGCCGCCGCCGTGCCAACCGAGCCGCGACCTGACCGGGTGTTGCCGGAAGGCACCAGACCCGCGCACACGGACTGAATCCATATGGAGCGTATATACGCTCCGCATATGGAGAGCGGCGGTCGTGTCGTCCACGCCGAGTGGGTCGAGCTCGGTCGCCCGCGTAAGGCGGAGCTCCGCGTCAGCGTCGCCACCGACCACGGCACCAGGATCATTGCCACGCCAGGCAACGTTGTGCGGCCCGTTCCAGGCGGTTGAACCACCCCGCCGGTGGGAGGCGAAAAGTTCGCAGTCGGGGAGGGCCGGTTATCCCCTGACCACCGCGGCGCTGGGATACGATGCCGACAAAGCTGACCGACCGGTCGGTCGGCTAGTTGGTCGTGGCTGGCGCGGCGATGTGCTCGTGCTTCTGCCACGATGTCGGTATCACCGGGCCACCGGGAGCAGGCACTCTCCCGGCGTACCCGGGGCGGCGCCACACCCCGGTGCCGTCCCGGTGCGCTGGCCCTCCCGCCGCGGTGACCCCGCGCGGAGTCGACGACGAGGAGAAGGCATGTCCGTAGGTGACGTCACCGCCGACGTAGCCGGGGAGGTCACCGGGCAAGGCCCGGAGCTGGTCCAGCTACTGACGCCGGAGGGTGAGCGGGTCGAGCACCCCGACTACCAGCTCGAGCTGACCCCGGAGGAGTACCGCGGGCTGTACCGCGACCTCGTCCTGGTCCGGCGCATCGACACCGAGGCCACCGCGCTGCAGCGGCAGGGTGAGCTCGGCATCTGGGCCTCGCTGCTCGGGCAGGAGGCCGCCCAGGTCGGCTCCGGCCGGGCGATGCAGCCGGACGACTTCGCGTTCCCGACCTACCGCGAGCACGGCGTGGCGTGGACCCGCGGCGTGGACCCGCTGTGGCTGCTCGGCCTGTTCCGTGGGGTCAACCTCGGCGGCTGGGACCCGACCGCGCACAACTTCAACCTGTACACGATCGTGATCGGGTCGCAGACGCTGCACGCCACCGGCTACGCCATGGGCATCCAGCGCGACGGCGGCGGATCCGGCGGCGACTACCCGGCCGCGGTGATCGCGTACTTCGGCGACGGCGCGTCCAGCCAGGGCGACGTGAACGAGGCGTTCGTCTGGTCGAGCGTGTACAACGCGCCGGTGGTGTTCTTCTGCCAGAACAACCAGTGGGCCATCTCCGAGCCGATCGAGAAGCAGACCCGGATCCCGCTCTACCAGCGCGCCCGCGGCTTCGGCTTCCCGGGAATCCGGGTGGACGGCAACGACGTGCTGGCCTGCCTGGCGGTCACTAGGGCGGCGCTTGCCCGCGCCCGGGAGGGCTCCGGCCCCACCCTGATCGAGGCGTACACCTACCGGATGGGCGCGCACACCACCTCCGACGACCCGACCCGGTACCGGCTGGCCAGCGAACTGGAGAGCTGGAAGCTGAAGGACCCGATCGAGCGGCTCAAGGCGTACCTGGTCCGCACCGGGCTGGCCGACCACGGCTTCTTCACCGACCTGGACGCCGAGGCGGACAAGCTGGCCGTGCACGTGCGGGAGGGCTGCCGGAACCTGCCCGACCCGGAGCCGCTCAGCCTGTTCGATCACGCGTACGTGGAGAGCACCCCGCTGCTGGACCGCCAGCGCAGGGAGTTCGGGGCATACCTCTCCTCCTTCGAGGGAGCGCACTGATGCCGACGTACACGCTGGCCAAGGCGCTGACCGCAGGGCTGCGCAAGGCCATGGAGGACAACCCCAAGGTCGTCGTCATGGGCGAGGACGTGGGCAAGCTCGGCGGGGTCTTCCGCGTCACCGACGGGCTGCAGAAGGACTTCGGCGAGGACCGGGTGATCGACACCCCGCTGGCCGAGTCCGGCATCGTGGGCACCGCGATCGGGCTTGCCATGCGCGGGTACCGGCCGGTGTGCGAGATCCAGTTCGACGGGTTCGTGTACCCGGCGTTCGACCAGATCGTGTCCCAGCTCGCCAAGATGCACAACCGGTCCAACGGCACCATGAAGATGCCGGTGGTGATCCGGATCCCGTGCGGCGGCGGCATCGGCGCGGTGGAGCACCACAGCGAGTCCCCGGAGGCGTACTTCGCGCACACCGCGGGCCTGAAGGTGGTCGCGTGCTCCAACCCGCTGGACGGGTACCACATGATCCAGCAGGCGATCGCCTCCGACGACCCGGTGATCTTCTTCGAGCCGAAGCGGCGGTACTGGGAGAAGGCCGACTTCGACCCGTCCGCCAGCGCCGACCCGCTGTGGCAGGCCCGGGTGGTGCGTCCCGGCACCGACGCGACCGTGCTCGCGTACGGCCCGATGGTGAAGACCGCGCTGGACGCGGCCACCGCGGCCGAGGAGGAGGGGCGCAGCCTGGAGGTCATCGACCTGCGCTCGCTGTCCCCGCTGGACATGGACACCGTGCTCGACTCGGTCCGGCACACCGGCCACTGCGTGGTGGTGCACGAGGCGCCGGGCAACCTCGGCCTGGGCGCGGAGCTGGCCGCCCGGATCACCGAGGACGCGTTCTACTCCCTCGAGGCGCCGGTGCTGCGGGTGACCGGGTTCGACACGCCGTACCCGGCGTCCCGGGTCGAGGAGGACTACCTGCCCGACCTGGACCGGGTGCTGGACGCCGTCGACCGCTCGCTGGCCTTCTGAGGAGCTGCCGCCGTGCCTGATGTGAAGCAGTTCAAGCTGCCGGACGTGGGCGAGGGGCTCACCGAGGGCGAGATCCTGAAATGGTTCGTGCAGCCCGGCGACACGGTCGCGGTGAACCAGACGCTGGTCGAGATCGAGACCGCGAAGGCCGCGGTGGAGCTGCCGTCGCCGTACGCCGGGGTGGTCGCCGAGCTGTACGTGGGCGAGGGGCAGACGGTCGACGTGGGCACGCCGATCATCGGCATCGACGTCGCCCCGGCCGGTACGCCGGTCCCGGCGCCCGCCTCGGAGCCGCCGGCCACGCCGGCCGCGCTGCGCGAAGACATGGTGCCGGACGTCCCGACGCCGGCGGAGGACCAGCCGGTGGAGCCCGGCCTGATCGGCGGTCCCGCGCCCGGCGGGCGGACCTCGGTGCTGGTCGGGTACGGCCCGCGCTCGGTCAGCGCCAAGCGGCGGCCGCGCAAGGGGCCGTCGTCCGGGGCCGCGCCGACGCCGTCGGCCAACCCGATGTTCGCCCAGCCGCCGGTGCGCGCCGCCGCGGTGGACGTGGCGCACGAGCCCGTCGACACCGGCGCGGCCTGGCCGGCGCCAGGACCGACCGGCCCGGTCGAGCAGGCCGGTAAGCAGCCGGCCGGGGTCGAGACGGCCGGGGTCGAGGCGGCCGGGATGCAGCCGGCCGGGGTGGAGGCGGCCGGGCCCGTCCCGACGCAGCCGGCGCCCAGCCCGGCCGAGCCGGACGGAGACGTGGTCGTGCTGGCCAAGCCGCCGGTGCGCAAGTACGCCAGGGACCTGGGCGTGGACCTGACCTCGGTGACACCGACCGGGCCGGGCGGGACCGTCACCCGGGCGGACGTGGATGCCGCGGCGGGGGGGCCGCCGGAGGAGGAGGCTCCGGCCGTCGCCACCCCGGCGCGCGCGTTCGGGCCGGACCGCGAGCGGCGGATCCCGATCAAGGGTGTCCGCAAGCACACCGCCGCCGCCATGGTGGCCTCGGCGTTCACCGCGCCGCACGTCACCGAGTTCGTCACCGTGGACATCACTCCGACGATGGAGCTGCGCGCGCAGGTTGCCGCGCTGCCGGAGTTCGCCGGGGTGAAGGTCAGCCCGCTGCTGTTCGTGGCCAAGGCGCTGCTGCTCGCGGTACGCCGCAACCCGATGGTGAACTCGTCCTGGGACGAGGCGGCGCAGGAGATCATCGTCAAGGAGTACGTGAACCTCGGCATCGCCGCGGCCACCCCGCGCGGGCTGATCGTGCCGAACATCAAGGACGCCGACCGGCTGCCGCTGCGCGACCTGGCCGCCGCGCTGAATGAGTTGACCGAGGTGGCCCGGGCCGGCAGGACGTCGCCGGCGGACATGTCCGGGGGCACCATCACGATCACGAACGTCGGAGTGTTCGGGGTCGACACCGGCACCCCGATCCTCAACCCCGGCGAGACGGCGATCCTGTGCTTCGGCGCGGTCCGGCAGATGCCGTGGGTGGTGGACGGGGCGATCGTGCCGCGCCAGGTCACCCAGCTCTCACTGTCGTTCGATCACCGGATCGTGGACGGCCAACTCGGCTCGCAGTTCCTGGCCGACCTCGCCGCGGTTCTGCACGACCCCACGCTGGCCCTCGCCTGGAGCTGACCCGACCACCGCCTCCGCCTCAGGCGGTCCCCGGCTCCGTACCGCCTGACACCAGATGGGTGCTCCCGGGCGGGGCGGTCATGGGATGGGTGGGCCGGTGAGGGTGGTCGGCCCGAGGGACGGCGAGGTGGGCTCGGCCGGCTTCGGGCGGCGCCGGCGGAACAGCCATGCGGCCAGCACGCCGCCGACCACGCCGGAGGCATGGCCCTGCCAGGAGATGCCCTCCTGGCCGGGCAGCACCCCGGGCAGCAGGTAGCCGTACGCGATCGCCACCCCGGCGGCCACCACGACGTCCACCGGCCGCCGGTCGATCAGTCCGCGGGTCACCAGGTAGCCGAAATACCCGAAGACCACGCCGCTGGCCCCGATGGTGACCGTATCGCTCGGGGCGAACAGCCAGACGCCCAGCCCGGACGCGAGCACGATCACCGCGGTCACCCCGACGAACCGCCACACGCCGGTGAGCGCCGCGATCAGGCCCAGCCCGAACAGCGGCATCGCGTTGGCGGCCAGGTGCGCCACGCTGGCGTGCAGGAACGGCGCGGTGAAGATCTCCGGCAGCCGGTCGAAGTGTCGCGGCTCGATGCCCAGGTCGTTGTTCAGCCCGCGGTGCTGCACGTTGTTGACCAGGTCAAGCACCCAGAGCACCACCAGGTAGCCGACCATCAGCACGGCGGCCCGGCCGAGCGGGCTGGACAGCGAGCCGTCGTCCGTGGAGCGGTCCGGCGGTGGCGACGGCGGGGTCGGCGACAGCGGCGGGAACGTCATCGCGGCCCGCTCACGGGAACACCTCGCTGGCGCTCGGCGCCCGCGTTCGCGGGGGCTGCTGTGCCCATTGGTTCGCTCGCAAGCTCGCTCACGGCGTGACCGCGAGCGCGGCCAGCACCTTGTACACGTGCCCGGGGTTGCCGGTGCTGTCCACCTTGGCCCGGGCGGGATCCACCCGCCCGCAGGTGAGCCGCACGAAGGTCTCCCAGTTCGTAGTCACCGACACCTCCGGCCACGCCTCGCCGACCGTCTCGTGGATCTCCATCTCGCCGCTGACGTCGAAGCGGACGGCCGTGCCCGCGGGCAGGTCCGCCCGGTCCACCGCGAACGGCAGCACCCGGGTCAGGAACGTACAGGCGACCTGCGCCGCCGGGCTGTCCAACCCGCCATGCCGCCCGGTTGCGCGCCGGATGTCCTGCTCGTGCGCCCACGCGTCGAAGACCCGGGTCGGCATCATCGTGGACATCTGCCGCGGCCCCCAGAACCGGGTGTCGATCTCGGGATCGGCGCCGTCGGCGGCGAGCGCGTGCAGTTCCGGCACCCGGCGGTCGATGATCGACTCCAGCTCGGCCAGCACCTCGGTGCCGGAAAGTCGGCGCCGCACGTCGATGGTGACCTCCAGCCGGCGGGCGGTGTCGTGCCGCAGGTAATCGAGCCCGTCGGGGAGCTTGTGGTCCGGCTCCGGCTCGCCCAGCATGACCAGCTCGACGCCGACCAGGTGTGACACCACGTCCTGGACGGTCCACCCCGGGCACTCCGTCGGAAGCGCCCACTCGGCCTCGGTGAGCGTGCCCCCGACCCGCACCGTCGAGCGGAGCGTCTGCTCGAACGCGTCGATCAGCGGGGGGATCCCGGCGGCCATGACTCGAGGGTAGCGGCGCCGCCACGGCACGTACCCGGCGACCTGACATTTCGATGCCGCTAGGGCGTCATCGCCTAACAGATCTATGTCCTGTGAGGCACTTCACCGAACGATCGGGCATCTAAACGGCGTCTCGGGTGTCTATACAGGTGCAAGCAACCAGCGTCACCTACCAGGGGGAGTTGAGCACCGTGACGTCCGTCGTGCGCAAGTGGCGCGACCACCGCAGGAGCATGCGTAACCTTCGCGAGATCGAGCGCGCGATCCACTCCGCGCCGAGCACGACGATGCGCGATGAGCTGATCCACGCGGCCCAGCGCCAGAACCTGTTCGTCAACCACTGACCCGCCCGGTCAGCGCCGAGCCCCGCGAGCCGACAAGCCCCGCGACCTTCCGGTTAGGGGTCCCGGTAGGCCGCGGGGCTCTCGGGCGTTGGCGTGCCGCTGCCGGACAGGCTCGTGTTCGCACTCAACGCGCCGGGGTGCGCTTAGGGTCAGTCCTGCACACCCATCCATGCGGCCAGCCCGCGGAGGGTCGCGGAGGAGCGCCGCTCGGCCCGGGCGAGCGCGTAGACGGTCTCCCGGGCCATTGGGTGGTACCGGGTCTGCTGCGGGGCGATCTGGCGGGCCGTGAGGAGCGCGCTGAGCGCGCCAGGCCGGTCGCCGTACAGCAGTCGGCCGCGGGCGAGGTCGATGTAGTGGTGGCCGGCCCGCTCCGGGGGCGCTGAGGCGGGCAGGTGGACCAGGCGGGCACGCTTGACCGCTTCGGCGCCGTTCATCAGCTCCACGCCGAGTGCGGTCCCCCATATTGCGGTGTTGGTGGGGCCGAACCACAGCCGGTAGTCGTCCCGGTCTTCGCCGAGCTGGCGAGCCAGCACCTCCGCCTCGTCGTAATGAGCCCAGGTGTCCGCCTCGTCGCCAGCGTGCGCGGCCATATACGCACTCATCAGGTGCAGCATGCCGTGCACAGACAGCGCGGCCGGCCGGGTGGGCACGGGGAGGCTCCCGAGCGCGGCGGCCATGACGGTACGGGCACTGCGCCAGTCCCCGACCCCGTCGAGTTCGCCGGCGCGGAACACTGCGGCGAGGGCCACGGCCAGCGGGTCGCCGGACTGCTCGGCGGCCCACTCGTACCGATCCGCGATCAGCGAGGCGAGGTCGCCGTACCCGAGCTTGGAGACGAACTGCCTGGCGGCGTAGTACGCCTCGGCCCACAACGCCATGACCTGCTCGCGCTCGGCGCCGGTGTAGGCGTACGAGGCCGCCCGCAGATCGGCGAGCGTCTGCGGCAACCGTGCGCCCAGCGCCAACAGATCAACGGCGTGCCGGTACCGCGACACCGCGGCCACGGCCGCGCGCAGGTCTGCCAGGGCCGGCGCCGGCCGGTCATCCTCCGGCGGCAGCCGATACATCACCAGCTCCCGGCGCAGGTCCGGCACCAGATCATGCACCGCGTCCTGTCGCCGGTCGCCGGTCCGGTACGGCTGGCCGGTCAACTCCGTCCGCTCGACCCGCAACGCCGCCGCGACCGCGGACACGAACGGCGACGTGGCCGGCCGGCCGCCCTGCTCGACCTTCCGGAGCAGGCTGAGGGACACATGCGCCCGGTCGGCGAGCTGCTGCTGTGTCAGGCCGCGCAGCTTCCGCTCGACGGCAACTCGGCCGCCGATGTGCTCGTCTCCCCGCACCGGTTGACGGTACCCCGCACGGTGACACCTCGCCGTGTCACTTCGGGCTGGCTGGCCGTTCCTAGGGTCCCTCACATGGAGTCACCGCGCGGCGACAGTGCCAGCCCGAATGACATGCCCGGTCCCGGGCCGGAGGCCATCGCCGCCGGTGGGTCCCAACCCTCCGCCGGTCACGCATTGGGACTGCCCGGCGGGGAAGGTCGGGGGACGGCCGGTCTACCTCGCTCCGGGCCGGCCGCTCGCGGACTGCCGCCGCGGCGCGCCGGGAAGCCAGGGTCGCTCGGAGAGCTGCTCGACCTGGCGGCCGAGCGCGGCGTGGCCGACTTGCTGCGCGGTGAGTACGGCGACCTGGTGTGGGACGGGGAGCTCGCTGAGGTGCTGCCCACCGGCCAGCACGCGCTCCCGTGATCAGGGAGAAGGTCGCATTGGCCGTCGTCTCTGCCCTGCTCGTGCTCGTCGCGGCGTGGAATGTCGCGGCCGGCACCTGGCCGGCACTGCGGTAGCAGCGTTCGGGCATCCTGGAGGGTATGACATCCGCAGTCCGCCGTACGCGCGTGCGCGCCCCTGAGTTGCGAGGTCGCGGGTGGCTCAACACGGGCGGCCAGCCGCTGTCGCTGGCCGAGCTGCGCGGCCGGATCGTGCTGCTGGACTTCTGGACCTTCTGCTGCATCAACTGCCTGCACGTGGCCGACGAGCTGCGGCCGCTGGAGCGGAAGTACGCCGACGTGCTGGTCACCATCGGGGTGCACTCGCCGAAGTTCGAGCACGAGGCGGATCCGCTGGCGTTGGCCGCGGCGGTGGAGCGGTACGAGATCGGGCACCCGGTGCTGGACGACCCGGAGCTGCAGACGTGGCAGCAGTACGCGGTGCGGGCCTGGCCGACCCTGGTGGTCATCGACCCCGAGGGGTACGTGGTCGCGCAGGCCGCGGGTGAGGGGCACGCCGAGGGGATCGCCCGGCTGATCGACGAGCTGGTGGCCGAGCACCGGGCGTCGGGCACGCTGCGGTACGGCGACTCCCCGGCCGTCAGGCTGGGGTACGGCGACTCCCCGGGCGCCCTGCGATACGGCGACTCCCCCGCCGGCGCCCTGCGATACGGCGACTCCCCGGGCGCCCTGCGGGACAACGGAACCCCGGTCATGACGCAGGTCGACACCGCGCTGCGGTACCCCGGCAAGGTTCTGGTGACGCCGCTGGGCACGCTGCTGGTGTCCGACTCGGCCCACCACTCGCTGGTCGAGCTGGCCGGCGACGGGCAGACGGTGCTGCGCCGGATCGGGTCGGGGCGGCGCGGGCTGGCCGACGGGGACGCCACGACGGCGCAGTTCGCCGAGCCGCAGGGCGTGCTGCTGCTGCCCGCCCCGGTGGCCACCGAGTTGGGCTACGAGGTGGTGGTGGCCGACACCGTGAACCACGCGCTGCGCGGGCTGCGGCTGCGCGACGGCGCCGTACACACCGTGGCCCGGGCGCCCGAGGGCGTGCCGCTGTCGCCGTGGGACCTGGCCTGGTGGCAGGGGCGGGTGGTGGTGGCCGCCGCGGGAACCCACCAGCTCTGGGAGCTCGACCCGGCGACGGGCGCGTTCGAGGTGCTGGCCGGGACCACCGCGGAGGCGTTGCGGGACGGGCCGGTGGCCGAGGCGGCGTTCGCCCAGCCGTCCGGGCTGGCCGCGGACGGCGACCGGCTGTGGGTGGCCGACTCGGAGACCTCCTCGCTGCGGTACGTCGAGGGGGGCGAGGTGCGCACCGCGGTCGGGCAGGGGCTGTTCGACTTCGGGCACGTGGACGGGCCGGCCGCGGAGGCGCTGTTCCAGCACCCGCTCGGGGTCACCGTGCTGCCGGACGGCTCGGTGGCCGTGTCCGACACGTACAACAACGCGATCCGCCGCTACGACCCGGCCACCGGCGAGGTGTCCACCCTGGCCACCGACGTGGCGGAGCCGTCGGCCGCGGTGGTGCTCGACGGCACGCTGGTCGTGGTCGAGTCGGCCGCGCACCGGCTGACCCGCCCGGTCGCGCCGGGGGTGTGGCGGCGGATCGAGGGCGAGCGGCGGCAGACGCAACGGCCGGCCGCCGAGATCGGGCCCGGCGAGGTGGTGCTGGACGTGGTGTACACCCCGCCGCCCGGGCAGAAGCTGGACGAGCGGTACGGCCCGGCGACCCGACTGCAGGTGAGCGCCTCCCCGCCGGCCCTGCTGCGAACGGGCGCCGGCGACGGCACCGACCTGCGCCGGCTGCTCGTCATCAACCCGGACGCCGGGAACGGCGTGCTGCACGTGACCGCACAGGCGGCGAGCTGCGACGAGGTCTCCGCGGGAGAACCGCACCCGGCCTGCCACCTGACCCGGCAGGACTGGGGCGTACCGGTACGGGTGGTGCCCGACGGCCCGGCCCGGCTCGCCCTGGTGCTGCGCGGCATGGACGACGGCGCCCATGGTTGACCTGAACACCGACGCCGGCGAGGGGTTCGGCGCCTGGACGCTCGGCGACGACGACGCGCTGCTCCGCGTGGTGACCAGCGCGAACGTCGCCTGCGGCTTCCACGCCGGCGACCCGGACATCATGCGCCGGATCTGCGCGCTCGCGGTGGAGTGGCAGGTCGCGGTGGGCGCGCAGGTGAGCTACCGGGACCTGGCCGGCTTCGGGCGGCGGTACATGGCGGTGCCCCGGGCGACACTCACCAACGACCTTCTGTACCAGATCGGCGCGCTGGACGGGATGTGCCGGGTGGCCGGTACCCGGGTCCGGTACGTCAAGGCGCACGGCGCCCTGTACAACGCCGCCGCGCACGACGGCGAGCACGCGGCGGCCATCGTGGACGCGGTGCGGCTGTACGACGCGGGACTGCCGGTGCTGTGCGCACCGGGCAGCCAGACCTCGCGGCTGGCCACCGAGGCCGGGCTGCGGGTGGTTCACGAGGGGTTCGTCGACCGGGGGTACACCCCGGACGGTCGGCTGGTGCCGCGCTCGGATGCCGGGGCGCTGGTCACCGATCCGGATGTGGCCGCCGAGCGGGCGGTGCGGATGGCCGTCGAGCGGGTAGTGACCGCGGTGACGGGTGACGACGTGCCGATCCAGGTCGACTCGCTCTGCGTGCACGGGGACACGCCGGGTGCGGTGCGCATCGCCGCCGCCGTACGGTCGGCGCTGGAGGCCGCGCACCTGCCGGTCGCGCCATTCGCCTGAGCGAGCCCGAGGAAGAAGGACCGCGATGCAGAGCATCAACCCCGCCACCGGCGAGCTGATCGAGGAGTACGTGGAGCATACCGACGCCGAGGTCGACGCCGTCCTGAGTCGCGGCGCGCGCGCGTTCGACGGCTGGCGGCGTACCCCGGTCCGGGAGCGGGCCGCCGCGCTGGCCCGGGTGGCCGAGGTGCTGCGCCGGGACCGGGACCGGCACGCGGCGCTGATGACCACGGAGATGGGCAAGCCGCTGAGCCAGGCGCTGGCCGAGGTGGACAAGTGCGCCTGGGCCTGCGAGTACTACGCCGAGAACGCCGAACGGATGCTGGCGCCGGAGCGGGTGCAGACCGAGGCCGTGGACAGCTATGTGCAGTTCCTGCCGCTCGGTCCGGTGCTCGCGGTGATGCCCTGGAACTTCCCGTACTGGCAGCTCTTCCGGGCCGGCGCGGCGATCCTGGCGGCCGGCAACACCATCGTGCTCAAGCACGCCGAGAACGTCACCGGCTGCGCGCTGGCGCTGGAACGGCTGTTCGCCGAGGCCGGGCTGCCGGAGCACGTCGTGCAGACCGTGGTGCTGTCCGCCCGGCGGACCACACCGCTGGTCAACGACCCGCGGATCGTGGCCGCGACGCTGACCGGCAGCGAGCGGGCGGGTTCCGCGGTGGCCGCCGCCGCGGGTGAGTCGATCAAGAAGTGCGTGCTGGAACTGGGCGGCTCCGACCCGTTCATCGTGCTCGAGGACGCCGACGTGCCGGCCGCCGCCGAGTGGGCGGTCAGGTCCCGCTTCCAGAACGCCGGGCAGAGCTGCATCGCGGCCAAGCGGCTGATCGTGGCCGAGCCGGTGGCGGCGGAGTTCGAGGCGGAGTTGGTGCGCCGGGTGCAGGCCCTGGAGGTGGGCGAACCGACCAAGGACAGCACCGACGTCGGGCCGATGGCGCGGGCCGACCTGCGGGACGCGCTGACCCGGCAGGTGCGCCGGACCGTCTCGGCCGGCGCGGACGTCCTCGTCGGCTGGGACCCGCGCAGCGGCAAGCGGCCCGGTGCGGGGCCCGGCTTCTACTTCACCCCGACGGTGGTGCGGCTGTCCGGCGAGGTCACCGACACGGCGATGATGCGGGAGGAGACGTTCGGGCCGGCGGTCGCGCTGGTGCGGGTGCCGGACGAGGACGCCGCTATCGCGCTGGCCAACGACTCGCCGTACGGGCTCTCGTCGAACCTCTGGACCGGTGATCAGGACCGGGCCCGCCGACTGTCGACGCAGATCCAGGCCGGTGCCTGCTTCGTGAACGGGATGACCGCGTCCGACCCGCGGATGCCGTTCGGCGGGATCAAGCGCAGCGGGTACGGCCGGGAGCTGGCCGAGTTCGGTATCCGCGAGTTCGTCAACATCCAGGCGGTGTATATCGCCCGGTGAGCGACCTTGCCGGCGGACCGACCGGCACAGCAGCCACCCCAACCCGGGCGCAGAGCGTCGTCGGCCAGGAGTGCAGGTGAGCGAGCCTGCGAGCGAACCAACGACCACGGCGGCCACCCGAACGCGCGGCGCGCAGGCGAGGTGTGCACGTAGGCGGCTCACCGTCAGGATGGGCGCGTGTGGACCGACATCTTCATCCTCGGCGTGCCGTTCGGCGAGAAGCTCATCCGGCCGCTACTGGTGTACGGGTTTCTGGTGGTCGCGCTGCGGGTGGGCGGCAAGCGGGAGCTGGCGCAGCTCACCACGCTGGACTTCATCGTGCTGCTCGCGGTGACCAACGCCGTGCAGAACGGCATCATCGGCAACGACAACTCGGTGACCGGTGCGGTGGTCGGGGCGACGGTGCTGTTCGTCCTGAACGGTGCGCTGGCCTGGGTGCTGTACCGGCGGCTGCGGCTGCGCCGGCTGGTCCTGGGGCGCCCGACGGTGCTGGTGAGCGACGGAGCGGTCGACGAGCGGGCGCTGCGGCACGAGCGGCTGTCCGCGGACGACCTGCTCTGCACGGTGCAGGAGGCCGGCGCCGACTCCTTCGCCGAGGTGGCGTGCGCGACCCTGGAGCCGAACGGCAAGGTCGTCGTCCAGGTGAAGAAGCCGTCCGCGGTGGACCAGGGCCGTGCCGAACTGGCCGCCGACTACGCCGCGCTGCGCCAGCGGCTGGAGGAGTTGACCGACCTGGTGCGCCGCGCGGTGCCACGATCTGACCCATGACCGGTCCCGACCCGCTGGCCGAGGTGGCCCGGCTGCGTGACCCGGCGGGCCCGTGGCTGCACCTGCTGTGGGGTGCGCCCTCGGACGCCCGGCAGTTCGGCTGGCTGCTGGCCCGCGAGGGGCTGGTGGCGCGGGTGCTGCGCGGCCCGTGCGTGCGAACCACGTTCGGGCTGTACGACGAGGCCGCGGCGGCACTGCAGTTCCCAGGGGACCTCGTGGAGGACTGGCCGGCGTTCCGCAGCCTGCTCGGCGACCTGTCCTGGCTGCCCGGGCCGGGCGGTGTCGCGGGCGGCGGCGCGGCGGGCGGTGTCGCGGGCGGCGCGGCGGGCGGTGCCACCCGCGATGCCGTGGGCGGCGCGGCGGGCGGTGCCGCGCGCGGCGGCGCGGCGGGCGATGCCGTGGGCGGCGCCGTGGGCGGTCACGTGCTTGTGGTTACCCGGGCGTCGTTGCTGCTGGCCGCGGCGCCGCGTTCGGACCTGGCGTCGTTCGTGGCGGCGGTCGTGTCGGTGGCGACCGCGCGGGCCACCTCGTCCCGCGCCGACGGCCCGGCGCTGCACGTCGTGCTGGCCGACGACGCGGTCGGGCTGGCGACGCTGCGGGCCCGGCTGGTCGCCGTGCGGGCCGGGATGCGGGACGTTGTCGCCTGGCGCCCGGAGGAGCCGGCGGTGCCCCGCGGGGCTGGCGGGCGTACGGCGTTCCGCGCGGGACCGGCCGCTCCGGACGAGGTCGATGAGGCTGCGTCGGCCGCGGTGCCGGACGGGGTCCGGGAGCTGCGACGGGCTTGGGAGGAGTATCACGGGCCGGCCACCGACCCGGTGCGGACGTACGGGGCGGTGTTGGAACGGGCGGACCTGGCGGTGCCGGTGGCCGGGGCGTTGGCAGGAGCGGCCGCGGCGTTGGAGGAGGGCGCTTGCGTGGTTCTGCCGGTGCACGCTGACGCTGCGGCGCGCGGCGAGCGGGAGGCGGCCTTTGTGGCGGCCTCTGCCGTGGTGTGGCCGGCTCCCACGGTGCCCGCTCACCCGCCGCCAGACGAGGACCAGGCACCGGGGGAGTTGCATGCGCCGTCCGACCCCACCCCAGCCCCCGCCCTCCCTGGGGGGCGACCCCACGACCAGCCTGCCCCTTGTCAAGACCCGGATACAGCCCCTGGCGCAGATCTGGGGACAACGGAACCGCCTGTGGACGGCGAGTTGGCGCCAACGGCGAAGTCTGCTATCGAGCCGCGCAACGCCGAGCCGCGCAACGCCGAGCCGCGCAACGCCGACCCGAGCCGCGCAACGCCGAGCCGCGCAATGCCGAGCCGCGCAACGCCGAGCCGCGCAATCCCGAGCCGCGCGACGCCGAGCCGCGCGACGCCGACATGCAGTTGCCTTCCGACCCGCGGGCGCCCGCGGCTGGCCCGGCAGATCGCCGGCAACAACTCGGCGACGAACCGGGGGACGACCCGGCGACCCAGTTCGCGCTGATCGCCGCGGACCTGGAGTGGGATTTCGCGGCGGGCGCGGCGGAGCATGACCCGGTCGATGCCGCACTGGTCGAGCTGGCCCGGGACGGCGGGCTGTTCGAGGCGGTGTTCCGCACCTGGACCCGCGACCCGTCGGCCGGCTGGGTGCGGGTGCTGGTCGGGTACGCCGCCGGAGCGGCCGACACCGCCCGCACCGCGCTGGTCACCGCCGCGCAGGCCGCCGGGGCGCGCCGTACCTGCGTGGAGGTCGTCCCGCGGGCCGATGTCGGCGACGTGCACCGCTGGCTGGAGCGGCAGTGCGTGACCCTCTGGCGGGCCGAGCCGGAGACCCGCCCGGCCCGCCGCTCCGTCGAGACGCCGAAGCCGCCCGCGCCGCCCAGCTCCGACCTCGACCCGGACACGGCGTTCCGCAAGGCGCCGGACGAGCCGGACGACGCGGCGGAGCGGCTGATCGCCTGGGCTGCGGAGCGTCCCGGCGTGCTCGGCCTGGTACTCGCGCACACCGGCCCGCAGGATGCGCCCGAGGGGGTGTACGGCGTGGTGGTGGACGGGGACACCGAGCACGAGCCGGTACGCGCCGAGGCCCGCGCCGCACTCGGCGGCACCGACGGCCCGGTACGGATCGAGTCGTTCGCACCCTCCCGCGGGCTGTCCCCGCTGTATCTGCGGCTGTACCGCGGCTCGACCCGACTGTGGACGCAACGGGCCGACAGGCCCGCCCGGCCGTCCGGCGGTCCGACCGACACCGGCCCGATCATCGATCTGACATTCGAGGAGACGGTGGAACGGATCGAGGTCGAGGAGGAGACGCTGGACGGTGGCTTCACGTTGGTGGCGCTGGCCCAGACCGAGTCGGTCACCGAACAGCCGCCGGCCGAGCCGGACGACTGCGACCGCGCCCTGGTCGGATGGGCCGCTGAGCATCCGAACCTGCTGGCCGCCATTCGTGGCGAGGTCACCGCGCAGGGTCAACCCACCCGCGTCTACCTGCTCGCCGCCGACCCGGACGCCGACGTTCCCGCGGTGCGCCGGGCCGCTGGCGCGATCATGGCGGCACACGGGCTCACCCGCGGTGGGGTCGAGGTGTTCTGCCCGCTGGAGCCGATCCCGCGCTTCTACCTGGACCTGTTCAAGCGCGGCGCCCAACTCTGGCGCAGCGAACGCAAGCTCACCCGCCCGGAGCCGCCGGCCGACCCGCCCGACCCGTCCGAGCCACCGCACCCGCCGGACCCGCTCAAGCCGGCCGACGGCGCGTCGCCGGACAAGCGCGGGGCCTAGCGCCCGCGCAGAGGTACGGAGATTCCCCGGCACCCGCGGTACCGGGGATCTCAGGGGAATGCCAGGTGCGGTTCGGCCGGGTCACCGTCTCGTCCCGCGGGGTCGGCGTGACGCTGGCCGCCGGGTTGGCGTACTGGTGGACCCGGCGGCGGTCGAGCCGCTGAGAACGTCTCCACCATGATCGAACGGCCCGGCCGGGGCCCCCGGCGCCCGGGCCGTTCCGCGTCTCGCCGGCTGCTGCTGGGTAGGCTGGCGGTGCGCACCCTCGCCGGTACGTGAGCCCCCGGGTCGCTCCCGGGGGCGGCCGGCGGGCGGTCGTTACCGGCGAGGTGATCACATGACTGAACCGTCGTTCGGGGCCCGGCTGCAACACCTACGGACCCGCCGCGGACTGTCCCGTGAAGTCTTCGGCGGACTCGTCGGCCGGTCCGGGGAGTGGGTCAAGGCGCTGGAACGCGGCCGGATCCTCATGCCGCGGCTGCCGATGCTGCTGCGCATCGCCGAAGTGCTCCGCGTGAACGATCTTGCAGACCTGACCGGAGACCAGCAGATGCCCGTGGAGTCGTTCAGCAAGGGCAGCCACGACCGGACCCCGATCGTCGCCGATGCGATGCTGACCCCGGCCCCGGCTGCGGACACCGAGCCTGACCTGTCCGCATTGGCCGGCCGCATCGACGACGCGTGGCGCCGGTGGGTGACTATGCCGGATCAGAAGTCATCCGTCGCCGGTGTACTGCCCGGTCTGCTCGCCGAGGCGCGCACCGCGGTCCGGGCACTGGACGGCACCGACCGTCGGCGGGCGCAGGCTGAGCTGGCACGCGTCTACTCCCTCGCTCAGTGCTTCCTCGCGTGGCAGCCGGCCGCCGAGCTGGTATGGCTGGCCGCGGACCGGGCCATGTCCGCCGCGCAGGACGCAGACGACCCGGCGGCCGTAGCCGCCGCAGCGTGGTACTACGGCGAGGTCTACCGATCGGCGGGGCAGGCCGAGCGAGCCCTGGCGGTGGCGCTGGACTCGGCGGCGCTGCTCGACCCGGCCGCCGGAACAGAGCAGCGGGCTCGGTGGGGACTTCTGCAGCTGGCGGCCGCGCTGTCCCAGGCGCACACCGGCCGAGCCGGAGACGCATGGCGACACTGGGACGCGGCCAGCGAAGCGGCCGACGCACTCGGCCCCCGGTACGCCCACCCGTGGCTACGGTTCGGCCGGGCAGACGTGGACGGGTACGCGCTACGGCTCGACACCCGGCTGTTCCGGCCGGGTGACGCGATCCGCCGCGCCGATCGGCTCGACCTGTCCGCGCTGCCAGGGCCAGGGAAACGGGCGATCCGACTACTCGATATCGCCGAGGCGCACCACCAGCGCGCCGAGCCCGTCGGCGTGGTCCACATGATCGGCCGCGCGCACCGCGAGTCGGCGGAGACGGTGCGGTACAACCTGTTCGCGCGGCAGGCTCTGGCGGAGTTGTCCGACCGGCGGTCCGCGGTCCGGCAGGACGCCCAGGAACTCGCCGGGCAGATCGGCCTCGTCAGGTAGGTCGGGTCCCTCTCCCGGGTACGGACCGTACCTGTTCGCTACCACCCCGATTCCTACCGTCCGTCGCATGACGTCACCGGCCGGTAGCGCGCAGGAACCGCGAGGATTCGCCGATCACCACGGTTCAGCTCAGCCGGTCGGTGCCGTCATTCCCTCCGCCGGGTCGTGCACTGGGCCGCTCAGCGGGGACGACGGGAGCTTGGCCGGGACCGGTCCCCCGGCCAAGTTCTCCCCGGTGGACGACCACCGCCCGGTCACCGCGGCCGACGTGGCGGACCGGATCGTCGCACTCCGCGCCGCAGGGCAGTCCCCGATCCTGATCGCGATGGCACTGCACGTCACCATCGGCGAGGTCCGCAGCGTTCTACGGGATGCAGAACGTCCACCGGGACGCCGCACCACGGCGGACTGATGCGCCCACACTGAACGTCCCGCCGCGTCCCCGCCTATGCACCGGCCCCCCGGTGCGGGACGTGAGCGGAAGCTCGCCGGACCACCCTGACCGGCCAGCACGGGCCCGGCCGGGGCGCGGATCCCCGGCCGGGACCCGTGGCTACTCAAGGCCGCCATCCCGGCCCGGTTCGCCGCATCCGCCACCTTCGCCGCCGCACCCGCGACGTTCGACACCACTTACCGGTTCGTCGCCGGCAACTCCACCGAACCGCTGCAGTTCGACAACGGCCGCTCCGGTCCGTTCCTCGGCCGGCCGAAGGTCGAATGGTCCACGATGGGCACCGGCGTCAGGGCCTAGAAGGACTCCTCCGGCAGGTCCATCAGCGACAGGTCGACGTTCTCGGCGACCACCCTGCGGGCGGACAGCTCAGGCAGCACCGTCTGGGCGAAGAACCGCGCCGCGCCCAGCTTGCCCTCGTAGAACGCCCTGTCGCGGCCGGCGGCGCCGGCGTCCAGCGCGGCCGTCGCCACCTCGGCCTGCCGCACCAGCAGCCAGCCGACCACCAGGTCGCCGAGGCTCATCAGCAGCCGGACGGTGTTCTGCCCGACCTTGTAGATGTTGCGGATGTCCTCCTGCGCCGAGGTGAGCTGGCCGATCATCGCCGCGAGCATGCCCTGCAGGTCGGACAGCGCCTGGCCCAGCAGCCGCCGTTCCTCCTTCAGCCGGCCGTTGTGCTCCTCGGAGTCCACCGTCGCCTGGATGTCATTGTTCAGCGCGGTCAGCGCCTGGCCCTTGTCCCGGACGATCTTGCGGAAGAACAGGTCCAGGCTCTGGATCGCCGTGGTCCCCTCGTACAGGGTGTCGATCTTGGCATCCCGGATGTACTGCTCGATCGGATAGTCCTGCAGGTACCCGGACCCGCCCAGCGTCTGCAGCGACTGGGCCAGCAACTCGTACGCCTTCTCCGACCCGAAGCCCTTCACGATCGGCAGCAGCAGGTCGTTGACCCGGTCGGCCATGTCGTCGTGCTCGCCCCGCGCCTCGGCCTCCACCACGGCGTCCTGGTACGTCGCGGTGTACAGGTACAGCGCGCGCAGGCCCTCGGCGTAGGCCTTCTGCAGCATCAGGCTGCGCCGCACGTCGGGGTGATGGGTGATCGTGACCCGCGGCGCGGTCTTGTCCGTCATCCGGGTCAGGTCCGCGGACTGCACCCGGTTCTTCGCGTACTCCAGCGCGTTCAGGTAACCCGTGGACAGGGTGGCGATCGCCTTGGTGCCCACCATCATCCGGGCGTACTCGATCACCTTGAACATCTGGGCGATGCCGTCGTGCACGTCCCCGACCAGCCATCCGACCGCCGGGTGCTTCTGGCCGAAGGTGATCTCGCAGGTGGTGGAGGCCTTCAGCCCCATCTTGTGCTCGACGTTCGTCACGTAGGCGCCGTTGCGCTCGCCCAGCGCTCCGGTCCGCGGGTCGAAACCGAACTTGGGCACGATGAACAGTGACAGGCCCTTGGTACCCGCGCCGCCGGCACCTTCGACGCCCACCGGGCGGGCCAGTACGTAGTGGATGATGTTGTCGGCCATGTCGTGGTCGGCCGAGGTGATGAACCGCTTCACGCCCTCGATGTGCCAGGTGCCGTCCGCCTGCGGGAACGCCTTGGTCCGGCCCTCGCCCACGTCGGAGCCGGCGTCCGGCTCGGTGAGCACCATGGTGGCGCCCCAGCCCTGCTCGACGAACAGCCTGGCCCACCGCTTCTGCGCCGCGGTGCCCAGGTCGTGCAGCACACCCGCGAACGACGGCCCGGCGGCGTACATGAACACGGCCGGGTTGGCGCCGAGCGCGAACTCGGCGAGCGCCCAGACCAGGCTGCGCGGGGCGCGCACGCCACCGAGGTCCTCGGGCAGCCCGAGGTGGTAGATACCGGCCTCCATCCACGCCGCCTGGGCGCGCTTGAACGGCTCGGGCACCGTGACGCTGCCGGTCCTCGGGTCGAACACCGGCGGGACGCGGTCGGCCTCCGCGAAGGAGTCGGCCAGCACGGTGGTGGCCAGCCGCTCGGTCTCCCGGAGGAAGCTGCGGGCGGTCTCCGTGTCGAGGTCGGCGAACGCGCCCTGTCCGAGCCTGTCGCCGACCTTGAAGACCTCGAAGAGGTTGAACTCCACGTCCCGCAGGTTGCTCTTGTAGTGGCCCATGCCCCGCTCCCGCCGTCGCACACTCTTATTACTCGCTGGTAACATCCGCCATTCTACCCACAGGTAACAACGGCGGCCGTGACAGATCCGTCACTTGAACAGCATTACGTCCTGTACATGAGCGCTGACTGAGCCGGACTCGGACGTCCGCCGCGATGCTGCCCGGAAGACAGGCCGAAGAGGCAGGCTCGGCGATTTATCCCTTTCGTGGGTTTTGCAGTAGTTGGTCGGTGTCGTACAGTTGGGCGCATGACCACCGCGGCCCGCAGCCTGGCCGATGTCGCCGCCGACGTTGCGACCGGCGCCGGCTCCGCGGTCGAGCTGCACGAGGCCTTCCTCGCCGCCACCGTCTACTGCGAGCGCGGCGAGCGCCTGGGCTTCCGCGCGCTGGGCGAGACCGGAGCCGGCGTCGTCCCGGTGTACTCCTCGGTCGAGCAGCTCGCCCTTGCGCGCGGCACGGTGGACTGGTTCGCAATGACGGGCGCGGACCTGTTCACCGAGCTGCCCGAAGGGTACGACCTGCTGCTCGACATGGGCGGTACGGCGCCGCTGCGGCTGCGCACCGACGCGGTACGGCGCCGGGTGGTCATCGAGGTACGGACGACGGGGGGACGGTCATGAGGGTGCAGGTCGACGTCGAGCTGCTGCGGGCCACCGCGGTGCCGCTGCGGCAGGCCGTCGCCGTGGTGGACGAACTCGCCGCGGTACGGGCCGAACTCGGCGAGTTGCCGCTCGGCGACGAGGCGCTGGCCAACTCGGTGGAGGGCTTCCTGGACGCCTGGCACGGCGGCCTGACCGCGGTCGGGCAGCGCGGGCAGGCGCTGGCCGGCATGCTCGAACTGGCCGCCGAGCACTACGGCGCGACCGACCACAAGGTACGCGGCCAGGCACGGGAGGCCGGGTCGTGATCCAGCCGCAGCCCGGCATGTCACCGCGCGAGCTGGTTCCAGGCAGCCCCGACGAGGTCGAGCGGCTGGCCGCGCGGCTGGGCCGGTTCGCCCGCAACGCCGCGGAGGCCGCGCGGCGGCTGTCCGGGCTGGACAGCGATCACTGGTCCGGCGCCGCGGCGGAGCGGTTCCGCGCCGCGGTCAGCGAGGTGCCGGACCTGATGCACCAGGGCAGCGCCGCGTTCGACAGCGCCGTCCGGGAGCTGACCGCGTACGCGCGGACCCTGCGCGAGGGCCAGCGGGTCGCCGACCGCGCCATCGATCTGGCCGACCAGGCCGCGCAGGCGACCACCGCGTGGCGGGACGCCGGCGGCCAGGGCGCCGACCCGGGCGAGGAGCTGCGACAGCAGTCCCGCCGGCTGGCCGACCAGGCGGCGGATGACGTGCGGCGGGCGGCGCTGGCGGCGGCGCAGCGGCTCGGGCAGGTCGCCGCCCGGGCACCGGCCGCCGGGGCGGGGCTGCTGCCGGGCGCGCTGCCCGGCATCCGCGCCGGGGCCGCCGAGATCGGCGCGGTGGTCGAGCACCACCTCGACCAGCCGGAGGGGTACGTCGCGCCGCTGGACCAGGTGGTGTCCGAGGTCCAGTTCGGCGCCGACCACCACGCGGACTTCGCCGGCGGCGGCACCGACTGGGGCACCTGGTCCGCCGACGGCGCCGGGCGCTCGGTCGGTTCGGTCAGCACCGACACGGTGGCCGGCGCGGCGCTGCTGCTCGGCGGGTCCCGTCGCCGGCGCCGTACCGCGCTGGAGTCCGCCGGGCTGGACACCGACGAGCTGGGCCGCCGGCCGCGGCCGGCGCGCCGCGGCGACGGCACCGCGGCCCGGGCCGGTGGCGCCTGGCGGACCAACCTGACCGGGCGGCCGCGCTCCGGCGGGGCCATCCGGGCGTGGGGCGCCCCGGAAGGCAACCCGCTGCGCCGCACGACGGCCGCCGCAGCGGTTACGCTCGCCCCCGCCGGGCAACAGGCCCCGGGCGTCGTCCTGCGCAGCGGGCCACCCGCGCCGGAAGACCGACCGGACCGGTCCCGGTGAGGCACTGACCGTTCAACCGGGGTGACGAGGGGCGTACCCGTGCCGGCCGACGCGCCGCGTTCTGACCTACCGCCCGAGGACTCCGCGGAGTCCCTCGGGCCCGCCGAGCCGCCCCCCACCGGCCGGCTCGGCGCGGCCGCGTCCATGCCGGACCCCGCCGGCGAACCGGACGAGTCTGCCGAGCCGGACGACCGCGACGACCGCGACGACCGCCACGACCCCGACGCCGACGCCGACGCCGACGCCGACGAGGTTGCCGACGACGACTTCGAGCCGGTCAACGAACTGGAGCAGACGCTGGCCCGCTGCGTGTTCTCCGGCGCGCGGGCCACCCTGCTGCGCGCCCTGGCCCGCAGCTCGCTGGTCGTCCGCGCCGACCTGCCCCCCGAGTACGGGCTGTCCGCCGCGCGGGCCGGCGACGTGCAGGTGCCGTGCATCGCCGACACGGAGGGCCGGCACGCCCTGCTGTACACCTCGTACCGGCAGATGGCGCTGGCCAACCGCATCCCGGACGACGCGACCGTGCGGTGGTACGAGCTCGGCGTGTCCCAGCTCTTCGAGCGCTGGCCCAAGGACGTGGACATCTGGCTGAACGCGGGCGGCCAGCTCGGCTTCCCGCTGGACCCCGTCGACATCGCCACCGTGGGCGACATCGCGGCCGGGCTGGAGGTGGACGAGGCGTACGAGATCGGGCCGGACGACGAGTTCACCGACTTCCCCGGGCCGAGCATCCCGGACCGGGTGGACTGCGCGATCGTGCTGAGCCTCTTCGACCTGCCCGACGTGCTCGAGGTGATCCGGTCGTTCCGCCGGCTGGAGGAGCCGCGCGGGCGAACCTGGCGGATCGTGCTCGTCCTGGTGGACCGCGAGGTGCATGGCGAGACGATGGCGCAGCAGGTCGTCGAGGCGATCAACGAGGCCTCCGATGAGTGCTGCGAGGTGCACGTGGCCGAGGTGGCCGACGACGACGTCTACGAGGCGATCGAGCACCTGCTGCACATCGGCGTACCGCTCTGGCGCCGTGAAGGCTTCCTGGTGCCGGGCACCCTGGAGGGCCTGTCCGACCTGGACATCACCGCGCTGGAGACCGGCGGCGGCGTACCCGACTCCCCCGAGTCCCTCGGCCGCGACCTCGGCGACCCCGGCGACCCCCCTGACCCGCCGCCCGCCGCCCCCGCCTGACCTGCGCACATCGTGGCCCCGAGGGGCCCATTCGCCCACCGAATAAGGCGGCGGGTAAGGCGATCGCCGGATGTGGCCCGCGGTGCCCTGGCGCGATGATCGTCCGCGGATGGGACGAACGGGGGTGCAGATGGTGGGGGTGGCCGGTCTGGTCGACACGTGGATCGCCGCCCTGCCCGGCGTACCCGCCAAGCTGCAGCAGGGCGTCACCGTCGCCGATGTCGGGTGCGGGGACGGGGCCAGCACGATCCTGCTTGCGCGGGCGTACCCGGAGTCGCGGTTCTGGGGCTTCGACGCCGACGAGACGGCGATCCGGACCGCCGGCGAGCGCGCGGTGGAGGCTGGGGTGGCGGAGCGCATCCGGTTCGAGGTGGCGGCTGCGCACGACTACCCGGGTACCAGCTTCGACCTGATCTGCCTGTTCGACCGGCTGCGCACGGTGGCCGACCCGGTCGGCGCGGCCCGGCACGCGCTGGAGACGCTGGCCCCGGACGGTAGCTGGTTGTTGGTGGCCGACGCCGTGGGCGAGCCGTGGCTGCACGAGGTGGCCGCGGCGGCCGGCTTCTCCCGGTTCCGCCGGGCCGGGCGGACGCCGCGGGACGTGGTGCTCGAGGGCAAGCCCTGACGGCATCACGCGCCGTCTCCACCGGCGGCCGTCTCCACTGGGGGGTTGGAGACGGCCGCCACCAGCGCGGGGGACGGCGACGATGGCACCGGTGAGGCCGTCAGCCGATGCCGGCGCGGTGGGCGATGCCGGCGGCCTGCACCCGGCTGGTCACCCCGAGCTTGGCCAGTATGTGCGTGACGTGCACGCTGGCGGTCTTCGTACTGATGAACAGCGCTGCGGCGATCTCACGGTTGGACCGCCCGGCGGCGACCAGGCCGAGCACCTCGGCCTCCCGCGCGGTCAGCCCGAACCGCCCCAGCGGGTCGCCGCCCGCCGCCGCCACGGCCCCGACCGGCACCCGGTGCTGCGCGGCCACCGCCTCGACGTCCCGCACCAGCGGCCGGGCCCCGATGCCGGCCGCGGTCCGGCGTGCGGCTGTCAGCAGCGCCGCCGCCTCGGCCCGGGACGCACCGGTACGCAGCAGCGCCGCGGCCAACCGCAGCCGGGAGTACGCCTGCGGCCACGGCTCCACGGTGGCGTCCGCCGCGGTGACCGCCACCCGCCACAGCGCCGGGTCGTCGTGGCCCCGGGCCCGGGCGGCATCGGCCTCGGCCAGTGCCGCATAGCAGGTCGCCTCCGGGCGCGGCGTCCCGTGCAGCCGCGGCTCACGGGCGGCCAGCGCGCGTACCGCGTTCAGGATGGTGCCGATCGCCTCCGGCGCCGCCTGGTCGGCCGCCCCGGACTCGCGCCGCTCCGCCTCGGCCGCCAGCGCCCGGGCCGCCACCAGGAAGCCGAACTCGTTCGTACTCAGCGTGAGCTGCGCGTCCAGCGCGTCCAGCGCGGCGGCGCGGGCCTCGTCCCAGCGCCCTTCGGCGGCGGCCAGCGGCACCGTGAACTGCGCGCCGGACGCCCTGATCTGCATGTAGTCCACGCTGTGGATCTTGGCCAACTCCTCGCCGGTGGAGCGCGCGTCGGCGATCCGGCCGCGCAGTAACTGCACCTGGCCGAGCCACCACAGCCGGTAGATCTCCAGCAGCAGCACCGGCGTGTCGGCCGGCGCCAGCAGCTCCTCGGCCCGCCCGAGCTGCCCGAGGGCGCACAGCGAGGCGGCCGCGGTGGCGGCCACCAGGCACAGGTGGGTCGGCGGGGCGGCCAGCCTGGTCAGGTGCTCGTGCCCGTCCATCGCCACCGCCACCGCGTCGTCGAAGCGGTTCAGGTAGCGGTAGTTCTCCGCCGCGCCGAAGACCGCCAACGCGAACGCCTGCACGTCGCCGTAGCGCCGGACGAGCACCACGCCGCGGACCAACTCGGCCACGCCGTCCTCGTCGGAGCCGCCGGTGTGGACCAGCCCGTACCCGAGCATGGTCCGGGCCACGCCCTCGTCCACGTGCTCGCCGACGGCGGCAGCCACCTCGATCGCCCGTCGCGCCAGCGGGACCACCTCGGCGAACCGGTACTGGTTCAGCCGGTCCCGCGCCTGCATGGTCAGCACGTGCGAGAGCGCCGATGTGGGCCGGTCGGCGGGCAGCAGGTCCGCGGCCAGATCGACCAGCTCGGCCGACTCCACCGGCCGGCCCCGGTTGCGCTCGGCCCAGGCGAGCTGGGCCAGGATCTGAGCCAGCCGCGGCGCGTCCGCCGTCGGGTCGAGCGCCGCGCGGGCCTCGGACAGGATGTCGGCCGCCCGGTCGTACCGGTCCGCCGCGATGGCCGCGTTGCCGGCCCGTTCCAGCAGGCTGACCCGGTCCACCCCCGTGATGGCGGCCGGATCCGGTACCCGACCCCACAGCCGCAGCGCCCGCTCGAACTGCCCGTACGCCACCGCCTTGGCGGACACCTGCTCGGCCGCAGCCACCGCCCGGACCGCCTCGGCCAGCGCAAGCGCGGGTTCGCCGCTCGCCTCCCAGTGGTGCGCCCGCTCGGCGGCCACCCCGGCCGGCGAGCCGACCGGTGCCAGGTCCGGCCGCTCGGTCAGCAGCTCGGCCACCCGCCGGTGCGTCCTGGTGCGCTCGGCGGGCCCCAGGTCGGACAGCACCGCCTCCTGCGCCAGCGCGTGCCGGAACCCGTACCCCCCGTCGCCGGCCACCACCAGCGCATTGGCCACCAGCGCGGCCACCCCGGCGTCGACCTCGTGCGGCTCCGGCTCGCAGGCGGCCAGCAGCAGCTCCTGGCTGACCCGCGGACCGGCCACGGCGAGCACCCGGGCAACCGCGCGGGCCTGGTCGCCGAGCCGGCCGAGCCGGGACAGCACCGCGGCCCGCAGCGACTCCGGCAACCGCTCCGCCACCGGGTCGGCGGCCAGCAGCTCCTCGGCGAAGAACGCGTTGCCGCCGGATCGCGCGTACACCCGGTTGACCAGCTCGGCGGACGGCTCGGTGCCGCGGATCCCGGACAGTTGCAGGGCCATCTCGGCGCGGCCGAACGGCGCCAGCTCCAGCCGGGTCAGCCACGGCGCCGGCCCGAGCTGCACCAGCAGCGTCCCGAGCGGGCTGCCCGGCGCCTCCTCGGTGCGGTACGTGCCGACCAGCACCACCCGCTCGCCGGCCAGCACCCGGGCACAGAACAGCAGCAGGTCGCAGGTGGAGGCGTCGGCCCAGTGCAGGTCTTCCAGAAGTACGACCAGGCCGCTGCCGGCGACGCGGCCGGACATGCTGCCGGCGCTGCTGCCGGCGCTGCTGCCGGCGACCCTGCCAGCGGCGCTGCCGGCGACCCTGCCGGCGAGCGCGTCGGCGGCGGCCCGGAACAGCCGTAGCCGGTCGCCCGCCTCGGGGCCGACGAACAGGTCCGCGCCCAGTACCTCTATGAACGGCCCGTACGGCAGCGCGGATCCGAGCGGCAGGCATGCGCCCTCGAGCACCGCGAACCCCTGCGCGGCGGCATCCCGCACCGCCTCGTGCACCAGCCGCGTCTTACCGACGCCGGCCTCGGCGCCGACGAGCACCAACCGGGTACGGTCCGGCCTCGCCGGGTCGAAGGCCGCGCGCAGTTGGGCGAGCTCCTCGCTCCGCCCGACCAGCGTCGGACACGTGACCCGTCGACCCACGCCGCAAGTCTCGCCGCCCGGCCCCGCCCCGTCACGCCATCTGTCAGGTTGTTGACCGTACGTCTGCCCCCTGACGCATGCCGCCGCGCACCGGAGTCCGCCCCGCCGACCAGCCGCCCCGTCGCTTGCCGCCTTGATCGTCGGGAACTATCACGGCTGGCCCCGCCAACTGTCCACAACGGCCGGAGCAGGGCTTCCGCAACCCAGGAGGCGTGACGGCGATGAAGCACTTCCTTCTGGTGTTCGACCGTTCGGAGGGTCGACTACTCACCGTGGTTGAGCACGCGAGGCGCGCGCATGCCCTCCAGGCGCGGTTTGATACCGAGAAGCTGCATCGGCAAGACCCCTCGATCGAGGTCGTCGTTTTGACGGCTGGATCCGAGCAGGCCCTGCGCCACACCCACGCACGCACGCTACTTTGAGGACGTACAACAGATGGCGTCGAACGGGCGCTCCGTGAGTGACCGTTGTTGACCGTTGCTCACCCGCCAGATCGGGCACGCAACGGGCACACTCGGCGCTTGCGCCGTCCACAGTGGACGGTGGGGCGGTGCTCTCCTCGGTCGGGCAGTCGCCAGACCTGCCATGGGTTCTCCCCCGACGCCAGCTCGGGTGGACCGGCGTACGTCGGGCAGCGCTCACCCAAGCCCGACGACCTGGACCCGGTGCCGTCCCGAGGCGTTCCGTCCGCGTCGCACAGGCTTCAGGACGAGCCGCCGAAGTCGACATCCTTGGTCTCAACCGTCCCGGCCGTCCGCCCCGGCGCCGTCTCGTAGGTCCAGTACAGGTTCGTGTGCGCGATGACCTGGTCCGGCGGCGGCGCTCCCCATGCCGTCTGATCCTCCGTCGTGTGGGCGTCCTTGACAAGGGTCGCGTCGTACCCCCTGACGAACGCGCCGTGGAGCGTCGAGCGGATGCACGCATCGGTTTGTGCGCCAACGACGACGAGTCGCCCGACTCCCAGGCCCGACAGCACGGTCTCGAGGGTGGTGTCCTCGAAGGAGTCGCCGTAGTTCTTCTCGACGAGCGGCTCGGCGTCGCCCGGAGTCAGCTCGGGGACGATCCGCCAGTCGTCGCTCCCCCTCGCAAGCTGATCGTCGGAGTGCTGGACCCAGACAACGGGGACCCGTTCCCGCCGCGCCTTCTCGACAAGGCTACCGACGTTCGCGACGACCGCGTCGCGCTCGTGAGCCCCCCCGACGACGCCGTTCTGCACATCGACGACGAGGAGTGCGGTGTTCGGCCGGTTCTCGAGCGTGGTCATGGTCTCCCCTTACTCACGCTGGGCTCTTGTGTCCACCCACCACCCGGAAGTTTTCCCTACGTCAACCGCCCGACTGTCACCAACGTCCTGGCCGGGTACACCTAACGAGGCTTCGCCCCAGCCCGACGAGGCTGTCCGTGGCTGGGTTGGTTCGGGGGGTCCGGTCGGCGGGATCTAGACCGTGACCGGCGTGCCGGTCCGGTGTATGAACCGCGTGGGGCGGTTGGTTGGCCCGAGGGCCCCCGCCCGACCGGAGCCCGTGATGATGTTACCTCGCACGGTGGCTGATGTCCTCGCCGAGCATGTGGTGTTCGAGGTGGAGTGCATCGACCGGATGTACCTGAACGTGTACGTGCCCGGAAGACCGAGACCGGCGCCACCCTCCGCGAGCTGATGGACGGGATGGGCCACTCGACCACCCGGGCCGCTCTCGTCTACCTGCACTCCCGCGAGGAGCGACACCGGGCCATCGCCTCGGCGTTGTCCGACCTGGTGCGCACTACCCGGGCCGACTCGACGGACCGGCCGGACGAGCACGGATCGGCCGACGTTCTGGTCCCCGCGTGATCGGATACGCGTGACGAGCTTCGTGACGAGGCTCGTGACGACCTTCGTGACGAGCCTCGTGACGTCCGCTATGATGACGACATTGCTCCCCGCCGTCCTCCGGGATTGGCGGGGCTTTTCTTGGGGGAGTCATGGTAGAACGTCTGGCGGTCTTCCTCGACTACCAGAATGTCCACCTTGTCGCACATGGCCTCTTCATGCCTTACGGAGCGCCAGTTGAGCACAGCCTCGTTCATCCGGTCTTGATCGCCGATCGTGTGGCAGCGAAGCGCAAGGCAGAGAGCCTCGTCACCTCGATTCGGATCTTCCGGGGACGGCCCAATCCCGCCCATCACCCCACGCCCACAGCCGCGAACGACGCCCAGACGGCGGCTTGGGGCGCGATCCCCGCGTCCGCATCGTCCGTAGAGACTTGAGCTACAGGGGCTGGCCGGACCACCCGCCACGTGAGAAGGGCGTTGACGTGGCACTCGCTATCGATCTTGTCGAGAGCGCGCTGCTTCGAGAGTACGACGTCGCCGTCGTCTTCAGTGGCGATACTGACTTGTTGCCCGCCGTGGAGATGGCGTTCCGGCGAACCGATCCACGCGTTGAGATCGCCTGCTGGGCGGGGGCGAAACCACTCTGGTTCCCGGAGCTGCAGGCCAGCGTGCCCCCGCGGTACCTCCCCTACTGCCATTTCCTCAGCCAGGACGACTTCGAGGCGGTTCGCGATCACGCAGACTATCTAGGCGGCCGAAGCTGAGTCGATCACCTTGGCCTCGACGGGCACGCAACGGGCACGGCGACCGTACGAAGATCGAGAAAGGCAAGAGCCCAGATCCGGAACGTGGCTTCTGACCTGGGCTTTCCCGGTGGAGCGGGTGAGGGGAATCGAACCCCCTCTGTCAGCTTGGGAAGACGCGCCGAAATCCGGGCGAACCAGTACACATGCGGGCGCGGTGAGCGTGGTTCGGCGGTCCCGAGTGACCGCTGTTGACCGCTCGATACCGCCCGCTATCGCACGCCAATCGCACGGCGCCCAGCCATGGGTGGGGCGGCGCTCTCCTCGGTCGGGCAGTCGCCAGACCTGCCGCGGGTTCTCCCCCGGCGCCACCTGCCCCCGAACGGCGGTGCTCCACTCGAGCTGGCGCCGGGGGAGGTTCCGTGGCAGCCTCCGGTGCTCGGCCGAGGAGAGCACCGCACCCGGTGACCTTCCCCTCCCCGCTCTCCGAGGGAGGGCCGGCCGTTGGCCCGGCAGCCCAGCGACTCACCCATCCTGATGAGGACCGCACCGAACTCGACGTTCAGTGCATGCTGTAGCTGTACGGTTCCCGGACGAGTGCTGAGGGGGGCCGATGGGCTATCGGGTGGAGGGCGCGGGAGCGTTCGGCTTCAGCCTCAACTGGGTGAAGGTGGCGGGCGACGATGAGGTCGCCCGACGCGTCATCATCATGTTGGAGGACCGCAGGCTACTCTTTGGCCCACGTCACGCCGAGGATGAGATGGAGTGCGTGCGCTCCGCCGAGCAGATCCGCCGTGAGCTGACCCGTGAGCTGGCCGAAGCGCGGCCGGGCGCAAGTCTCGCGAGCAGCCTCCGTGCGATTCGTGCAGCGTGTCGGAGGTTCATGGAAGCAGCAGGTCCAGGGGCTCGCTATTTCCACCACCGGCGCCCTTGGGAACCAGACCCGATGGCCGCAGCCCTCGGGGAGCTGCGCTCGCTGGTCGGCCTCCACGTCGCAGCAATCGCAGGCGAGTACAGCCTCGAAGTCGAAGACGGGTTGTCGCGGATACTCCCGCCAGTGGTCGACGCAGATGATGATCCTGCGTGGCTTCCTGGCTTCGACGAACGGCCCTGAGCTGTGGCTCGGCAGCCAGCGCCGCTGGGCGGGCGGCGAGGGGGAGCACGGCGCGCCAGCACCGCGCGCAGCCCCGCAGCCGGGCCGCCCGGAGCGGCGCTGCCGGCGGAGCCGGCCTTGATCCAATACAGGCTAATTCGGCAGCGAGTCGTGATCGGTGAGGGCTGCGGCGAGGTCGGCCATGTGCTCGGTGATGGTGGCGGCTCCGGCGGCGGTGAGGCGGGCGGGCTTGCCGGGCTTGTTGGCGTAGCCGATGGGGAGAACGCCGGCGGCGGTGGCGGCGTGCATGTCGCTGGTGGAGTCGCCGATGAGGGCGGACTTGCTGGGGCTGGCGCCCAGGGCCTGGATCGAGGCGTTGAGGGCGTGCGGGTGCGGCTTCATTAGCGAGGCGTCGTGGCGGTCGCGACCTTCGACGTGGGCGACCAGGTGGGCGAGACCGGTTCGGTCGAGGTAGGCGCGGATGGCGTCGGCGGTGTTGTTGCTGACGATGGCGACCGGGCGGCCGGTGGCCTGGCAGGCGGCGAGGAACGCATCGGCGCCCGGGGTGGGCTCGGCGGTGGCGGCGGCGTGGATCTCGGCGGTGCGGAGGCGGGCTTCGACCTGCCGGGCGAGGTCGCCGGAGACCTCGGCGGCCTGGCGCAGTACGTCGTGGGGGTCATCGCTGAGCCGCGGGAGCTGGTTGGCCTCGTGCGCGATCCAGTCGCGCAGCTCGGCGGCGACGGTCGGGGCGGGGTAGCCGGCGAAGACGCTGCACACGGGGCCGTCGAAGTCGAGGAGGATCCATGCGATTGGGCGCAGGAGGTGCGCCAGGCGGGCGGAGGGGTCGTGCTCGGTCACAGGCTGAACTCGCGTCCGATCGTGTTCCACACGCTGTCGAACCATCGGCCGGCCTGCTCTACGTACTGGCTGCCGGTGCTGGCGTCGTCGTCGCTGATGGTGTGGTGGAACAGGACCGTGTCCTTGCCGCCCAGGTCGTAGGTGACGAGCTGCTGACCTTCGATCGTGAGCTTGTGCTCGTACACCGGGTAGAAGCCGAAGAATGCCTCCTGCCGGTTGATCAGGTAGAGCTTGAACAGCGGGACCGTGCGGTGGACGCGTACCTCGGCGGTGGCGTCGGCGACGAGGCCGAGTTCGGCCAGTTCGCCGATGGAGTCGGTGATGGCCTGGGTGTGGCGGAGCATGATCCGGTGCATGCGCTCGCGTAGCGCGGGCTCGTCGCCCAGGTCCTCGGCGCGGCACGGGATCGCCATCGGCACCGTCATGTCAGGGACCAGCATCCGGACGTGCAGCGACTCGGGTACGAGCCGGCCGGCCCGGATCTTGTCCAGCGGCTCCTGGAGTACGCCGTGCAGGGTCTCGCCGGAGAAGCCGGCGAAGTCGATCGAGACCTTGGACTGATCGAACGCGCGCTCGATGTGCGGGCGGATGCCGACCGGGCACTCGGTGCAGGCGCGGACGAAGACGTCACTCCCCTGCCGCGAGATCACCAGACCCTCATCCCGCAGGAGCCGGATGGCCTGCTGGATAGTCATCCGCGCCACGCCGTACGTCTTTGGATGGCCGTGCCGGGCGTACCGCCCGTCCCCGCGTCTCCCAACCCACTGATTCCACTTGCACGGAAGGCGTTTGGCGTGTCCGAGAGTACGCGGACCGCGGTTGTCCGGGGCCGGTGCAAGACCTGTCGGGGCCGGGCGGTGCTGAACGAGGGGGGCGAGTGCGCCTCGTGTGTGGGGCAGCTTGCCTTGTCGCTGCGGGGTCCGGTTCCTGCCCGGCATGGGCGCTGGCCGCAGGGGTGCGGCATGAGCCGGCGGGCGATCGTGGACCGGCTGGCGGCGGCGCTGGAGTCGGATCTGATGTGGGACCCGAACGGGGTGCCGGTGATCTCGGTGACCGTCTCCCATGTCGGCGACCTGTGGAACCCGGCTGTGGTGGCGCTGACCGCGCGGCAGGCCTGGTGGCTGTCGGTGCGCCTCGGTCAACGCCCGGCGACCCACAACGGCCAGAACGGGCTGGCGGAGACCACTGAACCCGTGGAGCCGGCGGCACCGGTTGAGCCTGCCGGGCCGGTCGAGCCGGACGTGCCCGATGGCGAGCCTGGGAGCGGGGGCGAGGTCGAATGATCGGGCAGGCGAAGGTCAAGCCCCAGCCGGTGACGGTGGTGGACACGTCCCGGGAGTGGTGGCAGGTCCTCCTGATCGTGCTGTTCCGACTGGTGGTCGCGGTGGTCCGCCTGCTGTGGCGCGTCGCTGGATGGACTGCGGCGTACCCGGTCGTGCTGGTGCCGGTGCTCGTCGTCGGCGTGCTGTGGTTACGCCTCGGGTGGCTGGCCGCGGTGGTCGTAGTGGTGGCGCTGGTGGCCGTGTGCACGGGGATGCGGCTCCGGTGGCCCGTCACCTTCTCTCGGCGGGTCGGCCTGCCGGCGCGGGCGTTCTGGTCGGCGGCCACGGTGTACGCGCCGTCGTGGGCGAGGTACCTGCACGCGTGCGGGCTGTCCACCCGGGATGCCGGCGGCGATCTGCGGGCGCCCAAGCTGGTTGCAGGTCAGCTCGGCCGGCTGGCTGGACAGGGTGCATGTGCGGACGCTGCCGGGTCAGCATCCGGCGGTCTTCGAGGCGGCGTGCGAGGCGCTGGCGCCCACCTTCGGCGCGGCGGCTTGCCGGGTCCGCGCTGCCGAGCCGGGCCGGTTCGGGTGGTTGCCCCGGCGGCGGGTGGTGCTGGCGTTCGTGACCGGCCGCGACCCGCTGCGGGTGGTGGTCGCGCCGCTGCCCGTGCCGGAGTTGGTGGACCTTCGGGCGGTGGCGGTGGGCCGCACCGAAGCCGGCCGGGCCTGGCTGCTGCGGCTGCTCGGCACGCACCTGCTCGTGGTCGGCGTGACCGGTGCGGGCAAGGGTTCGGTGATCTGGTCGCTGCTGCGCGGGGTCGCCTCGGCGATCCGGGACGGGCTGGTGCAGGCGTGGGCGGTGGACCCGAAGGGCGGCATGGAACTGGGTCTCGGCCGGCCGCTGTTCGCCCGGTTCGCGGGTCACGTCGAGCAGCCGGTGACCGGTCCCGGGCTGAGCGAGGCGGCGCGGGGCGAGGCGCTGGCCGGACAGTGGGATGCCATCGCGCGCTTGCTCGAGGACGCCGTACTCCTGATGCAGCACCGGGCGTCCCGGCTGTTGGGGGTGACCCGGCAGCACATGCCGAGCATCGGCGAGCCGCTGGTCGTGATCGTGGTCGATGAGATCGCTGCCCTGACGGCATACTGCCCGGACCGCAAGATCTGCGCCCGGATCGAGGCCGCGCTCGGGCTGCTGACCCAGGGCCGCGCGGTCGACGTCTCCGTGGTGGGCGCCGTGCAGGACCCGCGCAAGGAGGTGCTGAACCTGCGGGACCTGTTCCCGGTCAAGCTTGCGCTGCGGCTGGACAACGCCGACCAGGTGGACCTGGTCCTCGGCGACGGAGCGCGGGACCGCGGCGCGTACTGCGACCAGATCAGCGAGGCGACCCCCGGCGTGGGCTACGTCAAGGTAGACGGCCGCCGCGAACCGATGCGCGTGCGGGCCGCATGGCTGGACGACGACGCCGTGCGGCAGCTCGCCCGCGACTTCGCCCCGGATCAGTCGGCCGGGCTGCGGCCGGTCCCCGAGGACGACGAGCGGGCCGCGTGACCGCGACTGTCCACACACGACAGTCCACACAGGACACCACACGGAGGGGCGAGTCGGCGGTCGTGGACGTCCCCTGTGGCGCCACCCAAGCGGCGAAGTGCAAGTCGTGCGCCGAGCGTGCCCGCAAGCTGCGGATGCAGCAGTGCCGCGAAGGCTGGCACCTGGAGGCGGAGCTGGACCTGACCGCCGACGACCCGGACGAGCGGCAGCGCGCTCTGATGGCCGAACGCGCCGACCTGGTGCAGCCCCGGGACGAGCTGGCCGAGCTGCGGCAGGACCCGACGCTGGCGCCGGCACGGCTCCCAGCATGCCTGCGCAGGCTCCATCTTATCCTAGGTCTAATTATTATCTATAAAAGTCCTCTCTCTAAGCTAGGATGAAACTTGTCACTAGGTAGGGACTTGGGAGCTCGTATGATGAACAAGATCAAGATGAAGGTCATCGTTGACCGGGTCGAGGCGGCCGGCGGTCTCGCGCCGTGCACGCTCGGCGAGCTACGAGAGATCGCCAACAGGGGCCGGCTCGGGCCTGGCGTTCTTGAGGAGGTTACGAGGCAGCTCGATGGCTACGGGATGGAGTTCTATCCGTATCCGGACGAACCGCTGCGGCAGAGCGACGAGGTTCGTGTGATCAAGCGCAGTAGCCCGGTCGGGCAGCTCGTCTTGAGTGTCTTGCGGCCCTCTACCAACGGCGACGCCAGGCTGTTGGAAGCGGCCGAGGGTGCGAACGCGGAGATCGTCAGCCAGATCCGCACCTTGGTGTGCCGGTAGCTGCCGCCCGCGAGGAATGGCCCGGTAATGGCCCGGGGGCGGAAGGATCAAGAGCGCGGCGGCCCAGGCTCTGACGACACCGCCTCTGACCTGGGCTTTTGTGGTGGAGCGGGTGAAGGGAATCGAACCCTCACTGTCAGCTTGGGAAGCTGATGTTCTGCCATTGAACTACACCCGCGTGCGCGGCTGACACTCTACCGTACGGCGTTGCTAGGGTCCGAGGATGCTGCTGTCCGACCGG
>WNGA01000852.1_pt1 | contig 47184 bp, 45 predicted proteins | sample 5400061 | NCBI WGS metagenome assembly WNGA01 (sample SAMN13153366, study PRJNA577476) | soil metagenome | isolation source: 100 cm soil or saprolite under grassland replicate 2 | place: USA:California | collected 2016-06-15
CGGCGGTCGGCTCCCGCAGGATCAGCCGCCGGGTCGGCAGGGTCGCGACGGTCACCAGGGCACCCTACGGGCGAGCCGGCCTGCGTCCGGTCAACCTCCGGCGCCGCCCGCCGCGTAATTCGGCAACACAACACCCGCCGGTGCAGTCGAGCAGGACGGGCCTGACCCGTCAGACGGCCGTTACCTCGCCACCGTCGCCTGAGCTACGAACCAGGTGGGGCCGGGCCGTCGCTAGACTTGGCACGAGGCACAGAGTCCTAGCCGTTGCAGCAGCCCGGGGAGCGCTAATGCCCAGCTACGTCCAGGTCCTGACCACGATTGACTCGCGGGAGGCCGCCGAGCGGGTCGCGCGCGCTGTCGTGGAGGTGCGCGCCGCGGCGTGCGCACAACTGGTTGGGCCGATTAGCAGCACTTATTGGTGGGAAGGATCAATCGAGACGGCCGAAGAATGGCAGATTCTCATGAAGACGACCGAGGAACGCTTTCCGGCTTTGGAGGCCGCCATCCGTCAGGCGCACAGTTATGACGTGCCGGAAATCATCGTGACCCCCATCACCAACGGCGGCAAGGACTACTTGTCGTGGGTGAGCAAGGAGACACAATCCGCTTCCTAGCTGAGCGATGCCAAGCATTTCCGCAACTGGCGAACTCGGCTGTCGGTTGTCTGCTTGGGAATGGCTCGGCCGAGGGCGCGCAGCCGGCCCCTCGCGATACTCGTCTCTGTCCGGATCGTCGTGTCAAGCGAGTTCTCAACGAAGGTAGTGGCCCGCTCGTAGTCTCGGGCTTGAACAGCGGCAGTTGCCAAGTCTGCGTAGACGATCGCTTTGACCTTATTCTCGCTGGGCGACAACGCGGTAAGCACGGCTGCGGCGGTCCGGTCCAGCGCGCGGTGCTGGAGATGCACGTACGCCGACACCGCCATCGAGCCCATACGGCTAGCGCTGAAGAAGCTTGTCCACACCCGTTCGTGACGCGGTGCGGCGTAATCGAAGGCCACGTAGGCGCGCTCCAAGGCGCGATCGGTACCGTGCTCGTCTCCGAGAGCGGCGCAGGCTTCAGCTTCACGAGCTGCTAGCCACGAACGCGTGGCAGCGCTGTTTGGCCCGGTAACGTAGCACTGGGCCTGGGTCAAGATGCGGCGCGACTCCTCAGGATCCGCCTGGGTATCCGACATGTAGCTCATGTAGCCCATGACGCACGCCACGAGCGGTCCGTCTCCCGCGTTCTCAGCAGCGCGACGCGCGCGGTTGTAGTGCTTTAGTGCGCTGCTGTACTGCTGCGTATCGAACGCCAGCCAACCGGCCAACGCCTCGGTCTCGCCTAGCGACGAGAGCAACAGGCGCTCGGTCGGGGTTCCCGCGTTGGCCGGGATCAGCCGGGCGAGCATCTGGCCGTGTGCGAGGAGATCGGCGAGCAACGTACGAGCTGGCACCAACTCTTCGCGGACGTAGAACTCGGCGGTACGGCTCTCAAGTACGGCCATGGTGACCTCATCGACGCCGGACGGCGTCGCCAGCGCCGCGGCCAGGCGTTCCCACGGCGCAGGGGCAAGCGCGCCCGCGGCAACGGCGCCCGTCAGCTTCAGCAAGTGTCGGCGCTGCACGTCGTCCCCTCCCTGCTCGGTTCCTTCGACGGTAACCGGGCCAGGCAGCGGTGCCGACACGCCGGACGTATCCGGCCGCCACCAGCGCAGGCGGGGCGGCATCAACAGGGCGTCGGCCCATGCCTCTAGGGCGTCCAGGTCGTTGACCTTGTTCGTGCCCTTCTCTATGCGGCAAACCTGCGCTTGGGAGACGCCACGCCAGGCGGCCACCAGCCGTTGCGGCACGCGTGCTGTGCCGTGTTCTGGGTGGCGGCGGAAGGCGAACACGACGGCGCCCATGTCGCGGGACGCGGTAGCCGAGCTGAGCGGCTCAACCGTCCAGAAGGCGGGATCGGCAGCCGCGGCACGAGTCCGACGCTGGCACGGTGCGCAGACGCGCGCCGCGTTGTCGCGGGCCAGCCGCGCGCTGCACAACGCGCAGGTTTGCACACGTGGCGCTGTCAACCGTGGTCCCCGTTCGGTCGCGATGCGTACATACAGTAGCCCACCGACTGCACACCGGAAACAAGGCGCTCACCTGCAGGTATACGCGTGACGCATGCGCCGGATGCGCCGGATGGATCAGTCGGGCGTGCGGTGGGTGGACGGTAGCCGGCACGTACGCGACCAAAGGAGTCAGCCCGATGGCGTCGACACAGGCACCCCGCGTGATTGTCGCGCCGGAGGTTGCGGCTCGGCTCATGACTCGCCGCCAGGCGGGCGAGCACGTTGCGGGCATTGGGCGTGACCCGCACATGACCCCGTTCGAAGTGTCTGGCGTGCTGCGTGACGCGGAGCGGATCAAGTGGGTCGGGCCAGAATCGGCGGTACGGGGATGGCGTGGCTGGATCAGCCGTGCCGTTGCCGCACCGGGGACATCGAGGGCGGCGCGTGATGGGCGTTGACCCGCCGCGGGATGTCGGGGACGGCGCCGAGCTGGAGCGGGCGCCGAGGCCGCCGAACCTGTGGGATGTGATGCAGGCGCAGGTCGATCGGGCGTTCGCGGACTTCATCGGCGGCGACTACCCCGCGCCGTGGGCCGAGGACGCCGGATCACGGGACGCCGGACCGAGCGACGCCGGACCGCTGGAGTCTGCGCGGTGAAGTCTCCCGATGTTCCCTGCGGGGATGAGCGCACGGCCGCTGGGTCGGGTGCGGCGGCCGTGCCACTAAACGCCCCGGCGGGCCTCGCCGAGCCTGCCGGGGACTGCCCGGGCGCGGCCGTCTCGCGAGGGGAAGGCGGGACGGCCGCGCCCGACCTACCGCCGAAGGTGGCGGCCCTGATCCGGCGTGAGGCGTACGTGTTCGACGCGGTGGGCGCGCAGATTGCCCGGCCACCGGCGGATATTCAGAGCCGGTTGCGGTTCTTCCACCACATCAACCTCACCCTTGAGCAGATCGTCACGGTGTTGCGGAGCGGGCGGCATGCCGGGCCATGACCGGGACGGCCCGGGAACCCTGCGGCCGGCGTGTGAAAGACCTGCCGGGTCACTACAACGAGCTGTCCCGGTCGGCTGGGGTCAGGGTGGCCAGCTCCGCGGCGAGCCATCGCTGGGCGGCGCGCCACAGGCCGGCGGCCAGCGACACCCGGGCGACGCCGAGCCCGGCCATGGCGGCCAGGTCCGGGCCGCCCGGCCGGGGCAGGGTGTTGACCGGGTGGCCGAGCTCGACGAACCGGGCGATGGTGGCCGGTGAGCGGGCCAGGATCGGGTAGACGCAGTCGGCGCCGCTGTCGAGGTAGCGGCGGGCCCGCTGCAGCCCCGCGGCCAGCATGTCCTCCTCCGGCGTTCCCGCCGCGTGCAGGAACACGTCCACCCGGGCGTTGATCACCAGGCGGTCCCCGGCCGCGGCGCGGACCTCGGCCAGCCACCGGGCATGCTGCACGGGGTCGGCCAGCCCACCGGCCTGATGGTCGGTGTCTTCCAGGTTGCAGCCGGCGGCGCCGACCGCGAGCAGCCGGTCCACCAGCTCCTGCGGCGGCAGCCCGTAGCCGGCCTCGGCATCCACCGTCACCGGCACCGAGACCGCGCGTGCGATCCGGCCGGCGGCGGCGAACATCTCCTCCGCCGGCGCGCCCTGATGGTCGCGGTATCCCAGCGACTCCGCCACCGCGGCACTGCTGGTCGCCACCGCACCGAACCCGGCCTCCTCAACCAGCCGGGCTCCCGCGGCGTCCCAGATGTTCGGCAACACCAGCGGCCGACCCGGCCGGTGCAGCCCCAGCAGCCGGGCGGCCGCCTGCGCTGCGGTCACCAACGGGCCACCGCCGTGCAGCGGCTGCTGATGCTGAACCGGTTTCCGGCGTTGATCACCGCCGCCGCCCACACCAGCCCGGCCAGCTCACCGTCGTCGAAGACCGCGACCACCTGCTGGTACACCTCCTCCGGCACGCCGCCGGCACGGATCATGGGACCGCCTCGCAGGTTGATGGGTCCGTCGTCATTCCAACCCTACGAGCCGCCGGCCCACCGCATGGCCCCTCGCCCACGTTGGGGAGTGCTCACCCACCCACGGCTACCGGCTCCGAGCCTGCCCCACGGCCGACCCGACACCTCTCATTAGGGTGTCGGGTTGTGGAATGTGGTGGCTACCGCTGCCATATCCTGCCCGCCGCGCCCGGCCTGGCTGGTCCGTTCGAAGACCGCGAGCACCGCGCGGAGCAGCGTTGCGTCGATGCCGCTGTGATCGGCGGCGGCCACCATGAGGCCGACGTCCTTGACCACGCCGTCGACGGCGAAGGAGACCGGGAACTCGCCGGCCTGGATCATCCTGCCCTTGGCGTGCGCGTACGGAGCGTCCACCGGGCCGCCGGATATCGCTTCGAGGAACAGTGCGGGATCCAGCCCCAGCGCCCCGGCCAGCGTCATCGACTGACCGAGCGCGGCGGTGAGTGTGGCGACCCAGGCATTGCAGGCGAGCTTCAACGCGCTGGCCTGGCCCAGCCGCTCACCCACCGGGACCGTCCGGCTGCCGACGGCCTCCAGCACCGGCGTGACCCGCTCGGCGGCGGCCGCCTCACCGGACAGGAGTACCACCAGCCTGCCCTGCTCGGCCGGCTCCCGGGTGCCCAGCACCGGAGTGTCCAACACGGTCAGCCCCCGCTCGGCCGCCAGCGCCGCCACCCGCGCGGTCCCCTCCACGCCGACCGTCGAGGCCTGCAGCCACACCGTCCGCGGGCCGGACGCCTCCGCGGCGCCGGACATCACCTCGACCACCGCGTCGGCGTCGAACACCATCACCAGCACGACATCGGCGCCACGCACCGCCTCGGCCGCCGCACCGAACACGCTCGCCCCCCGCGCGGCCAGCGGCTCGGCCTTCTCCCGGGTGCGGTTCCACACCCGCACGCCGAATCCCGCCCGCAGCAACGACCCGGCCATCCCGGTACCCATCACCCCGGTACCCAGAACCGCAACCGTCGGAGCTGACGCGGTCGAGGACATCCGTACGCCTCCTGGCCCACCCGACTGGATCACCCGCATCCTTCCTACCACCACCGAACCCGGTCACCCCCGCGGCGGCAGACCCTCGCATCAGCCGGCACGGCAACCAGGCAGTTGACTGCGCACAAGGCGAACCAGGCACGGCAGGCGGCACAACGGGGCCGCCAGTGACGCGGAACGGCCCCTTGTTGAGCATGAAAGGTTGCGTCGACAGCGGATGTGCGCTGGGCTCAGTCCAGCTTGGCGACTGCGCACACGCAGAACTGGTTGCCTTCGGGGTCGGCCAGCACGACGTAGTCATCGTCGGGGTCCTCGTTGTGCCGGACGTAGCTGGCGCCCAGGTCAAGCAGCCGCCGTACCTCGCCCGGCTGGTTATCGGTGTAGAGGTCGAGGTGCATCTGGTCGCGTGCGCTCACCGGCGTCTGTGCGACCTGCAGCGAGACGTTGACGCGGGGACCGCCCAGCACCCGGAAATGGCAGTCGTCACCGACCGGGCGGGGCTTCAGGTCGAGCGCGGCGGCCCAGAACGCCGTCATCAGCTCCGGGTCCGCACAGTTGATCACAACGCTACCCAGGCGTATCGCCATGGGAAGCAGTATCGGGCATCTCGTCGACCGGCACGAAGTCGCCTGGTTGTTCGGCGCGCCACAGCGGCCGGGCAACCAGCACGCAGCTTCGCGTCGGTCCTGGCGCTCCCGACCGTGGCCGTACCCACTCGCACCCGTGCCCTCGACAGCTGGCCGCCCTCGCTCGCCGCCCCCGCCCGCGCGCGAACCTGACGACCGCCTGGAACGTGCGCACCACCGACCTGTGCCGCCTCGCGGGTTCGCCCGCACCGGCTGACAGCAGCCCGAGGGCCGCCGACCGTGTGCTCCGCCGACCGATGACGACGGCCTCGTGCTCCGGCACCCGGTCCACCACGCGTCCCGGCGCTATAGTGCCAGGATGCCTGCCGCCTACGCCGTAGCCATTGCCGGGGTGAGCCTGGGGGCCATAGCGTTCTGGTGGTACAGCATCCGGGTGGTTGGCCGTGTGGCAGAACAATTTGGCGAGGACCCGGTGAGATGGCAGGTACTGATGCTGCCATTCGGTGTCTTCGGCCCGTTTGTTGCGTGGGCTATTCTGAGTCGTCGTAACGGCGGCGGACGAGGCGGGCGCTACGCCTGACGGGTAAGCGCCGCTCACCGGCCGCACCTTTGCAGCCTAGAAGTGCCGCTCGGTTCCTAGGGCCCGGTCGTGGTCAAGCAGCCACCTAAGCTGTCGTTTGCCGAATCCTCTCGGTTCCCCTCGCTCCATGCGATCATGCGAGCAGAGACCAGCGCATCTAGGGTCTCCTTCGAGATTGCATCCGACCCTGCGAGCAGCCGTTCGCGCGGGCGCCGGCCTCCGTCGGCTACCCGGCGCTGGGCCTGGCCTACTTCAAACAGCCGGTGCCCTGGTGCCATCCGACGTGTCACTGTGCGGCCTGCCCGACTGCGTCCCGCCGTCTGGACCTGGCACGGCCAGCCGCTGCCGTTCACCCGCCAGTTCAACCAGTAGGTAGATAGCCAGAGGTGCGCCGTCTTCGACAGGGTGGATCGTCGATGCGTTCGATCGACCGCCCTTGGGTGTCCGGCGGCCGGCGTCAGGCCTGGCTCGGTTCGACCGGCTCGGCCTGCCGGGTGCCCTGGGCGGCGAGCAGCCGCCAGCGGTCACCGTCGAGGGCGTACACGTGGGTGTACCGGCTGTCCGCGGTCATCTCGGCGCCCGGCACGCGCATGGTCATCCGGGTGCGGCCGACGACCACGGCCAGGCCGGGGCGGTGCCGCACCGAGACCTCCGCACGCGGCCGCTCGATTCGCACGAACTCCAGCCCGCCCGAGCCGACCAGGTCAAGCAGCGCGGCCCGCCCGACGGCCTGTCCGGCCAGTACGTCGATCAGCAGGAAGTCCTCGGCCAGCAGGCGGTCCAGCGCCGGCCGATCGGCGGCCAGCAACGCGGCGAAGAACGCGTCCTCCGCGGCCAGAACCCCGGCATCCGTCACAGGCCTTCTCCCCACTCCTGGTCGCGGCGATGGTCATCGGACAGGCACCTCGAGCGAGTCGACGCACCGGGACGCCAGGCAGCGCAGCGCCCCCGTTGACCGCCGCGCCCTCGTTGACCGCCGCGGCCGTGCACCGGCTCCCGCAGCCACAGCAGCCTACGCGGCCTTACCTCCACCGCGGCGTGTCCAGGTAGCCGGCCGTTTACGGCATCGTCGGTCTGGCCTGGGCGAAGGTCCAGCGGTGGCCTTCGAGGTCCTCGGTCTCGTAGGCGCGGTAGCCGTGCTGCCGGATCTCCGAAATGATCTTCGCGTGGTGTGCCGTGGCGTGCGCGTAGTGGCCGTCCAGGTCCTCGACGAACACCCAGACGGCGTGGCTGACCTGCCGCTCGGCCGGCCACGGGGGGTCCAGCCGGAACAGGAGGATGGGCACGTTGCCCACCCGCAGCTCGATCCACGGCGGTTGCTCGCCCTCCTCGGGAATCCTGGCCGCCGGTGAGGTCAGCATGAACACCCGGGCCAGCCAGCGGGCTGCGGCCGCCGGGTCCTGGTAGTACAGGGCGACGTGCACGCGGGCCAGTTCGGTCGGGCGGTGCGGCGCACGGTCGCGGTCGCGGCACCAGGGGATGAACATCCAGATGATCCTGGGCCAGAACAGGAACGCCCGGTCCGGGTCGCCGTCGGGACGCAGGTACTGGCGGACGTGGACCCGGGTACCGTCGGGGATCGCCTCGAACCGTACGTCCACCTCGGTGTCGTCGACGGTTCCCCGGTAGACCAGGCGCGCGCCCGGCTCCCACACCGTGATGCGGGCCAGTTCGAGCACGTCGCCCGCAGCGTCGTCGTAGATCTCCAGGACCCGCCCACCGACACCCGGTTCGATCCGCATCGCCACCGCACGGGCCGCGTCGAAGAAGTTGATCGGTCCGCGAACCCACCAGCAGTCGATCTCCTCGGTGAACGCCGTGAACGCGGTCAACGGGTCGACGGTGACCTCCACGGACGCGGAGGCTGACGGCCGTGTCACTGATCAGTTCTCCCGTCGAGGTGTCGCTTGAACGCGCCGAGCTGCTCGTTCCAATGCGCCTGGAGTTGGTCGAGCCACGCCTGCAGCGCCACCAGCGGTTCCCGCTGGAGCCGGAAGACCCGCAGCCGGGCGTCGCCGGGCACGCGTTCGTCGGCGACCAGACCGGCCCGCAGGAGGACCCTGAGGTGTCGGCTCATCACCGGAGCTGACGTGCCGGCCGCGTCGGCCAGCGCACCGGCCCGGCGTGGGTGCTCCCCGAGTAGTTGCACCACCCGCCGGCGGGTAGGGTCGCCGAGCGCCTCGAGGAACACGCCGACCTGGTCATTGGCCACACCGACAATAGTTAGGCCTGCCGCCAACTATTGTCAAATGGGGTCGGTCGAGTGGACACCGCTACGGCTCGTGCTTGTCCGAGAGCTGCTGGGTGCCGACCTCAGTCGCCGAAGAGCCGGAACGAGCCGATCTCGCGCAGCTCGGTGACCTGGGGGGCTTCGTCGCAGCGGTCGGCGATGTCCTGCTGGAACTGCTGGAACGCCCGGATGCCGGCCAGGGGGTTTGTCCCGTCCTCGGTCTCGGTGGAGGCGAGATGCACGAAGGTGACCCCGTCCTCCAGTTGGAAGGTCGCGTACCGAAGTCCGGGTGGGTTCGTGCGCCGCAGCTCGTCATAGACGGCGCGGACGAGCGTTTCGTTCTTGGCCACCTGGTCGGGCTTGACCCGGTAGCGCACCATGACGCGTCTCATTCGTTACCTCGCTTGGTCGTTGATGGATGAGGGTGTCCAACCGGCTCGGTGGCTGCGGCCGGCCAGTCGAGCCAGCGGGTGGCGAGTGCTGCGGGCGTCGCGGGCCGTCGCCGGTTGCCGGTCGTTGCTGGTACAGACACCGCGGGCGCCCAGAACTGACCGATGACTTTCGGGCCCGGACGGTGTCCGTAGACGGTGTCTTACCTGCGAGGCGCCCCGACGCCCGCCGAGCCGAAAGCCTGCCCAGGAGGAGAGGTCCTGCGAGGATGCTGTGGTGACCCAGACGACCCTCGCCCGCGCCCGCGCGGGTGACGGGCAGGCGTTCCGCGAGCTCACCGACCCCTACCGCCGCGAACTCCAGCTGCACTGCTACCGGATCCTCGGCTCGGTGCAGGACGCCGAGGACCTGCTCCAGGAGACGCTGCTGGCGGCCTGGCGCGGGCTTGAGCGTTTCCAGGAGCGGGCCTCGGTGCGCGCCTGGCTCTACCGCATCGCGACCAACCGCTGCCTGAACGCCCTCCGCGATTCCGGGCGCCGGCCACGTCAGCGTGCGGCGCCGTCCACGCTCACCCGCCGGCGCGAGCCGACCTGGCTCGAGCCCTACCCGGACACCTTGCTCGAGGAACTGCCTGACACCTCACCCGGTCCGGAGTCCCGCTATGAGACGAAGGAGGCGCTGGCCCTGGCGTTCGTGGCCGGGCTCCAGCACCTGCCGCCCCGTCAGCGCGCGGTGCTCGTGCTGCGTGACGTACTCGGCTTCCGCGCGGCAGAGGTGGCCGAGATGCTCCACAGCAGCGAAGTCTCGGTCACCAGCGCCCTGCAGCGGGCCCGGGCAGCCCTCGAAACGCGCCTTCCGCCGGCCGACCGGGAACATGCGCCGCTGCCGCGCTCACCGCGCGAACGCGAACTCCTCGGGCGGTTCGCCGACGCGCTGCAAAGCGCCGACGTCCAGCGAATGGTTGCCCTGCTCAGCGATGACGCATGGCTGACGATGCCACCGGAGCCGTTCGAGTACCAGGGTCACGCGGCGATCGCGACGTTCTTCCTGGGCTGTAGCTGGTGGGGCACTCAGGCGATCCGGCTCGTGCCTACCCGCGCGAACAACCAACCCGCCTTCGGCTACTACCTCGGTGACCCCTCCGCGCCGATCATGCCCGCCCAGGGGCTGATGGTGCTCACCCTCGAAGGCGACCAGATCTCCGCCATCACCCGCTTCGGCGGCACCAGCCTCTTCCCCCACCTCGGACTACCCGAAACGGTTCGGTTGACTCCTAGCCCATGAGGCCTGCCGTTGGGATGACCAGCACGCCCGAGCCGTTCCCCCGCAAAGTTCGTCGTGATGTGGTCGCGGTCGCCAGCGATCGCCAATCAGACAGTCGGTGAACGACCTGAGTCACCGGCCGACCGCGACCCACCAGCCGGCGGGGCTGGTCTACTGGGGCTGTTCCGACGCTCGGAGGAGTCATGGCCGACCGCAAGCACGGCGTCCCGCCGCCCGCAACCTCGTCCACCATCCGCGGGGAGGACTGGGACGGCCGTGACCTGTCCGGCCAGACCCACGAACGGGTCGCCTTCATCGACGTGGACATGACCGAGGCAACCAACCACGGCGCGCTGTTCCGCGAGTGCACCTTCCGCGGCGTGCGGTTCAACGTCTCCACGCATACCGATGCCGCCTTCCTCAACTGCACCTTCAGCGGCTGCGCCTTCTTCGACGCGACCTTCACCAACTGCAAGCTCGTTGGCAGCATGTTCGACCGCTGCACCTACGGTCTTCTGAAGGTCAGCGGCGGGGACTGGTCGTTTGTCGGGCTGCCCGGCGCCGACCTGCGTGGCGCCTCGTTTCGAGACGTGCGGCTGCGCGAGGTGGACCTGACCGGCGCACGCTGCGAGGGAGCCACGCTGCGGGGGGTGGACCTGTCGGGTGCTTGGCTGCACCGCGCCAACCTGTCCCGGTGTGACCTGCGAGGTAGCGACCTGACGGCTCTCGACCCGCGCAATATCGAGGTGAACGGGGCGGTGATCACCATCGTCCAGGCATGCGTCATCGCCGGCACCATGGGTCTCGATGTCCGCCCGGAATGACGGCGGCACCCGGAACGGGTGGCGTCAGCCTGGGATTGTCCAGGCGCGTTCCAGATTTACTTGGATCGCGGTGCTGTAGTTGGTGTCCCACCACTGGGTGGTCTGTCCCATCCGCTCCACCCGGTCCTTGTACTTCGCGGTCAGGTCCGGGCGCTGCGAGGGCAGCGGCGCCTCCGCCAGCACCCGGGCGCGGCCTGCGATCACCACCACATCGTTGCCGTCCGGGCCCGGGTTGAAGTGCAGGCTGACCTGGTCGTTGGCCTCGATGTGCCGCAGCTTCGCGCTGTTGTTCAGGCTGTAGATCGTCACCGTCGAGCCGTCCCAGATGAACCAGATCGGCCGCGGCGCCGGTCTACCCGACGGGGTCACCGTGGTCAGCCAGGCCAGCGGGTCCTCGGTCAGGTGGCGGCGGATCTGGTCGGTGATCTCCAATGGCATGCGGCCAGTGTCGCCAGCCGGATCGCATGCCGGCAACCCCGTCCTGAGCGCGGCGGCGTTCAAGCCCGATGCCGCCGTCGGCGGAGGGCTCATCGACGAGGTGGTGGGCACGCCGAGCCTGGTAATCATGGCGCGGCCCTGCCCGTGACTGTCCTCGACCGAATGCGCGACCCCCTGATCCCGCCTTGCCAACGTCCTCTCGTGCCGCGCACCGCGCGGTCGTCCGGTTCTTGTCGCGGGTCGTGGTTCACACCCTCGCTCCGATTCGGCGGTCCAGGCGTTCCAACCAATCCTGCACGGCTGGCGCGTTGCGGGCCTCGGCGATCCACTGCGCTCGGACGGTGAGGTCGCGGAGGAGGCGACGGTCCCGGTATGTCCTGAGGTCACGGGCCAGGCTGGTGCGGCTGGTCACCGCGTCGTGGATGGCCTTGGGGATCGGTGGCCCTACGGACTGCCATTCGGCGCGTGGCGGCCTTGTGACTGCTGCGACCAGGTTGTCCGGCGTGCGGGCGCAGAGTTCTGCCATCCCGTCCGCGCCGAGCGAGGAGGCCGCGATCAGATCGTCCACCTCCCTCTTGTGCTCATCAGCGGCCATCGATGTCCCTCGGGTTGACTGCTTCCGGATGCGATAGATCATCCCTTCGACCGCTCTGGAGGTTGTACCGTCAGCGAGCAACTGGCTGATCTCAGCATGGTTGTAGCCACCGGCGTGCAGCCGCATCACCGACCGCAGCCGTGAGTCCGGGATCGCGGCGGCGAGGCGTGCTTCGACGTGGGTCTTGTCGACCACGGAGTCAGCGACATCAGGCGAGTGGTTGAGCGGTTGAAGCCGTTGAGCGGCGGCCAACGACGCCGCGTGTCGACTCCGCTGGGCCCGGAGGCTGTTGAACGGTTAGAGTCCATCTGCGCCACCAGCTTGGAGGGTTCGACCGGCTCGTCCACGGATGCACCCGCGCGCTCCAGAATCAGGGTGGGCCGGGATCGAAGATGGCGTGTGTTCCGACTCTGCGCCAGATGATGTGACGAAGACCTTCACGAACAGGATTGCCGTACTGCCAGGTGGCTTTGCCGTCGGGAGCCCAAGTCATCTCGACGACGCCGGACGTGGCCTGGACACGCTTGACCGGTAGCCCTGGGCGAAACCTGCCGAATTTACGTCGGGGACGAACTCCTCTCGCACGACACGCTCGAACCGTTGCCGCTGCTGGGGAGTGAGGTCCTTGATGTCTTGGCGGAACCGTGGGGTGGTGGCGAAGGTCGGCACTGCAGGTGGTCCACCGATCGGTCGGGAGGTTGTCAGCGGTCGAGGGCATCGAACAGGGCGTCGACGTCGTCGTGGATGGCGAGGTTACCGGCCTCGATCTGTTCGCTAGCCTCGCGCTCGCCAGCCTGCCAGTCCTCGGTCCAGAACCATCGCTGGTCGGCGGGGATGACGGCAAGGCCACGCAGTAGGACCTCGCCCGTCTCGGTCACTGTGAACTCCACCTCGTCACCCTCGACCACGTGCAACGCCGCCCGTACCTCAGCCGGCAAGGTGATCTGTGCCTTCTTCCGTACCGTCGTACGATGCGACATTTCAGTAGACATCGGACACGTCGCCTCCTCATCGCCGCCCAGCTGGGCAGCGCTGTAGCCGGCCCCTCCAACATGCCCCGCCTAGTCGGAAATTCCAACTATCAGACCGCCGCTTGCTGCTATGGCCTGTCGAGGGGTTTGCCGTCGCGCACATCCATCAACTGCTGCCGGCTGAAGACTGTGCCTCGTGGCCACGGCTGGGCGGTAAGATCCTCAAGTCCCCCGGCGGCCCTATCACCGCCCGTCACTCCAGGAGCCCGAGCGGTGATGTCCGTGAGGAGCCGCTGTATCAACAGCGCGAGGAGGCGGGGTCCCGTTCCGTGGTAACCCCAGGTGTTGCCTCCGTAGGGGTGTTCCGGGGCCGGGTAGCGCAGGCCGTCTCTCGTGCGTACTCACGCGGTGAACACCATCGTGTCGGAGTCGGGGCGCACGCCAACGACCTCACTCCCGCGTACCTGCAGGACCAGCCTGGTCCGGGCCACTAGGCCCGTGTGGGACGAGGTGGACTCGCTGATGAGCTCGTCGTCCCCAACCCGGAACACGTGGGTGGTCTCTGCACCAGGTCCTTCCCCTGTCCCGTACCGTCACGCATCCACCGAAGGTGGTCATCATGGGATGTGCCGGGGCTCGGTCCGGGCGAGGGAGGGATGCGGGATGGAGTTGTTCCCGCCGATGCCGTTGGGTGAGTGGCAGGACACCAAGGCGACGTTGCACCGGTTCGCGCAGGTCGTCGGCAAGATCCGGCTGGCGGCGAGTGCTCGGCGTAACCACTGGTGGAACGTCCCGTTCCATCTGACCGGGCGCGGTATCACCACTCGGCCGATGGGCCGAGCGGACGGTAATCCGATCTTCACGATCGACTTCGACTTCGTCGAACATCAGCTGCTGGTGGCGGCGGTGGACGGCAGGGCGGTGTCGTTTCCGCTGTACGGGCAGTCCGTGGCGTCGTTCCACCGCAACACCATGGCCGCCCTGGCCGCGCTGGAGGTCCGGGTGGACATCGACATTCCCAGGCCGTTCGACCTGCCCGACGCGGCCCGGCCGTTCGCCGAGGACACCGAGCACGCGACCTACGACCCGGTCCAGGTAACCCGCTACTGGCAGGTCCTCAGCCAGGTGACGTTGGTGTTGGAGGAGTTCGCGGCAGGGTTCTCCGGGAAGGCCAGCCCGGTCCATCACTTCTGGCACACCTTCGACGTCGCCCACACCCGGTTCTCCGAACGGCACGTCGACCAGCCGCCGCAGGTCGACGCGGTGACCCGGGAGGCGTACTCCCGGGAGGTGATCAGTTTCGGCTTCTGGTTCGGCGACGACACCTTCGGCGAGCCGGCGTTCTACTCCTACACCGCGCCCGAACCCGCCGACCTTGCCACCGAACCGCTGCGGCCCGCGCCCGCGCGATGGGTCGCCTACAAGGGCAGCCACCTGGCCGTCCTGCGCTACGACGACGCCCGCGCCCAGACCGACCCGCGGGCCGCCGTGCTCGCCTTCTACGAAAGCGCGTACCGGGCCGGTGCCAGCCGCGCCGGCTGGGACATCGCCCGGTTCGCCTGCCCCGGCGGGATCACCGACCCGCAACTGCGGGTCACGCACGGCTGACCCCAAGACCCGCAAGGGCATCTCCCGCACGCACATTGAGTCGGATCTGCGGATCTCCTTCGCCTGGTGCACCGAACGGCACCTGGACCCGCTTTCGGCGCGGCGGGCACATCGACCGATTTGCGCCGTCGGCGTTGCGGGGGTCGGGGAGTTAGACGATGAGCGTCGGTTCGTCGGGTGCGGACAGGCTCAATACGGCGCCGACGACCGCGGGCGAGGCGGTGATCCTCGCCTCGAGTGCCCGCAGCCGCACGGCCAGGTGTGACTCGGTGTCATCGCCGGCCAGATCGACGTCGGCGATGACCGAGACCATCCGCGGCCCGACGATCTCCAGCCGCAGGTAGGTCACCCGGGCGACCTCCGGCGCGTCCAGCAGGGCCTGGAGGGTGGCCGCGCGCACGCGGGGATCGGCTTCCTGGCCGATCAGGAACCGCCGGTTGCGGTTGATCAGGACGACCGCGACGACGGCGAGCAGCGTGCCGACCAGGATCGATCCGACGGCGTCCGGGATAGCGGAACCGGTCAGCTGGTGGGCGGCCAGGCCGGCGGTCGCGATGACCAGACCGGTCAGCGCGGCGGTGTCTTCGGCGACGACCGCCCGCAGGGTGGGATCGGAGGTGGCCAGGACGTGCTCGATGAGGTCCCGTCCCATCGACGCGGCCTCGGGTCGGGCCTGCCGGAGGGACTGCGCTAGCGAGAAGCTCTCCAGGACGAAGGAGACGGCGAGCACCGCGTACCCGACGGCGAAGTCGCTGGCCGGCTCCGGCCGCAGGAGCTCCTCAACGCCGTGCGTGATGGACACCGCCGCGCCGGCAACGAACAACCCGATCGCCGCAAACAGCGACCAGACGTAGGCCTCCCGGCCGTGGCCGAGCGGATGCTGCTGGTCGGGCGGGCGGCGGGACCGCCCGGTGGCGATCGCCAGGAACACCTCGTTGCCCGCGTCCGCCCAGGAATGCGCCGCCTCGGCCAGTATCGACGCCGACCCGGTCACCACCGCGGCGACCGACTTCGCTACGGCAATCAGGACGTTGGCGCCGAAGGCCACGAGCACCGTAGTGAGACTCTGCGACCCGAGCGGACCCTGCGACCCCGGCACCGACGCGAACAGGTCGCCGGACCCGCCGCCGACACCGGGTACCGGAGCCTGCTCGCCGTCCTGCTGGTGCCTCATCGGCAAGTGCTAACACACTTCGAGCCAACACCGGGTAATGGCAGCCCGGAGCTGGTACGCGTGCGGTGAGTCTGCGACCCGGCTGGGACGGGCCTTGCCGGTGCACCGCACCGTGTGATCGGGCCGCGACCGGGCGAGGTGGCCGGGCCGGCCTGTCGCGCTCAGCCGGGTGCGGGTGCGAGGTGGTCACGAAGTTCCTGGCCCGTGTCGACGTGCTGCGGCACCTGGCCGGCGACCTCGGCCTCACCGCGGGGCAGCTCGCCCTGGCCTGGCTGCTTGCCCCGGGGCCGGGACATCGTCCCATTCCCGGATCGCGACACCCCCGACCGGATCGCGCAGAACGCCGCCGCGGCCGACGCGGCGTTGGACGAGCAGGACCTGCGCCGCCTCGAACACCTCGTCGCCGGGCCGGCCTGGGCCGGCGACCGCACCTCCTTCGCCGCACCCGTCATCGCCCGCATCCGGAGCACCTGAGCTCGAACGTCGAGCGGTGCGGTCCAGGAACGTGATCAGGATCTGCCCTCATCATCCGACCAGCCAGTCGGTGATGTTCAGCTGGTCGGCGACCGGCGCGTCGTCCGGGCGAGTGGGATGTGCACTGTCTGGTACGGCGGGGGCTGGACCTGGGTGACCGCCACCGTGGTTCAACTCCTTGCGGCGAAGGAGAGGCCGCCTGCGGCGAGGGCTTGGCGGAGTTGTTCGATCGCCTTTGGGCCTACGCCGTGCATTCGGCCGAGCTCCGTCTCGCTGACCTGGGTGAGTTGTTCCAGGCTTGTGTATCCGGCGGCGGCGAGGGCTCGTTGTGCCGGCTTGGCGAGCCCGGACGGCAGGTTCCGGTGCTCAGGGTCCTGTTGCTCGGCCATGCGTGGCGCCTCCTCGTTGGTGGGGTGCCTGACGTTCGTCTGTGGCGGTGCGCAATCCGTTGCGTGTTGGGCCGGCTTAGCCGGCACCGGCATGGCGGGGGTCAACCGGAGGCGGCCGGTGGGGCGGCGCGGGCGTCTACGTACTCAGCCATCGCGCTGCCGCTCCTTGGCCTCCGGTCCTGGTGGGTGTCACCGGGGTGACGTCCACCCGGTAGTAGTACGGAGCGGCGGCCGGAAACTCATCCCTCGCCCGGGAGTGTCCGGCGAACCGCGCGAGGCGGTTCAGGACGGGAGCGCGGCGCCGGTGCCGACGGGCAGGTCGAACAGCGGGAACAGCCGCTCGGCGTCGAGGTAGGTCGTCGTCCCGGCGATCAGCCCGTCCGAGAGCTCGATGACGACGAGCGCGAACGGCTCGTAGCGGCCGTCCGGGCCACCCGGCCGGTACTGCCCGAACGCCGGCGAACCGTTGGCCACGGTCGGCACCAGACGAGCGCCGTCGCAGGGCCGCCCAGCCGCGAGCAGCGCCCGTCGGATGTCGGCTCGGCCGCACAGCCACCACCGGAAGGGCGGCATGGACATGGTGGCGTCCTCACGCAACAGCGCCACCAGGGCCTCGACGTCGTAGCGCTCGAAGGCGTCGCAGTAGCGGGACAGGAGCTGCCGTTGATCCTGGTTCATCGGCTGGAACGGCTCGGCGGGGGCGATATGGAACGTTCTGAGCCTCGCGCGGGCACGTTGCAGAGCGCTGGTGACCGACGCGACCGTGGTACCCAGCAGGCGCGCGACCTCGTCCGCCTGCCAGCACAGGACCTCGCGCAAGATCAGCACTGCCCGCTGCCGGGGCGGCAGGTGTTGCAGTGCGGCGACGAACGCCAGGCGGATCGTCTCGCGCTGCGCGGCCAGCTCCGCCGGGTCACCCCCGGCAGGCAGCACCCGGCTGTCCGGGATCGGCTGGATCCAGGCACCCTCGGGCAGCGGTACGCCCAGGTCGGAGCCGGCCCGTGCGGCCGGACCGAGGTCCATCGCGCGGGCGCGGCGTTGTGCACTGCGCAGCATGTCCAGGCAGATGTTGGTCGCGATGGTGTACAGCCACGACCGCAGCGGCGCCCGGTCCTCATCGAACCGATCGAGACTCCGCCAGGCACGCACCAGGGTCTCCTGCACGGCGTCCTCCGCCTCGAACGCCGAGCCCAGCATCCGGTAGCAGTACCCGACCAGCTCAGCCCGGAACTGCTCCAGCCGAAGATCCATCCCCACCGGATCAAGCATGCCGCCCCGGCGACCATCCGCAGCGGAGAGCGCAGTCATCCGAGAGCAACCTCCCCAGGACCGGCGACACAGGCGACAGTACCGGCCGGCTCCACCCCGTCAGGTGATCTCCTCAGGCGGGTGAGTCGGCGGTGGCGAGGAACTGGGTGGCGGCAAGCTCGGCGTACAGCGGGTTGGTGGCGACCAGTTCGGTGTGGGTACCGAACGCGCGGACCCGCCCGGCGTCCATCACGATGATCCGGTCCGCCATGGTGACGGTGGACAGCCGGTGCGCAACCACCAGGACGGTGGTCGTGCGCGCCGCGTCGGCGATCGTGTCGCGCAGCGCGGCCTCGTTGACCGCGTCCAGCTGCGAGGTGGCCTCGTCCAGCAGCAGCAGCCGGGGCCGACGCAGCAGCGCGCGGGCGATGGCGACGCGTTGGCGTTCCCCGCCGGACAGTTTGGTGCCGCGGTGTCCGACGTGGGTGTCCAGCCCGTCCGGTAGTTGGGCCACCAGGGCTTGCAGCCGGGCGGTGGCGAGCACGGCGCGCAGCTCATCGCCGCTGGCATCAGGCGCTGCGTAGGTCAGGTTCTCCCGCAGCGTGCCGGACAGGACCGGCGCGTCCTGCTCCACATAGCCGATCTGGGCCCGCAGCGCCGGGATCGGCCAGTCCCGCACCTCGGTACCGTCGAGCAGGACCAGACCGGATTCTGCCTCGTAGAACCGTTCGATCAGCGAGAACACGGTGGTCTTGCCGGCGCCCGACGGCCCGACGAACGCGGTCATCCCGCCCGGCTCGATGGCGAAGCTCACCCCGTGGTGCACCAACGGCAACTCCGGCCGGTACCGGAAAAGCACCTCCTGGAACGCGACCGCGGCCGGCCCCGGCCTTGCCGTCGGCGGCTGCGTCTGCGGGTCGTCGGGCTCGACGGGCAGTGCCTGCGCCTCGCAGATGCGGGCCACGGCGGCGGAGCCGACCTGGTACTCGCCGATCGCGGAGACCAGCTGGTTGATCGGCGGCATCAGGTAGTACACGTACAGCAGGAACGCCACCAGCGTGGCCACGGTGATCGCGTGGGAGGCGACCCTGGTGCCGCCGATCGACAGCACCGCGATGATCGCCACCTGGATCGCCAGACCACCGGTGTTGCCCGCCAGCGCCTCCCACTTGGCGGCCCGGACGCTGGCCGCCCACGCCTCGGTCGCGGCCGCCTGCACCCGTTGCCCCTCCCGGTGCTCGGCGCCGGACGCCTTGACGGTGCGGAACGCGCCGAACACGCGCTCCAACGCCGCGCCCATCATCCCCACCGACTCCTGAGCGCGGCGGGCGGCCCGGTTGATCCGGGGTACAACCTGACCAATCACCCCGGCGGCCAGGCCCAGCGCCGCCAGCGTCACGGCGAGCAGGACCGGGTCGAGCAGCCCCATCATCGTGATCGTCGCGGCCAGGGTGATGATCCCGGTGACCCCGCCGACCAGCGAATCGGTGGTCACCTCCCGCAGCAGCGTGGTGTCCGCGGTCACCCGCGACATCAGATCGCCCGGCTCGCTGCGGTCCACCGCGGCGATGCGTAGCCGCAGCAGCCGGCCCACCAGACCGAGCCGGGCGGTGAGCACCACCGACTCGGCGGTACGGCGCAGCACAAAGCTGCCCACCGCTCCGATCCCGGCGTTGGCCAGCACCAGACCGGTCATCACCAGCACCGCCCCGCTCACCGGCCGGTGCGACCCCAGCTGCTCGATCAACCGCCGGGCCACCAGCGGCAACGCCAGCCCGGTCGCCGCCGTCGCCAGACTCAACACACCACCCGCGACCAGGGTCCAGCGGTGCGGGCGCACGTAACCCAGCAGAACCCGCCACGCGGCCGGGGCCCGGTACTCACCCAACATGGCCTCCACGGCCGTACGGTACGGCGCGGGCCGATGGCGATGTCCACCCAGTAGCGGCGGGTGGTGTCGCTGACCAGGTCGGTCCGGCGGGCGGCCTGGAAATACCTCGGCAGGAGGCGGCGGTGTCGTTCTGACCGGCCATCATCGTGGGTCCCGTCGCAGCGGGTGATCGTCGGGCACCTCGACGAGCACGATGCGCACGCCGTCCGGGTCCTCGATCCACATCTCCACGAGCCCCCACGGCTCCACTCGTGGCGGCCGCACGACGCTCACTCCCGCCGCGAGGAGCCGTTCCTGCTCGGCCCGACTGTCCCGGACCTGGAGCCAGAGGGCCAGCGTCTGTCCGGGGCCACCGTCGGATCGTCCTGAGATCTCGAGAAGCCCCTGCCCGAGGAAGAACACCAGGCCCGGGTCGTCGGAAGGCCCGAACTCGCGGTAGACCGCCAGGCCCAGGATGTCGCGGTAGAAGCGGCGGCTGCGATCAGGGTCGGTCGGACGCAGCAGGATCCGGCTGCTGAGAACCTCCATGTCCACGATCCTGCCGCTGTCAGTGCCGGACGAGCCATTCCGCCCAGGCGGTCTTGCCGTGGCGGCCGCCCGGGCAGGTCTGCGGACCGCCTGCCCGCAGGGCGAAGCCGGGTAGCCGCAGGCCCACAATCCGGCGCCTGATGCCACGCGCGGCCTGGTACTGCCGGGCCAACTCGACCAAGGTCAGGGTCTCCGGTCCGCCGAAGCCCGGGCGGTCGCCCCCCGGTCCCGCCGCGACGCACTCGACCACGTACTCGGCGAAGTCAGCGGAGTCGCAGGGCTGCATCTCCAGATTTGACGGCAGCGGCCAGATCCGTCGCCTCGCCATGGTGTCCAGCATGCGGGCGAGCAGCCAGTAGAACCCGGTCGCCGGCACGATCGAGCAGGGCAGCGCGCTGTCACGGACGAGGTTCTCGGCGGTCGCCTTCAGCCGTGAGTACGGAAACCGGGACTGCTGAACACCGACGATCGAGACGTGCAGGAAGTGTTGGACGCCGGCCTGCGTCGCCGCGTCGAGGAGCCGCCGGGTCCCGTCGATGTCGACCTCTGGCGGACTGCGGAAGAAGTCACCCAGCCGCAGGTAGCCACGCCGGGCGGCCGGGGAAAGAGTGGCCGCATGGACCACCGTCGGTGCCCCGGCCACGGCCTCGGAGACGCCCGCGCCGGTGCTGAGGTCTCCCTGGATCCAGTCGACATCCGGATCCTGGCCGGGAATCCGTGCCAGGATCCGGACCCGGTCACCCCGCGCCTTCAGTAGCCGGACGACGTCCTGGCCGAGGTGGCCGGTACCGCCGGTGACCAGCACGTCATCCACCTTCTGGCCCTCCCGTCAGGAGCATGTCCGGGATCGACGATCGCGCTCGCCTCAGTCCGGCCCGGTGGGTCCTTCTCACCCTTCGCCCCCATGACGAGACAGTGTCGCCGGACGTGACACGGACCGCGATGGCCGTGACGTCGAACGCCTGGCCGACCCGCGCCGCTACGCAAGGGATCGCGAGCCGCCGTCAGGATCCGGTGGTCGTGGCGCGGTCGCAGACAGTGAGCGCGTTGGGCCCGCCACGCGTGCTGGCCTGCGGTAGGCGCGTGACCATAGCGACGCTGCGTTACAATCGCCGCGAGGCCACTACATGCGTGTGCAGCTGCTCGGGGGGTTCGGCGTCGAGGTCGACGGTCAGGGCGTCGACGCCGCTCGGTGGCGGCTGCGCAAGGCGCGGACCGTGGTCAAGCTGCTCGCTCTGGAACCTGACCAGCGGCTGCATCGGGAGTATCTGCTTGATCTGCTCTGGCCGGACCTTCCGCCGCCGGCCGCCGCGAACAACCTGCATCAGGCCCTCCATGTGGCCCGGCGGGCGCTCATGGGGCAGGGAGCCGACGGTCTGCTGGAGTTGCGGGACCGCGTCGTCGTCCTCCGGCCAGACGGGCTCGTCGAGGTGGACGCGGCGCGCTTCCGTGCGCTGGCGAAGGCGGCGCTGGACAGCGGCGACCTGAACGGGCTCCGGGCAGCCGACGCCGAGTACGGTGGCGAGCTGCTGCCCGAGGACCGGTACGAAGTGTGGGCGCGCAGCCCCCGCGCCGAACTCCATGCCCTGCGCCGGGACGTCCTCGTTCACCTGGGCGACCGGTTGCGTGCCGCTGGGCGCCTCGCGGAGGCGGAGGCGGCTCTGGAAGGCGCGTTGGCGCGGGACCCGCTGCACGAGCCGGCGCTGCGGTCTCTGCTGCTGGTGCTGGCCGAGGAGGGGCGGCGGTCGGCGGCGCTACTACGGTATGAGCGGGCGCGGGACGACCTGCGTTCGGCGTACGGGACTGACCCCGATCCGGAGACGCGGCGGCTCTACCGGAATCTCCTGGCAGGCAGCGCGGACACCGCGGCGACGACACCTCGCGAGTCTCCGGCGGCGAGGCGACACAACCTGCCGCCCGCGGTCACCAGCTTCGTCGGACGGGAACGGGAGCTCGCCCAGGTGCACCGGCTCCTGCAACGCACCCGGTTGCTCACACTGACCGGCCCCGGTGGCGCCGGCAAGACCCGGCTCGCGCAGGAGGCCGCCCGGGTCGAGGCAGCGACGGTGCCGGACGGCGCCTGGCACGTCGACCTGGTTCCGGTCCGTGACCGGCGCCTGGTCACCGACACCGTGGCCGTCGCGATCGGGATTCCCCCGGCCGCGGGGCGGGACCCGCTGCGTGCCCTGACGCTCCAGCTCGCCCGCCGCCGGCTTCTGGTGATCCTGGACAACTGCGAGCACCTGCTTCCGGAGTGCGCCCGGGTCGCCACCGCCCTGCGCGCGCAGTGCCCGGGCGTGTCGGTGCTGGCGACAAGCCGGGAACCGCTCCATGTCGAGGGCGAGGTCGTGTGTCGGGTCCCCTCGCTGGCGCTGCCCGAGCCGGGGGCCGAGTTCGACCCGCAGACGGTGGCCGGCCTGGCGTCGGTACGGTTGTTCCTCGACCGCGCGCGCGACTACAGACCGGACCTCGCTCTGGACCGGACCAACACGGGCGCCGTGGTGGAGATCTGCCGACGGCTCGACGGGATGCCGCTGGCGATCGAGCTCGCCGCAGCGCGAACGGCGCACCTGGAGCCAGCGGAGATCGCCGAGCGGCTCGGCGACGCGTTGTCCGTCCTCGGCCGCCACGGCACGGCGACCCGGCACGGGACCCTGCGCGCCGCCCTGGAGTGGAGCCACGACCTGCTCACGGTGGAGGAGCAGTGTCTGCTGCGCCGGCTCGCGGTTTTCGAGGGCGGCTGCACGCTGGTGGCCGGGGAACGGGTTTGCGCCGGCGATCCGGTGCCTCGGGACGAGGTCCTCGACGTGCTCGGTCGGCTCGTCGACAAGTCCCTGGTCCAGGTGGCCCGCGATGGTGGTCGGTCGCGGTACCGGCTGCTGGAGACGGTCCGGCAGCTGGCCACCGAGCGGCTCGACAGGGCTGGGGAGACCCGCAGGCTGCGAGACGCGCACGCCAGGTTCTTCCGGGAGCTGGCGCACGACCACGACCTGGACCGGTCCTCGGGCGTGGCCGTGGAGCGAACCCAGCTGCTTGACGTCGAGCACGACAACCTGCGCGCAGCGTTGGCGCACTCGCTGCAGACCGCCCCGAACGAGGCGTTAGCGCCGGCGGTCGGTCTCTGCCGGTTCTGGGTGGCGCGTGGGCGCTACGTCGAGGGCGCCGACTGCCTGCGCCGTACGCGTCGCCGGCCTCGCCGAACAGGCACGCCGGCTGTTCGGCGCGATGCGCCGCCGGCGGGGCGAGGAGCGCGCCGCCGCGTGCTCGCCGAGGCCGCTAAGGCGCGCTAAGGCCCTGCTCAGCCCTCGCCCCTACCGTCCGGACCAACGAAGCGGCTGGACGGGGAGGAGAACCGCCATGGCTCGGACAGGAACGCGCGCGGAGGCGGTCGGCGAGGCCACACTGGGCGAGCTGGCCGAGGCCCTGCACGGGGAGCTGGTGACGCCGGCGAGCGAGCAGTACGACCAGGCCCGGTCGATCTGGAACGCCGCGCACGACGCCCGCCCGGCGGTCATCATCCGCTGCGCCGGCGTGTCCGATGTGGTGCGCGGGGTGGAGTTCGCCCGCAGCGAGGGACTTCCCCTCGCGGTACGCGGTGGCGGCCACAGCATCCCGGGCTTCTCCACCACCGATGGAGGGGTCGTTCTGGACCTCTCGCCCATGAAGGGCATCCGAGTCGATCCGGCTGCCCGCCGCGCCGTCGCGCAGGCGGGCTGCCTGTGGAGCGACCTCGACCACGAAACACAAGCCTTCGGGCTCGCCCTGACCGGGGGGCTGGTGTCGACGACGGGGATCGCCGGGTTCACCCTCGGCGGTGGCCTCGGCTGGCTGGTCCGGCGCTGCGGCCTGACCTGCGACAACCTGGTCGGCGCCGACCTCGTCACGGCGGACGGACAACTCGTGCACGCCAGTGCGGAGGAGCATCCTGACCTGTTCTGGGCGCTCCGCGGCGGCGGCGGCAACTTCGGGGTGGTCACCGCGTTCGAGTACACCCTGCACGCCGTGGGCCCCACGGTGTTCTCCGGCGCGGTCTTCTACCCCGCGGAGGCGGTCGAGGACCTGCTCCGCGGCTACCGCGAGGCCTGCGCGGAGGCCGCCGACGAGTTGACCACGGTGGTCAACCTCACCACCGCCCCGCCTGCGCCGTTCCTACCCGAGGCGGTGCACGGCACGCCGATCGTCGCGGTCCTCGGCATGTGGTCCGGCGCGCCGGATGACGGGGACGCCGCCACCCGTCCGTTCCGCCGGCTTGCCGAGCCGGTGGTGGACCTGTTCGGGCCGATGCCCTACCGGGCCATGCAGTCCCTCATCGATCCGCTCTACCCTCGGGGCCTGCACAACTACTTCCATTCGGCGTTCGTGCCCGCCCTCGATGACCGTGTGGTGCAGGCGCTGACGGACTCCCACCAGCAGGTCCCCAACCCGCTCGCTGAGCTGCACGTGCACCACCTCGGCGGCGCGATGGGCCGGGTGCCCTCGAACGCGACCGCATTCGCCACCCGCGACCAGGACTTCATCGTCAATATCGTTGGTCGCACACCGGCGGCGGAGGGTTTCGACACCGCACGGGGCTGGGCGCGAGGTGCCACCGACGCGCTGGGTTCGGGCGCCGCGGCGTACGTCAACTTCACCGGCGAGGCCGCCGAGGACCGGGTCCGGGCGTCCTACCCGGCCGCGACGTACGAGCGGCTGGTCAACGTCAAGGACCGCTACGACCCGGACAACCTGTTCTGCCTGAACCAGAACATCCAGCCGTCCAAGGCCCCCCGTTGGTGACGAAGACCGCGTGGTAGGAGCCCACGGCCTGTTATGTGATGTCGCGTTTGACGCTTGTGGTCAGGGCCGCGGTGGTAAAGGCGGCGGCGTAGCCGAGTAGGACCAGGGCGGCGGCCCACTGGGGTAGCCCGTTGTTGGTTCCGTTGGGGATGCGGCCGATGGCGGTGCCGGCGGAGAATGGCAGCCATCGGCTGAGGCCGCTGCCGAGTAGTTGGCCGAAGATGCCTTCGACGAGGGTGAGCCAGGCCAGTGCGGCGGCGATGGCGGCGGCCATGTTGCGGATGAGTGCGCCGACGCCGACGCCGATGGCGGCGAAGGCCGCGTTCCAGGCGATGCCGCCGGCGAGGGTGCGCCACAGTTCGGTGTCGGACCAGTTCAGGGAGCCGCCTCTGCCTGCCAGCCAGAGCCCGGTCGTGGCCAGGGCGGTGAGCGCGCCGGCAAGTCCGAATCCGAGCCCGAGGAGGGTGTAGACGCCGGCTTTGGCGGCGATGACCGGGCCGCGGCGCGGGGTGATCAGGTAGGTGTCGGTGATGGTCTTGTGCCGGTATTCGGCCGCGACGGCCATGATGCCGAGCACGAGCGCGAACAGGGACGTCAGGCCGAGGTGGGCGACGGCGCCGGTCGCGGTAGCCGGGTCGTGGGTGTCGTTCCTGGCGGCCAAGCCGGTGGCGCCGGCGATGATGACTACCTGCGCCGCGGCGAGCAGCAGCCACGGGCTGCGGGTCGTGCGTAGTTTGAGCCACTCGTTGTTGATCAAGCTGGTCATGGTTGGGTTGACTTCCTCCGGCGTTGGCCTTCAGCGGGGGTCGGCGGGGATGGTGGCGCTGTCCCGGCGGGTAGCCGGGGTGTCGGTCAGGCGCAGGAACGCCGCCTCCAGGGATGTGCCGGCCGCTGCCAGCCGGTCCAGCGGGCCGGCGTAGCGCAGCCGGCCCTGGTGGATGATGACGACGTGGTCGACGGTCTGGGCGACTTCGGCGAGCAGGTGGCTGGAGACGATCACGGTGCGGCCCCGGCGGGCGAGGTCGCGCAGCAGTTCACGCAGCCAGGCCATGCCGGCGGGATCGAGCCCGTTGCCGGGTTCGTCGAGGACGAGCACCCGCGGGTCACCGAGCAGCGCCGCGGCGAGGGCGAGGCGTTGGCGCATGCCCAGGGAGTAGCCGCCGACGCGTCGGTGTGCCTGGTCGGTCAGGCCGACCTGGTCGAGCACGTCGTCGATGCGGCTGGTGGGTAGGCCGATGCCCTGGGCGGCGATGCGCAGGTGGTCGCGGCCACGGCGGCCGGGGTGGAAACCGGTCGCCTCCAGCACGGCTCCGACCGTGCGTCGCGGATGCGCGATCTGTGCGTAGCGGTGCCCGCCGATGAGCGCCTCGCCGGCGCTGGGCCGGACCAGTCCCAGCATCATGCGCAGGGTGGTGGTCTTGCCGGCGCCGTTGGGGCCGAGGAATCCGGTCACCTGCCCCGGTGGCACGTCGAAGGTCAACTCCTGCACGGCCCGTACCGTGCCGAAGCGTTTGTCCAAGCCGCGGACCGAAACATCGGTAGTCGTTGCCATGCCGTACGTCCTGTTCCTGATCGTTTCGGTGCGGCCGGGAGACCGTCCGCCGTGGATCGCCCCATGATCGCGGTCGGGGCCTATCGGGGTCGTCGTCCGGCCGCGGCATCTTCTGCCTACCGCGGGTGCGGTACCGCCGGTACCGCGCCGACGCGACGCGGGCCGCCGCGCTCGGCGCCTACGGTGGTGGCGTGACGCTGTTGGGTCGGCTGCGCGCCGCGCGCGCCCAGCATCCGCACGCGGATGTCGCGGTCGCGGTGGTGATGTTCGCGGTGACGCTGGTGACCACCGCGGCCGGCCCGTCCGGTGGCCGGCTGGACCCGACCGCGGTGGCGATCGCGGCGCTGGCCTGCGGTGTGTTGGTGGCCCGGCGCCGGCTTCCGTTCCTGGTCCTGCTGGTCAGCGCGGTCGCGGCCGAGGCCTACCTGGTGCGCTACCAGGGCCACCACGGCGAGATGGTGCTCGCCGCGCCGCTGATCGCGCTGTACGGGGTCGCCGAGGCGTCCAGCCGCCGTCACTCGTTGGTCATCGGCGTGCTTGCCGTGCTGGCGCTGGCCGGCATCCACATGCTCCTCAAGCCGTCCTCGCCGCTGGGCGCGGACAATCTTGCCCTTGCCGCGCTGGGCGGGCTCGCCGTCGCCGGTGGTGACGCCTCCCGCAGTCGGCGTGCCTACCTCGCCGAGGTGGAGGCGCGCGCGCGGCACGCGGAAGCCGACCGGGAGGCCGAAGCGGCGCGCCGCGTCACCGACGAACGGCTGCGGATCGCGCGTGACCTGCATGACGTGGTCGGCCACCACCTGGCGCTGATCCACGTACAGGCGGGGGTCGCCAGCCATGTGCTCGACGACCCGCCCGCACAGGCCCGGGAGGCGCTGGCGCACATCAGCGCGGCGAGCAAGCAGGCGCTGGGTGAGCTGAGCGACACGATCGGCCTCCTGCGCCAACCCGGCGAGCAGGCCGCCCCCACCGAACCGATCACCGGGCTGGCCGGGGTCCAGGAGCTACTTACCTCCTTCCGCCGTTCCGGCCTGACCATCACCGAACACGCCGACGGCCCGGTCCGGCCGATCGCGGTCGGCGCCGACCTGACCGCCTACCGGGTCATCCAGGAATCGCTGACCAACGTCTGCAAACACGCCGGTCCGACCACGGTCGCGCTGCGCCTGACCTACCGGCCGGAGGTGTTGCGGATCGTCATCGACAACAACGCCGCCGCCGACCCGGCCCAACGCCAGGAGAGTCGGGCCCAGGCCGGGACAACCGAGGGGAAATTCGGCACCCAGACCGGTACGGATCCGGGACCGTCGGCGCACGCCACCAACGGGCACGGCATCGTGGGCATGCGCGAACGCGTCACCGCCCTCGGCGGGAGCCTGCACGCCGGCCCGAGACCCGACGGCGGATACCGTGTCAGCGCGGTCCTGCCGCTGGTGGCCCGGAGTCCCGGATGACGATCCGGGTACTCCTCGCCGACGACCAACCCCTGCTGCGCGGCGGCTTCGCCGTCTTCATCAACTCCGCCCCCGACCTCGCGGTGGTCGGCGAGGCCGCCACCGGACGCCAGGCCGTCGACATGGCCAGAACGACCCGCGCCGACGTGGTCCTCATGGACATCCGCATGCCCGACCTGGACGGACTGGCCGCCACCCGGCTGATCACCGCCGATGAGGACCTCGCCGGCGTACGGGTGCTGATCCTGACCACCTTCGAGATCGACGAATACGTGTTCCAGGCGCTACGCGCCGGAGCCAGCGGCTTCCTCGGCAAGAGCGCCGACCCCGACCAGTTGCTCGACGCGATCCGCACCGTGCACCACGGCGACGCGCTGCTCTCACCCGCGGCGACGAAGACCCTCATCGCCCGCTTCCTCGCTCAACCCGACCACACCCGCCCACCCGCGCACGGCACCATGGCGACACTCACCGACCGGGAGCGCGAAGTCCTCGCGCTGGTGGCCACCGGCATGACCAACGAAGAGATCGCCAACCACCTCACCGTCAGCGCACACACCGTCAAGACCCACGTCAACCGAGCCATGACCAAACTCGGCGCCCACGACCGCGCCCAACTCGTGATCGCCGCGTACGAAACCGGACTCATACAACCCTCCGGACAGCCACCCAGGTAGCCGCCAAGCCCTGCCTCGGCCCACCCGCGGCCCTCAATCTGCTGCTCCGCACGGCCGGCGCCCACCCCGGCGGACGGCATCGGCGGGCGGGACGGCGAGCGGTGGTCAGGTGGTCAGTGCCGCCCGCGCCTGGGCGACCCGGATCGCTTTGGACAGCGTGCCCACGTCGTAGGCGCCGTGGTGGCGTTGCCCGTTGACGAAGAACGTCGGCGTGCCGGCCACGCCGCTCCCGTCGGCCGACTCGACGTCCTCGGCGATCCGGGAGGCGCCGGTGTGCCGGCGCAGGTCCTGCCGGAACCGGTCCGCATCCAGCCCCAACTCCTCGCCGTAGCGGAGCAGGTCGGGGGCGGCCAGCGCGTCCTGGTGGGTGAGCAGCAGGTCGTGCATCCGCCAGAACGCGTCCTGCCCGGCCGCAGCTTCTGCCGCCTCGGCGGCGAGCTGTGCCCGGGGGTGGACGTCGTTGAGCGGGAGGTGCCGCCAGACGTAGCGGACGTCGCCGAAGCCGGCGACGATCTCGCGGACCACCGGCTCGGCCTCGCCGCAGTGCGGGCACTCGAAGTCGCCGTACTCCACCACGGTGACCAGAGCGTCTGCCGGGCCGCGGATGTGATCCCGGTCGGGGTCCACCGGCAGTTGCAGGTCGAGGAGGCCCTCGGTGGTGCCGAGCAGCGCCCGGTGCTTGAGCCGGGTCGGCAGCAGCGCGGTCACCCGGAACACCGCCCAGGCCAGGACCGACGCGCCAAGGGCCGCGCTGAGTACGCCGAGCTTCGCCTCCTCGAGTTGACCGCCGGTGAAGGCCAGCGTCGCGATCAGCAGCGACACGGTGAAGCCGATGCCGGCGATCGCACCGCCGCCGGCCACCGCCGCCCAGCCGACCGGCGGGCGCAGCAGACCCCGGCTCAGGGTGCTGACCAGCCACGCGGTGCCGAGGATCCCGATCGGCTTGCCGGCGACGTAGCCGATCAGGATCCCGAGCGTGATCGGCGAGGTGTACGCCTGGGACAGGAAGTCCGCGGTGATCGTGATTCCGGCGTTGGCGAGCGCGAACAGCGGGACGATCACGTAGCTGGTCCAGGGGTGGTAGAGCTGCTGCAGCCGCTCGTTCGGCGAGATCGCCGACGCCACCCCACCGCGCGCCGACTGCGCCAGCTCCGGCGTCGGCTGCTCCCGGAACAGCCGGAACAGGTCCGACGCTCGCTCCAGGTCGCCGCGGGCGGCCGGATAGGCGTAGGTGAGCAACCCGAAGGCCAGGCCGACCACGACCGGTTCGACACCCGACCTGAACAGCGCAACCCACACCGCCGCGCCGAGCAGGGCGTACACCATTCCATACCGGACACCGGCGGCGCGGACGAGCAGCGCCACCGCGAAGACGCCGGCCGCGGCCAGCAGCGGCCGCGGCTCGACCTGCCCGCTGTAGACGATCGTGATGACCACCAGCGCGACCAGGTCGTCGACCACGGCGACAGTGAGCACGAAGACCCGTAGCTGCTCCGGGAGGCGCCGCCCAACCAGCACCAGCATCCCGAGGGCGAAGGCGGTGTCCGTGGACATCGCCGTCCCCCACCCGTGCGCCGACGGGCGGCCCGCGTTCACCGCGAGGTAGATGCCGACGGGCACCACCATCCCGCCGATGCCCACCAGCACCGGCAGCGTGACCCGGCGCCGGTCCCGGAACTCACCCAGATCGAACTCGCGGCGTGCCTCGAGCCCGATGACGAAGAAGAAGAACGTCATCAACCCGCTGTTCACCCAGCCGCGCAGGTCCTGCGCCAGTTCCCAGCCCCCGAGCCGGACCGACAGCTCGGTCGCCCAGACACCCGCGTACCCGGACGGGTCGATGTTGGCCCAGGCCAGCGCGGCCAGCGTCGCGCCCAGCAGCACCCGCGCGCTGCCTGTCTCGGTACGCAGGAACATCCGCAGCGGCGGCCGCAGGTTGCGCGCCCACGCCGTGCGTCCGGAAAGCGGCGCGGTCTGCACCGGCGGCTCGGTCACACCCGCATTGTGCCGACATACCGCCGGCCCGGCGCCGCCCACCGCATCCACCCGCGGCCCCTGATCAGCCCGATCGGAGCCGACATCGTGGCCGGGCCTCACCGACGGCCAGCATCCGCGGATCAGACGCGTCTGGCCACCTAAAGTCCAGATCCGCGAACCACACCAATGAGTGAACGGTCCGGGGTGGGCACTCGAGCCGCCCGGGGGCCCGGTACGGGGCGCGGGCCCACCCACCCCGGGGGCCGGGGTTGCGTCACGCCGGCGCCCACCCGGGCCGGGTCCGGGTGGTATCCGGTACGCCGTTGTCGATGAACACCAGTTCCAGGGCGAGCCTTCGGTGGCGCAGTGGGTGACGATGCGGTGCCGCCACCGATCCACGGTGGACGCACCGGCGGTGACGGTCAGGCATGCGTAGCCGAACACCCGGGCCGAGGGCTGGTGGTCGGTGACTGTTGCGACCCACCGCCGGTGATGAGCTGTTACGGGGATGTCGGGGAGGGGTTCGAGGGGGCCGGCGTGGGCGAGGGAAGCGTGGCGGTGGGCGTGGTGGAGCTCTGACCCGGTGTCGCGGTCGGCGGCTTCACGGTCGGTGGGGATGTGGCCGTCGGCGTTGTCGGAGTCGGGATCGTTGAGATCGTGGCCGGAGGAGGTGACGGCGTCTGGGCCGGCGTGGTGGTTACGGTGACGCTTGGTGCATTGCCCACGGGTGACGGCGGTGCGGGCCGCACGAGCAGGTAGGTCACCAGGGTGACCAGGAAGAGGGCAGTGACCAACCAGGTCGATGTTCGGCCGCGCAGGCGCATCAACTGGTCCCGGTGGGTTCTGCGGTGTCCAGACCGGTTGGCAGGTGGATGCCCTCGCGGAGGAATGCGGCCGCGATGCGGGCACGCAGGGCCCGGCCGATCTCGAACTGCTTGCCGGGCAGCGTTCTGGCCACCAGGCGGACATCGAACTGGTCCACGTCGATGCTCTCGACTCCCATCACCGATGGTGGGTCCAGCAGCAGGGAGTGGAGTTCGGGGTCGTCGTATATGTCCTCTCCGACCTTCCGCAGGATCTCGCTGACCCGGTGGACGTCGACGCTGGCGGGGACGGGAACGTCCACCACGGCCCGCGCCCAGTCCCGGGACAGGTTGGTCACCTGGACGATCTGGCCGTTCGGCGTGATCATGACCTCACCGTTGACCGACCGGATGCTGGTGATCCGCAGGGTGACGTCCTCGACGGTGCCCGACACGGGCTCGCCGGTACCGGGGATCGCGATACGGATGACGTCGCCGAAACCGTACTGACGTTCGGTGATGATGAAAAAGCCGGCCAGGATGTCCTGGACGATGCGCTGCGCACCGAAGCCGAGCGCGACCCCCGCGACGGTCGCCGGCGCGACCAGACTGGTCACCGGCACGCCCAGCCGTTGGACGATGAGGACCGCGGTCACGCAGTAGGTGAGCACCAGCGTCGCCCAGGTCACCACCTGGGCCAGCGCGTGCCGGTGCTTGGCCGCCTCCGAGCGGACCAGGGCGTCGGTCTCCCGCGCGTTCTCATCGATCCGCTCGATGATCCGGCCACCGAGCCAGGTCGCGAAGCGGGTCAGCAGGATGGCCCCGGTAACGAGCAGCACGATCTCCAGACCGCTGCCGCGTGCCCAGCGGCCGACATCCGTCAACGGCTCCATGGCCAGGAACACCGGTTCGATGGTTCCCTACTCTAGAGCGCTGCGAATATCGGCTAGCCGCCGTCAGGCCCACGCCGCCCCGTGGACCCCGGCCAACGCGCCGCGCCAGGACCGGCCGCGCGCGCCGCGCGCCGGGTCATGGCTGGCGGCCCGGCCGGGTGCGGCGTGGCGCAACGTCGTCGAGGGGTAGGTCGGGGTCGGCCAGCCGGCCGGGGTCGACGGGCTGCTCAGAGCGGATCAGCTCCTGGATCCCCGGGATGACGTCCCAGACGTTGACGTTCATCCCGGCGACCACCCGACCGCCGGCCAGCCAGAACGCGATGAATTGGCGGCCGGGGCGGTCGCCGCGGTAGACGAGCTGGTCGTAGCCGCCCGCCGGGGCGTGACCGGTGTACTCCATGCCGAGGTCGTACTGGTCGGTGAAGATGTACGGGACCGGGTCGTAGGCGACGCGCTGGCCGAGCATCGACCGGGCCGCGGCCGGGCCGCCGTGCAGCGCGTTGGCCCAGTGCTCGACCCGCAGGTGCTGGCCGAGGCGCGGATGGTAGGCGTTGGCGACGTCGCCGGCGGCGTACACGTGCGGGTCGCAGGTGCGCAGCGCCTGATCGGCGACGATCCCGTTGTCGACGGCCAGCCCGGCGGTTTCGGCGAGTTCGACGTTGGGGTTGATGCCCACCCCGATGACGGCCAGGTCGGCGGGCAGCTCGTCACCCGCGTCGGTGACCACGGCGGTGACCCGGCCGGCCGGGCCGGTGATCTCCCGTACACCGGTGCGCAGCCGCAGCTCGACCCCGTGGTCGCGGTGCAGCCCGGCGAACATCCCGCCCAGTTCGTCGCCGAGCACGGCGTGCAATGGCGTGGGCTGCGGTTCCACCAGGGTTACCTCGTTCCCGTGACCGCGAGCGGCCGCCGCCACCTCCAGCCCGATCCAGCCGCCGCCGACCACGACCAGCCGCCGGCCGCCGCCGACCAGCGCGGCCCGCAACCGGTCGGCGTCCCCGACCTCACGCAGGTAGTGCACCCCGTCCAGGTCGGCGCCCGGCACGGCCAGCCGCCGGGGTGCGGAACCGGTAGCCAGCAGCAGCTTGTCGTAGCCGACGCGCTCACCGGTGCCGAGGGTGACCTCGCGGGCGGCGAGGTTCAGCCCGGTGGCGGGGTCGCCGAGCCGCAGCTCCACGTCCTGCTCCTCGTACCAGCCAGGGCCGTGCACGTAGACCGAGTCGCGCTCCGCGGAACCGGTGAGGTATCCCTTGGACAGCGGCGGTCGCTCGTACGGACGTTCGGTCTCGGCACCCACCAGCCGCACCCGTCCGGTGAAGCCCTCCGCGCGCAGGGTCTCGGCCGCCTTCGCCCCGGCCAGGCCGGCGCCGACAATGACGAACGTCTGCTGCGGTGACATGCTGCGGCTCCTGTCGGTTGAGCGGGTCGGCCGGGTCAGGTCCTGACGCCGGCGAGCGCGAAGAACTCCTGCCGGGACCGGGCGTCCTCGCGGAGCCGGCCGTGCAGCGCCGAGGTGACCGTCCGGGCCCCGGCGGCGCGCACCCCCCGCAGGGACATGCACAGGTGGTCGGCCTCGATCAGCACGCCGACGCCCTTGGCGGCAAGGTGCTCGGCCAGCCAGTCGGCGACCTGCTTGGTCAGCCGTTCCTGGACCTGCAGGTCGCGGGCGAACATCTGCACCACCCGGGCAAGCTTGGACAGGCCCAGGATCCGCGCGCCGGGCAGGTAGCCGACGTGGGCGACCCCGTGGAACGGCAGCAGGTGGTGCTCGCACAGCGACTGGACCGGGATGCCGCGGGCCAGCACCAACTCGTCGTAGCCTTCGTCGTTCGGGAACGTGGTGAGGTCGAACGCGGGCGGGCTGAGCAGCTCGATGTAGGTGTCGGCGACCCGCCGCGGCGTGTCAGCCAGATGCGGGTCGGTGGGGTCCCGGCCCAGCGCCACGAGCAGGTCGGCGACCGCGCGACGGGCCGCCTCCCGGTCGGGCGTCCGCCGGTGGTGCAGCACCCGCAGCCGCCTCGCCGCCGGACCCGGGTCGTCGGTGGCCGCCGCGCCGGCTGAACCGGCAGCGGCCGCCGGGGTCGCGCTCCCGATGGGGGCCTCGACGACACCCGCGGCGTAGGTGGCCTGCCCGGCGGTGCCGGGGACGATGTCGCCGCGGAAGAGCGGGGCAAAGGACATGCCGACCCTCCTTCTAAAAACGCGACTTCCTTACTTTAGAGGCGGGGATCTTCTTCCGTCAAGGGGTACGTCCTTTAGAATCGACGCATGGAGCAACCGCCACTGGCGGACCGGGTGGCGGCGGTCAGCGCCCTCGACGACCCGGTCCGCCGCGCCCTGTTCGAACTGGTGACCCGTAGCGACACGCCGGTCAGCCGGGACCAGGCGGCCCGGGCGCTGGGCCTGACCCGCCGGACCGCCGCGTTCCACCTGGACCGGCTCGCCCAGGAACGCCTGGTGACGGTGCAGTTCCGGCGGCTCACCGGCCGGACCGGTCCCGGGTCGGGCCGCCCGTCCAAGCTGTACGGCCGCGGCGCCGACGAGATCGCCGTGACCGTCCCGGAACGCCGCTACGAGCTGGCCGGAGAGTTGCTGGCAGCCGCGGTCGAGGAATCCGTCAGCACCGGCGAGCCGGCCCGCGAGGCGCTGCTGAGGCTGGCCGGCGACGCCGGACGAGCCATCGGCGCCGCCGCCGTAACATTCCAGACAGCGCTACAGGACAACGGATACGAGCCCGGCCCGGACGGCGCTGGTGGCATCCTGCTGGCCAACTGCCCGTTCCACCGGCTGGCCCGACGGCACACCGAACTGGTCTGCCACCTCAACCTCCAACTGCTGCGCGGGGCGGCCGAAGCCGCCGGCGACGAACAGCACACCATCGTGCTCGATCCCGCCCCCGGACGGTGCTGCGTCCGGGTGGTCCCGGCGTAGCGCAGACCCGCACCCGCCAACCGGCCAGGACCCCCGAGGCGATCAACACCGCGCTGCGCCTGCGGTGCTGGCCAGGACGCTGCCGGGCTGACGGCGGCACCGGATAACTTGTGGTGGATCTGTCGCGGGTCGCCGATGATCGCGGGCATGAGCAGCCCGAGCAGAAGAGCCGACATGTTCATCGACGCCGAACACGACCCACGGGAAGACGGGCCGACCCTGGGTGACGAGCGCGAAACGCTCGTGGAGTTCCTGCGCTGTCAGCGCGCGACGCTGGAACTGAAGTGCTCCGGCCTGGACGCCGCCGACCTGGCCCGTCGCTCGGTGGAGCCCTCCACGCTGTCGCTGCTGGGGTTGGTGCGCCACATGGCCGAGGTCGAGCGCGGCTGGTTCCGGCGGAAAATGGCCGGGCAGCACGCGCCGCCGCACTTCTACTCCGACACCGATCCCGACGGAGACTTCGACGGCGCCGTGCCCGACCCGGAGGTTGTCGCGCAGGCGTGGGAGGTGTGGCGGGCCGAGGTCGCGTTCACGGATCGGTTCGTGGCCGAGGCGCCCGATCTCGACGTCACCGGGGACGACCCCTGGCGAGGTCCTGTCTCGCTGCGCTGGGTGCTGGTGCACATGGTGGAGGAGTACGCCCGGCACAACGGCCACGCCGACCTGCTGCGCGAGCGGATCGACGGGAGGCTGGGCCAGTAGCCGCCGAGGGATCGCGGCCCCTGCGTTGGGGCGGGGTCGCCGTCTGCCCTGGGCTGGCGCTGGGGTTGACCCGGGCTGAGGGCCGGCCGGGGTACGTCAGGAAGGGCCGCGTGCCCGTACCAGCGCCTCGATGCCGTCGAGGATCCGTTCGAGGCCGAAGCTGTACTCCGGATCGGGGTCGTCGGGCTCGTCGAGGACGCCCGCGGCCAGGACCGCGTGCAGCGCCGGAAACCGTTCCGCGTCGGTCAGCCGGGTCAGCGCCCGGGCCCAGGCGGCGGTGCTGGAGTGGGCCATCGGGCCGGTCGCCTGCTGGAGATCGGCCGCCAGGGTCGCTTCGTTGCGGACGAAGCCGCTGAGCAGCAGGATCGTGGAGATCTTCTCGCCCTCGGTGAGGCCGGTGCCGCGCAGCGACCGCAGCCCGTCTTCCAGCCAGGCGATCTGGTTGGGAGTTGCCGGCGGCGCGCTGATCGGTATCCGCAGGATCCACGGATGCCGGTGCAGCACGTCGCGGTAGGCGGTCGCCCAGCGGGAGAGCCCGGCCCGCCAGCCCTCCTCGGGGTCGGCCGGCGGGGGTGGCGTGCCGCCGGCCGCGTCCACCATGAGCGCGAGCAACTCGTCCTTGGCGGCCACGTACCGGTACAGCGACATCGTCGAGGCACCCAGGACGGTGGCGACCCGGCTCATCGAGACCGCCGCGAGGCCGTCGGAGGCGGCGACCTTCACCCCGGCCTCGACGATCCGCTCCAGGCTCAGGCCGGGCTTCGGCCCCTTGTGCGGGCGCTCCCGCAGGCCCCAGGCCGCCTCGATGCTCGCCGGCAGGCCGGTGCCGGTGTCGTCGTCCATGGCCTTCGCCTTTCCGAGGGTTGACCGCCATCCTAAGACTGCGTATAAGCTACACAGTGACGCGTACGTGATACGCAGAAGAGTCGCCGGGAGCGGCCGGAGGATGAGGAGTACGGCAGACATGCCCGATGAACTGGCGGTCGAAGCGACCGGCCTGAACAAGTCCTACGGCCCGGTGCGGGTGCTGGCCGGAGTCGACCTCCAGGTCCCGCGGGGCACCGTGTTCTCGCTGCTCGGACCCAACGGTGCCGGCAAGACCACGACGGTGCGGATCCTGTCCACGCTGCTACGCCCGGACGCCGGCCGGGCCCGGGTGGCCGGCTATGACGTGGTCCGCGACCGGCACCGGGTCCGGCGCAGCATCAGCCTGACCGGCCAGTACGCGGCGGTGGACGGGCTGCAGACCGGCGAGGAGAACCTGCGCATGATGGGCCGGCTGTCCGGGCTGGCCGGCGCGCAGGCCCGCCGCCGGGCCCGCGACCTGCTCCAGCAGTTCGACCTCACCGACGCCGGCCGGCGCCGGGTCGCCACCTACTCCGGCGGGATGCGCCGCCGGCTGGACCTGGCCGCCAGCCTGGTCGTCCGCCCGGCGGTGATCTTCCTGGACGAGCCGACGACCGGCCTGGACCTGCGCAGCCGGCAGGCGATGTGGCGGGTCATCGACGGCCTCGTCGGCTCCGGTACGACCATCTTCCTCACCACGCAGTACCTGGAGGAGGCCGACCGGCTGGCGGACCGCATCGCGGTGGTGGACGGCGGCCGGGTGGTCGCCCAGGGCACGCCGGCCGAGCTCAAGACGCAGGTCGCGGAGCAGCGCCTGGACCTCGTACTCGCCGACGCACCGACCTTCGAGCAGGTGGCCCACCGCCTCGGCGGGCGCGTGGTGCACAGCGATCCGGGCCTGCTGACGATCGGGGTGCCGACCGACGGCAGCGCCGCGCACGTCCGGGCGCTGCTCGACGAGGTCGACGCCGAGCGCCGCGCGGTGCGCCGGTTCGCCATCCACACCGCGACCCTCGACGACGTGTTCCTCGCCCTGACCGGCCACGCCGCCGGCCGACCCGAACTGGAGACCGCAGGTGCCTGACGCCGCCGCCACCGACACCGCCGTTCGCACCGCCGGGCCGACCACCGACCACGCCGCCGAGCAGGGAACGCCCGCTGCGGGCGAAGCCGCCGCCGCGCCCCGGGGCCGCGCCGCCGCGGCCGTCACCAACTCCCTGACCATGGCCGGGCGCTGCCTGCGGCTGAGCCGGCGCAACCTCGACGCGCTGATCACCTCCCTGATGCTGCCCGTCATGCTGATGCTGCTGTTCGTCTACCTGTTCGGCGGCGCCATCCACACCGGCACCGCCTACGTGACCTACGTCGTCCCCGGCGTCCTGTTGCTGTGCGCCGGATTCGGCTCGGCCACCACGGCCGTCAGCGTCAGCAACGACATGACCGGCGGGATCATCGACCGGTTCAGGTCCATGGACATCGGCGGCGGCTCGGTTCTCGCCGGGCACGTGGCGGCCAGCGTGGTCCGCAACGCCGCCTCCACCACGGTGGTGTTCGGCGTTGCCTTCCTGATCGGGTTCCGCCCGCACGCGGGACCGCTGGACTGGCTGGCCGCGGCCGGCGTACTGCTCATGTTCATCCTCGCCATCTCCTGGCTGGCGGCCACGTTCGGGCTGGTCGCCAAGTCACCGGAGGCCGCCGGCGGCATCGCATTCCTGGTGATGTTTCTGCCGTACCCGAGCAGCGCATTCGTCCCCATCGACACCATGCCGACCTGGATCCACGGCTTCGCCGAGCACCAGCCCGCCACCCCCGTGATCGAGACGATCCGCGGCCTGCTCCTGGACACGCCGGTCGGCGCCGCGCCGTGGCAGGCGCTGGCCTGGTGCGGCGGCATCGTCGTGATCTCAGTGGCGGCAGCCGGCGTCCTGTTCCGGCGCCGCACCGCCTGAGTCCTCCCGGGCGTGGTCGGGTGATCCAGCGCCGGACCGGCCATCCGGCGGCGTTGCGGTGGCGCCGCGGCCTACCAGGTCACCGGCAGGCTGACCAGGCCACCGCCGAGTAGGTCCCGGCGCGCCTGGAGCTGCTCGACCGGCACGGCCAGCCGCAGAGCCGGCAGGCAGGGGAACAGCGTGCCGAGGGCGGCCTGCATCTCGATCCGGGCCAGCGATGCGCCGACGCAGGACGCCGGTCCGTACCCGAACGCCAGATGTGGGTTCGGGCTGCGGGCGAGGTCAAACCGGTGCGGGTCGGCGAAGACCCGGGGGTCGCGGTTGGCGCTGGTCAGGTTGAGCAGCACGAGTTCGCCGGCCCGGATGGTCACGCCGCGGCAGTCGATGTCCGCCTTCGCGTACCGCAGCGGGACGTCCCAGGGCGGTTGAGTCAGCCGCAGCGCCTCCTCGGTGGCGGCCGGAACCAGAGCTGGGTCCCGAACGATCGCCGCGACCTGGTCCGGGTGGTGCAGCAGGAGCAGGACGCCGAGGTCGAGCCGGCCGGTCAGGGTGGTCTGCCCCGCGATCAGCAGCGCGTCCACCATGAGGGTGAGCAGGGCATCGCCGATCTCGCCTCGCTCGTCGGCGGTGGCGACCAGTTCGGAGAGCATGTGCTCGTCCGGGTTCCGCCGCTTCTGCTCGATCAACCCCTGTACGTAGACGGTGAGGTCGCCCAGCGCGGCCAGCGCCCGATCGGGGTCGTGCAGGCTGAGCGCGTCCCGGACCGGCGGGCCGAACACGTCCCGGTCCTCGTACGGCACGCCGAACACCTCACAGAGCACCCGCTCCGGCAGCGGCAGCGAGAACCGCTCGTGCAGGTCGACCGGAGGGCCGACCCGGACGAGGTCGTCCACCAGGTCCCGCACCACAGACTCGATCAGGGGCTGTAGGCCACGCACCCGCCGGCCGGCGAACGGCCGGCTCATCACCTTCCGGACGTTGCCGTGGTCGTTCTTCTCGGTGGCCGGGTCCATGATCGGACCGCCGGCGAGCGTCCCGGCGGCGTACCGCGGCGCGAGCTGTGGGCTGGGATGCGACCGGCCCAACCGCCCGTCCGACAGCAGCGCCTTGACGTCGTCGTAGCACGTCACCAGCCAGGCCGGGTCGCCGGCGGGCGTCCGCACCCGGCTGACCGGCTCCTCCTCTTGCAGCCGCTGGTAGCGCGGCGAGGTCTCCAACACCGAGGGATCCTCGAACGGCATGGTCGGCAGGTCGATCAACGTCGTCATCCGGGCTCCCTCGCAAGGCCATTGCCGCCACCAACGTGGCCGGGCGCCCCTCGGTTCAGCCGTGAAGCGAACTCGCACCGGTCCGGAGCCCGCCTCGGCCAGGCTCACCTGCGGCCGCCGGCGAAGGCCGCTCACCCTCCGCGGCCAGCCTCGCGTGGCCTTCGTGGCCGCATGGCCAATCGTTCAAGGCAGCATGTACGCCTGCGACCGGTACGGTCTCTGCAAGTACGCGCCGTTGGCCGGAACTGTCGACGTCAAGAAGTAACTCGCGACGAACGAGCGTGTCCGCCGACACAGCATGGCCGGCATGCTGCACCGCGCGTCTGTCGCCCTCGGCCTCGGATCCGGCCGCCGGTGCCGCTGCCTCAGGCATTGTTCAGGTGGTGGTCGAGGGTGTCGAGCAGGCCGCGGATGGTGATGGGTTTGGTGAGGTATGCGGTTGCGCCGGCGTTCAGGAGGCGATCGAGTTGTTGTGTGGTGGCGTCGGCGCTGAGGATGACCACGGGGATGGCGCGGGTGTCCGGGTCGGCGCGTAGGCGTTGGAGGACAGTCTCGCCGTTGAGGTCCGGTAGGTGCAGGTCGAGGAGGATGAGGTCGGGTCGGTGTTCGCGGGCGAGGTCGAGCGCGAGTCCGCCGAGCATCGCGGGGATGAGGGTGATGTTCGGTCGGCGTTTGAGGATCTCCTCGACGAGTTGGATGTTGGCGACCATGTCTTCGACGTAGAGCACCCGTCGTGGACCGGGGTAGTCGCGAGGTTCGGGCAGCGGGTCGGCGGCGAGTTCCTGGTTGTTGACGGCGATGGGCTCGGCGCGGGGTAGTTCGATTGAGAAGGTGCTGCCGGAGCCGGGGATGCTGGTGACGTCGAGGGTTCCGCCCATGCTTTCGGTGAGGTTCTTGGACAGGACGAGTCCGAGGCCGGTGCCCTCGATCCCGGACTGGGCGGCCGCGAGCCGTTCGAACGGCACGAACAGCTTGCCCAGGTCGTCCTGGCTGAGGCCGGCGCCGGCGTCGGTGACCGCGATACGGACGCGGCCGGCGGACGGCTGCGCGGCGGTGACCGTCACGGGTCCGCCCGGGGGGCCGTACTTGACCGCGTTGGAGAGCAGGTTCAGCAGCACCTGGCAGGCCCGTTGCCGATCCGCCCGTAGGTAGCAGCCGGCCGCGGTGCCCAGGTCGATGGCGAGGCTGGACCCGCGGGAGGTGGCCAACGGGCGGATGAGCTCGATCGTGTCGAACACCAGCGTCTCAAGCGACACCGGCTCCAGCGACAGCGACAGGCTGCCGCTGTCGATCCGGGAGACGTCCAGGACGTCGTCCAGTAGCCTGAGCAGGTGCCGCCCGGCTCGCTGGATGATGGCGGCCCACCTGGCCTGTTCCTCGTTCAGGTCGGCCAGGCCGAGTATCTCCCCGAAGCCCAGGATCGCATTCAGCGGGGTGCGTAGCTCGTGGCTGACCCTGGACAGGAACTCGCTCTTGGCGTCGTTGGCGGCGCGCAGCAGCCGGTTGGCTTCCTGCAGTTCCTGCGAGCGCCGGATGATCTCGGTCTCCATCTGGCTGGTGCGGCGGCGCAGGTCGGCGGTGAGTTGCTGCTGTTCGGTCTCGGCCCGGCTCAGCCGGACGAACTCGGTGACGTCCTCGGCGCTGTTGAGGATGTAGGCCAAGGAGCCGTCGGCGGCCAGCACCGGGAGGTTGACCGGGCTCCAGTACCGGACCTCGAACCCGCCGCCGGCGGACTCGGGACGGCGGATGTCGTACTTCTGTACGGCCATGCTGTCTGGCGTCCGGTCTCGCCGGACGCGTTCGAGCGAGGCACGCAGGTTCCGCTCACCGCTGGCATCGGCGTCCTCGGGATTGTCCGGAAACACCTCAAAAACCCCACGGTTCAGGATGTCGCCGCGCCGGGTCATCGTGATCCGGGTGAAGGCGTCGCTGACCGCGACGATCACGAAGTCCGGATCCAGGGCGAGGTAGCAGCCGGGCGCGGCTTCGAACAGGGACCGGAAGTCCGGACTCCCGACGGCCCCGGTGCGGCCGGCGTCCGGCGCATCCGCGGGGCCGGCCGCGACGACCGGCGCCCCGGCCGGCACCGCCGCGGGCACTGCCGCCGGTGCCGCCGCCGGTGCGGCCGCGCCCGCGGTCGGCGTGGTGTCCGGGTCGTGTGCTGCGAGCAGCCGGTCCAGGAGGCCACGCAGCGCAGCGGAGTAGAACGGCTTGACCAGGACCTCGGCCGCGCCCAGTCGCAACACCCGGGACCGGACGTCCGGGTGGTTGTCGCCGGTGGTCACCACCACCAGCCTGCGCGCGTAGCCGGGATCGCGCTCGGCCAGCATCCGCATCGCGGCGTAGCCGTCGACGGCCCCCATGTGCAGGTCGAGCAGCAGCACGTCGGGGTCGAAGGCCGCCACCACGACATCGATGGCCGCGGCACCAGCAACCGCACGTACCTGGCGGACCCCGGCCGATCCGAGCATCCGCTCCAGCAACGCTCGGTTCATCGCGTCGTCGTCGGCGATCAGCACACGGACGTCGGCAAGCCGCGATGCTGACACTCCGCCCCCTCCGTCGCCACAGGACCCCACCGGGCCGCGACGGCCACCCGTCCGGCCATGGGGCGGCGATCTGCCTCCCCGGCCGGGACGGCCCACCGTCCCGCCACCTGCGGCGCCCTGTGGCGCCCCGTATCAGCGCGGCGTTCGCACCGTCCTCATCATGCGCTCTCCCGCTCCACTTTGTAATGGATACGTGACTCTAAGTACTCGATCCTCGCCACACTGCGCGGACCATCATGACCATCAGCGGCCCGAGGGTGTCGGTCACGCTGAACCGCTGGGAGGTGTTGATCTTCCTACCCGCGTCGTACCACTGCGGCCGAGGGATGCAGTTCAGTCCTCGTACTTGAAGGACACCTTGACCTTGGCGCGGTAGGCGCGCACGTGACCGTCCTCGATCTGTATGTCCAGTTCGGATACCTCGGCGATACGCAGACCGCGCAGGCTCTGCGCCGCCTTCTCCACAGCGGCCGTCGCCGCCTTCTCCCAGGACTCCTCGCTCGTACCGACCAACTCCACGATCTTGTAGACGCTTTCGCTCATGCTGATCTCCCTCCGTGGGATGCTCGTCGTGCGCTGGCGTCACGCTCGTCCGCGCGAGATCCACTTGTCAACGGGCCAACGGCCCCGAAGCGGCCGGCCGACCGGCTGATCCCGGTCGCGGTCACCCTCGGCAGGTGCCGCGTGGCCGCGCGGCGCGCCCGCGCCGGCACGAAGATGGCTGGTCGGCAGCCTGCCCATCACCCCGAGGAGAGGAACACCGCACAGTGATCGGCGAACATGCTGCCCGCTGCCGCTCCGAGCGATGACAATGTGGGAGTGGACGCCGCCATGCGGGACTACATCGACACCATCGCCCCCGAGCACCGGGCCCTGTTCGACCGCCTCCACCGACTGGTCCTCGAGGTGCACCCCGACGCCGCGGTAGTGCTCTCCTACCAGATGCCCACCTACAGGGTCGGCCGGCGCCGCCTGTTCCTCGGCGTGTGGAAGCACGGGGTGTCGATCTACGGTTGGGGGCAGGGCCGCGACGCCGGCTTCACGGCCCGCCACCCTGAGCTCAGGACGAGCAAGGGGACCATCCAGTTGCGGCCCGTCGACGCCGGGCGCATCCCCGATGAGGAGTTCCGCGACCTGGTGCGCGCCGCCCTCGGCGGCTGACTGGCCGAGATCCGCCACCAGCGTCAGGTGCCGACAGGGCCCACCGGCGGCGTGCGACCGGTGACCATCGCCGCCGCCAATCATGACGTGATGCTCCCTCACCGGCTCGTATTGGACCCCGCCTCCGGGGCACGGGGAACCGCGGAGACGGGGCGAGATAGGAATACCCCATGGCCGAGGTGGTCGAGTGGTGTTTGCCGAGAATGGCACCGTCCGGGTGGCGACGTCCGGAAGAGCTGCGACGGCCGCTATAGGCGCTTCCGCGGACATCGGACCGCTGCCCGCCGATCGCGCGCCGTCCGTGCCGTACCGCTCGGTGGCTGGACGCCTCGACACCAGAGCCATCCTCACCCGCGCCAGCGCGCCTCGATCCACTGCCAGTCCTCCCACTCCTGCACGGTCACCGTCACTGCGGGGTCCAACGGCGTGGGCAGCTGGGCTGGCTCGCCGGCCCGGGCGTCGGCCAGGACACTCACCGCCACCTCGTTCGACCGACCGAAGACGATGACCCGCGCCTGTCGCTCCGCGCTGGCCAGCGCGTGCAACGGCGCATCGGTCAGCGCCCGGCGCACCGACACGCTCAGCACCGGCAGTTGGCCGACCACCTGCAGGTCCACCAGCACTCCCCGGCTGTAGGCGATGTCCGCGCATGCGCGCAACTCGTGCAGTAACGGGTCCGGGACATCGTCGGTCTCCGCGAACAACCGCCGCAGCCGGCTCGCCTCGACCGCGCAGCGGCGCTGGGTGTGACGGTCCGCCGGATCGAGGTCCCCGCCGGCCAGGCCGACCAGCAGCGGAACCACCGACCGGCGCACCGTCTGGTAGCGGTCCAGCCGGCTGCGGTGTAGCGCCTCGGCCACCTGCCCGCGGCGGCGGACCGCGGCCTGCCACTCGGCGGCCGCCGCCGCGCGTCGGGCCGTCCCATCCAACGCCCTGACCACCAGCGCGAGCCCAAGCTGTGGCGCCGCCATGACGTACGTCATCAGGAGGAATCGGGCCAGGCCGACCCGGTCCGCCGCCCCGTCGCGGAGCAACACGACCAGCGTGAACCCGGCGTTGATCGCGATCAGGGTGGCGAGCTCGGCGATTGGCCGGCGCAGCAGCAGGAGCACGCCGAACCAGCCGGTCGCGCCGAGGGCCCAGTGCGCCGGTGTGAGCTCCTGCCCGCTCGCGACCGCCGCCGTGGCCACGGCGCTGGCCGCCAGCACCGCGGCGGCCAGCAGCCAGGACAGGACCGCCCCGGTCCGGCGCCGCAGCAGCCGGACGGAGCCGGCCACGCCGACCCCGGCCATCAGCGCCCAGGCCACCAGTTCCGCGCCGAACGACCGATAGGCCCACCGGTGGGCGAGGATCGCGACCAGGGCGTTGGCCACGTGCCGGACGGCGAACATCCACACGATCGCCAGCTCGGACCCCCGCTGGTACCGGGTCGCGACCAGATCGCCGAACCCGCCGTGGCCGACCGCATCGCCGCCCGGCTCGCCGTCGGCGGGCCGGCTGAGCTGCGCCACCCGAGCCGGACCGCCGGCGCCGCCCACACCGTTGCCTGGGCGGACCGAGCCGTCCGCGGTGGCCGGACCCGGCGAGTCGGCCGAAATGGTCGGCCACTGCAGCACGATCCGGGTGCCCGCCCCCGGCCGGGACGTGATCGCCGCGGAGCCGCCGACCTGGGACATCCGGGCGACCACGGACTCGCGCAGTCCGCGCCGGTGCGCCCGCACCCGCGCCGGGTCGAAGCCACGGCCATCGTCGGCCAGCTCGACCCGCACGACGCCGTGCGCCGGCCAGGCATGCAGCCTGACCCGATCCACCCCGGCATGCCGTACGACGTTCCTCAGCGCCTCGGCCACCGCAGCCGCAAGCGCGGCCCCAACCGCGGCAGGCACCGCCACCTCGGCGACCGCCACCTCGACGGCCAGCGCCGGCTGCGCCGACACCACCGGCGCCAGCCAACCCCGCAGGTCACCGCCGTCCAGGAGTGGATCGGCGCCTCGGGCATCGGCTTGCCCCGCTCCGGCGGCGCCGTCGCCGGGCGGCCCAACCGCGGCCGGGACGGATGGCTCACCGGCCGGTTCCTGGATCCGCTCGACCACGTCGAGGTCCCGCCCGGCCTGGGCGCGCAAGGTCGGTGAGCCGGCCACTCCGCCGGCCGCCACCACGGTGAGAGTGGCCGACACGCTGTCGTGCAGAAGCCGGCACTGCTCACGCTCCTCCGCCCGCCGGCCCTCCCGCACGGCCGCGTCCCGCTGCAGCGCCTCCTGCTGCGCGATCGCCACGTCGGCGGCCCGGGCATGGCGGCGCAGCAGCCACATCACCAGGCCGGCGCCCGTTCCCTGCGTCACCAGCAAAGCGCTCAGGCCGAACACAACCTGCCCGGCCAGCAGCGATCCGGACGTGTACGCGGCCGGCACCACCACCGTCCCGACGACGCCCAGCGCCGGCCAGGGGCTCAGCTGGCTGACAAGCACAGCGGAGCTGGCGACCACGGCCACCCACGTTGCCCAGCCCGGCGACATCGCGGCGGGCACCAACCTGCCAAAGCCGAGGCACAGAACGGCGGCGACCACGATGTCCCCAGCCACCAGCCACCTGGCCCACCCGCTCCTGAGCGCCACCGCCGCGTAGGTGGCCGCCCAGCCGAGTAGGCCGGCGACGGCGATCCCCACCACCGTCGGCGATGCCGGCACTGCCAGGCCCAGGAGGGCGCCGACGCCGCCCGCCACCGCGCCACCCACCCGCAGCCCAACGGCGAACCGAGCCATCAGCCGCTCGAAGGCCGCACTGGCAGAGCCACTGGCCGTCGCCGACATGACGGGTCGTGGGCTCCTCACGCCGGCACGAAGTGTCCAACGGAGAACATGCCGCCAAGTACGGATCACTTGGGGAACCCCTCAGGTCCCGACATCGGGTACACCCGACACGACCCCCGTCTCCGCGTTCCCCGCGCCGCGCAGACGGCTCGTCACAAGCTCCACGCCAGGCCCGGGATCTATGGACTAAATCCGCTACGACGGTACCGCTGCCACCCATCGCCGTGATCGACGAAGACTGGACAGAATGACATCACGCGTCTTGGACGAATCCGCTCCGGGAGTGCTGAACGCACCGGGGACAAGTTCCGGCGCAAGTGTGCGCAGGGCAGGTACAGCCCGGTTGCCACGGGAACGAGGGCCACGGCGGGTACGGGTTCCGTGGGGCAACAGCCGCGGCACCCGCGCCAGGAACGGCGGCGCTGATGGGTGCTCGGTCGGGCACGGCCCGAAGGCGGCCGGAGAGGTTGGCCTCCTCCGGACCCGGGTGAAGCGCCAGCTCGCCGGCTGGGTCGGGTAGGTAGCCGCTGCGCCGCCCAACAAATCGGTTGCCCTCCGGGGGTGGCCATCTGCTCCACTTCCGGCAACAGCAGGTCGACCAAGGAGAGGGAAATGCGCCGAGCG
>WNGA01001414.1_pt1 | contig 47148 bp, 45 predicted proteins | sample 5400061 | NCBI WGS metagenome assembly WNGA01 (sample SAMN13153366, study PRJNA577476) | soil metagenome | isolation source: 100 cm soil or saprolite under grassland replicate 2 | place: USA:California | collected 2016-06-15
GAGGGCCAGCGCATCGTTGAGCTGGCGCTTGATCTGGCCGCCGACTGCCAGCGGGCCTACCACCTGGCCGACCCGCCCACCCGGCGGCTGTTCAACCAGGTCTTCTTCACCAAGCTGTTTGTCGACGCGGTGGGAACCGACTCGCCGACCGTAGCCGGAGCGGAGCTGGCCAGCCCCTTCGCCGAACTGGCGGCCCAGGAACCGGCCCCCCGGCGAGGCCGACGGCGCGCGGCGACAGACGGCGGCCCGGAGGACGACCAACAACGTAGAGTCGTGACAGGTGGCGGCATCCACCGTCAACGCCTCGCCCGGATCATCACCGAGGACGAGGCAGGTTTGATTAGGAGATGTCTGGTGCCCCCGGCAGGATTCGAACCTGCGCACCCGCCTCCGGAGGGCGGTGCTCTATCCCCTGAGCTACGGGGGCTCAGCGACCCGGACAGGTTAGCAGGAAAGGTCGTGGGTCCGGCGTCGACCGGTTACGGTGCCGACATGCCCAGCCTGCCCCGGGTCCTGGTGGTCGATGACGAAGCGATCATCCGGCAACTCATCGTGATCAACCTCGAGCTGGAGGGGTTCGAGGTGCACACCGCGACGGACGGGATCGAGGCGCTGGCGAAGGCCCGGGAGATCCGCCCGCGGGTGATCACGCTCGATGTGATGATGCCGAACATGGACGGCTGGCAGACGGCGCAGCAGCTCCGGGCGGACCCGCAGACCCGGGACGCCCGGATCGTGTTCATCTCCGCGCGCGGCCGGCCGGGGGACGTCAGCCGCGGGATGCAACTCGGCGAGGCGTACCTGACCAAGCCTTTCGATCCGGACGAGGTGGTCGAGGCGGTGCGGCGGCTGGCGGCGGGCGGGAAACAGGTTGCGGAGTGAGGATCAGGACGGGGGCGGCAGCGGGCTGCTGCCGAGGTCGCGCAGCATCTTCTCCATGTTGACCACGTCGAGGCTCTGCGCGTCGGCCATCTTCTTCGCCGCGACGCGCACGTAGTCCGTCCCGGCGTGCTCGGCGGCGTACTCGGCCATCGGGATGCCGCCCTGGTGGTGCCGGATCATGAGCTGCAGGAAGAACACGTCCAGCGCCCGGCCGGACAGGCTCTTCAGCTTCGTCAGCTCCGCGGTGGTGGCCATGCCGGGCATCAGGCCGCCGTTCTGGAGGTGTACGTGGCCGTCGGTCGCCATCCAGCTCATCGGGGCGCGGTCGGTGGTGGCCTGCAGGCCCCAGCCGTCCAGCCAGCCCTTGAACACCCCGGCCTCGGTGAGCTGCTGGGTCTCGACGTCGTACGCCATCAGCCGGACCGCGGGGGCGCTGCCGTGGTCGCGGACCCAGCCGGCCATCAGCACGGCCTGCTGGTGGTGGACCATCATGTCCCGGGCGAACCCGACGTCCACCGAGCCGTCGGTGGGCGCGGCGTCCCGGCCGGCCCCGGCGATGACCGCCACTGCGCCTCCGGCGAGGAAGAGCGCCACCGAACACACGGCGCCCAGCAGCACGAGCAGCCAGCGGGGCCGGGCCACCTCGACCCGGGTGCCGTGCTCGAGGTCCTCGGATGCGGTGATCATGGCACCACGGTACGCGGTCAGGGCTTGGTGGCCGTCGGCTTCGGGGTCGCCGAACCACCGGGCGTCGCCGTGGCGCTCGGCGCGGCCGTCGGCGTCGGACCGGGCGGCAACGGTGCCACCTTGAAGTCCGGGTTGGAGCACTGCCCGTGCGGCTCCGGCGCGTTCTGCGGGTTGTCCCGCAGGTCGCGCAGGAACCGCTTGACCAGCCCCATGTCGACCTTGTCCAGGTAGACCTGGTACCCCCAGGCCTGCAGCGAGACCTTCGACTTCAGCCCCGGGTACGGGCTCAGCAGCGTGTAGTTCTTGCCGTCCACCACGCCCTTCAGCTTGTCCACGTCGCCGCCGGGCAGGTCCGGCTGGTAGGTGATCCAGACCGCGCCGTGCTCCAGGGTGTGCACGGCGTTCTCGTTGCGGATCGCCGCGGTGTACACGGTGCCGCTGCAGTCTGCCCAGGTGGGGTCGTGCCTGCCGCCGATCGGCGGGCTGTGGTCGTAGGCGACCGGGTCTGTGGTGTGCTCCCCGCCCTTGATCGTCTCGGTGATGATGCCCGGGATCTTCTTCGCGTCCGCCAGGCCCTTGGCCGGGTCGACCGGCTGGTTCTCGCGGACCTTCAGCACGGCGTACCCGATGGCCGCGACGGCGAAGACGACCACCGCGAGGGTGGCTGCGATGAGCCCCCAGGGCGTCGCCTTGCGGGCGGCGATGGGAGGTGCGTTACGACGGCCCTTGGTGCTGCTGCTGCCGCTCTTGCCTTTCGCCGGGGCGCTCTTGCCCTTTGCCATGCTGCGTGTGCCTTCTTTGTGCGGGTCGGTCCAGGAGGGGACCCGGTGCAGTCTACGGGTCGTTGCTGAGAGCGCCGGGCCGCCCCGGAAATCCGTCACCGCCGCCCTCTAGCATCAACGTTGTGACACCCGCCGAGCTATCCACCGCCATCGCAGACGCCATCGGCCTGGCCGTCCAGGCCGGCGACCTCACCGTCCCGGTCCCGGCCGAGGTCCACGTGGAGCGTCCGAAGGTCCGCGAGCACGGCGACTACGCGACCAACGTGGCGCTGCGGCTGGCCAAGGCCGCCGGGAAGCCGCCGCGGGAGGTGGCCGAGCTGATCGCCGCCCGGCTGCGGGAGACGGACGGGATCGCCAAGGTCGAGGTGGCCGGCCCCGGGTTCCTCAACCTGACGCTGGCCGAGGGCGCGCTGGGTGAGCTGGCCCGCACGATCGTCACTGCCGGGGAGGGGTACGGCCGCTCCGGCACGCTGGCCGGGCAGCGGGTCAACCTCGAGTTCGTCTCGGCGAACCCGACCGGGCCGCTGCACATCGGCGCGGTCCGGTGGGCCGCGGTGGGCGATGCGCTGGCCCGGCTGCTGCAGGCCTCCGGCGCCGAGGTGGTCCGTGAGTACTACTTCAACGACACCGGCGCACAGATCGACCGGTTCGCCGCCTCGCTGTACGCGGCCGCGAAGGGCGAGCCGACGCCCCCCGACGGGTACGCGGGGCAGTACATCCAGGAGATCGCGGCGCAGGTGGTGGCGGCCGAGCCGGAGGTGCTCGACCTGCCGCCGGACGCCGCGCTGGCGGTCTTCCACCGCGACGGCGTGGAGCTGATGTTCGTCGAGATCCGGCGGTCGCTGGCCGACTTCGGCGTGCACTTCGAGGTCTACTTCAACGAGCGGGACATGCACGCCCGGGGCGAGCTGGAGCAGGCGGTGCGGCGGCTGCGCGAGCAGGGGCACGTGTACGACGCTGAGGGTGCGGTCTGGCTGCGTACCACCGACTTCGGCGACGACAAGGACCGGGTGCTGGTCCGCAGTGACGGCGCGCCCACGTATTTCTGCGCGGACGCGGCGTACTACCTGGACAAGCGCGGCCGCGGCTTCGACCGGTGCATCTACATGCTCGGCGCTGACCACCACGGGTACGTCGGCCGGCTGCGGACCATCGCGGCCTGCGCCGGGGACGACCCGGACGAACACCTGGAGGTGCTGATCGGGCAGATGGTCAACCTGGTGCGCGGCGGCGAGCCGGTCAGGATGAGCAAGCGGGCCGGCACCGTGGTCACCCTCGAGGACCTGGTTGACGCGGTCGGCGCGGACGCCGGGAGGTACGCGCTGGCCCGTACCTCGGTGGACTCGACGATCGACCTGGACATCGAGCTGTGGACCCGGCAGTCCGCCGACAACCCGGTGTTCTACGTGCAGTACGCGCATGCCCGGCTGGCCTCGCTGCAGCGCAACGCCGCGCAGCTCGGGGTGGAGCTCGGCGATCCGTCCACAGTGGACTTCACCCTGCTGGCGCACGAGCGGGAGGGCGACCTGCTCCGGTCGCTGGCGGAGTTCCCGCGGGTGGTGACCGCCGCCGCGGAGCTGCGCGCGCCGCACCGGGTGGCGCGGTACGCGGAGGAGCTGGCCGGGACGTACCACCGCTTCTACGACGCCTGCCGGGTGCTGCCGCTGGGCGACGAGCCGGCCACGCCGCTGACCGTGGCCAGGCTGTGGCTGTCCGCGGCCACCCGGGTGGTGCTGGCCAACGCCCTCGGGCTGCTCGGCGTGTCGGCGCCGGAGCGGATGTAGGCACCGCCCGTGCGCACCCATGAAGCCGGCGCGCTGCACGCCGACGTCACCGAGCCGGCCAGCGCGCTGCTCCGGCCGCCGGCAGATCTGTCCACTGTGGACGGTCGCGTCTGGCCACGGGACCTGGCCCGCAACGCCGACGGGGCGCTGGCACTGTCCGGAGTGGACGTACGGGACCTGGCCGGGAGGTACGGCACCCCGGCGTACCTCACCGACGAGGCGGACTTCCGGGCCCGGTGCGCCGCGTTCGTGTCCGCCTTCCAGGGCGCCGACGTGCACTACGCGGCCAAGGCGTTCTGCGCGACGCAGGTGGTGCGGTGGATCGCCGAGGAGGGCCTCGCGCTGGACGTCTGCACCGGCGGCGAGCTGGCCGTCGCGCTGCGCGCCGGGTTCCCGCCGGAGCGGATCACCCTGCACGGCAACAACAAGGCACCGTCCGAACTGGACAGTGCGGTGGCCGCCGGGGTGGGCACCGTGGTGCTGGACTCGTTCGTGGAGATCGCCCGGCTGGCCGACGCCGCGGCCCGGCACGGCGTCCGGCAGCGGGTGCTGGTGCGTACCACCGTCGGGGTGGAGGCGCACACCCACGAGTTCATCGCCACCGCGCACGAGGACCAGAAGTTCGGCTTCTCGCTGGCGTCCGGTGCCGCGGCCGAAGCGGTGCGGAGGGTGCTGGAGCTGCCGTCGCTGACGCTGGCCGGCCTGCACAGCCACATCGGCTCGCAGATCTTCGACACCTCCGGCTTCGAGGTCTCAGCCCGCCGCGCGGTGGGGCTGCTGGCCGCGGTGCGCGACGAACACGGCGTCGAGCTCGGCACGCTGGACCTCGGCGGCGGCTACGGGATCGCGTACACCGCCGCCGACGACCCGATCGACGTGCCGACGCTGGCGGCGGAGCTGGAGAAGATCGTGCGCCGGGAGTGTGAGCAGGTCGGGCTGCCGGTGCCGCGGCTGGCCGTCGAGCCGGGCCGCGCGATCGCCGGCCCGCCGACGTTCACCCTGTACGAGGTGGGGACCGTCAAGGACGTGGACGGCATCCGTACCTACGTCTCCGTGGACGGCGGGATGAGCGACAACATCAGGACCGCGCTGTACGACGCGCAGTACACCTGCCTGCTGGCGTCCCGGACCTCGGCGGCCGAGCCGGTGCTGGCCCGGGTGGTCGGCAAGCACTGCGAGAGCGGCGACATCGTGGTGCGCGACACGTTCCTGCCGGCCGACGTGGTGCCCGGCGACCTGCTTGCGGTGGCCGCCACCGGGGCGTACTGCCGCAGCATGGCGAGCAACTACAACCACGTGCCGCGGCCACCGGTCATCGCGGTGCGTGATGGCACCGCCCGGGTCGTGGTGCGCCGGGAGACCGTCGAGGACCTGCTCGCCCTGGACGTACCGTGAGCGAGCTTGCGAGCGAACCAGTAAGCACAGCAGCGTTCGCGAACGCGGCCGACGAGCGCAGCGAGGAGTGCCCGTGAGCGGGGAGTCCGTGGCCCGGCCGGCGTTGGGCGCGTCCGGCGGGCTGGGCCTGGCGTTGCTCGCGGTGGTCGTCTACCGGCTCGACGCACCCGTCTGGCTGCGCTGGTTCGTGGCCGGCGCGCTGGTGCTGGCCGCGGTGCTGCTGCTGGTAGGCACGCTTCGGGGACGGCGGAGCGGAGGAGGCGGATGAAGCCGCTGCGGGTGGCGTTGCTGGGGTGCGGCGTGGTGGGCACCCAGGTGGTGCGGCTGCTCACCGAGAACGCCGAGGACCTGGCCGCCCGGATCGGTGCGCCGCTGGAGCTTGCCGGCATCGCGGTACGCCGGCCCAACCGGCACCCCGAGGTGCCCGCCGGGCTGCTGACCACCGACGCGGCCAGCCTGGTGGCCAGCGACGACGTGCACCTCGTGGTGGAGGTCATCGGCGGGATCGAGCCGGCCCGCGGGCTGCTGCTGGCGGCGATCCGGTCCGGCAAGTCGGTGGTCACCGCGAACAAGGCGCTGCTGGCCGAGGACGGCGCGACGATGTACGAGGCGGCCCGGCAGGCGGGCGTGGACCTGTACTACGAGGCCGCGGTGGCCGGCGCGATCCCGTTGCTGCGGCCGCTGCGCGAGTCGCTGGCCGGCGACCGGATCACCCGCGTGATGGGCATCGTCAACGGCACCACGAACTACATCCTGTCCCGGATGGACGAGACCGGCGCCGGGTTCGGCGAGGCGCTGGAGGAGGCGACCGCGCTGGGCTACGCCGAGGCCGACCCCACCTCCGACGTGGACGGCTTCGACGCGGCGGCGAAGGCGGCGATCCTCGGCGCGCTGGCGTTCCATACCCGGGTGACCGCATCCGACGTGTACCGGGAGGGCATCGGCGAGGTCACCGCCGCCGACGTGGCCAGCGCGCGGGCGATCGGCTGCACCGTGAAGCTGCTGGCGATCTGCGAGCGGCTGCCGGCCGAGCGTGGGGACGGCGGCGACCGCGGGGACCGCGGCGGCTCGGTGGCGGTGCGGGTGCACCCGGCGATGATCCCGCGGTCGCACCCGCTGGCAGGTGTTGGCGACGCGTTCAACGCGGTGTTCGTCGAGGGCGACGCCGCCGGGCAGCTCATGTTCTACGGGCGGGGGGCCGGCGGGGCGCCCACCGCGAGCGCGGTGCTCGGCGACCTGGTGGCCATCGCCCGCAACCGGGTGACCGGCGGCCGTGGCCCGGGGGAGTCGGCGTACGCGGACCTGACTGTGCGGCCGATGGGGCAGACGCTGACCCGGTACCACATCAGCCTTGACGTGGCCGACCGGCCCGGCGTGCTGGCCACGGTGGCCACCGCGTTCGCCAGCCACGAGGTGAGCATCTCGACCGTGCGCCAGGAGGGTCGCGTCGAGGACGCCAGCCTGGTGATCGTCACGCACGTCGCGCCGGACCGGGCGCTGGCCGCGACGGTGGAGGACCTGCGCAAGCTGGACATCGTGCGGGACGTGGCCAGCGTGATGCGAGTCGAGGGGATGGCGGGCGCATGACCGCACGTGGTTGGCGGGGGGTCATCGAGGAGTACCGGGAGCGGCTGCCGGTCGCGTTGGACGCCCACGTGGTGACGATGCGGGAGGGCGGGACGCCGCTGCTGCTCGCCCCGGACCTGTCCCGGCGGACCGGGTGCGAGGTGTACCTCAAGATCGAGGGGCTGAACCCGACCGGGTCGTTCAAGGACCGCGGCATGACGGTGGCGATCACGCAGGCGGCGGACGCCGGCAGCCTGGCGGTGATCTGTGCCAGCACCGGGAACACCAGCGCGTCGGCGGCGGCGTACGCGGTGCGGGCCGGGCTGGTCTGCGCCGTGCTGGTGCCACAGGGCAAGATCGCGCTCGGCAAGCTGGCCCAGGCGCTGGTACACGGCGCGCGGCTGCTGCAGGTGGACGGCTCGTTCGACGACTGCCTGGTGCTGGCGCAGGAGCTGTCCGACAAGTACCCGGTCACGCTGGTCAACTCGGTGAATCCGGACCGGATCGAGGGCCAGAAGACGGCCGCGTTCGAGGTGGCCGACGCGCTCGGCGACGCGCCGGACGTGCACTGCCTGCCGGTCGGCAACGCGGGCAACATCACCGCGTACTGGAAGGGTTACCGTGAGTACGCCATGGACTCGGTGACCACCCGGGCGCCGCGGATGCTCGGCTTCCAGGCCGCGGGAGCCGCGCCGATCGTGACCGGCCAGCCGGTGGCCGCGCCGATGACCATCGCCACCGCGATCCGGATCGGCAACCCGGCGTCCTGGAAGGGGGCGCTGGCCGCGCGGGACGAGTCCGGCGGGCTGATCGCCGCGGTCACCGACAAGCAGATCCTGGAGGCGTACCGGCTGCTGTCCCGGCACGAGGGTGTGTTCGTGGAGCCGGCCTCGGCGGCGAGCGTGGCCGGGCTGCTCATGTGCGCGGCCGACGGGCGGGTGGAGCGCGGGGAGCTGGTCGTCTGCACGGTCACCGGCAACGGGTTGAAGGACCCCGACTGGGCGATCGCCGGCGCGCCCGCCCCGGTGACGGTGCCGATCGACGCCCGGGCCGCCGCGGCGGCACTCGACCTGCACTGAGGCGGGTGGCGGCGACGGTGGGGCCCGGGACGGGCGCTGTCAAGCGGCCGTCCACAGGCCGGGTGGTTGTCCACAGGCGGCGATCCGGGGGTCTTGACACCGCGCGGCAACGGGTAGCGTCTCTTCTGGGGCCGCCCCCCAGGGAGGGCGGGGGTGTCGGAGGGCCGGGTTTCGGACGGCAGGGCTGTCGGACGGCAGGGCTGTCGGACGGCAGGGCTGTCGGACGGCCCGGGTCGAACGCCGACCCGGCTAGGCTTGGCGGCCATGGCCCGCCCGCTGTTCCGTGCCGCCCCCGTCCGCGTCCGGGTGCCGGCCACCAGCGCGAACCTCGGTCCTGGATTCGACGCCCTCGGCCTCGCCCTCGGCTGGTACGACGACGTCGTCGTCAAGGTCGCGGACGAGGGGCTGCACATCGACGTGGCCGGCGAGGGCGCCGACGGCGTGCCCCGGACCGAGCGGCATCTTGTCGTACGGGCGCTGCGCGCCGGGTTCGCCGCGCTCGGCGGGCAGCCCCGCGGCCTGGAGGTGGTCTGCGCCAACCGCATCCCGCACGGCCGCGGGCTCGGCTCGTCCGCGGCGGCGATCGTGGCCGGACTCGTCGCCGCCCGCGCGCTGGTACCAGGCGCCGCCGAACTGCTCGACGACCCGGGCCTGCTCCGGCTGGCCACCGACCTCGAGGGCCACCCGGACAACGTGGCGGCCTGCCTGTACGGCGGCCTGACGGTTGCCTGGCTGGACGGCGACGGAGCCGCGGCGGCCCGGCTTGAGCCGGCGGCCGGGCTGCGGCCGGTGGTGTTCGTGCCGCCCACCAAGGCGTCCACCGCGAAGGTCCGCAAGCTCCTGCCGGAGGCCGTGCCGCACCCCGAGGCGGCCCGCAACGCCGGCCGGGCCGCACTGCTGGTGCACGCTCTGACCCGGGCGCCCGCCCTGCTGTACCCGGGCACCGAGGACTGGCTGCACCAGGGCTACCGTGCGCCGGCAATGCCCAGGAGCGCCGCGCTGGTCCGGACGCTGCGCGAGTCGGGGGTGCCCGCGGTGATCTCCGGGGCCGGTCCGACGGTGCTGGCGTTCGCCCCGGACGGCGTCGACCTGACCCCGCACGCCCCGCGCGGCTGGGAGGCGCATGAGCCGCCGGTGGACGTCTCGGGCGCCCAACTGCTGCCGCTCGGCCGCTGATCGGCCGCTGATCGGCGCCCGATTGGCGGCCGATTGGCCCTCTGGCGGGTCAAGGTCGGTCCCCGGTCGCCCGGGGTCGGCGCCCCGTCGGCGACTGTTTCGCATGCACCGGGAACACGCCGGGGACCCCCCTTGTTGCTCAGTGAGCGGTGGAGCCCTTAGGCTTTCGAGTAGCAAGCCGCCCGCGGGCGCGTTCTTCGCGGACCAAATCCTGTTTTCGCCGGTCTCCGGCGTTCCAGGATCCGCCAAACCCCATCTCCGGGACTTCCGGACCACGTACCGCGCTAGGCAGTTGCCAGGCGTGGCGCGGGTCGGGGTGAGGAGCGCCCCCTCCGGCACATCTGGTTCTCGCCCGTCAGCCGGACGGGTTGGCAGCACCAACCGGCCTCGTGGCCGGCGCTCCACTGGGCCGTGGCGTCGACCCTGGCGCCGGCCTTCGCAGGGAAGGAACCCGCACTTGAGCGAGACGACAGACACCTTGACCGGGACACCCGGACGAGATGTCGACCCCTCCGCCACCGAGCCCGCGCCCGCAGCAGTCGGTGCGCCGCCCGGTGAGGCGGTCTCCACGGCACCGGCCGAGGCCGGTCCCGTGGCTACGGAACAGCCGGCCGCCGAGGCCGGCAGGACGCGTCGGCGCGCCGCCGGGTTGTCCGGCATGGTGCTGTCCGAGCTCCAGGAGCTCGCAGCCGGGCTGGGCATCGCCGGCACGGCGCGGATGCGCAAGAACGACCTGATCGCCGCCATCAAGGACCAGCAGTCCGGCGGTGGCCAGACCAGCCTCGGCGCGGCGTCGCCCGCCGTGGCCGACGCGAACGGTGCTCCGGCGAGCGCCGGGCCGCGTACCCGCCGGGCCGCGAGCCGGCCGGCCGGGCCTCCGTTGGCCGACCAGCCGGCGCTGCCGGACGTGGTCGTGTCGGCGCCGGCACCGGTCAGCGTGGACCAGCCGGCCGCGGTCGCGCCGCAACCGGAGCACCCGGTGCCGCCGCAGCCCGAGCACCCGGTCGAGGCGCCGGCCGCGCAGACGGCGCCTGACACGCAGGCGCCGCCGGCCGCGCGGCCGGTGCCGGACACCCAGGCGCCGCCGGCCGATGCCGTGCCGGTGCAGAGCCCGTCCGCCGGACCGCCCGCCGAGCCTGTGCCGGCGGCCGACACACCCTCCGGTGACCGGCCGCAGGCGGTGGCCACCGACGCCGGCATCCGCACCGGCATCCGCCGCGACGGTCAGCGCCGGGACGGCGGCCAGCGGGAGGGCGGCCAGCGCGACGGCGGCCAGCGCGACGGCGGCCAGCCCCGCGGCGAGGGCCAGCAGCGCGACGTGAGCCAGCAGCGCGACGTGAGCCAGCGCGACGGCAACCAGCAGCGCGAGCGTGGCCAGCAGCAGCGTGACGGGGGCCAGCGTGACGGGGGCCAGCGCGACGCCAACCAGCAGCGTGACGGCGGCCAGCGTGGCCAGCAGCAGCGTGACGGCGGCCCGCGGGACGACGACGGCGACGACGGCGACGGCAACCGCAGGCGTGGCCGGCGCTTCCGGGACCGGCGTGGCCGCGGCAGCGGTAGCAGTGGCGGCCGGGAGCGGTTCGGCGGCGAGGCCGAGCCGGTCATCGCCGAGGACGACGTCCTGGTGCCGGTGGCCGGCATCCTGGACATCCTGGACAACTACGCGTTCGTCCGGACGTCGGGGTACCTGCCCGGCCAGAACGACGTGTACGTGTCCCTCTCCCAGGTCCGCAAGAACGGCCTGCGCCGCGGTGACGCGATCACCGGCGCGGTCCGCCAGCCCCGCGAGGGGGAGCGGCGGGACAAGTTCAACGCGCTGGTCCGGCTGGACAGCGTGAACGGGACGGACCCCGAGCAGGCCCGGAACCGCCCGGACTTCCTCAAGCTCACCCCGCTGTACCCGCAGGACCGGATGCGGCTGGAGACCGAGCCGCACATCTTGACCACCCGGGTGATCGACCTGGTCATGCCGCTCGGCAAGGGCCAGCGGGCGCTGATCGTCTCCCCGCCGAAGGCCGGCAAGACGATGGTGCTGCAGGCGATCGCCAACGCGATCACCCGCAACAACCCGGAATGCCACCTCATGGTCGTGCTCATCGACGAGCGGCCGGAGGAGGTCACCGACATGCAGCGGTCGGTGAAGGGCGAGGTCATCGCGTCCACGTTCGACCGGCCGCCGTCGGACCACACCACGGTCGCCGAGCTGTCGATCGAGCGGGCAAAGCGGCTGGTCGAGCTGGGCCACGACGTGGTGGTGCTGCTCGACTCGATCACCCGCCTGGGCCGGGCGTACAACAACGCCTCGCCCGCGTCCGGCCGGATCCTGTCCGGCGGTATCGACTCGACGGCGCTGTACCCGCCGAAGCGCTTCCTCGGCGCGGCCCGGAACATCGAGAACGGCGGCTCGCTGACCATCCTGGCGACCGCTCTGGTGGAGACCGGGTCGACCGGCGACACCGTGATCTTCGAGGAGTTCAAGGGCACCGGCAACGCCGAGCTCAAGCTGGACCGCAAGATCGCCGACCGGCGGGTGTTCCCCGCGATCGACATCCCGCAGTCCAGTACCCGCAAGGAGGAGATCCTGATGGCGCCGGAGGAGCTGGCCATCGTGATCAAGCTCCGCCGGGTGCTGCACGCGCTGGACGCCCAGCAGAGCATCGACCTGCTGCTGGACAAGCTGAAGGAGACCCGCACCAACATCGAGTTCCTGATGCAGGTACAGAAGACCACCGTCAGCGCGGACTGACGGCCCGGGAACAACGGCGGTTTGGGCGGTGTTCGCCCGGCTGGCACACTGGTGCCGTCCTGCGACATCGGCTCCGGTTCACGCCTGGGGTGCCCACGGGCACAGGCGACCCGGCGGCCACATGGAAGGAACAACGTGAAGCCTGACATCCACCCGGACTACGTCGTCACGAACGTGGCCTGCTCCTGTGGGAACACCTTCGTCACCCGTAGCACCGCGAAGAGTGGCAACATCCACGTCGAGGTGTGTTCGGCGTGCCACCCGTTCTACACCGGCAAGCAGAAGATCATGGACGTCGGTGGCCGGGTGGAGAAGTTCGAGCGCCGGTTCGGCAAGCGGACGCGGCCCGGCAAGTAGCGACCTCGGCGGCGCCTGCCCTGCTCTGCAGGGGCGGGCGCCGCCTTTTTCGTGCCGTACGACGATCGATGCGGACGAACCGGCCGCTCTACCCACCGGTTCGCCCGACCAGCCCGGAGCGACCACCCCGGGAGCGACCAGCCCGAGCGATCACCCCGGGGAGCCGGGCCCGGGAGGGACCAGCCGTGGAGGCGATATGAGCACCGAGAGCCTGCCAGAGCTGCTGGCGGAGTACGCCGAGCTCGAGCGCCGGATGGCCGACCCCGCGATGCACGCCGACCAGGTGACCGCCCGTGAGGTGGGCCGCCGGTACGCCGAGCTGACCGGCGTGGTCGGCGTGGCCCGCGAGCTGGACGGCACCCGCGCCGACCTGGGGGCCGCCCGCGAGCTGTCCCGGGAGGACTCCTCGTTCATCGCGGAGGCGCACGCCCTGGAGATCCGGATCGGCGCGCTGGAGGAACGGCTGCGCGAGCTGCTGCTGCCCAAGGACCCGCACGACACCAAGGACGTCATCGTCGAGGTGAAGGCCGGCGAGGGCGGCGAGGAGTCGGCCCTGTTCGCCGGCGACCTGCTGCGGATGTACCTGCGCTACGCCGAGCGGCAGGGCTGGAAGGCGGAGGTGCTGGAGGCGGTGGGGTCCGACCTCGGCGGCTACAAGGACGTGTCCGTCGCGGTGAAGGCCAAGGGCGGCGGGGTGTGGCGGCGGCTGAAGTACGAGGGCGGCGTGCACCGGGTGCAGCGGGTGCCGGCCACCGAGTCGCAGGGGCGGATCCACACCTCGGCGGCCGGCGTGCTGGTGATGCCGGAGGCGGCGGACGTCGACGTCGAGATCGACCCGAACGACCTGCGCATCGACGTGTTCCGGTCCTCCGGGCCGGGCGGGCAGAGCGTCAACACCACCGACTCGGCGGTGCGCATCACCCACCTGCCGACCGGCATCGTGGTGGCCTGCCAGAACGAGCGCTCGCAGTTGCAGAACAAGGAGCAGGCGATGCGCATCCTGCGCTCCCGGCTGCTGACCGCGGCGCAGGAGACGGCCGACCGGGAGGCCTCCGACGCGCGGCGCAGCCAGGTCCGGACGGTGGACCGCAGCGAGCGGGTACGCACCTACAACTACCCGCAGAACCGGATCTCCGACCACCGCGTCGGCTACACCGCGTACAACCTCGACCAGGTGCTCGACGGGGACCTCGACGGCGTGATCGACGCGTTGGCCAGGGCCGACACCGAGGCAATGCTCGCCGGCCGGTGATAGGTACGCGGGCCACGGCAAGCCGGGCCCGCCGCTTGGTCGGGTCCAGAACGTCGACGGGTGCACCCGGCGCGTCGGCTGGTGCACCCGGCGCGTGGGCAGATGCACCCGGTACGTCGGCAGGTGGACTCGGCAGGTCGGCAGGTGAACCCGGCAGGTCGGCAGGTGGACTCGGCAGGTCGGCGGGTGGACCCGGCGCGTCGACGGGTGGACCCGGCCGGGAGAGCCGATGAGCAACGAGGTCGCGACGCTGCTGCGCCTGGCCGAACGGCGGCTCGCCGAGGCCGGCGTGCCCAGCCCGCGGTACGACGCCGAGGCGCTGCTCGACCACGTCCTCGGCACGCCGGACGCAAGGTTCCTCGAGCCGACCGTCGAGCCGGCCGCCGCGGCGGAGTACCACCGCCAGGTGGAGCGCCGCGCGGACCGCGAGCCGCTGCAGCACATCCTCGGCACGGCCGCGTTCCGGCGCCTGCTGCTGCGGGTCGGCCCGGGCGTTTTCGTGCCCCGGCCGGAGACCGAGCTTCTGGTCGAGTGGGGACTGGCCACGCTGACCGGCCGGCCGGCGCCGGTCGTGGTGGACCTGTGCGCCGGCTCCGGGGCGATCGGCCTGTCGGTCGCCGCCGAGCATCCGGGCGCGACGGTGTACCTGGTCGAGTCCGCGCCGGCCGCGCTGGAGTGGCTGCGCCGCAACGCGGCGCCGTACCGATCGGCGACCGTGCTGGCCGGCGACGCCACCGACCCCACGGTGCTGTCCACAGTGGACGGTACGGCCGACCTGGTGCTGGCCAACCCGCCGTACGTGCCGGCCGGGACGCCGGTGCCCCCGGAGGTGGCGCGCTTCGACCCGCCGGAGGCGCTGTGGGGCGGGCCGGACGGACTGGCCGTGCTGCGCGGCATCGTGATCCGGGCCGCCGCGCTGGCCGCGCCGGGCGGCTGGCTCGGCGTCGAGCACGACGAGTTGCACGCCCCCGCGGTGGCCGGGCTGCTGGCCGGCCGCAGGCTGGTCGGGGTGGCCACCCACCCCGACCTGGCCGGCCGCCCGCGCTTCACCGTGGGCCGCCGGCGGTAGGGTGGGCGGCGCGATGAGCCTCTTCTACGACTGCACCAAGCCCGCCGAGCGCGCCGACGCGGTAGGCGCCGCGGCCGACGCGGTACGGCGCGGCGACCTGGTGGTGCTGCCCACAGACACGGTGTACGGCATCGGCGCGGACGCCTTCATCCCCTCCGCGGTGGCCGCCCTGCTGCGCGCGAAGGGCCGCGGCCGGGACATGCCGGTGCCGGTACTGGTCGGTTCCCGGGCGGCCCTGGACGGCCTGGTGCTGCACGTACCGGGGCGCGCCCGGGACCTGATCGAGGCCTTCTGGCCCGGCGCGCTCACCGTGGTGCTGGAGCATGCCCCGTCGCTGGCCTGGGACCTCGGCGAGACCCGGGGGACCGTCGCGGTGCGGATGCCGCTGCACCCGGTCGCGCTGGACCTGCTCAAGCAGACCGGCCCGATGGCGGTGTCCAGCGCGAACAGGTCCGGTCAGCCGGCCCCGACCACCGCGGCCGGGGCGCGGGAGCAGCTCGGCGAACAGGTCGCGATCTACCTCGACGGCGGCCCGGCCGGCGACCCGGTCCCCTCCGCCATCGTCGACCTGACCGGCGACCCCCCGCGGCTGCTGCGGCCGGGCGCCGTGACCGCCGACCAGCTCCGCGGCGTCGTTCCCGACCTGCGCACCGACGACTGAGCACCCGCGGTCGAAACGGGCCGCGCCGGGACAGCCGTGCCGGGACAGCCGCGCGGACGCCGGCGACGGGGCGGCCGCGCCGGAGGCGGCGTCGCCGGGCACCGGCCGTACAGTGGTGCAGGCCTGGCGCGGGGAGGAGCCGTCATGGGCGGACCGTTCTGGGGGCCGGACTTCGCGGCGCTCCAGCGCGAGGACCCGGAGATCGCGGGGGTGGTGCTCGGCGAGCTCGACCGGCTGCGCGGCGGCCTGCAACTGATCGCCAGCGAGAACCTGACCAGTCCGGCGGTGCTCGCGGCGCTGGGCAGCACCCTGACGAACAAGTACGCCGAGGGGTACCCGCGGCGGCGGTACTACGGCGGCTGCGGCCCGGCGGACGCGGCCGAGACGCTGGCGATCGAACGGGCCAGGGCCCTGTTCGGCGCGGACCACGCCAACGTGCAGCCGCACTCCGGGTCGTCGGCGAACCTGGCCTGCTACGCCGCGCTGGCCGAGCCCGGGGACACCGTGCTGGCCATGTCGCTGCCGCATGGCGGGCACCTCACCCACGGCAGCGCGGTGAACTTCTCCGGCCGCTGGTTCGGCACGGTGAGCTACCACGTCCGGCGCGACACCGAGACGATCGACTACGACGAGGTACGGGACCTGGCCCGCGCACACCGCCCGCGGATCGTCATCGCCGGCGCCACCGCGTACCCGCGGCTGATCGACTTCGCCGCGTTCCGGGACATCGCCGACGAGGTGGGTGCGTACCTGCTGGTGGACGCCGCGCACCTGATCGGGCTGGTGGCCGGCGGCGCGATCCCGTCGCCGGTGTCGTACGCCGACGTGGTCTCCTTCTCCACCCACAAGGTCCTGCGCGGACCGCGGGGTGGCATGATCCTGTGCCGTGCGGAGCTGGCCGACCGGGTCGACAGGGCCGTCTTCCCGTTCCTGCAGGGCGGGCCGTTGATGCACGTGATCGCGGCCAAGGCGGTGGCGCTCGGCGAGGCGCTGCGGCCGGAGTTCGGGCGGTACGCCGCGCAGGTGGTGACCAACGCGGCCGTGCTCGCCGGCGGGCTCGCCGCGGCCGGCATGCGGCCGGTGTCCGGGGGCACCGACACCCACCTGGCGCTGCTGGACCTGACCGACCTCGGTGTCACCGGCGAGCAGGCCGAGCGGCGCTGTGAGGCGCTCGGCATCACGGTGAACAAGAACGCGGTCCCGTTCGACCGGCGGCCGCCGCGGGTGGCTTCCGGGATCCGGGTCGGCACCCCGGCGGTGACCACGCAGGGCATGGCCGAGCCGGAGATGAAGGAGATCGCCGGGCTGCTCGGGCGGGCGGTCCGCGAGCCGGCGCCGGCTCCCGACCTGGCCGCCGCGGTGGCCAGCCTGACCCGGCGGTTCCCCGCGTATCCGCGCCCGGAGCCGCCGCAGCCGCCGCAGCCGGAGCCGCGCCGTGCGTGAGTACCTGCTCGTGCTGTGCATCGCCGGTGCGGTGACCTACCTCGCCACCCCGCTGGTACGCATCGCGGCGATCCGCTGGGGTGCGATGGCCAAGGTGCGGGACCGCGACGTGCACGCCATCCCGACCCCGCGGCTGGGCGGGGTGGCCATCTACATCGGGATCTGTGCGGCGCTGATGGTCGCGCACCAGATGCCCACCCTGCGGCGCAGCTTCGAGCAGAACAGCTACAGCACCGCGATCCTGATCGCCGGCGGGCTGATCTGCGCGCTCGGCGCCGCCGACGACCGGTGGGAGCTGGACTCGCTCACCAAGCTGGCCGGCCAGGTGCTCGCCGCCGGGGTGATGGTCATCCTCGGCGTGCAGCTCGCGCTGATCTACCTCCCATTCGGCGGCATCGGCACGATCGTGCTCGGCCAGGACCAGGCGGTCGGGCTGACCATCCTGTTCTGCGTCGTCACGGTGAACGCGATCAACTTCATCGACGGGCTGGACGGGCTGGCCGCCGGGGTGTCCGCGATCTCGGCGCTGGCCTTCTTCCTGTACTCCTACCACCTGTCGCACGTCGGATACACCGCCGACATCGCGTTCACCCCGAGCCTGATGTCCGCGGTGCTGGCCGGCGCCTGCCTCGGCTTCCTGCCGCACAACTTCCAGCCCGCGCGGATCTTCATGGGCGACTCCGGCTCGATGCTGATCGGCCTGATGCTGGCCGCCTCGGCCACCACCGCGACCAGTGCCGACTCGCAGGGCTTCCAGGACCTGTTCGGCGCGCTCGGGCTGTCCTTCGGGCTGCTCATCCCGGTCGGCGTGCTGGCCATCCCGCTGATCGACCTCACGCTGGCGGTATTCCGCCGGGTCAAGGCCGGGCGGTCGCCGTTCGCGCCGGACAAGATGCACCTGCACCACCGGCTGCTGGAGATCGGCCACTCGCACCGCCGCGCGGTGCTGATCATCTACTTCTGGGCCGCGCTGCTCGCCTTCGGCGGGGTGGCGGTGTCGGTGACCAGGAGCCTCGGCCTGGTGTTCTCCATGGTCGGCGGGCTGGCCGCGGCGGCCCTGGTGCTGATGAACCTGCCGCGGCTGCGGACCGCCCGCCGGGGGCCCTGACCGTGGTGCCGGCCGCGCCGGATGCCCGAATTGGAAGTGTCACGACCCCTCCGGTATGCTGCTTGTGAAATCGTTCACGAGCATCGAATCGGCGAAGAACCGCAGGTCACAAGGCCTGTCGTGTCCGACAGGAGGGGTGCTTTGCGCTGTGGTACTGTCCCCTCGTCCCGCGACCGGCGGGGCCGCTCGGCCTCGCGTTCCTGCGGTGGCGCGCTGACACTGACAACGACGTACCGATGCAGCCGTTCGTCGACCGGAGGAGCCGCGCGTGAGTGATACCGGCCCGCGGGCATCACTGGCCGGCTAGGCGGGTAGGGGCGGAGGCCGATGGCACGTAGCACACCCGGCCTGTCCACCCTGCTCGGCATCGGCGGCGTGCTCGCCCTCTGCCTGGTCGCCGGCATGGGCCTCGGCTGGTTCGTGGACGGCCGCCTGCACACATTCCCCGCGTTCGTCCTGGCGGGTCTCGCACTCGGGATCGTCGCGGGCTGCTACTACACCTACGTCGAGATCCGTCCGTTCCTGAAGGACGACAGTTGAGAGGTCAGCCCGTGCATCCCGTACTGACTGTGCCGACCAACGCGGCCAACACCCTCCGCAGGTCGATCGTCATCGCGGCCTGCCTGGGCGGCGTGAGCCTGGTCGTGCTCGCCCTGACCGGGCACGTCGCGATCGGGTTCTTCGCGCTGCTCGGGCTCGCCCTGGGCGCGCTGAACACGGTGCTCGTGCAGCGCTCGGTGGTGCGGTACGCGACCAGCGAGGCGGCCAGCAGGAAACGCCGGTTCACCATGTCGGTGCTCGGCCGGCTGGCCGTCGTCACCGCGGTCGCCGGCGGGTGCGCGTTCGCGGTACGCCCGGACGGGCTCGGCGTCATCGCCGGCCTGGCCATCTTCCAGCTGATCATGATCGGCGGTGCGTCGGTGCCGCTGCTCAGGGAGTTGCGGTCCTCATGAGTCAGCCACAGGCGGTTCCCGAGATCGAGATCGGCGAGCACATCACCCGCGAGATCGGCGGCTACCTCTTCAACCTGGACACCCTCTATGCGACCGCGGTGGCCGGCCTGCTGGTGATCGGCTTCGGCCTGTACATGCGCCGGCGGCTGACGCCGGGCGTGCCGAGCGGCCCGCAGCTCTTCTTCGAGACGGTCATCCAGGCGGTGGAGCGCCAGGTCGAGTCCACCATGGGGCTGCGCACCGCGCCGTTCGTGGTGCCGCTGGCGGTGACCCTGTTCTGCTTCATCCTGGCGGCCAACTGGCTGGCGCTGATCCCCAGCGGGCACTCCCCGGAGTACCTGCCGCCACCCACCTCGGACGTCAACCTGGCGTACGCGCTTGCGCTGCTGGTGATCGTCGGCGTGCACGTGACCGGCATCCGCAAGAAGGGCTTCCGGGGCTACTACGGCCACCTGGCGCAGCCGTACTGGTGGCTGTTCCCGATCAACCTGATCGAGGAGATCGCCAAGCCGATCACCCTGTCCCTGCGGTTGTTCGGCAACATCTTCTCCGGCGTGATCATGGTCTCGCTGATCTCGCTCTTCCCGGCGTACATCCTGTGGGGCCCGAACGTCGCGTGGAAGCTGTTCGACCTGTTCATCGGGCTCATCCAGGCGTTCATCTTCGCCCTGCTGACGATCCTGTACTTCGGGTCGGCGGCGGCCGAGGAAGAGGGAGGGCACTGACGAGGACACCCCGCTGCGCGACCGACGAGCTTCCTTCCAACCGGCAGTAGAGCGACTGAGGAACAAGAGGAGAGAAATGGCTACAACCGAGCAGGCGATCCAGCTCGCCGGCGCGTTCGTCGGCGGCGGCCTGGCTCTCGGCGGCGGTGCCATCGGGGCGGCTGTCGGCGACGGCCTGGCCGGCAGCGCGACGATCTCCGGCGTGGCCCGCCAACCCGAGGCCCAGGGGCGGCTGTTCACCATCTTCTTCCTGACCGTTGGTCTGGTTGAGGCCATGTACTTCATCAACCTGGCCTTCATGGCGCTGTTCGTCTTCGTCCTCGCGAACAAGACGTGAGCACCCAACCACACACCGTTCTGGCCGAGGGCAACTTCCTGGTGCCCAACGCGACGTTCATCGCCGAGGTCGTCGCGTTCCTGATCATCCTGTACGTGCTCTACCGGTACATCGTGCCGCCGGTGCAGAAGGCGATGCGGGAGCGCCAGGAGCTGGTCCGGAGCCAGATCGAGGAGAGCAGGCAGGCCCGCGAGCAACTGGAGAAGGCCGACGCCGAGTACCAGCGCGCGCTCACCGAGGCCCGGGCCGAGGCCGCCAAGATCCGCGACACGGCCCGCGCCGACGCCGACCGGCTGCGCGAGGAGCTGCGCGCCCAGGCCCAGGAGGAGGCGGAGCGCATCCGGCAGCGCAGCGCGGAGCAGCTCGCCACCCAGCGTCAGCAGGTGGTCCGGGAGCTGCGCGCGGAGATCGGCAACCTGGCGGTGACGCTGGCTGGCCGGATCGTCGGGGAGTCGGTCGAGGACGAGGCCCGGCGCAGGCGGACGGTGGACCGGTTCCTCGCCGAGCTGGACGGGATGGCCGCCGACGGCGCTGCCCCGACCGGCGCTGCCCCGACCGGCGCTGCCCCGACCGGCGCTGCCCCGACCGGCGCCGCCCCGACCGGCGACAGGCCGGCCAAGAGCAGGAAGGCCTGACCATGCAGCCGAGCATCGCGGGGCCGCCGGGCCCGAGCAGCGGGGTCCCCGCGCAGACGCGGAGCCTGCGGAGCGTTTTCGTGGGGTGCAGGTGCCGAGCGGGCGCGGAGCCGGGCAGATGAACGCAGCCAGCCGAGACACCCTGGCCGGCGCCCGGGCGCGCCTGGACCGTTACGTCGACGGTGCCCGTCCGGCCGACCTGGAGACGCTGTCCGGCGAGCTGTTCGCCGTCGCCGCGCTGCTCGGGCGGGAGCCGGTGCTGCGCCGCCACCTGTCCGACCCCTCCACCTCGCCCGAGGCCCGCACCGGGCTGGTGGACCGGGTGCTGTCCGGCAAGGTCGGCAGCGCCACCCAGGACGCGCTGCACTGGCTGATCGCCGGGCGCTGGTCGCGGCCGGCGGACCTGATCGACGGCGTGGAGGCGCTGGCCCGGCAGGCGGCGCTCGCGGTGGCCGAGAAGGAGCAGTCCCTTGACGAGGTCGAGGACGAGCTGTTCCGGTTCAGCCGGATCCTCGACGCGCAGCCGCGGCTGGTCGTCCTGCTGGCCGACCCCAGTGCCCCGCCCGAGCGCCGAACGGGGCTGCTGGACGCGGTGCTGGCGGGCAAGGTCAGGCCGGTCACCGCGTCGTTGCTGCGCGAGCTCGTCGGCCACCTGCGGGGGCGTAGCCTGGAGCGGGCGGTGGAGGAGCTGTCCGAGCTGGCGGCGGCCCGCCGGGGCCGGTACATCGCGTACGTCCGGGCGGCGGCACCGCTGACGGCGGAGCAGGAGCAGGGACTGACGCGGACGCTGGCCCGCATCTACGGCCGGCAGGTCGCGCTGCAGGTCGAGATCGACCCGGAGGTCCTGGGCGGCCTGACCGTCCGGGTCGGCAGCGACGTCATCGACGGCAGCCTCGCCGGCCGGCTGGCCGAGGTCCGGCACCGGCTCGCGGGCTGACCGGCGCGCGGGGCGTCCACAGACGACGACGCCGAGGATATGCAGAACACGACGCCGCGACACCTATCTAGCGGAGCAGGGACGGATAACCATGGCGGAGCTGACGATCACCCCGGAAGAGATCAGCGGTGCGATCGAGAAGTACGTCTCCTCCTACTCGCCGGAGGTCTCCCGCGAGGAGGTCGGCACCGTCACCGACACCGGTGACGGCATCGCCCACGTCGAGGGGCTGCCCTCGGCGATGACCAACGAGCTGCTGGAGTTCGAGGACGGCACGCTCGGCGTGGCGCTCAACCTGGACGAGCGCGAGATCGGCGTCGTGATCCTGGGCGAGTTCGCGCACATCGAGGAGGGCCAGCAGGTCCGCCGCACCGGCAACGTGCTGTCGGTGCCGGTGGGCGATGAGTTCCTCGGGCGGGTGGTGGACCCGCTCGCCGAGCCGATCGACGGGCTGGGCGAGGTCGGGGCCACCGAGCGCCGCGCGCTGGAGTTGCAGGCGCCCACCGTGGTGCAGCGCCAGCCGGTGAAGGAGCCGCTGCAGACCGGCATCAAGGCCATCGACGCGATGACCCCGATCGGGCGCGGCCAGCGGCAGCTCATCATCGGCGACCGGCAGACCGGCAAGACCACGGTCGCGATCGACACGATCCTGAACCAGAAGGCCAACTGGGACTCCGGCGACCCGGCGCGGCAGGTGCGCTGCATCTACGTCGCCATCGGCCAGAAGGGCTCCACCATCGCGTCGGTGAAGAACGTCCTGGAGGAGGCCGGCGCGATGGCCTACACCACCATCGTGGCCGCCCCCGCCTCCGACCCGGCCGGCTTCAAGTACCTCGCGCCGTACACCGGCTCGGCCATCGGCCAGCACTGGATGTACGCCGGCAAGCACGTGCTGATCGTCTTCGACGACCTGTCGAAGCAGGCCGAGGCGTACCGCGCGGTGTCGCTGCTGCTGCGCCGCCCGCCCGGTCGCGAGGCGTACCCCGGCGACGTGTTCTACCTGCACTCCCGGCTGCTGGAGCGCTGCGCGAAGCTGTCCGACGAGCTCGGCGGCGGCTCGATGACCGGCCTGCCGATCATCGAGACCAAGGGTGACGACATCTCGGCGTACATCCCGACCAACGTCATCTCGATCACCGACGGCCAGATCTTCTTCGAGACCGGCCTGTTCAACTCCGGCGTCCGCCCGGCCATCAACGTCGGCACCTCGGTCTCCCGGGTCGGCGGCAACGCGCAGATCAAGGCGATGAAGCAGGTCGCCGGCCGGCTGCGGCTGGACCTGGCGCAGTTCCGCGAGCTGGAGGCGTTCTCGGCGTTCGCCTCCGACCTGGACCCGGCGTCCCGGGCGCAGCTCGAGCGGGGTGCCCGCATGGTCGAGCTGCTCAAGCAGCCGCAGTACTCGCCGTACTCGGTCGCGCAGGAGATCGTCTCGGTGTGGGCCGGCACCACCGGCGAGCTGGACGACGTGCCGGTCGTCGACGTCCGGCGGTTCGAGCGGGAGTTGCTGGACTACATCAGCCACCACTACGAGGGCGTCTACGAGCAGCTCGCCAACACCAGGGAGCTGTCCGAGGAGACGGTGGAGCAGCTCAAGGCCGCGGTCGCCGAGCTGAAGAACCAGTTCCAGACCTCCGAGGGGAAGATCATCGGCCACGAGGCCACCCCGGAGGCGATGGACAAGGCGGAGGAGGCCCAGGAGAAGGTCACCCGGGTGCGGCGCCGGCCGCCGCAGGACGAGAGGCGCAGGTAGCCGATGGGAGCCAGGCTTCGGGTACTGCGCCGGCAGATCAGGTCGGTGCAGTCCACCAAGAAGATCACCCGGGCGATGGAGATGGTCGCCACCTCTCGGATCGCCAAGGCGCAGGCGCGGATGGAGGCGGCCAAGCCGTACACCGCGGAGATCACCCGCGCGCTGACCGCGCTGGCGTCCAACTCCAACCTGGAACATCCGCTGCTGGTCGAGCGGGAGCAGCCGCGCCGGGCCGGGGTGCTGGTGATCACCAGCGACCGCGGGCTGGCCGGCGCCTACTCCTCGAACGCGCTGCGGCGGGCCGGCGAGCTCGGCGAACTGCTGCGCAGCGAGGACAAGGAGCCGGTGCTGTACGTGGTCGGCCGCAAGGGCGTCGCGTACTACCGGTTCCGGGACCGCGAGCTGGCCGGGGAGTGGACCGGCTTCTCCGAGCAGCCGACCTTCGCCAACGCCCGGGAGATCGGGGACACCCTGATCCGGGCGTTCACCGCGGGCGCCGACGACACCGCCGAGCACCCGGGCGCGGACGACGTGCTCGGGCTGGACGAGCTGCACATCGTCTACACCCAGTTCAAGTCGATGATCAGCCAGGTGCCGGCCGCGGTGCGGATCGCGCCGATGGTGGTGGAGGAGGCCGACGTCCCGCCGCCCGGGGTGGTGCTGCCGCTGTACGAGTTCGAGCCGGAGCCCGAGGAACTGCTCGAGGCGATGCTGCCGAGGTACGTCAACACCCGGATCTACGCCGCGCTGCTGGAGTCGGCCACGTCGGAGTCGGCGTCGCGGCGGCGGGCCTGCAAGGCGGCCACCGACAACGCCGAAGAGTTGATCAGGACGTACACCCGCGAGGCGAACCAGGCCCGCCAGGCCGAGATCACCCAGGAGATCAGCGAGATCGTCGGGACCGCCGACGCGCTCGCTGCCTCGAGCTGACGCGCAGGAAAGTGACGAAGCGATGACGACCGCACAAGAGACCAGCACCGCCACCGGCCGCGTCGTCCGGGTGACCGGTCCCGTGGTGGACGTGGAGTTCTCCCGGGAGACGATGCCGGAACTGTTCAACGCGCTGCACGTCGACGTTGAGCTGGCCGGCGAGACCAAGATGCTCACCCTCGAGGTTGCCCAGCACCTCGGTGACAACACCGTGCGCGCCATCTCCATGCAGCCCACCGACGGGCTGGTCCGCGGGGTGGACGTGACCGACACCGGCGACGGCATCTCGGTGCCGGTCGGCGACAAGGTCAAGGGGCACGTGTTCAACGCGCTCGGTGCGTGCCTGGACGAGCCGGACCTGGACCTGTCGGACGTGGAGTGGCGGACCATCCACCGTCCGCCGCCGGACTTCGACCAGCTCGAGCCGCGCACCCAGATGATGGAGACCGGCATCAAGGTGCTGGACCTGCTCACCCCATACGTGCTGGGCGGCAAGATCGGCCTGTTCGGCGGCGCGGGCGTGGGCAAGACCGTGCTGATCCAGGAGATGATCCGCCGGATCGCGAAGGACTTCGGCGGCACGTCGGTCTTCGCCGGGGTGGGGGAGCGGACCCGCGAGGGCAACGACCTGCTCCTGGAGATGACCGAGGCGGGCGTCCTGGAGCAGACCTGCCTGGTGTTCGGGCAGATGGACGAGCCGCCGGGCACCCGGCTGCGGGTGGCGCTGTCCGCGCTGACCATGGCGGAGTACTTCCGCGACGTGCAGGGCCAGGACGTGCTGCTGTTCATCGACAACATCTTCCGGTTCACCCAGGCCGGCTCGGAGGTGTCCACGCTGCTCGGCCGGATGCCGTCCGCGGTGGGCTACCAGCCGACCCTGGCCGACGAGATGGGCGAGCTGCAGGAGCGGATCACCTCCACCCGCGGCCACTCGGTGACCTCGATGCAGGCGATCTACGTGCCGGCGGACGACATCACCGACCCGGCGCCGCACACCACGTTCGCGCACCTGGACGCCACCACCGTGCTGTCCCGGAAGGTGTTCGAGCTGGGCATCTTCCCCGCGGTGGACCCGCTCGACTCCACCTCGCGGATCATGGACCCGCGGGTGCTGGGCACCGAGCACTACCAGGTGGCGCAGCGGGTGAAGCAGATCCTGCAGCGGTACAACGAGTTGCAGGACATCATCGCCATCCTCGGCATCGACGAGCTGTCCGAGGAGGACAAGGTGCTGGTCGGCCGGGCCCGGCGGATCCAGCGGTTCCTGTCCCAGAACATGTACGCCGCCGAGCAGTTCACCGGCCAGCCCGGCTCGTTCGTGTCGGTGAAGGACACCGTGGATGCGTTCAAGGCGGTCAGCGACGGCGAGTACGACCACCTGCCCGAGCAGGCGTTCTACCTGGTCGGTGGCCTGGAGGACGTGGAGAAGCAGGCCAAGAAGCTGCAGGGCTGACCGGCGGCCCTCAGTCGGACGGCCGACGCCCACCGTGACAACGGGCGTCGGCCGCCTACGGTCTGCGCCGCCTACGGTCTGCGCCGTGCAAACGCTCCCGCGGGACCCGGTGAGGGGCCAGACTGGGCGGTGCAGGCGTGCGGCTGGGAGGGCGACATGAGCATGTGGCGGATCGGCCGGGAGGCGGTCCGGATCGGCGACCCGGTGTTGACCCCGCTGGATGAGTCTGTCGCCAGGGCCGCCGAGGCGCGGGCAGAGCAGGCGCGGGCCGGCGACGCAGGGGCCGCGGGCGACGGGGCCCGTGGCAGTGGCGGTCCGCTGGGCGACATCGCCGACACGGTGGCCAAGTGGATCCCCGGCGACGTGCTGGCGCTGTACGTGGCCGGGGTGACCCTGATCGGCTCCCCGAACTGGTTCTGGCTGGTCGTGGGCATCCTGCTGGCCCCGGCGGTGGTGGTGCTGGCCGCGTTCGCCAACTCCGGCGCCTTCCCGCCGGACCCCAGGACCGCCGCCCGCGCGGGACTCGCGTTCGTGGCCATGCTGGTCTGGTCGCTGACCGTACCCGCCTCCGGGTGGCACTGGTGGGGCCTGGTCAGGGACAACCGGGTGGCCGTCGCGCTGGCCGCCGCCGCGGTCGGGCTGATCTTCGGGCTGGTCGCGGAGGGGGTGTCCCGGTGGGTCGACAACCGGCCGCGCGTGCCCATCCGGCACGCGGCCAGCGGCACGCCGCCGCGCCGTGCCGCGGCCGGGCCGCCGCCAGAGCCGGTGGCGGAGCCGGATTCGAGCCGCTGGGCGCCGGCCGGCGCGCGCCCGGAGCGCACCGGACGGACCGAGGAGCCGTTACCGGACAGCCCCACCGCCGAGCTGCCGACCCGCCGGAGGGTGGAGCCGCAGCCGCTGCGGATGCCGAGCGTCCCGCCGGCGGACTGACCGCCGGCGGCCCGACCGCTGCCGGACCAAGGGCCGGGCGACCGACCGCCGCCGGGGCCGCGAGTCGCCGGAAGGGTGCCGCCGGGGCGGCTGCTGCCGGGGGTGCGCACCGCCGCGGAGGACGTTCCGGACACTCGGTAGACTCGCAGCGTTCGACCCAGTCCGACGAAGGAGCCTGCCGGTGGCCACTGTTCACGTCGAGCTCGTCTCGGTGGAGCGCCTGATCTGGTCCGGTGAGGCGACGATCGTCATCGCACGGACGACCGAGGGCGAGCTCGGGGTGCTGCCCGGCCACGCCCCGCTGCTCGGCCAGCTCGCCGAGGGCGGCACGGTGACCATCAGACAGGAGAACGGCGACGACCTGGTGGTCGCCGCACACGGCGGGTTCCTGTCGGTGACCGAGGACGGGGTGTCCATCCTGGCGGAGATCGCCGAGGTGTCCACCGAGATCGACGCGGACCGCGCGCGGCAGGCCCTGGAGCGGGCCCGCGGCGCGGGAGGCGACCCGGAGGCCAAGCAGGCCGAGCAGCGTGCCCTGTCCCGGCTGCGCGCCGTCGGCGAGCCGGTCTAGCCCGGCCGGGCGACACGGGTTGCGGCGATGGGCACGGTCGAGGTCATCGCCCTGTTTCTGGTCATTGCGGCCACCGCACTGTTCATCCTCGCGCTGCGCCGCTGGTACCTGCTGCGCCGCGGCGCGATCGACCTGAGCGTGCGCGGCCGGACCGGAGTGGGCGGCCGCGGCTGGGTGGTCGGGGTGGCCCGGTACACCAGCGATGACCTGCTGTGGTTCAGGGTGTTCAGCTTCCTGCCCCGGCCCAGCCGCACGTTCTCCCGCGGTTCGCTGGAGATCATCGCCCGGCGCGCCCCGGACGGCACGGAGTCGTGGGCCGTCCAGCCCGGCTCGACCATCCTGGAGTGCCGGCACGCCGACGCGCCGGTCCAGCTCGCCATGGGCGAGGAGACCCTGACCGGGTTCCTGTCCTGGCTGGAGGCGCAGCCGCCGGGCTACGCCATGCCGGGTTACCTGACCGGCTGAGGGCGCGCCGGGTCCGCGGTCGCGCCGGGTCAGCGGTTCGCGCCGGTCAGCGGTTCGCGCCGGGTCGCCAGAGCACGTCGCCGTCCGGGTTGGCCACCCGGGCGAGGATGAACAGCAGGTCGGACAGCCGGTTGAGGTACTTCGCCGGCAGCACGCCGGTCCGCTCGGGGTCCGAGTCGAGCAGCGCCCAGCTGGACCGCTCGGCGCGCCGCGTCACCGTCCGCGCCTGGTGCAGCAGCGCCGCACCCGGGGTGCCGCCGGGAAGGATGAAGCTGTCCAGCTTGCCCAGCCGGCTGTTGAACTCGTCACACCAGCCCTCGAGCCGTTCGACGTACGCCTCGGTGACCCGCAGCGGGGGGTACTTCGGATCCGGCACGACCGGCGCGCACAGGTCGGCGCCCACGTCGAACAGGTCGTTCTGCACCTGGACCAGCACGGCACGCACGTCCTCGGCCAGGTCGCCCAGCGCGACGGCCACGCCGAGCACGGAGTTCGCCTCGTCGGTGTCCGCGTACGCGACCAGTCGCGGGTCGGTCTTCTTCACCCGGCTGAAGTCGCCGAGCCCGCTCGTCCCGTCGTCCCCGGTCCGGGTGTAGATCCGCGTCAGGTGTACCGACATGCCACGACCATAGCCGGCCGCCCCGACAATAGCCGGCCGCCCCGGCGCGCTGTGTCGCCGGGCACACCGGGGCACCCCCTACCATGTCCCGGTGCCCCTGTTCCGGATCCACCACAGCGCCCGACTGGCCGGCGAGGTCCGGGTACCCGGCGCGAAGAACAGCGTCCTGAAGCTGATGGCGGCCGCGCTGCTCGCCGAGGGCACCACGACGCTGACCGACGTGCCGCGCATCGTCGACGTGTCGGTGATGGGCGACCTGCTGCGCCGGCTCGGCTGCCAGGTCAGCGTGCTGGGCGACCGGGTCGAGGTGCGTACCCCGGAGCGGCCGGCCACCCATGCGCCGTACGAGCTGGTCCGCCGGATCCGCGCCTCCATCAACGTGCTCGGCCCGCTGGTGGCCCGCTGCGGCGAGGCCCGGGTGGCGCTGCCCGGCGGCGACAACATCGGCACCCGCGCGCTGGACATGCACATGGCCGGGCTGGAGCGGATGGGCGCCGTCATCTCCACCGAGCACGGCTACCTGGTGGCCACCGCGAGCGCGCTGCACGGCGCCTCGGTCTGGCTGGACTTCCCGAGCGTGGGCGCCACCGAGAACCTGCTGATGGCCGCCGTGCTCGCCAAGGGCACCACCGTCATCGACAACGCGGCCCGCGAGCCGGAGATCGTGGACCTGTGCCGGCTGCTGAACGAGATGGGCGCCCGGATCGGCGGCGCCGGCACCTCCGAACTGGTCATCGACGGCGTGGACCGGTTGCAGCCGGTGCAGCACCGGGTGGTGCCGGACCGGATCGTGGCCGGCACCTGGGCGATCGGCGCGGTGCTCACCCAGGGCGACGTGACCGTGCTGGGCGGCGTGCCGGAGCACCTGGAGATCGCGCTGGACAAGCTGGCCAGCGCGGGCGCCCACGTGGAGGCCCTCGACGGCGGCTTCCGGGTGGCGATGCAGGGCCGGCCGCGCGCCGTCGACGTGGTGACCCTGCCGTACCCGGGCTTCCCCACCGACCTGCAGCCGATGGTGTTCACCCTGGCGTCGGTGTCGGACGGGGTGGCGATGGTGACCGAGAACGTCTTCGAGGCGCGGTTCGTGTTCGCCCGCGAGCTGACCCGGCTCGGCGCCGACGTGCGCACCGACGGCCACCACGCGGTGATCCGCGGCCGGCCGCGGCTGTCCGGCGCGCCGGTGGGGGCCAGCGACATCCGGGCCGGTGCCGCCCTGGTGCTGGCCGGCCTGGTCGCGGACGGCGTCACAGACGTGGCGGAGATCCACCACATCGACCGCGGGTACGTCGAGTTCGAGCGGGACCTGGCGGCGCTCGGTGCCCGGGTGGAACGCCTCGACGTGCCGGACGACGACCGCTGAGCCTGCGCACCGTAACAGTCCGGTGAAGGATCTTCGGACGATGCAACGTATCACTGCGCCAGTACGTGCTCTCTAACAGAATGTCAAGTGCATCTGTGGGGGGTGGGGGGCATGCAGACAGCGACGGTGGTGGTCTTCGGCCAGCGCGTCACGCTGAGCGGGCGGTTGGACGCCACCACGGCGGCGGCCGTGCGCGGCATCCTGCACGCGGCCGTGCTGGACGGGGCCGGCGAGCTGGTGGTCGACATGTCGGGCGTGGATGCGCTGGACGCGGTCGGGCTGGGCGTCCTGATGGGCACGCACCGGCTGGCCGACAGCGGCGCGCGGTCGCTGGTGCTGGCCGGCTGCCAACCGCGCATCGCCCGGCTGCTGCGCGCGATCCGGCTGCACCGGGTGCTGCGCATCGCCGAGGAGCCGATGGCCGTCGCCTGAGCCGCGGGTGTGAGCAACGCGACGGGCGCCGCCGCGGTTACCCGTCCGTAGACTCGGGTGATGCCGTACCCCACCAGCGGTGAGCCGGACCGGCCCTGGGTCATGCGCACGTACGCGGGCCACTCCTCGGCCGCGGAGTCGAACGCGCTGTACCGGCGGAACCTGGACAAGGGCCAGACGGGACTGTCGGTCGCCTTCGACCTGCCCACCCAGACCGGCTACGACCCGGACTCCGAGCTGGCCCGCGGCGAGGTCGGCAAGGTCGGCGTGCCGGTCGCGCACCTCGGCGACATGCGGGAGCTGTTCCGGGACATCCCGCTGGACCGGATGAACACCTCGATGACGATCAACGCGCCGGCAATGTGGCTGCTGGCGCTGTACCAGGTCGTCGCCGAGGAGCAGGGCGCCGACGCCGCCGAGCTGGCCGGCACCACCCAGAACGACATCATCAAGGAGTACCTGTCCCGGGGCACGTACGTGTTCCCGCCCGGGCCGTCGCTGCGGCTGATCACCGACATGGTTGCGTACACCGTCCGGCAGGTGCCCAGGTGGAACCCGATCAACGTCTGCAGCTACCACCTGCAGGAGGCCGGGGCGACGCCGGTGCAGGAGGTGGCGTACGCGCTTGCCACCGCCGTCGCGGTGCTGGACGCGGTGCGCGACTCCGGGCAGGTGCCGGCCGAGGCGATGGGCGAGGTCGTCGGCCGCATCTCGTTCTTCGTCAACGCCGGGGTGCGGTTCGTCGAGGAGATGTGCAAGATGCGCGCCTTCGTCGAGCTGTGGGACGAGATCACCCGGGAACGGTACGGGGTGGCCGACCCGAGGCACCGCCGGTTCCGGTACGGCGTGCAGGTGAACTCCCTCGGGCTGACCGAGGCGCAGCCGGAGAACAACGTGCAGCGCATCGTGCTGGAGATGCTGGCCGTGACGCTGTCCCGGGACGCCCGCGCCCGTGCGGTCCAGCTCCCGGCCTGGAACGAGGCGCTCGGGCTGCCCCGCCCGTGGGACCAGCAGTGGAGCCTGCGGATGCAGCAGGTGCTGGCGTACGAGAGCGACCTGCTGGAGTACGACGACCTGTTCGCCGGCTCCACCGTGGTGGCCGCCAAGACACAGTCCATTGTGGACGGTGCCAGGGCCGAGCTGGCCCGGATCGACGAGCTCGGCGGGGCGATCGCCGCGGTGGAGAGCGGCTACATGAAGAGCGCGCTGGTCGGCTCGCTGGCGACGCGGCGGCGCCGGATCGAGGCCGGCGAGGACGTGGCGGTGGGCGTCAACCGGTTCACCACCACCGAGCCGAACCCGCTGCTGGCCGACCTGTCGACGGCGATCCAGACGGTGGATCCGGCCGTCGAGCAGGCCGCCGTGACGGCCGTCCGGCGGTGGCGGGAGGAACGGGACGCCGACGCCGTGGCGGATGCGCTCAGCCGGCTGCAGGACGCGGCCAAGACGGATGAGAACCTGATGGCGGCCACCCTGGACTGCGCCCGCGCCGGGGTGACCACGGGGGAGTGGGCCGGCGCGCTGCGCGAGGTGTTCGGGGAGTACCGCGCGCCCACCGGGGTGTCCGGTGCGGCGCCCACCGGCCAGCCCGGCGCGGCGCTGGCCGGGGTGCGCGAGCGGGTGCGCCGGACCGGCGATGAGCTCGGCAGCCCGCTGAAGCTGCTGGTCGGCAAGCCGGGGCTGGACGGGCACTCCAACGGTGCCGAACAGGTGGCTGTGCGCGCCCGGGACGCCGGCTTCGAGGTGGTGTACCAGGGGATCCGGCTCACCCCGGCGCAGATCGTGGCGGCGGCGGTGGAGGAGGACGTGCACGCGGTCGGCCTGTCGGTGCTGTCCGGCTCGCACCTGGCGGTGGTGCCCGCGGTGCTGGACGGGCTGCGCGCCGCCGGCCTGACCGACGTCCCGGTGGTGGTCGGCGGCATCATCCCGGAGCAGGACGCGGCCCGGCTACGTGAGCTCGGCGTCGCCCTGGTGTTCACCCCCAAGGACTTCGAGCTCACCGCGATGATGGGCCAGATCGTCGACGCCGTCCGGGCCGCCCACGGCCTGGCCTGACAACCGGCGGCGGTGGCTGCGGACCAGCCCCTCCAGCACGGCGTGGTCGTAGATCCGCACCTCCCACGATGACACTCCACAGTGGACAGACGGGCGGGGCGGTTACGGGACGGCGAACGGGCCGTTCCAGCGGCCGCCCGCGTACAGCCGGTAGCTCAGCGACGTGCGGTCGCCGAACAGCACCAGCAGCCGGCCGGACCCGGCGGCCGTGACGGCCACCCCCTGGCCCAGCGCCGCCGGACCGAGCAGCCGCCAGCCGCTGAACGCGGCCAGGTTGTTGGCGAAGCTGCCCTGGTAGAGCCCGCCGTTCGTGCCGATCCCGAGCACGTCGTCACGCCCGGCGGCGAAGCCGTTGGTGGCCGACATCGCGGTGAGGGCGCCGGTGCCGGGCACCCGCTGCCACACGCTCCAGTGACCGGTGGTACCGCCGCCGTGGTACACCGCCGAGTTGGTGCCGACCACCCACAGCCGGAGCTGGCCGTTGGCCAGCGGGTAGCCGGCGAGCGGCAGCCTCGTCTGGCCGGGCACCCGGTCCGGGCCGCGCCAGGTCGCGGTGCCGGTCAGCGCGTAGTGCCGGATGGTCCAGTCGGCGGCGGTGCAGAACAGGTCGATCTGTCCACTGTGGACAATAGCGGTCGGGCTCGTCGCCGAGCTGGCGCCCGGCACCCGGAGCCAGCCGGACCACGGCCCGGTCGCGTTGCGCCACTGGTAGTAGACGAACCCGCCGGGGCTGCGGCCGAAGACCATGACGCGACCGGTGGCCGGGTCGCGTACCACCGACGCGGCGCCGGCGATGCCGCCGCCGGGCTCCTCCTTCGGCCCCACGGTGATCGGGGCGGCCGCCGCGTTGGCGGTCCGCACCGTCAGCACCGTCGCGCCGTTCACCGCCATCAGCACGGTGCCGCTGGTGCCGACCGCGGTGACCGCGGGCGGGCCGGGGCGGGTCGCCCGGTACGTCGGCACCACCGGGGTGGCCCGGTCGGCGCCGATCTCGGCCGCCGACAGTGCCCGGTCGTATATCCGCACCTCGTCGATCTGCCCGGCGAAATGCCGCCCCGCGACGGTGTCGGCGCCGAACCGGAGCGGCCCGCTGCCGGTCGGCAGCGCCCCGGTGGCAGCCGCGCTGCGGACCAGCGCGCCGTTGACGTACAGCCGCAGCGCGCCGCCGTCGTAGGTCACCGCCAGGTGCGACCAGGTGGACAGCGGCAGCGGGCCGGTGCCGGCCACCGTGCGCTCGGCACCGCCGAGGTAGCCGTCGCCGGCCGGCGCGCCGCCCGCCGTGCTGCCGAACAGCCCGAACGCCAGCCCGCCGGTGCGCTCCTTGCCGACCACGGTCCGGGCACCGCCGGCCGCGGTCGGCCGCACCCAGGCCTCGAGCGTCATGCCGGGCGCCAGGCCGAGGCTGGCCGAGTCCGGCACGCTCACCATGCTGGTGGTCCCGTTGAAGGTCAGCGCGTCGCCGAACCGGCCCGCCGTGGTCCACCCGGTGCCGGCCAGCGTGCCGTTGTTGCCGTGCCCGGACACGTCCGCGGTGCGGGTGCCGCCGCCCTCCTCGAACCCGTACGCGGCGACCAGGCCCTCGGGCCGCGCCCGGTAGGTCGCGGTCAGCGTCGGCGGGGTGGCGCCGGCCACCACGTTGTGCGCCGCGGCGCCGCCGTCGGACCACGACACCAGGTCGTACGTCCGGCCGTTCAGCGACTGGGTGGGCGGCGCGCTGACCGAGACCGAAGAGCCGACGATCACCGCGCGGGTCAGCGGCGCCGTGCCGGTGTCGGCGGACACCGACAGTTGCAGCCCGGCCGGCTCGGTGGCGAAGTCGAGGTTCACCGGCAGCGGGTCGAGCCGGAGCGTCGTGGTCGCGGCCTGCCCGCCGTCGCGGGCGGTGAGGACGAGCTCCAGGTACGACGGGTACTCGTGGTCCGGTGCCGGGAACTGTCCACTCGCGACACCGGCGAAGGTCTGGATCGGGTGGGTGTGGCAGTTGCTCGGGCAGTGGTACATGACCACCTGCCAGGACAGGGCGGACGACGGCAGCACGGCGCCGTCTCCGCCGGTGGCGTGCCCGGAGAAGTCGATCGGCTCGCCGACCTGCCAGCGCAGCGCCGCGGTCGGGGTGTCGATGACCGGGGTCGGCGGCGGGGGCGGGCTGCCCACGGTGACCGTCACCTGGTCGGTGGCGGTGCCGCCGCGGCCGTCGCTGACCAGCACCCGGGCGGTCACCGTCGCGTCGTCGGGGTACGTCCACTGTGGACTGACGGTGTCCGCGTCGCCGAACGTCCCGTCCCCGTCGAGGTCCCAGGAGTAGGTCAGCGGGTCGCCGTCGGCGTCGCCGGAGCCGGACGCGTCGAACCGCACGGTCGTCCCGGGCGGCCCGCTGGTCGGGTCGGCGGTGGCGATCGCGACCGGCTGCCGGTTACCGGCCAGGTAGCGGATCCGGTGCACGGCGCCGGCCAGGCTCACGTAGTACAGGTCCCCGTCCGGGCCGGTGACGAGTTGCACCACGCCCCCGGCCGCGGTCACGAACGGCGAGATCTGCGCCGGGTCTGGCTGGCCGTTCGCGCCGCGCTTCATCACCCAGATGCAGTCGCGGGAGTAGTCGGAGAAGAACAGCGCGCCGCCGTACTCCGCCGGGTAGGCGGTGCCGGTCTGGAAGGCCAGCCCCGAGATCGACGAACTGCCGGTCGCGCAGCCGTCGCCGGGCACCACGTTGGCCGCGTGGTTGTAGCTGAAGTACGGGCCGGCCGCGCCGCCGGAGGCGTACAGCGAGCCGCACATGGCGAGGTTGGCGCTCTGCACGGCGGGCTGCGGCGCGGCACCCTCGTAGCAGGGCCAGCCGAAGTTCTCCGCGACGGTGTCGGTGGCGTCCGGGATCCGGTCGATCTCCTCCACCGCGTTCCACCCGACGTCGCCGACCCACAACTCGTCGGTGCCGGGCCGGGCAGCGAACCGGAACGGGTTGCGCAGGCCGTAGGCGACCACCCGGCGCGCGTTCGGGTCCGGGCTGCCCGCGAACGGCCCGCCCGGTAAGGGGTCTCCGGAATCGGCGTCCACCCGGACGATCGCGCCGTCGAGCACCACCGGCTCACCCGCGGCCCGGCGTAAGGACTGCGAGCGCAGCGACCCGCCCTCCGCCGTCGGCGCGGTGAGGCTGGCCGCGGCCGGCGCGGGCGGGTCGGCGCAGGCGTTCTTCTGCCCGTAGTCGACGTACCCGAAGCTGGCGCCGTCGCCCGCCCCGGCGTACAGCGCGCCGTCCCGGCCCACCAGCACCGTGCCCACCGAGTGGCTGGGGAACTGCTGGCACCAGCCCTCGACCAGCACCTTCTCGGTCAGCGCGCCGGCCGGGTCGGTGGACAGCCGGGACAGCCGGCCCTGGACGAGGCAGCCGTCGGTGGTCGCACCGGGCGGGCTGGGGCAGCCGTCGCTGTCCGCCCCCGGGGTGCCCCAGGCCGGCGCGCTGCCGCCCGGCCGGGCGTCGTAGGTGTAGAGCGCGTACACATACGGCCGGGTGGGGAACTGCGGGTCGACGGCCAGCCCGAGCAGGCCGCGGTCCCAGAAGTTGTGCGTCTGGGTGCGCAGGTCGGCGTAGACCGCCGGCGTGCTGTCGGTGACGGAGTCGAAGCGCAGCACCATCCCGCTCTTCTGGGCCACGAAGACCTCGCCGTCCGGGGCGAAGGCGACGGCGGTGGGCTGATCCAGCCCGGAGAACACGACGTCGTCGGCGAACCCGGTGCGTACCACGGGGGCGGCGCCGGCCGGCCTGGCCGCCACCACGGCGACCCCGGCGGCGATCATTGCGACCGCGGCCACCGCACCGCAGGCGGCACGCACGCGTAGCCGGACCCGCACGATGACCCCCCAGTCAGGGACTCCGCCGCGGCAAGCTGCTGGCGACGGACCCCGGGGTCATGAGTAGCGGACGGTAACCATCGCCGCAACCGGTTCGCCCAGGGTTGCTGCATTACGCTCTCAGGACACTGGGCCGAAAGGGCGAGCGTGCCTCCGGAGTGATCACGTACTGTAGTCAACCTGGACACGGACCGTGCGCTACCCGACCGGAGCGCCACCGGTTTACGTTGGATGCATGACTGACGAACAGGTCCTGGTGCAGCGCGACGGCCGGTTCACCTCGATCACCATGAACCGGCCGGAGCGCCGCAACGCCCTCTCGGCCGCGATGCTGACCGACCTGCGGGCGGCGTTCGATCAGGTGGCCGGGACGGACGCGGCGGGCATCGTACTGGGCGGCGCCGGGCCGGTGTTCTCGGCCGGGCACGACTTCCGCGACGTGTACGGCAAGGACCTGCTGGCCGTGCGCGACCTGCTGCTGCTGTGCGCGGACCTGATGCGGACCATCCAGTCGGTACCGCAGGTGGTGGTGGCCCGGGTGCACGGGCTGGCCACCGCGGCCGGCTGCCAGCTCGTCGCCTCCTGCGACCTCGCGGTGGCCGCCGAGTCGGCGGCGTTCGCGGTGCCCGGCGGCAAGGGCGGCTGGTTCTGCCACACCCCGATGGTCGCGGTCGCCCGCAACGTCGGCCGCAAGCGGGCCATGGAGCTGGCGCTGACGGGCGAGCCGATCGACGCGCCGACGGCGGCGGACTGGGGCCTGGTGAACCGGTGCGTCCCGGACGGCGAGCTGGACAAGGCCACGTACGACCTGCTCGACCGCGCCACCCAGGGCAGCCGGGCCAGCAAGGCGATCGGCAAGCAGGCGCTGTACGCGCAGCTCGACCGGCCGGAGCGGGACGCGTACACCTACGCCGTCGAGGTGATGGCCTCGACCAGCCAGCTCGACGCCGCCCGCGAGGGCATGTCCGCGTTCCTGGACAAGCGCCGGCCGCGAGGGCATGTCCGCGTTCCTGGACAAGCGCCGGCCTACCTGGGACTAGGGTGTCTCCCGTAGATCTTGGTGGATGCGGGCGGCGCCGATCCGCGCCGCTGAAGGTCTACGGGACGCGCCCTAACGCCCCAGTCGCTGCGGCCAGCCCCGTAGGATGGTGGATGTGACGTCGCACGCATTTGAGCTGCACGGCGAGGAGCCAGCCGATCTGGAACGGCTGGCCAAAGTAGCGCGCTCGGGCCAGGTCATCTACCTGACCCTGGACGGCGTGCGGATCGCGGCGGTGGTTGCCGCGGACGCGGCAGACGCGATCGAGCGGGGCGAGGACGCCTGGCTGGCGCAGCTCGCCACCGAGTCACTGGCCGTCACGCTGCGACTGCGGCGCGACGGAGCCTGGGCAAGCCGCTGACTCGCTCTCGGGGTGGCGCACTAGGCTGCCTCGGGTGCGGCTGGTGATTGCTCGGTGCAGCGTGGAGTACCTCGGCCGGCTCACGGCGCACCTGCCGATGGCGCCGCGGCTGCTGCTGGTCAAGGCGGACGGCTCGGTGTCGGTGCACGCCGACGACCGCGCGTACAAGCCGCTGAACTGGATGAGCCCGCCCTGCACGCTGGTGGAGTCCGCGGACCGTTGGACGGTGACGAACAGGACCGGCGAGCAGCTCGTGATCACCATCCAGGAGCTGCTGCACGACTCCTCGCACGAGCTCGGGGTGGACCCGGGGCTACGCAAGGACGGGGTGGAGGCGCACCTGCAGGCGCTGCTGGCCCAGCACATCGAGACGTTGGGAACGGGGTTCCGGCTGGTGCGCCGGGAGTACCCGACCGCGATCGGCCCGGTGGACATCCTGGCCCGGGACGCCGCCGGCGGGGCGGTCGCGGTGGAGATCAAGCGTCGCGGCGAGATCGACGGGGTGGAGCAGCTCACCCGGTACCTCGACCTGCTGAACCGCGACCCGCTGCTGGCCCCGGTGCGCGGCATCTTCGCCGCCCAGGAGATCAGGCCGCAGGCCCGGGTGCTGGCCGGCGACCGGGGAATCGGCTGCGTGACGCTGGACTACGACGCGCTGCGCGGCGTCGAGGACGGCTCGCTGCGGCTGTTCTGACCCGGCCGGCGGTGTCAGCCCTTCGCGGCGGCCACCACCACCTCGGTCTGCCGCGGGGCGACCTTCTCGAAGCGCTCCACGAAGGTGTCCAGCACGCTGTCGATGGCGAAGCCGACGAAGAACAGCGAGGCAACCACCAGCTTGCCCTGCAGCACCAGGAACGCCGTCGCGGTCACCGGCACGATCAGCGTGTAGAACAGCAGCGCGCTCTCGTTCACGTGGATCCACATCAGCACGTTGCCGAGCGCGGTGAAGGTGCGGGCGCCGGTGGCGCTGGCGGTGCGCTGCTGCTTCAGGGCCGCGATGGCGATGTGCAGGATGGCGCCCGCGTAGGCGATGGCGATCCCGCGGACGAACTCCGCCCCGCTCAGCTCCGCCCGGACCGGCAGGTCCAGCCAGGCCTGCCAGTGCGCGCTCTGGCTGGCCACGAGCAGCAGCAGACCGCCGAGGGCCAGCACCATGACCACCGACGCCACCCGCCGCCACGGCCGCGGGTCGGCCCGCACGATGGTGCCGCCGGCCAGGTCGATCACGCCCTCGACCGACTTCGGGTGCCGGCTCATCCACTCCAGGATCTCGACCTGCATCTCGTGGTCGAGTAACTCGTCCTTGAACTCGTCGTAGAAACTCATCCGGCCGCCCACCCGCAGCGTGGTGATGTTCCGGTTGGCCCGCGGCGGCACGGTGAGGAAGGCGATCTCGAGGACGCACGCGCGCAGGTCGGCGCGCATCGCGGTGGTGCTGCCGTTCTCCGTCCGCGTGTCCCAGCCGCGCAGGAACGCCGCCCACTGGTTCTCGATCCGGGTCAGCGAGTCGGAGTAGTCGGCGGCTAGCTCGGGGTGCTCCTCCAGCAGCGCGCCGGCCGCTGCGAGCCGCTTGTCGATCCCGTCCCGCTCGGCGGTCACCACGGCCCGCAGGTCCGCCTCGCACCGCGGCCGGTCCACGTCGCTGGCCGTGGTGCCGGCATCGATCAGCCGGCCGATCGAGGTGAGCTCCTCGCGCACGTCCCGCAGCGTGGCCAGCAGCTTCAGCTCGGCCAGCGCGGTCGGACTCTGCGCCTTCGCCATGATCCCTCCTTCGGCAGGCGCCCAGTGTCGCGGACCGCCGGCCGGCCGCGGGGCCGAACACGCCGGCCACCGGGCCGCTCCGGCGGCGCCCTTCTCGGTGTGGTTACCGGTGCGTAAGGTCGGGCCATGACCGCCGTGGAGAACCGCCCCGCCACCGACACCTTCGAGTCGCTGGACCCGGCCACCGGTGCCGTGGTCGGCACCTTCCCGATCCACGACGAGGCCGCGGTGCGGGCCGCGGTCGACCGGGCCCGCGGCGCCGCCCAGTGGTGGTCCGGCCTCGGGTACGGCGGGCGCCGGCAGCGGCTGCTGGCCTGGAAGCGGCTGGTCACCGCCCGGCTGGAGGAGCTGGCGGATCTGCTGCGCCGGGAGAACGGCAAGGTCCGCGACGACGCGGTGGTCGAGATCGGGCTGTCCATCGACCACCTGGACTGGGCCGCCCGGCACGCGGCGCGGGTGCTGCACGGCAGGCGGGTGCCGGCCGGGCTGGTGATGATCAACCAGGCGGCCCGGATCGAGTACGAGCCGTACGGCGTGGTCGGCGTGATCGGCCCGTGGAACTACCCGGTCTTCACCCCGATGGGCTCCATCCTGTACGCGCTGGCGGCCGGCAACGCGGTGGTCTTCAAGCCGAGCGAGTTCACCCCGGCGGTCGGGGCGTGGCTGGTGGAGTCCTTCGCCGAGGTGGTGCCCGAGCAGCCGGTGTTCCAGCTCGTCACCGGGTTCGGCGCCACCGGCGCGGCGCTGTGCCGGGCCGGCGTGGACAAGCTGGCGTTCACCGGCTCGGCCGCCACCGGGCGGAAGGTGATGGCCGCCTGCGCCGAGACGCTCACCCCGGTGTTGATGGAGTGCGGCGGCAAGGACGCGGTGATCGTGGACGCCGACGCCGACGTGGAGGCGGCTGCCGACGCGGTGCTGTGGGGGAGCTGCACCAACGCCGGCCAGACCTGCGCCGGGGTGGAGCGGGTGTACGTGGTGGACGCGGTGCACGACCGGTTCGTCGCGGCGCTGGTGGAGCGGGCGCGGGAGCTGGCCACCCCGGACAGCTTCGGGCCGATCACCATGCCGCGGCAGCTCGACGTCATCCGGCGGCACATCGACGACGCGATCGCGCGGGGCGGCACCGCGGTGGTGGGCGGCCCGGAGTCGGTGCAGCCGCCGTACGTCGGTCCGGTCGTGCTCACCGGGGTGCCCGAGGACGCGGCCGCGGTGCAGGAGGAGACGTTCGGGCCGGTGACCATCGTGAACCGGGTGCCCGACGCGGACGAGGCGGTGCGGCGCGCCAACGGCACGGCGTACGGGCTGGGCGCCACCGTGTTCGCCAGGCGGCGCGGGATGGAGCTGGCCCGGCGGCTGCGGGCCGGGATGGTGGCGGTGAACGGGGTGCTGTCCTACGCGGGAGTGCCGTCGCTGCCGTTCGGCGGGGTGGGCGAGTCCGGGTTCGGCCGGATCCACGGGGCGGAGGGGATGCGGGAGTTCGTCCGGCCGAAGGCGATCGCCCGCACCAGGTTCCCGGCGCTGGTCAACCTGACCACGTACCGCCGCAAGCCCAGCGCCGTCCCGATGCTGCTGCGCACGGTGAAGTTCATCGGCCGCCGCTAGCCGTTGTGATCGAGCTTGCGAGGTCACCGGTAGGCACAGCACCTTGGTCACAGCGGCGATGAGCCTTTGGCGAAGAGCCGCTGTGATACGGCTCGCTCGCCGTCGCCATGGCGCGCGTGGGAAACTCGCGGGCACAGGTGGTCGGAGGGAGTGGCCGTGGCGCGGGAGTTCTCCAGGGTCGGGATCGTCGGGCTGGGCACCATGGGCGCCGGCATCGCCGAGGTGTTCGCCCGGTCCGGGCTCGAGGTGGTGGCGGTCGAGCAGGACGCGGAGAGTCTGGAACGCGGCCGGGGGCACGTGGACCACTCCACCGGCCGGGCGGTCAGGCGCGGCAAGATGACCGACGCGGAGCAGGCCGAGCTGCTCGGGCGGATCGCGTTCTCCACCGACATGGCGGACCTGAAGGACGTCGAGCTCGTCGTCGAGGCGGTGCCCGAGCGGCTGGAGCTCAAGCGGGACATCTTCGCCCGGCTGGACGCGATCTGCGCCCCGGACACCGTCCTGGCCACCAACACCTCCTCGCTGTCGGTCACCGAGATCTCGGTCGCCACCCACCGCTCGGACAAGGTCATCGGCCTGCACTTCTTCAACCCGGCGCCGGTGATGAAGCTGGTCGAGGTGGTGCGCAGCGTGGTGACCGCGCCGGAGGTGGTCGAGGACGTGGAGGCGCTGGCCCAGCGGCTGGGCAAGTCCGACGTGACGATCGGCGACAAGGCCGGTTTCATCGCGAACTTCCTGCTGTTCGGCTACCTCAACCACGCCGTGTCGATGTACGAGCAGAGGTACGCCACCCGGGAGGACATCGACGCGGCGATGAAGTTCGGTTGCGGGCTGCCGATGGGGCCGCTGCAGCTACTGGACCTGATCGGCCTGGACACCGCGTACGAGATCATCGAGACGATGTACCGGCAGACCCGCGACCACCGGCACGCCCCCGCGCCGTACCTGAAGCAGATGGTCACCGCGGGGCTGCTCGGCCGCAAGACCGGCCGCGGCTTCTACACCTACGAGACGCCGGACTCTCCGGTGACCGTGCCGGACGCCGAGACCCCGAGCGACGGGGCACGCACGGCCGGCGCCCGCCCGGTGTCCCGCATCGGCGTGGTGGGCTCCGGCACGATGGCCACCGGCATCATCGAGGTGGCCGCGAAGGCCGGCTGCGAGGTGTTGTACGTGGCGCGCAGCGCGCCCAAGGTGGCCGCCGTCCGGGCCGCGATCGAGCGGTCGGCCGAGAAGGCGGTGCAGCGCGGCAAACTGAGGTCCGCGGACCGGGACGCCGCGCTGGCCCGGATCAGCGGCAGCACCAGCCTGGAGGACCTGGCCGGCGTCGACCTGGTGATCGAGGCGGTGGTGGAGGAGCTGTCGGTCAAGCAGGCGCTGTTCTCCAACCTGGACGAGATCTGCAAGCCCGGCACGGTGCTGGCCAGCACCACCTCCTCGCTGCCGGTGATCGAGCTGGCCGCGGCCACCCGCCGCCCGGCCGACGTGGTGGGGCTGCACTTCTTCAACCCGGCCCAGATCATGAAGCTGGTCGAGGTGGTGCGCACCGTGCACACCGGCCAGGACACGGTCGCCACCGGGCTGGCGGTGTGCCAGCGTTTCGGCAAGCACGCGGTCAACTGCGGGGACCGCGCCGGGTTCATCGTGAACGCGCTGCTGTTCCCGTACCTGAACGACGCGGTGAAGATGCTGGAGGGCAACTACTCCAACGCCGACGACATCGACATCGCGATGAAGCTCGGCTGCGGCTACCCGATGGGCCCGTTCGAGCTGCTCGACGTGATCGGGCTGGACGTGTCCCTGGCCATCCAGCAGACGCTGTTCCGGGAGTTCCGCGAGCCCGGGTTCGCCCCGGCCCCGCTGCTGGAGCACCTGGTCACCGCCGGCTACCTCGGCCGCAAGGCGAACCGGGGCTTCCGGGACTACACCGCCGGCCGTTAGTTAGCGCGGTACCCGGACGGGGGTCTACGCCGCGTCGGGTGCGGCCGGCTCCTCGGCTCGGCGCTCGGCCGGTGGCCCGGCCGGCTGACCGGCCTGCCCATGCGCGGCGGCCGCCTCGCCGAACCGGGCCAGCGCCAGCGCACCGGCCACCGCCACGGTGAACCCGACCGCCGCCACGGCCCCGAACCCCGGCCGGGTGCGGTCGCCCAGCGCGGCCAGCCCGATCAGTGCCGGCAGCACGGTCTCGCCCAGCACCATGCCCGCCGTGGCCACGGTGACGTCGCCGCGGGACAGCGCCGAGGCGAAGAACAGGAAGCCGATCATGCCCGCGGCGGCCAGCGAGTACAGCGCCGGGTCGCGCACCAGATCCAGCGGCGCCAGGCTGGTGAGCACCCGCGCGGACAGCGCCACGATGCCGAAGCAGAACCCGGCGAGCAGCCCGAGCAGCGGCGTGCGGATGCCGACCGGCATCCGGCCGGCCGCGACCCCCACCGCGGCCAGTACGGCGACCGCCGCCAGCAGGCCGAGGCGGAACGCCGTACCGGTCCCGGCGGCGCTCTCCTCGCCCGCCGACAGGCCCAGCAGCACCAGCCCGGCCGACACCCCGACGACCGCCAGCCACTCGTTGCGGTTCAGTTCGGCGCCGACCAGCAGGCTGGCCGCCACCGCGGTCACCGCCAGGCTGGAGGCCACCGCCGCCTGCACCACGAACAGCGGCAGGCTGCGCAGCGCGGCCAGTTCGGCGGCGAAGCCCAGCAGGTCCAGCCCGATCCCGGCCAGGAACCGCCACTGGCCCAGCAGCCGGACCAGCAGCCGCGGGTCCAGCCCGGCGGCCCCGGTGTCCGCCGCCCGGGCCGCGATCGCCTCCATCACCGTGGCGACGCCGAAGAAGACCGCCGCGCCGAGCGCGCCGAGCAGACCGAGTCCCATGCGACGATCTTGCCTCGCCGGAGCGCGTTCCGTCCGGCTCGGGCCGCATCCGGCCGGGATTGCGTGCACTGCCCGTCGCCCGACCGGGGGTGGTCGTCCGGGTCCTACCCTGAACGGGTGTGGGCAGATTCGGTCGAGACCTGGCGGGGCGAGGAGTACGTCGTCCGCCGGCTGACCGGCAGCGCGTCCACCAAGCCGTACCGGTGCCCGGGATGTGACCAGGAGATCCGGGCCGCCACCCCGCACGTGGTCGCCTGGCCGGCGTACGACCCCGCGGCCGACCACCGGCGACACTGGCACACCGCCTGCTGGCGCGCCCGGGACCGCCGTACCAGCAAGATCCACCGCTCCCGCAACGCCCCCCGCCACGGCTGAAACCGCGTTGCCATGATGCCCCGGAGCTAGCTAGACTTAGTTCAGGAGGTGTCTGGTGAGTACGCCCGCCGAAGTCAACATCCACGAAGCGAAGACCCACCTCTCCCGGCTTGTGGCCCGGGCCGAGCAGGGTGAGGAGATCGTGATCAGCCGCGCCGGCAAGCCGGCCGCGAAGTTGGTCCCCATCCGGACAGTGCGGCTGCCCCGCAAGCCGGGTGTCTGGAAAGGAAAAATCGTCATCCACGATGACTTCGACGAGTTGCCCCCGGAGATCCTGGACGCATTCGAGGGAAAGTCGGATTGAGGATTCTCCTCGACACCCACGTGGCACTGTGGTGGTTTCAGAACAGGCCCTTGTCGGCCGAGGCTCAGGATGCGGTGGCCAACTCCGCTGTCGTGATGATGAGCGTCGCCTCCGTCTGGGAGATCCAGATCAAGAAAGCTCTGGGCAAGCTGCAGGCGCCTGACGACATCCGGCACGCGGTGGACACCAGTGGTTTCGACATGCTTCCGGTCACGCTCGACCATGCGCTTGCCGTCGGCGAGCTGCCTGCGCATCACCGGGATCCGTTCGACCGGATGCTCGTCGCGCAGGCGCGGTCCGAGGACCTGGTGCTGGTGACGGCGGATCTGCAGATGTCGAAGTACGACGTGCGGGTGCTGCCGGCATAGGCGGTCAGCGGGCGGGGGTCAGGCGAGTGCCGGCTCCGGGACGAAGCTGACCAGGGTGGCGGTGCCGTCCGCGTCCACCACTCGCATCGCCGCCAGGCCGCGGCCGTCGTCGGAGACATCGACCTCGGTCGGGTGGTTGACGATGTGTCGGAGTACGACCGGGAAGCGCCCCGACCTCCCGCCGACCGCCACGATGACCGCATCGTCCCGCGGGTCGTAGGTGGCGTAGGTGAAGGGCAGCCGCTCTGCCTCCTCCAGGTCGCCCAAGGTGGGGTCAAGCAGTTCGATGGTGACCCACTGCCCTTCGTGGTTCTTGGTCAGGCGGTCCAGCTCGTCCCGCCACGCACTGCGGTCCCGTGCGGAGGTGTCCGTCATCGTGGACCCTCCTCTCATGTCGAAGGATTCACCGCTTCGAACGGTCGTCCGTGTACCCGGTGTCGTCCGCACCTAACTCCGCACCGAATGGGGATGCCGGGGCGGGTGGCCGGTGTGCCGCTTGTACTGCCGGCTGAAGTGGGCGATGTCGGTGTAGCCCAACGTGATGGCGACCTGGGCGACTGACATGTTCGTCTCCCTCAGTAGCTGGCGGGCCCGTTCGATGCGCGCCTGGGCCGCGTACCGGGCCGGGGGCAGGCCGGTGTGGGCGGTGAAGCGGCGGGTGAACTGTGCGCGGGACAGCCTTGCCAGGGCGCCCAACTCGGCCACCGTCCAGCGGCGGCCGGGGTCCTGCCGGATCGTGTGGGTGATCTCCTCCAGCGCGGCGTCCACCGGCCCGGGGGCAGGCAGGGTCGCGTCCTCCCAGAGCAGGCAGAGGAACTGCTCCAGGCAGAGCAGGCTGTGCCGCCGCCCGAGTGGGTCGGCGCGGCGGTGGCCGGCGTCGCAGCGGCGGGCCAGCGCCTCGGCCAGACCCTGGTCGCGGAGCCGGCAGCAGCCGCCCGGCGGCACCAGGTCCGCGGACCGGCCGCCGGCGGCGATCTCGAAGTGCATTCCGAAGACCAGCAGCCGGCGCCGTGGGTCGTGCCCGGCGACCGGCTCGTCGCCGGGCGCGAACAGCACGCAGGTCCCGGCGGCCAGGTCGTGCTGCCGGCCGGCCAGGGTCAGGCTGCCCACCCCCTCGAGCACGTACCACAGCAGGTGGTCGGGTAGCGGGCGGGCATGCCAGGACCAGCCGGGCTCGCACCGCCAGTACGTCGGCGGGCCGGTCAGCCGTACGCGCAGCCCGGGGTCGGCCAGCGCCAGCGGGGGATGAGCCAAACAGTCAACTCCTCGCGCCGATAGTGCCTGGTCCGCAGGCCACCCATCGTCGCACGCTGTGGGCGACGGGCAGGAAGAGCGGGAGGCGACCGACGTGAGCGTTTCGTACCAGCAAGGGGCTGGAGCGGTGAGCGTTTCGTACCAGCAGGAGTTCGAGCGGGACGGGTACGCGGTGAGCCGCGCGGTCTTCGGTCCGGCTGAGGTGGACGCGCTGCGGGAGCACTTCATGGCGTTGCGCCGCCGCGGCTCCCACCCGGGAGACCTGGTCGGCGTGGCTGCCGGCAGCCGCGACCCGCTGCGCCGGTACCCGCGGATGGCGCAGATGCACCGCTGGGACGACACGACGCTGCGGTGGCTGCTGGACCGCCGGCTCGCCGACCGGCTCACCGGGCTGCTGGGGGCCGAACCGTACGCGGTGCAGTCGATGCTGTACTTCAAGCCGCCCGGCTCCCGCGGCCAGGCGCTGCACCAGGACAACTTCTACCTGCGCGCCGAGCCCGGCACCTGCGTCGCCGCCTGGATGGCGCTGGACCGGGCGGAGGAGGACAACGGCTGCGTGCTGGTCGTGCCGGGCAGCCACCGCTGGCCGATCCTGTGTACGCGACAGGCCGACACCCGGGTCAGCTTCACCGACGTCACCGTGCCGATCCCGGCCGGCGAACGGGCGCGGCCGGTCCGGATGGACCCTGGCGACGTGCTGTTCTTCCACGGGTCCCTGGTGCACGGCAGCATGCCCAACACGACCACCGACCGGTTCCGCCGGTCGTTGATCGGCCACTACCTGCAGGCCGACGCCCGGCAGGTGGCCGAGTACTACCACCCGGCGCTGCGGATGGACGGCACGCCGCTGCGGCTCGCGGTGAGCGAGGGTGGCGGCCCCTGCGGGGAGTGGACCGACCGGGACGGTGTCCCCACCGTCGTGATGTCCGGCCGGCACACCGTCACCCGCAAGCACGAGTGAACGGCCGGCCGGTCGCCGCGGCTCGGACGCCTCACCTAGGGCGTGTTTCAGAAGTCCCGGTGGATGCGGGCGGCAGCCGCCGTTTGGGCGCCCAGACGCGCCGCCATGGGCTTTTGAAACATGCCCTAAGCTTGCTTTTTAACCTGGCTGTAGGTTCTAGCCTTTGACCGTTGTGTCGGTTTTGGTGTTCTTGCCTGGGTCGTGGCGTGGGGCGCGGTGGGCGTTCGTGGAGCCTGGTGGCCGGCCGGGGCCTGGCCGTGAGGGTTT